>Ga0209344_10000238_pt1 | contig 109050 bp, 106 predicted proteins | sample Cruoilmetagenom6_FD_187293 | JGI IMG/M metagenome (GOLD analysis project Ga0209344, IMG submission 187293) | Oil polluted marine microbial communities from Coal Oil Point, Santa Barbara, California, USA - Santa Barbara Oil Seep Sample 6 (SPAdes)... | ecosystem: Environmental > Aquatic >...
AAGGCCTGTGCGATCCCGCCGGTCTTGGCGGCCACGATCACCAGGGCAACCAGAACGACATCCATCAGCGACCAGCGGCTCAAATGCGGAAGCAGCCGCATCGCCAGACCAGATCCCCGTGCCAGTCCAACCGCTTCCGCCGATATCGCCACCAGTTTGACCACCGGGAACACCACCGAGATCAGACCGACAAGAATGGCAAGCGCGGGATCTCCCCCGTTCCACAAAGTGGCAATCACACCCAGCAACGATGGTGACGAGTCAAAAAAATACAGTGTTTCAAACCGCATCAGCGGCAGCACGATCCCCAGTCCGAAACTCAAGGGTGCAAGCACGAGGGCCGCTGCAAGCGTCAGACGCATAAAACCCATTCCCCGCTCCAAAACACTGCCGGCACTTTGCCATGCAGGCCACCAAATCCGGTTCCGTCTTCCGCGCTCATGCGCTAGATTCTCGCTACGCACGGATTTCCTTATCCGAGTGTAACCGGGATTGGCAAACAGGAGCGAACATGCAGATCACTGAGGAACATGGATCGAGCGGTGGCCGCTATGTCGCAAGCCTTGAGGGCTCCGAGGCCGAAATGACCTTCTCGCGCGCCTCGCCGAAGCTCATCATCATCGACCACACCGGTGTTCCCGACAACCTGCGCGGCAAGGGTGTCGGCCAGGCACTGGCGCTTCATGCCGTCGAAGCCGCCCGCGCGGGCGGCTGGAAGATCATCCCGCTTTGCCCGTTCTTCAAGGCCCAGGCGCAACGCAATCCCGACTGGCGCGACGTGGTGTCGTAACGCACGATTCCACCGAATGCCGGATCTCGCAGACCACCTTGCTCCGCCGGATAACCAGTTGAAAAAAATCAGATAATCAAAACACTGATGGCGCGGGCAACCACCCACGCCTGACCCGAAAGCCATTTTCAATGTGCCAACAGTCTGGTCTTAACTCAGACTGCGCGGCTTGAGCGGTGTCCGGCATCGCGCACTTCAAGTGCAGATGCCTTCTCATACTCGGCCTGTGCTTCCTCGACCGCCAGTTCGGCCGCATCAAGCTGCACTCTCAATTCCTTGATTGAGATTTGCAGATTGTCCGCCCTCTGACGCGCCGCCTTGGCGAAGGTTGGATAGGCAAAATGGGAAGGATCCGTGTTACCAGCCTTTTTTTCCTCGGCAGTGATCTGGTATTCCAGCTCAGCTGCCATTTTTTCCATTTCTGCCATCATCAGTTGGATCTGCCCAAGCTGACGGGTTTTTTCGTTGACCTGAAACTGTTTCAGGCGAACATGGCTCTCACGCGACTTCATACGCAATACTCCCGTGATGCGAGATCCCGGTTAATGAAACTCGTTACACTGGCAAACTTGCCAGTCCCGATTTGCGAATAATGACCGCGACGTTAACTTTTAGCACTTCGCGGTAACCATTCGTTTACGGGCATCGTTAATACTACGCTCTATGGTTTAAGGCGGGGTAAACGGAAAACATGATTTTTTTCGCTCGTCTTTCCGGAGTCCTTTGAATCACTTGACCCCATTTCTTGATGTGAAACTTCAAGAAAGTCAGGAGATTTTTTGGGAATAATTTCAAGAGTATGCCAGTGATAATTAACATTCCGATAGCGGTTGCCTAACCTGATCAGAATTTGTTAACCATTCCGTGGCAGCCTCCAAATCAGGCAACGACTGGATCCGTATCGCGTAAGTGGATCTTAAAACCTTGCGGCGGCGGAAAAGGGGATAAATATGCGGGTACTACTGATCGAGGACGACAGCGCGACAGCTCAGAGCATCGAATTGATGCTGAAGTCTGAAAGCTTCAACGTGTACACCACGGACCTGGGTGAAGAGGGCGTCGATCTCGGCAAACTTTACGACTACGACATCATTCTGCTGGACCTCAACCTACCGGACATGTCCGGTTATGAGGTCCTGCGCACTCTCAGGCTTTCCAAGGTCAAGACACCGATCCTGATCCTTTCCGGCATGGCTGGAATTGAAGACAAGGTTCGCGGCCTCGGATTTGGCGCTGACGACTATATGACCAAGCCGTTCCACAAGGACGAATTGGTGGCGCGCATTCACGCAATCGTGCGGCGTTCCAAGGGCCATGCCCAGTCGGTCATCACCACAGGCGACCTGGTTGTCAATCTCGATGCGAAAACCGTCGAAGTCGGCTCACAGCGGGTTCACCTGACGGGCAAGGAATACCAGATGCTGGAGCTGCTTTCGCTCCGCAAGGGGACCACCCTGACCAAGGAAATGTTCCTCAACCATCTCTACGGCGGCATGGACGAACCGGAACTGAAGATCATCGACGTCTTCATCTGCAAGCTTCGCAAGAAACTTGCGACCTCGGCCGGCGGAAAGAACTATATCGAGACAGTCTGGGGCCGTGGCTATGTGCTGCGCGAACCTGACGAGAGCGAGATCCTCGAAAGCGCATGATTTGCCTGCCCGTTTCCGGGCAGCTTCATCCCTGACACAAAAAACCCGCCGGACTGGCGGGTTTTTTGCTGTTTGCGGTCAACGTCGATCACAGCCGCGAGCTCGCGGGAACACACCAAGAGCTGCCCGATAAGGACTCAGGCCGCTGCGGCGTAAGGCGCGAAAGCTTCGGTCAGGCTACGGCGGTCAAACGGCTTCAGCAGGAAATCATCTGCCCCTGCCCGCTTGCCGGTCATCATCTGTTTGAATTCTTTTTCGATCATCAGGTAGTAAATGCGCACATCCTTGCCGCCTTCCATCTGGCGGACGGATGATATCAGGTCCAGCGCCCCGGTCATTCCCGCATCGACACACAGAATGTCAGGCAGCTGCGCATCACACATGATCATCGCTTCGCCAGCATTTGATGCTTCGATAACGAGATAGTCCAGCCCGGTCATGATGCGCTTGGCAACCTTGCAGATTACGGCAGAATCATCGGCGATCATAAAGCGGCGCATGGCGTATCTCCCTTGACTTACTCCCGGCGCACCCTGATGCGGATGCGCCGTCGATAGCAGGAAGACTAGCTCAAGGGAGCGAATATTTGGTAATCAGACAGGCTTAACGGAGCGTTGCCGTGCGATCTGCATCAAGCTCAGTCCGCTGGCTTGGGCTCGGCAGTAAACACCACTTCGTCCGCGTTGGCAGAACAGGTCAGCACAAGGCCGGCTTCATCCGCCAGCAGCACCGTGTAATAAGGCTGGATCGAATGCGCATCGATCGCCTCGTCCACGTCACCGGAATAGATTTCCAGGAATTTGGGGGGCACCCGCACCATCCGGCCCTTGCACACAAGCCGGAACCGCGGGTCGGTTTCAGGGGTTTCGATCGTCACGTCGATCTCGCCGCCGCGCGGAATCGCGCCATAAGCAACCAGGAACAGGTTAAGCAGCAGCTTCACCCGGTTCTTGGGGATGATGGCCCGCGGGCCATTCCATGTCACTTCGGTCTTCTTGTCAGCCGACACATAATCGAGCACGGCCTTTTCAGCCTCACCGGTGTCGATGGATGCACCGACCGAGCCTGATGCGCCAAAGGCAAGTCGAGCAAATTTCAGCCGCACCGAAGCGTTGAGCGCACTGGTGCGGATCAGATCCATGGCATCAGCGTCAGCACCACCCTCGTCGAGCAGCTCCAGCCCGTTGTTGATTGCGCCAACCGGCGAAATGATGTCGTGGCACACGCGGCTGCACAAAAGCGCGGCCAGGTCCGGACCCGCCAGGGTCAAATTATGGTTCTTCGACATCGATCATCTCCTATTTGTGCCCAATGCGTCGAATCGGGTGGGCAGCAAAATCGCACCAGGTGCCTTTGTTCGCAAGCGCTTCGGGCCGGAAGCCGGTTTTTGGACCAACACCGACAGGCGCCTGAATGATATCGCCCTAAAGACACCATATTTGGTAAACTGCTTATTAAGATCGGCAGGCCACAATGTGATCAATATTTCTTGCGGTATCTACCGTCCCATCAACGGAGTGGACCCGATGATCACCTCCCGCTTGTGCCTTCGTGCATTTGCCACTTTTTGCCTCTCTGTGCTTTTCATGGCAGCCCCATCCGCGGGCGCGAACGCGCAGTCCAACTCGTCCCAATACAACATGCAGGAGATCGTCGACGCCGGACACGGCTTTTTCGGCTCCACCTCCGGCGGTCTCGCCAAGCTCGTCGAGAAGGCTTTCCAGTCCTACGGCCTGCCCAACGGATACGTTCTGGGTCAGGAAGCCTCCGGCGCGCTGATCGGGGGCCTGACCTACGGCGAAGGCCAGCTGTTCACCAAGAACGCCGGACAGCATGAAGTGTTCTGGCAAGGCCCGTCGCTCGGTTGGGATTATGGCGGCAATGGCAACAGGACCATGATGCTGGTCTACAATCTGCCAAGCGTTGAGAGTGTCTACGGCCGCTTTGGCGGTGTATCGGGCTCCGCCTTCGCAGTGGCCGGCCTCGGCATGACGGTGCTCAAGCGTCAGGGCGTGGTCGTTGTCCCGATCCGCACCGGTGTTGGAGCACGTCTGGGCATCAATGTCGGCTATCTCAAGATGACACCGGCACCGACCTGGAACCCGTTCTAGGCGAATACGCCCCTCCCGACACTTGAAGCGGCCGGCAATGGCCGCTTTTTTGTTGCATTGATGCTGATGAAATCTTCTTGCTGCAAGTCAGACTTAACGCTTGAAGCTTGCCGATTCGGCTCGTCCATGCTTAATGCATACGAGTTTCAGCTGGGCACATTATGAGCCCCGCACGTAAAAATGTGGATGCGTAGTGATCGAGTTTGTTCTGTTATTTGCGCTTGGTTTTCTGGCCGCTGCCCTGATTGCACTGATTGTGGCACCGATCATTCAACGCCGCGTGGTGAGTTTGACCGAACGTCGTATCCGCGCCAGCGTGCCGTTGTCTGCCGCCGAAATTCGTGCTGAGAAAGACATGGCGAGGGCGGCTTTTGCTGCAGAAAATGCCCGTCTTTCGGTCGATCTGAAACACAACCGGGATCAACTGACCGAAAGTGTAGCCCGCGGAACGCGGCTGAGCAACGAGCTCGTGGCGGTTCGCGCCGAAAAGCTCAACACCGAGAAGCTGGTGGAAGAACGTGACGCCGATATCCGCGATCTGCACTCGCAAGTGCATGATCGTGATGCCAAGATCACCACATTGACAGGCAATTTCAGTGATGCGGCACGGTTGGCCGAAGCCCGCAAACACGAGATCGCGGTACGCGACGACCAGATCAACCGTCTCGGCACCGAGATCGAGGAATTGCGTATTGATCTCGTCACACTCGACACCGAAGCGGAAAACTTCAAGTCCCAGATCCGCGAGCTGCGCACCGAACGCAACGCCTTGCGCGACTCGCTGAAAGACACGGAGACCGCCAATCGCGACCTGGAAAACAGGCTCAAGAGCACCGAAGAGCGGCTGGCCCAGACCGATGAGAAGCTGTCAAAATCTATCATCGCTCTCACCGACCGCGAAAACGCGCTGGATCGGCGAGTGGCCGAAGTGAACCGCTTCAAGCAGAAAAACCGGGAGCTGTCCGACGAGCTCCGCGCTGCAAAGACAGCCGCAAAAGAGGCCAACAGGCTCGCCCGCAAGGCGGCAGTCAACGGTCGTGACATCGCAACGCAACAGCCCTTGGCGGACCCCGTGCATGATGATGTCCCATCCAGGGCACAGTCAAATCTGCCCTCTGAGGAGCCAGCAGAAGAACCGGCAAAGGCGGATGAGAGCAGCAAGCCCGTTGCCAAGGCCAGCCCGGAGCAGCGAACCGTCGCCGCAAGCGCAGCAAAGCCGTTGGGAACGCCCGAAACACTGCAACACCTCGACGATCTGTCGGAAGAGGAGAAAATCGACCGTCTCCGCGCCCGTCAGGCAGCGCTTATCGAAAGACTGATCAAGGCCGACAAGAGCGGCAATGACGCAAAGCTGCGCAGTGAACTCGCGGTGGTGGCGGCCATGATGGTGGAACTGACTGCCAGCCGGGACGGCAGCTCCTCTCCGGTCTTCAAGATTCTCAAGGGCCGTGAAGCACTTGCCCAATCAGGCAGTAGCGAACCGAGCCTTGCGGCGCGCGCACGCGACATGCTCGCCAATCACTGACACCAGCCGTTGGGCATATCAGGTGACGCTGTCTCTACACCGCGCGGCCCATTCGCGTTGCGGCATGCCACAGCGCAATGCCGCTCGCCGTTGCTACATTGAGACTGTCCATACCCGGCGCCTGTTCGATTTTCAGTGTTTTGATGCGTCCAATGATGTCGGCTGGAAGCCCCTCGCCCTCGGTCCCCGCAAGCAACGCCAGACGACGGCCCGGAGCGTAGCTGCTCAGCTGTTGGGTTCCGCGCGGAGACAGGCCGGCAACTTCGAAACCATGCGCCGACAATGTCGTCACCAGCTCACCGATCCCACCTGCCCGGCAGAACGGAACCCGCAAGGCTGCCCCGACTGAAACACGGATTGCTTTGCGGTACAGGGGGTCGCAACAAGCCCGATCCAGAACGATCCCGTCAGCGCCAAACACACCGGCGTTGCGGAAAATCCCGCCGATATTGTCATGATTGGAAATGCCGCACGCGGCCACCAGCAGCGCTTGTTCCGGCAACTGCGTGAGGAAATCTGCAAACGATGAGGCCGGCACATGTCGCCCCAGGGCCAGAATGCCCCGATGCATGGCAAAGCCGACCGCAGCATCGAGAACCTCACGCCCGGCAACATGGATCGGGCAGGCAGGATCTATCCGGTCGAGCAGATCGCCAAGTCCATCGACCCGGTTCTCGAGCAGCAGAACTTTCTCGAGAATGAAGCGCCGCGAGCCTGCCTCGGCATCAAGCAGCGCTTGCAGCACAACCTTGCCCTCGGCAATGAACCGGTCACCGCGCCCGGCCAGATCCTTGTCACGCATCGTGGTGAACTCGGCGATGCGCGGATCCGATGGACCGTGGATCCGGATCAACCGCGCCTGCCCGTCCAAGCCCATGATCAACGATTGATCACGACGATGTCGCTGACAATGCGGCCGACCGAAATGTCATGAATGATCAGGCGCATGGAGCCATCCGACGCACGTCCGTAAAAGCCGATCCGGGCTCCGTCAAGGGTTACGCTTTCAACTGCAAATCCGGCGGGCAATGCAGCAACACCTTCAACAGGCGCATCAGACGGAACGCTCAAGGACGACCCGGCAACCTGCGCACCGGTTGCAGCGCTGTCGTCGGAGCGCGTGAATTTATAGACAAGCGCGCCCAGCACGGTCATAAGACCGATGAACATGATGCCGATCGACACGGCCAGCAGCCGTACCATCTTGCGCCGGACTTTTTCCATTTCAGGATCAAGCGGCTTTTCATCGAGATCGTCGTCGTTGATTTTCGACATTTTTATTCCTTGCCGGGCGGACCCTGATAGTGAAGAACGCGACACCGTTTACCGAAGCCGAGACCGATAGGGAAGCCCAAGACGGCCTCGAAGCGCAGTCTGGACCGCAAACCCTTGTCGCAGGCGAGGATGCCGATGGTCGTCTTGATGCCTGGCTGGCCGCCGAACTGGAACCCGACCTGTCGCGCAGCCGCATCAAAGCACTGATCGAGGCCGGTGCTGTCACTGTCAACGGGGTCAAGGCCAAGCAGGCCAAACACAAGATCCACCCCGGCGACCGGGTCGAGCTGGAAATGCCGGAGCCCGAGGACGCAGATCCTGAAGGCGAGAATATCCCGCTCGAAATCCTCTATGAAGACGATGACCTCATCGTCATCAACAAGCAGGCTGGGCTTGTGGTCCATCCCGGCGCAGGCAACTGGACCGGAACCCTTGTCAATGCACTCATTTACCACTGCGGCGACAGCCTGTCGGGCATTGGCGGCGTGCGCAGGCCAGGCATTGTCCATCGGCTTGATCGCGATACCACCGGCGTGATGGTGATCGCCAAGAACGATATCGCCCATCGTCATCTTGCCGAACAATTTGCCGACCACGGGCTGACCGGGCCGCTCGAGCGCGCCTACCAGGCCATCGTCTGGGGCAAGCCACAGGGCCTGAAAGGCACCATTGATGCCAGCCTCGGCCGCGCCCGAGACCGCATCCGCCGCGCGGTCCGCACCGACAATGGCGACGATGTCCGTCATGCCGTGACCCATTACCTTGTCTGCGAGCGCTACGACGAGAAGCCCGACAGCACCTGTGCCGCGAGCCTGGTGGAATGCCGGCTCGAAACCGGCCGCACCCACCAGATCCGCGTCCACATGGCGCATATCGGCCATCCGCTGATCGGAGACCTCGATTATGGCGGGGCCTACCGCACCAAGGCCAACCGTCTGCCCGAGGAAATTCGAACTGTGGTCAACGATTTCCCACGCCAGGCGCTGCATGCCTTCCTGCTGGTTTTCGAGCACCCCACAAGCGGGGAAACACTGCGCTTTGAGGCCCCTCTACCGGCGGATATGGAAGAAATGCGCGCGGCTTTGGCCTCCCTTTAGGGCACGTCCGCAACGAACTTCACGCGACCGTGATGGTGCCTGCACCTTGATCCCGGCTTTTGCCACAATTAAATGCCACTTAGGATAACCCCGGATGCGATGTTCGGTCCGGGCCTGCAGGCTTGCCGCAAGGAAGCCGATTTTCGGGATAAGGGGGTGCTATCATGGCCCAAGTTAAATTGCCGTCGATTTCAGCCGGCGAGAACGGTCTTAACCGTTACCTCGCTGAAATTCGCAAGTTCCCAATGCTGGAACCGCAAGAAGAATACATGCTCGCCAAGCGTTTCCTCGAACACGAGGACACCAAGGCGGCACACAAGCTCGTCACCAGCCATCTGCGCCTGGTCGCTAAGATTGCCATGGGCTATCGCGGCTATGGTCTGCCCATCGGCGAAGTCATGTCCGAAGGCAATGTCGGCCTGATGCAGGCGGTCAAGAAATTCGACCCCGAACGCGGCTTTCGGCTGGCCACCTACGCCATGTGGTGGATCAAGGCTTCGATCCAGGAATACATCCTGCGCTCGTGGTCTCTGGTCAAAATGGGCACAACGGCAAACCAGAAACGGCTGTTCTTCAACCTGCGAAAGGTCAAGAGCAAGATCCAGGCGGTCGAGGACGGCGATCTGCGCCCCGACCAGGTGAGCGAGATCGCCACCAAGCTGAACGTCTCCGAGGAAGAGGTCATCTCGATGAACCGCCGGCTGTCCGGCGACGCCTCGCTCAATGCGCCGATCCGCGCCAGTGAGGGCGAATCCGGCCAGTGGCAGGATTGGCTGGTGGACGAGTCCGAGACCCAGGAAGACATGCTGGTTGAACAGGATCAGCTGGAAACCCGCCGGGCCATGCTCAAGAGCGCGCTGGATGTGTTGAACGAACGCGAAAAGCGCATCTTCGAAGCCCGCCGCCTGCGCGACGACCCGATCACGCTGGAAGATCTCTCCGGCGAATTCGATATCTCCCGCGAACGTGTCCGCCAGATCGAGGTGCGCGCATTCGAGAAGGTCCAGGACGCCGTCCAGAAGGCCGCCGCGGCCCGCGACAAGGCGCTTGTCACCGTCGAAGACTAAGCGCCGGACGCTGTAACAGACCAGACCCCGGAGGCGGAGACGCTTCCGGGGTTTTTTGTGTTGGTCCCCCACCGCGGTCATCCGCCCTGCCCCCTCACCTGCAATTTCCAGCACTTAGCTTTCGCTAAGATACTGAAATTGCATCCTCTCCCACGATGGGGAGAGGGAGAGCCGCGGGCACCGCGTTACCCTCTCCTCGCCCCTTGTGGGAGAGGATACAATATCGCGGTCTTGGCGCAGCCAAGTCGCAAATTTTGTTGGTGAGGGGGTCGCACCCTGCCCTAATGTCACGCCACACCAAAGCCCCGCGCGCGAAAGGCCCGTGGTGGAATGGAGTGAGTGGATTGGCGCGTTTCACCCGCGCCCCACCGGTGAGGGAACAGGCACCTTCCGGGCGCCCGTGGGGTCCTTCCCATACGATGCGGCAACGCTGTCCTGGGCGTTTGGTCCTGTTCGGCTGAACCGCCAGCCGAACCCGCCCTTGCCTGCCCGCTCCCGGCCTCAATACCGTCCAGCGTCTCAGGCCTTGTCAGGACCGGCGTCTTGCGACGCCGCCGGTGCTGGTGCGGACCAGCAACCTCCGGTTCCGGCAAAAATGCCGTGGTTCCCTCATTCGCCGGGCTTCTGGCCCGCAGGTACGGCCCCCGCACACCAGAACTCACCGCCTCCCGCCTGCCAGAACTCCGTGGGCCCGGCCATCCGATTGAGCGCAAGGTGGGGCTAGTGTGGCACGGCTGGAAAGGGTGTGGAAAATACCGGACAGATTATTGGGTCAGTAGCTTCTTCACCAGCCATTGCCGGCATGTCCGGCAGGCAACAGCATTGCCCGCCTCCAGGAGCGCCCCCGCTCAGGCCGATCCGCCTGTTTCAGTTTGCAAGGCGCCGTGTGCCTGTTTCCTGGCGTCCAGTCGTTCGCGCAGGATCGCAACATTGCGCAGATTGGCCTTGAAGCCAACGTCAAAGAGATCGCCGATCACAGGCACCAGGCCAATCACGTAGTCGGCAGCTGAATTGGCAACCATCCGGGCAACATGCCGTTTGCCGATACCCATCCTGTGCCCCCGCCAGATGATCCAGGCGGAAGGGGCGGCCACCAGAGTGTCGCCTATCCCGGGAAGCAGCCCGATCACCGTATCCAGTCCGAAACGGATCGACGTGCCCGGCAGAATAAACCGGCTGTCGAGCGTTCGGGCCAGCCGGTTCAGCTGATCGAGCTCGCGCTCGATATCACCCAATAATTTCTGTTCATCTGTGTGTGCGGTGTCAGACATGCGACACCAACTGTTTTACCGGGTGTTTGTTCCGCCTGTCACAGGGCAAGTGAGGCAATCTCGGAATCAGCCTTCGCCCGCGCATCTGCAAAAGACAAGGGACCCTCATGAGACTGCCTCACCGATTCAGCAAACGCTGGAGAAAAGAGGCGGTGCGGCCAGCTTCAGCCCTATCCCCCGGCCCGCGCCCAGGCGTCCAGCGCCTGATTGAAGACTTCGGTGCCGCTGGCGCCCTTTTCGAGCGTGATCAGCGCCTGCCGACCGCTGGAATAGACCAGCGGAATGTCGATCCAGTTGCGCTGGCGCATCAGCTCGGTGTTGGCCGTGCGCGCCTCCTCCAGATCGTTGAGCGCCACCATGTAGAAGTCCTGGGTGATCTTTGCTGGCACAGCGATCAACGGAGAGCCCTGGTCGGCCTCGGTCTGCTTGAAGGCTATGCGCTGCAGCTGGTCGATCGATCCACCGGCAAAGTCGGACGGTAGAGCAAAGACGATCTCGACGATGTGGCTGGCGGGCAACGAAGGGTCGGTGTTGCGCTTGATGGTGATCAGCGCCGTCAAGCCGGTATCAGGATTGTTAATCTCGCCGCGGATGACCTGCTCGTCCGGCCCCTCGCCCGATTGTTCGCTGACCAGCGTCCAGACCACGGTGCCCGGTTTGACCTCAAGCGATTGCTGCCCCAAGCGCTCCTCGTAGAGGATCATTTTCTGCGCCACGCCAAGCGGCTGCGCGGCCGGCGCGGTGGCGTCCCCGTTCGGCACCGTCGCATCGGCGGTGGCGGCTTCCGCCGCGCCCTCGTCAGCCGGAGCGGCATCGGTGAGTTCTGCCACCGAGCGGCCTTCGACGGTGTCATCGACCTGAGGCCCCGGCGCCGGACCTGGATCGGTCTCTGTTCCATCCGGGCCAAGCCGCTGGGTGAACTTGCCGTCGTCATCCGATGCGTCCGGATCGGCCAGTGCGGTTTCGACCGGCGCAGGCTCCTCGGCCGCCTCTGGCACATCCGGCTCGGCTTCCGCTGCAGTGTCCACTGCCGGCTCTGTGTCTTCACTGACGACTGGCGTGTCTACCGGCGAGGTGGAGAACATCGCGGTGAGCGTGTCCTTGTAGCTCCAGCCGAAAATGGCCACCAGACCGACAAACGCAGCAATGATGACAAGTGCCAGAAGACCGCCCTTGCCGCCCTTCGATGGCGTCGCGCGGCGCATGGGCCTGGCTGCTGCCGGCTCGCGCGGTGTATTGTCGAGGCCAAAAACCTCGTCATGCGCTTCTCCGACCAGATCGCTGTGCTGGGACGCGGCCGCAGGTTGGTCGAGTGCCTCATCGAAGTTGGCTGCAAGAGGGTCCGGCTCGGGCGCCAAGAAGGGCTCGGGTTCATCATGGCGCTCGGACGCAAAGTAAGGCTCCGGCTCTACGTAGCGTTCGGGCTCCTCGTAACGCTCTGGCTCAATATAGGGCTCAGGCTCCGCATAGGATACGGGGTCTGCGCCATAATCGGTTTCGGGTTCCAGTCCATAGCCCGGCTCTGCGTCCGGCAAAGAATCCGGTTCCGGATCCGAGAAGGTTACAGGCTCGGACGGAGCCTGCGGCACCGGCGCTGGCGTGACGACAGGCCAGGAGTCTGGTTCAGGTTGAGGTTCGGGTTCCGGCCGAGATTCCGGAACCGGATCAGGTTCGGGCGCAGGTTCAGGTTCAGGCTCGGCCGCAGGTTCAGGCTCGGCCGCAGGTTCAGGCACCGGCTCAGGTTCAGGCTCGGCCGCAGGTTCAGGCACCGGCTCAGGTTCAGCCTCGGCAAGCACCGGGCTTTTTTCGACCATCGATTCGAGCTCCGCCATCAAGGCGTCGGTCTCGTCCTCATCGGCCGGCAGCGCTTCAGCGTGTTCAAGCTCGACTTCATCAATCGCAGACCCGAGCTTGTCGAGCTGGCGCGCAATCACCTCATCCGACGGTGGCGGATTGATCGCCTCCAGTTGGCGGCGGATGGCGGCCCGCGCCTTGTCATAGACCTTTGTCCGGTTTTCCGGAGTATTGTCGGGAAGGTTGTCGACCGCCTTCCGGATGACTGCTACAAAATCCGCCATGACTTACCTTGGTTTGATCCCATAAAGCGTTTCAAATCACGCGTTGGCGCTAACCTAGTCTTCAAACGGGTCAGTCACAAGTATCGTGTCATCCCGCTCGGGACTTGTGGACAACAGCGCAACCGGCGCGCCGATCAGTTCTTCGATCCGCCGCACATACTTGATTGCCTGCGCCGGCAGATCAGCCCAACTCCGCGCGCCAACGGTTGTTCCCTTCCATCCCTCGATCGTCTCGTAGATCGGGGTCACCCGCGCCTGTGCGCCCTGGCTGGCAGGCAAATGGTCAATCCGCTCACCATCAAGATCGTAGCCGACGCAGATCTTCAGCTCTTCCAGCCCGTCGAGCACATCGAGCTTGGTCAGCGCGATGCCGGTGATGCCGTTGACGGCCACCGCCTGGCGCACCAGCGCCGCGTCGAACCAGCCGCAACGGCGCTTTCGGCCGGTCACGGTGCCGAACTCATGCCCGCGCTCGCCCAGGAACTGGCCGGTCTCGTCGTTGAGCTCGGTCGGAAACGGCCCCTCGCCCACGCGGGTGGTATAGGCCTTGGTGATGCCCAGCACATAGCTCAGCGACCCCGGGCCCATGCCCGACCCAGCGGCAGCCTGGCCGGAGATCGTGTTCGACGAGGTAACGAACGGATAGGTGCCGTGGTCGACATCGAGCAGCGTGCCCTGCGCGCCCTCGAACAGGATCCGCGCACCGGCGCGGCGCTTCTTGTCGAGGAGCAGCCACACGGTTTCGCGGAACGGCAGGATGCGCTCGGCAACGGAAGTTAGTTCGTCAAGAATGGTCTCGACCGAGAATTCCGGCTGGCCAAGCCCGCGGCGAAGCGCGTTGTGGTGCGTGAGCAGTCGGTCGACCTTTGCCGGAAGCGTTTCGAGATTGGCAAGATCCATCACCCGGATCGCGCGGCGGCCGACCTTGTCCTCGTAGGCCGGGCCGATGCCGCGACGGGTGGTGCCGATCTTGGTGCCGGAATTCGACGCTGCATCCTCGCGCAGCGCATCAAGCTCGCGGTGCAGCGAAAGGATCAGCGTGGCGTTGTCGGCGATGCGAAGATTGTCGCCATTGACGACGACACCCTGTGTGGCCAAACGGTCGATCTCGCTGACCAGCGCATGCGGGTCGATGACCACGCCATTGCCGATGACGGCGAGCTTGCCCGGGCGCACAACGCCCGACGGCAACAGTGACAGCTTGTAGCTGACACCGTCGATGACCAGCGTGTGGCCGGCATTGTGACCGCCCTGGAAACGCACCACCACATCGGCGCGCTCGGACAGCCAGTCGACAATCTTGCCTTTTCCCTCGTCACCCCATTGCGATCCGACGACAACTACGTTGGCCATGACAACCCCTTGCAAAGCGGCCTTTGGAGAAAGGCCCGGAAAACAAAAACCCGCGCATGCATACAGACTTGACCGGGCAAAATCGACCCTTAGACGTGGGCGATGAGATGTTTTTACCGGACAAACGCGCCCGCACCCGCAAGCGACACCCCGCTTGACCCGCGCCCGTCCCGATTTTTTGACCCAGACGCGTCCATGAACATCCTGTTCCGCGCCTAAATCATGCCATACCATGCAGAAATTGCGTATAGCTGGACACAATCCGTGTGATAGGGAGGGAGAACCTGTCAGTCGGCGAAGTCCGGCCACACCACGTCAAAGCCTGAAAGTTCCACCTTGATCCTGCGCGCCTACCTGTTTCTGGCCATCACTGCCCTGTCCTGGGGCGGCAATGCCGTCGCCGGCAAGATGGCGGTCGGGCACATTTCGCCAATGCTGCTGACCTCGATTCGCTGGGGGCTGGCCTTCTCCATCCTGCTCACCTTCGCGCTGCCGCAGGTGCGCCGCGATATCAAGGTGATCCGCGCCAACCTGCCTTTGTTGATGGGATATGGCGCAGTCGGCTTCACCAGCTTCAACATCCTGCTCTATTCGGCGCTTGAATACACCACCGCGATCAACGTCGCCATCGAGCAGGCGGGCATGCCGATGGTGATCTTTCTCGCCAATTTCATCCTGTTCCGCATCAAGGTGACGCCGGCGCAGATCCTGGGCTTCCTGCTCACGCTCTCTGGAGTGGCGATCACGGCGTCCAGTGGCAGCCTCACCCGCCTGATCGGGCTCGAGCTCAACCAGGGCGACGCGCTGATGCTGCTCGCGGTCGTCTGCTATGGCGGCTACACCGTGGCGCTGCGCTACAAGCCCCAGATGCACTGGCAGTCGATGATCACGGTGATGGCCGGTTCCGCCTTCCTCGTCTCGCTACCCTTCACGGCTTTCGAGGTGGCGCGCGAGACAGTGATCTGGCCCGATACAACCGGCTGGCTGGTCGCCGCCTTCACCGCCATCTTCCCCTCGCTGGTCGCGCAAGTTCTCTATATCCGCGGCAACGAAATCATCGGCTCCAACCGCGCCGGTATCTTTATCAACCTGGTCCCGATCTTCGGCACGCTGCTGTCGGTGATGATCCTGGGCGAGATGCTGCATCTCTATCACGTCATCGCGCTGGGGCTGGTGATGGGCGGGATCTGGCTGTCGGAGCGGGGGAAGCGGTAGGGGGCCCGCCAACCAGTGCGGCATCAGGCTTCATCCGGGGCACGCAGTCCTTCGGCAACACTGCGAATGACATCGGTCACCGGTGGAAGCCGTGCAGGCATTTGCCGCCCGCGACTGGATATCAGCCACAGATCATGGCTGCGGCTTTGCGGCAGCGCCACGATCTGCAATTTATCCCGGTCGGGATAGGCGTCCACCCCACTGCGCGGCAACAGCGTATAGCCGATGCCATGGGCGACGGGTGCCGGGATCTGGCTGATCTGGTTGACGAAGGCGCGAACATGCAGCCGATCCGAGCCTTTGAAGGTTTTCGGAAAGTTCAGAGCGAACAGCTCGTCCGCATAGGCGAAACCATCCGGATGGGCGACGAAGCCGCGTTTGTCGAGATCTTCGAGGGATAGGTCCCGGGCATCCTCACCGGCAGGAACCAGAAGGCAAAGCTCCTCCACCCCCAGCCGTGTAGCCTCGAGCCGCGGGTGATCCGGCCTGTGGCCCACCACTCCGAGATCGAAATGCCGGTCCAGAACGCCGCTGATAATGCGCTCGCGCGGCGTGGCCTCCAGCCGAACCGTCAAGGCGGGCGAAGCCTGCATCAAACGCAGCAGCTGGGGATACAGCAGCATCGCAAAGCTGCCCGAACAGCCAATGCTGACCTCCCCGGCATCCGGGGCGTCATGCGCGATCGCCTGAACCAGGCTCTTTTCCTGCCGCCGCCGCGACTGCCCCATCGCAAGCACGGCTTCACCGGCCGGCGTGAGGTTGAAGTTTTTCCCGTGTTTCGTGATCAGCGCGTGGCCGACCTGCTCCTCGAGTTTGCGCAGGTGCTGGGAAACCCCCGGCTGGGTCATCCCGAGCACTTCCGCGGTGCGGGTGAAATGCCCTGTTTCACAAAGCGCGACAAAGGTTTCTAGCCAGCTGGAATTCAGCACCACCATTCCATTTCATTATCATTTCTACAATAAATGATAATTTCACATTTCTGAGTGGCAAGTCTAGATCTTGTTCATGCAGTCAGATCAAGGAGAGCAAGATGCTGCCGACCCCAAGAAGTTTTTCCCATATAGGCCTGTCCGTTCCGGACCTCGACGCCGCCGTGAAATTCTACTCAGAAATCCTCGGCTTCTACACGATCATGACCCCGACGGTGGTCGTTGAAGACGACAGTGAAATCGGCCGTATGTGCACCGATGTCTTCGGCCCTGGCTGGAACAGGCTGCGCATTGCCCATATGGCGACGGCCGACCGGATCGGCATCGAGTTGTTCGAATTCGACGGTAATCACGCCCCTGCTGACAACCTGACATTCCGCCAGCACGGCACGTTTCACTTTGCCATTCAGGACCCGAACCTGGAGTCCTTGCTGGAAAAAATTGTTGCCGCGGGCGGCAAGCAGCGGATGCCGGTTCGGGAATACTTCCCCAACGACAAGCCCTACCGCATGGTCTATGTCGAGGATCCTTTCGGCATCGTCTTCGAACTCTACAGCCACAGCTACGAGTTGACCTATTCGTCAGGTGCCTACGCCTGACAGAGCTTTTCAAAAATCTAGCTGTACGACAGGGCCCTCGCTTTCCACACAAGCGGGGGCCTTGTCGGTGCTGTGCGATCGCGCTTGTTCGCGAATACAGCTATCAGCCTAGAGTGGTGGCATCTCGGAAAATGGGCAAGTTTCCAAACGCAGCAAGCAGCCTTGAACCCGCGGACAGGGCCGTGAGGAAGCCCGAGCGAAACTCATGGCAACTGCTCCAACCAGTCAAGAAAAACCGACAACCTACGCAAACCCGATACACGGGTTAAATAAAGCGCCGTGATGTCGAGAGGAAGGATATCCAGCTCCCCCCTGAAAAGCTCGATCACCCGGCCCTCCGCAATGTCCCGGTCAATCATGTAATCGGAAAACCGTGCGATCCCCATACCGTTCAGAACCAGATGCCGGACCGCTTCACCATTGGTTGCTACGACTGAGGCCCCAGGTTCGATGGAACGCTTCAGGCCTTTGAACCTCAATTCATTGATATGGGCGGGGGCAGAGAAAATCACCTGTTCAAGTGACACAAGGTCCTCCGGACTCTCTGGATGCCCGACACGATCCAGATAGGATGGCGCGGCGACAAGCCGCCATTCCGCCTTGCCCAACCGGCGCTGCAGCAAGTCACTGTCAGGCAGAGTCCCGAAGCGGATCACCACGTCCGCTTGAGATTCCATGAGATCCACCACCCGGTCCGTCATATCAATAGTCAGATCAATCTCGGGGTAGCGCGCATGAAACTCCGCCAATCGCGGCGCAATCACGTGCAGCACGTAAGGCACCGGAGCATTGATACGCAACGGACCCCGAGGCGCTCGACTGCCCGTGGCGATATCCGCCAGCACTTCGGTCCGCTCCACGATGTCCCGCGCAGCCTGCAGCAGATCCCGTCCTTCTGGCGTGATCTCTATCCCCCGCGTCGAGCGCCGCAATATCGTCACTCCGAGTTGTCGCTCCAACCGGGTAACCGTTCGGCTCAAGGTCGAAGGAGCTGCACCGAGTCTGCGCGCAGCCTCTGCAAAACCATTGCACTCGATCACGGTGAGGAAGACAGCCAGGTCTGACGTCTGCGGCAGTTCGTGCGTCATACGCAAAAGGCCTTTCCAATCCGAGACATTCACGCAATAGTTAAACGATGTCATCTCGTGGGTCCAGTTCACCCCCACAGGAGATCATTCATGCCCCTCGCACTTTGGGCGCTGACCATCAGCGCATTCGCCGTCGGAACGACAGAGTTCGTTATCGTCGGCCTGCTTCCCACCATCGCCGATAGCCTCGCCGTTTCGCTTCCCTCAGCGGGACTGCTGGTCAGCCTTTATGCCTTGGGCGTCACCATCGGCGCGCCAGTCCTGACCGCTCTGACAGGGGGACTGCCACGAAAGACCCTGCTTCTGGGCCTTCTGTTGCTCTTTATCGTTGGCAACACCTTTGCCGCCTTTGCACCCGGTTATGGAAGCCTTATCGTGGCCCGCTTCATCACCGGTCTGGCCCATGGTGTCTTCTTTGCCATTGCGTCCACAATCGCAACCAGCCTGGTAAAACGGGAAAAGGAAAGTTCGGCAATCGCCATGGTCTTCATGGGCCTGACGGTTGCGCTGGTCACCGGCGTGCCGCTCGGCACCTGGGTCGGCCAGACTTTCGGTTGGCAATCCACATTTCTCGGTGTCGTCGCCCTTGGCCTTGTCGGCCTTTTGGCCAGCGCCATTCTGGTTCCTTCCAACCTGCCACAATCACCTCCCCCCAGCCTGCGCGCTCAGGCAGAGGTTCTGACCTCTCCGCGCTTGTTGCTGGTCTACTTGATCACGGCAGTTGGATATGGCGGCAATTTCGTTGCCTTTACCTTTCTTGCACCGATGCTGACAGGCGTAACAGGACTCTCGGCTGGTGCAGTCAGCCTCGTGATTTTGCTCTACGGCGCTTCAGTGGCTGCAGGCAACATTCTGGGTGGCAAGCTTTCCGACCGCGTTGGTCCCGTCCCGGCACTGACACTGATCTTTATCGGGCTCGCGTTAATGCTGACAGCGTTTGGCCTGGCTCTCTCCTACCCTGTTGCTGCGATCGCGGTCGTCGCACTTTGGGGCGGCTTTGCATTCGCCAATGTCCCGCCGCTACAGACCTATGTGGTGCAAATCGCTCGAGAAGTCAGCCCCGCAGCAGTTGATGTGGCCTCCGGCCTGAACATCGGCGCCTTCAATCTCGGTATCGCATTCGGGGCCTGGTCCGGCGGTTTGGTCGTCGAAAATCTCGGCCTCGCCGCCACGCCGTTTGTCGGTGCGGTAGCCGTCATCGTCGGCATAGGATTGACACGTCTGTCCGGCCGCCTCGGCGGTTCTGCAGGGCTCACCGCCTCAGCATAGGGATGGGTGCTCAACCGGTCTGAAGCATCAATACTTCTGGTATACCAACCCAAGGAAAAAATGCCCCCGAAACTGAAAACCAGTTTCGGGGGCACTGTGTTCAGCTTGCGCTCAACCCTCAGTCCACGTTGAACACCAGCGGCTTGGCCTGCTTGATCGCCTCATGCGCTGTCAGCTTGTCGAGCACATCCTGGCCGACGAGCTGGTCGACATAGAGCAGCGCGATGGCGTCGCCGCTTTGCTTGTCGCGGCCGAGCTGGAAGTTGGCGATGTTGACGCCGGCGTCGCCCAGCGTCGTGCCCATGAAGCCGATCATGCCGGGCACGTCGGTGTTGGCGATGTAGATCATGTGCTGGCCCACATCGGCGTCGAGATTGATGCCCTTGATCTGGATGAAGCGCGGCTTGCCATCCGAGAACACGGTGCCCGCGACCGAACGGGTCTGCCGCTCGGTGGTGACAGTCAGCTTGATGTAGCCGTCATAGACGCCGGTCTTGTCGCGCTTGACCTCCGACAGCACGACGCCCTTTTCCTTGATCATGATCGGGGCCGAAACCATGTTGACGTCGGAGACCTGGTTGCGGATCAGCCCGGCCAGCAGGGCCGAGGAGAGCGCCTTGGTGTTCATGCCCGAGGTCACGCCGTCATAGAGGATCTCGATTTCCTTGATCGGGCTTTCGGTGACCTGGCCGGCGAATGAGCCGAGCACGTCCGCAAGCCGGATGAAGGGCTTGAGGATCGGCGCTTCTTCCGCCGTGATCGATGGCATGTTGATGGCGTTGGAGACCGCGCCCTTGACCAGGTAATCAGACATCTGCTCGGCCACCTGCAGCGCCACGTTTTCCTGCGCTTCGGTGGTCGAAGCACCCAGATGCGGGGTGCAGACGACGTTGGGCAGGCCGAACAGCGGGCTTTCGGTGGCGGGCTCGACCTCGAACACGTCAAAGCCCGCGCCAGCCACATGGCCCGACTTGATGGCTTCGGCGAGCGCTGCCTCGTCGACCAGGCCGCCACGGGCGCAGTTGATGATGCGGACGCCCTTTTTGGTCTTGGCCAGCGCCTCGGCATTCAGAATGCCGCGGGTCTTGTCGGTCATCGGCACGTGCAGCGTGATAAAGTCGGCGCGGGCCAAGAGCTCGTCGAGTTCGACCTTGGTGACGCCCATTTCCTCGGCGCGTTCGGCCGACAGGAACGGGTCATAGGCCACGACATGCATGCCAAGTCCGATCGCCTTCTTGCAGACGATTCCGCCGATATTGCCGGCACCGATGACTCCGAGCGTCTTGCCAGTGATCTCGACACCCATGAACTTGGATTTTTCCCACTTGCCTTCCTGCGTCGAGGCATCGGCTGCGGGCAGCTGGCGGGCGACGGCAAACATCAGCGCAATGGCGTGTTCGGCGGTGGTGATCGAGTTGCCGAACGGCGTGTTCATGACGATGATACCGCGGCGCGAGGCGGCCGGGATATCGACATTGTCGACACCGATGCCGGCGCGGCCAATGACCTTGAGATTGGTGGCAGCACCAATCAGCTTTTCGGTCGCCTTGGTCGCCGAGCGGATGGCCAGGCCGTCATACTGACCGATGATTTCGAGCAGCTTTTCCTTGTCCTTGCCGAGTTTCGGCATGAAATCGACATCGACGCCGCGATCGCGGAAAATCTGGACGGCGGTTTCCGACAGGGCGTCGGATACGAGTACGCGAGGTGCCATGATGGCCTCCATTGCTTAGATCAAATTATGGGAAGTGAGCAGGCGGGCCGCACCGGATTTCTCCCGGTGCAGCCATCAGGCAAGTCTCAGGCAGCCTGGCTGAGCGCGGCCTTTTCCTGGGCAAAGGCCCAGGAAAGCCACGGCGTCAGAGCCTCGAGATCGGAGGTCTCGACCGTGGCACCGCACCAGATCCGAAGACCGGCAGGAGCATCGCGGTAAGCGCCGATATCGAGCGCCACGCCTTCCTTGTCGAGACGGCTGACCATCGCCTTGGCAAATGCCGCCTGCGCGTCTGGCGCAAGCGCTGCCACGTCCGGATCGGCAATCACCAGGCACACGGACGTGTTGGAGCGGGTCTCATCCACCTTGGCGAGGTTGGCGATCCAGTCGTTCTCGGCAACGAAGCGATGCAGAACGTCAGCATTGGCATCGGCGCGAGCCATCAGCCCCTTGAGGCCACCAACGCCTTGAGCCCAATTGAGCGCATCGAGATAGTCCTCGACACAAAGCATGGACGGCGTGTTGATGGTTTCGCCCTTGAAGATACCCTCAATCAGCTTTCCGCCCTTGGTCATGCGGAAGATTTTTGGCAATGGCCAGGCCGGAACGTAGCTTTCAAGCCGTTCGACAGCGCGGGGGCTGAGGATCAGCACACCATGGCCGCCCTCACCGCCCAGCACCTTCTGCCAGGAGAAGGTGGTCACATCGAGCTTGGCGAAATCGAGATCCTGCGCAAAGGCTGCCGAGGTGGCGTCGCAGATGGTCAGACCTTCGCGGTCGGCGGGAATGAAATCGGCGTTCGGGACCCGGACACCGGAAGTGGTGCCGTTCCAGGTGAAGACCACGTCGCGATCAAAATCGATCTGGGAGAGATCCGGCAGTTCGCCATAGGGCGCGGTGATCTTGCGCACGTCATCCAGCTTGAGCTGCTTGACCACATCGGTGACCCAGCCTTCGCCAAAGCTTTCCCAGGCCACCATGTCGGTGCCGCGGGCGCCGAGCATTGACCACAGTGCCATCTCGACTGCACCGGTGTCGGAGGCGGGCACGATACCGATGCGGTAATCATCCGGCACGTCGAGAACTTCGCGTGTCAGCTCGATGGCCTGGCTGAGTTTGGCTTTGCCGATTTTGGCCCGGTGCGAGCGGCCAAGGGCCGCGTCAGCGAGCGCTTCAGGCGTCCAACCGGGACGCTTGGCGCAGGGACCAGAAGAAAAACGGGGATTGTCCGGACGCACGTCCGGCTTCGTGTCAGTCGTCATAATGCTATCCTTCCAGATAGTGGCCCCTCGTTGGGGAGGGGTGGCCCACTGGCGGGATTAGACCTCAGCGATTTCGAAGTCAAGCAAGTTTATGCACTGCACAACAGGAAAAGGGCGGAGATGATCCGCCCTTTGAAAGACTGGCTGCCGTGCGTGCGAACTACCACAAATCGTAGCGCAGACCGACGCGAACCTCGTGGACATTGATGCCCTTTTGTTGCGAGATGGTGGTCCCGTCAAACTGCGCGTACCTGGCGTTTGGTGCAGATGTAAACTGGTAGCCCATATCGAGCGTCATGTTCTTGGTGAGCTGATAGCCAACCCCGGCATTCAAGGCGTAGGCAATACTCCACTGATCATCTTCGTAGCTCACCAGGCTGACATCAGCCGGATCCGTGTAAGAAGCCTGTCCGCTACACACAAACGTGTTTGTGGTCTGCGACACACCGGCCACGCCCGTCGTCACCTGCGATCCCTCGCAACGTGCATCTGCGCTTGCGGTTTGCTTGGTATAGGCGACCCCTACACCGCCGCCTACATAGGGTGTGAATCCGGCGATCGTTCCAAGATCGACGTAGCCGTTCAGCATGCCCAGATACATGGAATTCTTGATCGAAATCCCGCCAGCACAATTAACGCTGTCAGCTGAGCTTGTCGTATTGACGGGAACCACGGCGACCCCGGCAACATAATTGGTGGTCGTGATCGTTCGCGTGCCGCCACAACCACTGGTAAACACGCCATTTTGGCCGAACGTATTTTGCCCAAAGGTTGCGAGATTGAAGTCGACCCGGAACAGGTCGTTGAGGTGATAGCCCGCGCCTATGCTCGCTGTCATATTCGAATAGTCGTTCTGGTGCGTTACAGCACCAGCTCCCACGAATGCAGGCAGTCCCTGAAGCGGATTTGACGCACCTGCAACGGTGCTGCGGTATTTTGTGTCGACCTGGTAACCCAAGTCGCCGCGCAAGTACCAGCCCGTTCCAACTTCCACCGTTTTTGTGACAGGAAGTTCGCTGCCATAGAGGATTTGATCCAAATCCGCAGCCTGAGTGGGCGCGACCAATCCGGTCAAAGCCGCAATGCAGGAGGTGACAGCAATTCGCATAGACATGACCGAGTTCCCTTCGCTAGATCCGCGTTTCGTCGCCAGACGGCGCGCGCAGAACGTGTGAAACTCACTATGGACGGCGCTGGTTAAGTCACGGTTAATCATGTTCATTAACCGTGTTTTTTGTTGCGTCCTTGAGAACTTGATCGTTTCGACAAAGCCCCCGAAATGAAAACCGCCCGGCTTTTCAGCCAGGCGGTCGAATTCCAAATCAATGCTGTCTGGAAGAGCGAAAGCTCTATTTGTAAACCGCAGGCATGATCGGAGCAGGCTCGATGTAGACTTCCTGTTCAGCGCAGCCACCGAAGCCGTAGCGAAGGCCGCCGCGGACTTCGTGAGAAGTGATCGCCTTGTGCTGACCCTGGTAGCCGTTGCTGGTCAGGCTCTTGAACATGTTGCCACCGGCAATGTGGCGGTAGCGGTAGCCGACATCAGCTTTGACCGCGCAGGTGACATCAATCGAGGCACCAGCCATCAGCGCGTAGGTAAAGCGCCATCCAGCCGCACCGCCATGGTTGAACGAAGGATCGCACAGCGTCGGGGTGGCTGTCGAGCATGAAGTGTTGTTCAGATCATCCCACTTGACGCGGGTGCCACCAAGACCACCACCGGCGTAGAAGGTGAAACGGCCTTTCTTGTAGAGATCGACATAGGCGTTCGCCAGCAGGCTCAGACCAGAAACCGATGTGATGTCGGTAGAAGTACAGGCTGTTGCCACACCACAGCTGCCGATGGTCGAGCCGCGGAAATTCGCCTTGGCGAAATAATCCAGCGTCACGTCTGTCCGGAGCTTGGAATTGATCTGGTAACCGACACCACCACCGATGCTGTAGGAATTCCGCAGTGACGCTGTTGCAAATGGTGCATAGGTACCCAGGCCGCCCTGAAAGAATTCGGCACCTTTCATCTTGTTCCAGGAGTATCCCACGTCACCGCGGAGATACCAGCCACCGGCGGCAGCGACCGTCTGAACGGGTGCCTCGTAGACAGGTGCTTCAACATAAGGGGCTGGCAGCACATCAGCAGCACTTGCTGCACCTGCACCGGCAAGCAGCATGGCCGTACCGGCCAGAAGTATCTTTCTCATGACAGACTCCATCGTCGAGACATGCGCTGTCGCCGGTTTTGGTGACAACACGATTGTTGGTTCGGGATGGAGAATGAAGCAGAAAAGTTAAAGCGTACTTAACCACGTCTCTTTACCAAGATTCAAAAAGCCGAGAGCAACTGAAAATCGAATACTCAGAAAGGCGCAGAAATACACGCCCGAAAGACAGATGGCGAAATGCTAATTACAACAGCGAGGAAATAACCTTCAACTTCCGGCCAACGATGTCATCGAAATCGGCAACAACTATTTGAACCTGTTTCAGGTCACGAAACCCTGAAACAGGCCCCACATCCCCATAGGCTATCGGGAAGCTGCCCGGCTTGCCGTGAACTGGGTGCCGCGCGGGGTCATCGTGCAAACATCAAGCTGCGTTGCGGACGCCGGAAATCACATTGATCAACTGGTCGACAACCGACTCGATCTGACCCCGGTCATCACCCTCGGCCATCACCCGGATCAGGGGCTCGGTTCCCGACGGACGAATGACCAGACGAGCCGAGCTGCCCAGAGTAGACTCGGCATCGGCAATCGCAGCCTTGACCATAGCGTCGTTCAGCGGATTTCCGCCTGAATGCCGCACATTCTTGAGGATCTGCGGCACAGGCTCGAACCGACGGCAAACTTCCGAAACCGGTCGTCCCATCCGCTGCACACAGGCCATCACCTGCAAGGCAGCAACCAGACCGTCTCCTGTGGTGGAAAAATCCGACAGCACGATGTGCCCCGACTGCTCGCCGCCCACATTGAAATCATGTTTGCGCATGTGCTCGACCACGTAGCGGTCGCCGACCTTGGTGCGCGCGAGCGTCATGCCGGTGCCTTCAAGGAACCGCTCGAGTCCGAGATTGGACATGACTGTCGCGACGATACCGTTGCCGCGCAGCAGCCCGTCAGCAGCCCAGGATTCCGCTATCAGCGCCATCAGCTGGTCGCCATCGACAACCGCACCGGTCTCATCGACGATCAGCACGCGGTCGGCATCACCATCAAGTGCAATCCCGATATCGGCACGCACTTCGTGCACCTTGCGCGCCAGTGCGACCGGATGGGTCGATCCGCAATTGAGATTGATGTTGGTGCCATTTGGTTCTTCGCCAATGGCGATCACGTCCGCGCCAAGTTCCCACAAGGCTGCGGGCGCAACTTTGTAGCCGGCGCCATTGGCACAATCGATGACGACCCGCAAACCCGACAGCGTGATGTCTTTCGGCAGAGTTCGCTTGGCAAATTCGATGTAACGGTCATGCACGCCATCGACGCGCTTGGCGCGCCCGATCGAATCAGGACGTGCCAGTTGCAGATGGATGTCCTCGTCCATCAGCTCCTCGATGCGGTGTTCAATGTCGTCGGAAAGCTTGAACCCGTCCGGGCCAAACAGCTTGATGCCGTTGTCCTGATAGGGATTGTGCGACGCAGAAATCATCACGCCGATATCCGCGCGCAGCGACCGCGTAAGCATTGCCACCGCCGGAGTCGGGATAGGGCCCAGGAGGAAGACGTCGAGACCGGCGGCGGTAAAGCCTGCTACCAGAGCGTTTTCGATCATGTAGCCCGAGAGCCGCGTATCCTTGCCGATCACCACCCTGTGCCGGTGATCACCACGGCGGAACAGATTTCCCACTGCGATACCAACGCGCATCGCCAGATCCGGAGTCATCGGCGCCTTGTTGGCCTGCCCACGAATTCCATCCGTGCCGAAATATCGCCTGCTCATAGAGCCCCCCATGCAATTCCATTATTCTATTCTTGTCACCGATTGTTCCAACATAATCAGGCAAGAATACAATCAGATTTTGTTACTAACTGTTGCAATACACACAAAACAGCCGCCTGACGGCGGCTGTCCATAAATTTTGACCAGTATGGTTTATACGGCCGACGCCTTATTGCGGCTGCGGCTCCAACCCGGTATCGGGCTCATCACCCTTCTTGCCGGAGCCACCCTTCTTTGCACCCGCGGTCGGAACAGCTGTTCCGCGGCTAGGAGGCGTGTCATCGCCGATGTCCCGTGCAGGCTTCTCGCCACGGATCAGCGCCTTGATTTCATCACCGGTCAGCGTTTCATACTCAAGCAGGCCTTCCGCAATCGCGATAAACCCTTTCTTGTGCTTGGTCAGGATTTCGCGTGCTTCGTGATAGGCCTGATCAATCAGACGGCGGATTTCGCTGTCGATCTTCTGTGAGGTCGCTTCCGAAACATTTTTCTGCTGCGCCACCGAATGCCCCAGGAACACTTCTTGCTGGTTTTCACCATAGGCGACCTGCCCGAGCTCGTCGGAGAATCCCCATTCGGTCACCATGGCGCGCGCAAGCTTGGTGGCCTGAACGATATCCGATGATGCGCCGGACGTGATGTTTTCCTTGCCGAAGGTCAGTTCTTCGGCAACGCGCCCACCCATCATGATGGCCAAACGAGACACCATCCACTTGTAGCTCATCGAATAGCGATCAGCTTCCGGCAACTGCATGACCATGCCAAGCGCACGGCCACGCGGAATAATTGTCGCCTTGTGCACCGGATCTGCCGAAGCAACATTGAGCGCCACAATGGCATGACCGGCTTCGTGGTAGGCGGTGAGCTTCTTTTCTTCCTGCGTCATGGCTGTCGAGCGACGCTCGGCACCCATCATCACCTTGTCCTTGGCATCTTCAAATTCGGCCATGGTGACGAGACGCTTGTTGCGCCGCGCCGCCAGAAGCGCGCCTTCGTTGACGAGGTTCATCAGATCCGCACCGGAGAAGCCGGGCGTGCCGCGGGCCAGAACCTTCAGATCGACATTCGGCGCCATCGGCACGTTGCGCACATGCACCTTGAGGATCTTCTCACGGCCATTGACGTCGGGAAGCGGCACAACGACCTGACGGTCAAACCGGCCCGGGCGCATCAGCGCAGGGTCAAGCACGTCGGGACGGTTGGTCGCTGCAATCAGGATGATGCCTTCATTGGCTTCAAAACCGTCCATCTCGACCAGCAACTGGTTGAGCGTCTGTTCGCGCTCGTCATTGCCGCCACCGAGACCGGCGCCGCGATGACGGCCGACCGCATCGATTTCGTCAATGAAGATAATGCAGGGTGCGTTTTTCTTGGCCTGTTCAAACATGTCGCGAACACGGCTGGCGCCCACGCCGACGAACATTTCAACGAAGTCCGAACCAGAAATGGTGAAGAAAGGCACATTGGCTTCACCGGCGACGGCACGGGCAGTCAGCGTCTTACCGGTACCGGGAGGGCCCACGAGTAGCACGCCGCGCGGAATCTTGCCGCCCAGCCGCTGAAATTTCTGCGGGTCGCGCAAGAATTCGACGATTTCTTCCAGATCCTGCTTGGCTTCATCGACACCGGCAACATCAGCGAATGTGACGCGGCCATGGGCTTCCGTCAGCAGCTTCGCCTTCGACTTGCCAAATCCCATGGCGCCGCGCGAGCCACCCTGCATCTGACGCATGAAGAAGATCCAGACGCCCAGGATAAGCAGGATCGGAAGCCAGGAGATCAGGTAGCCAACAAGCGTGTTGGAGCTGTCGACTTCCGGCTTTGCGGTGATCGAGACGTTGCGCTCGTTCAGCCGCTCGATCAAACCTGCATCTCCGGGGGAATAAGTCTGAAACCCGGTGGCTGAATCGGTGTAGTTGCCGGAAATCCGCTCGCCAACGATGGTCACATCGCGCACACGGCCAGCATCGATATCCTTTAGGAACTGGGAATAGGCGATGTCACGGCCAGCAGTCCGTTCAGTCGGACTTTGAAACATGTTGAACAATGCGATCAACAAAAGCGCGATGATTGCCCAAAGGGCAAAATTGCGGAAGTTGGGGTTCATACTCTTCCTCGGGGATCAGGGCCTGCAGCCACCGGCGCATAACCAATTTCGAAAACTCAGTCTACAACATAGGAGCCCAACGGGTCATTGCCAAGGCTCAGACGGGCGTTTGTCATTGCACTTTGATCGCAGTTAACGCCGGAATACCCGCAGAAACGCTCCATGGGCACTCCGGGAGCGGACTGCGTCCCGCCAATCGTGCCAGCGCCTGGCCAACAGGCAGCTGATGAACCGGCAAAATGCGCGAACTGCGGCCCAACAGGGGAAGGCAAGTGAACCCACCGATAACGCCGTCATCCATCGCGAACACGAAAGAGTATTCTCCCTGATTGCGGGTGAAACAAGGCAGAACACCCGCGTTAGCAGCAGCTGACACACAAAGTGGAGACGCATTGGACCGGTTGCAGATTTCGAACCGCCTGTCCCAGACGCCGCATTCCCCCGGAGGCAGCACCAGCTCATCGATATTCCGGCGCTCCCGCTCGACAGTGAGAGAGGGCCCCTTGCGCCGGACCAGCGTTCGCCCGAGGCTCATGACACCCCCCTGATCACTGCCGCAGGTCGAAGACAGAAAACCCGAAAGCGTCGCTTTGCCGCGCCTGTCAAGCGGACTTGAAGCTGCGCCCTGCCAGTCAATCAGAGCTTCAAGCGCTGCCATGACCACCTGGATGGCGGTCGTGTCTTTCTGCTGCAGCCAGACCACACTCTTGGCATCCACATGACAATTGGCATCGATAAGCTCTGCCGCAGCGCTGGCAAGCCTTAACCTCGCCATCGCAATTTGCGCCGCATCCGAGCCAGAAACAGGCGGCCCATCGCCCTTTAGTTGCGCGCGAACTCGTACCCGCTCAAATCGTCTGTCGGCATTCGACGGATCCTCAACCCAATCAGAAACACCTCGACTGCGAAGAAAGTCTCGAACGGTCTGGCGGCTGAGCCCCAACAGCGGGCGCAGAACCCACATGCGCTCGTCAAACAGGGTTGCAGCAGGAATGCCAGCGAGCCCCGGCGCATCTTCGGAAGAACTGCGCGCCCGGCGCATCAGCACGGTTTCGTTCTGATCATCTTGCGTATGAGCCGTCAGCACCGCAGCCAGCCCCAGCCGGACGGAGGCTTTGCCCAGCAGTCTGTACCGTGCTGCCCGCGCAGCCGCCTGAATGCCGGATTTCGGTTGGCCGTTTTGCCATTTGAGTGTCTCGTGCCGTACGCCGAGCTGCTTGCATTGCGCCTTGACCCAGCGCGCTTCATCCGCCGCTGCCGACCGCAACCCGTGATCCACCGTGAGCGCAACCAACCGGTGCGGCGGCGCCACTGCGGCAAGACCATGGAGCAGGCCGAGCGAATCCGAGCCGCCTGACACCGCAATGCCCAGCGGGCGATGATCAGTCAGACTTGTGAAAAAATCAGAGAGGCATTCGAGAAAGTGCTGCGGCTCTGGCGTGGAACCGCTCGAAACATCGAGCTTCACGGGGCGCAGCAAGACATTAGCAGCTTGTGCGCTGCTGTTCTTCGCTGACCTTGGCGCGGACCGCAGCCGACGCACCTGGGTAACGGATCAGGACTTCGCGCAATGTCGCGCAGGCAGTTTCACGGTTATCAAGCTTGGCCAGCGACATACCGAGTTTGAGCAACGTGTCAGCTCCCTTGTCGGCCTGCGGATACTGCTTGTGTGCATCGAGAAAGGTCTTGGCCGATTCCTGATACCGGCCTTGCGAATATTGCGCCTCCCCGAGCCAGAACATCGCGTCCGATGCGCGCGGATCTTCCGGGTTGCTGGCGACGTAATCGGCAAACACCTGTTCGGCCAGGGCATAGTCTCCCGCCAGCATGTGGTTGTAGCCGACCTGGTACATATCGTCAGACGACGACAGAGAAGCAATATCGGCTGCCCCATCCATGGGTTCAATGATGCCTCCGATCAGGTCGCCCTTGTCATCGAACTGGATCGAGCCGAGGTCGGTTGCCGCGGTGCCCGTCCCCTGCCCGGCCTGACTGGTCGATGCCGTGCTTGATTGCTCGACCCCTGGCTGGGTGATCGACGAGCCGGCATCGCCACGCTGATTGCCGGTCTTCTCAAGCTCCTGGAAGCGGAACTCGTTGTCTTGCTGCATCTGGCGCATCTGTTCCTGCATCTGCAGCAACTGGAACCCGAGCTCCTCGATGCGGCCGTTGAGCCCGCGGACCTGCTCTTCGAGCTGCCCGATCCGGAACACCGGATCACCCGTCTGCGCCAGAATGACTGGAGCGCGGCCTGTTTGTTCGGTTTCAATGCTCGCCGGCGGAACCAACGTACCTTGCGAAAACCCGGAAAGCAGTGGCGCTGCACTGACAGGAATTGCAAACATGCTGATCGCCGCCGCAGCGAATAGTCTGGAAATGGATTTCATCGGCCTGACCTCATTACACGGGCACGTGCCCTGACATCTGGAATAACGCATGGCGGGATATCAAATCAACGCACAAACCGGCCAAACTATGGTGAAACGGACCAGCCACAAAAAAGATGGCGGCCCGAAGACCGCCATCCCAATCACAAGACTGCTCTTGCTGTTAGCTGCCTGCGCCGCCAAGCACGGTGACCGCACGCCGGTTCTGCGACCAGCAGGAGATGTCGTCGCAGACCGCGACCGGACGTTCCTTGCCGAACGAGATAGTGCGGATGCGGTTGGCCGCGACACCACGGGTGGAGAGATACTGCCTTGTCGCTGCTGCCCGACGTGCGCCCAGTGCAAGGTTGTACTCGCGGGTGCCGCGTTCGTCGGCATGACCTTCGACAGTGATCTGATAATTCGGGTACTGGTTGAGCCACTGCGCCTGACGGTCAAGCGTTGCAGCCGCATCAGCCCGCACAACCGACGAATCGGTGTCAAAGAAGATCCGGTCGCCAACATTGACGGTGAAGTCTTGCTGGGTGCCAGGCGCAGCATTGCCGGCGAGGCCCAGATCTGCGGCGTTGTTTGGAAGGTTGTTCTTTTTCGAGGCGCAGCCTGTCAGCACGAGCGCTGTGAAAAGCGCGATCATTGCCGGGTTGCGGGCAAATTCTTGCATGCGGCGCATAGCCGGACTCCTTAGAATTGTTTGGTTGACCATTTGTAACCGGTCGCGGTTAATCGGCATTGAAGAAAGACGGTTAATTTTGTCTGTATTTTCGAATTCTTAGCCGCGTTTGGACGCACAATGCGGCGCAAACACGGCAGAACTCTGCCTTTTTCGCGATCCGCACCTATTCCAGCAACGGCGACCATGCCGGGTCGGAGGCATAGCTCGGGGTTGTAACCAGCTGCTCGTTGTAACCTGTCAGATCGATGGAATAGATCTGCGGTCCACCTGAACCGGCCGGCTGACGGAAGAACATCAGCACCCGGCCATTGGGCGCCCAGGTCGGTCCCTCGTTGTGAAATCCGGTGGTGAGAATCCGCTCGCCCGAACCATCCGTCTTCATCACACCGATCGAGAACTTGCCGCCCGACTGCTTGGTAAACGCGATCAGATCGCCGCGCGGAGACCAGACCGGGGTTGAGTAGGAGCCGTCCCCGAATGACACACGCCGCTGGTTCGAACCGTCCGCGCCCATCATGTAGAGCTGCTGGCGGCCACCCCGGTCGCTTTCAAACACGATCTGACTGCCATCGGGCGAGTAGGATGGCGATGTGTCGATCGCTGCCGTGTTGGTCAGCCGCGTCGTCTGACGCGAACGCAGATCCATCGTGTAGATATTGGCGTTACCATCCTGCTGAAGGCTCATGATCACCTTCTGCCCGTCCGGCGAGAACCGGGGAGAGAAGGTCATGCCCGGGAAATTGCCCACCAGTTCACGCTGGCCGGTTTCAAGCTGCAGCAGGTAAACCCGCGGCTGACCACCCTCAAACGACATGTAGGTAATTTCCTGGCGACTGGGCGAGAACCGCGGCGTCAGCACGATGTCGTTGGCGTTGGTCAGCATGCGCATGTTGGCGCCATCCTGGTCCATGATCGCCAGCTGCTTCTTGCGGTCGGTCTTCGGTCCGCTTTCGGAGACGAACACGACACGGCTGTCGAAGTAGCCTTTCTCGCCGGTCAGCCGCTCATAGATGGAATCGGCAATGATGTGCGCGACGCGGCGCCAGTTTTCAGGTCGGGTGAAGAACTGTTCACCCGACAGCTGCTGATTGGCAAACGTGTCCCAGAGCCGGAATTCCGCCCGCAATCGCCCGTCGGCCTCGCGCGCCAGCCGTCCTGTGACCAGCGCCTGCGCATTGATCACCTGCCAGTCCTGAAAACGCGGCGCGGCATCCGGATTGGAGATCTTTTCGATGAACGCGGCCTTGTCGATCGGCGCGAACAACCCCGACCGTTTCAGATCGGCAGCAACCACCGCGGCGATCTGCGCCCCGATGGCATCATTGGAGATGAAATCGGTAATCGCGATCGGCAAAGGCTCGACATTGGCGCGGTTGATATCGATCTCGACAACGGCCCGTGCCGGACTCGACGCCAGCAGCATGACTGCGGCCATCATCGCCAGTGGCAGGAAAAGAGTACGTTTGATCATTTTCATCATGCAGCCTTTCAGCGCTTAGAACATCTGGCTCGGATCGAAATTGACGATCACATCCGACCATGAATCATATTTCTCTTTCGGCAACTGGTAGGGCTGCGCCCTCAGCACAGCACGCCGCGCGCTGCCTGACAACGTACCGCGCGTTCCAGCCGATCCACCCGAGGCGGTGACGACCGGCTCGCCGATGATGTTGCCGGTCGGGTCAAGCCGCATCTTCACCGTCACCAGCACATCCCCACCATCAGCCATGCCCGGAATGATGTTCCAGTATTTCTGGATCTGGCCACGCAGTGCATCCATTTCGCTCTGCGTCAACGTGTTCCCGCGTGTGGTCTGCGCCCCGCCCAGCGAAGCGGTTTCCGTCGTACGCTTGGCGCCGCCACCCGCAGCATCCTGCTTGTTGAGAAGCGCTGCCACCTGATCGGCATTGAAATCGCTCTCCTTGGTCGAAGGCTTTTCCTGTGCCTCGGGCTTGGTCACGGTTTTCTGCGGCTCGGGCCGCACCTGCGGCACCGGCCCCGCACTCGGCAGGGAAGCGAATTGGGGTTCTGCGGGTGCCGCCTCGGTGATCGCTTCGGCCACCGGATCCGGCGTCGGTTCCGCAGGCAGGGCAGCGACCTCAACCGGGGCTGGTTTCGGCTCCGCCGTTTTTTCTGCTGCCGGCTTTGGTGCAGGTTCCGGTTCGGGTGTAGGTTCGGTGACCTTGACCGGTTCCGGCTTTGGCGTTTCAGGTACCGGCTCGGGCTTGGGCGCTGGTTTTTCTTCCGGCTTTGGCGGCGCCTCGGACACAACTTCCTTGGGGCTCGGTGTCGCCGCCTCGCTGGTTTTCAGATCAACCGAGTTGTCACCGGCATTTTGTGCGTCCGGTACAGGTTCCGGACGCGATGTTGGTGTCGGCGCCGCTTTCTCGGAGATTGGCGCAGTTTTCTCACCCTGCTGGATCTGGGTGATCTCCTCGACCGGCACGATGCTGACCGGGAAGGATTCCACATCCTCGACTTCAAGCGTGCGCGGCGCAGTGAAGGACGACAGCGCCACCCCCAGCACCAGCGCATGCAAAACCGTTGATGTCGCCAGACTTCCCTTCATCAGCGCGCCGTCAACTATCCTGTTCCTGAAGCGTCACCAGGCCGAGATTCTTGAACCCGGCCGCTGAAATACGTGCCATCACCTTCATGACAGTGCCGTAGTCAGCATTGGTGTCGCCACGCACATAAATTCGTTCATTGTACCCGGTGGTGGAGATCGCCTCGAGCTTGGCCACCACTTCCTCAACCGCGATCTCGGTTTCCTGCAGAAACACCTGGCCAGTCGAGTTGACAGACACAGTGATCGGCTGGGTCTCCGAATTCAGCGCCTTGGCTTCGGTTTCCGGCAGGTCGATCGGCACGCCGACGGTCAGCAAGGGCGCCGCCACCATGAAGATGATCAACAGCACCAGCATCACATCCACAAACGGTGTGACGTTGATTTCGCTGACCAGTTGCTTGCGGCTGCCACGCCTGCCGCGGCGCGAGCCGCCGCCTCGGCCACCCTGTACGGACATAGCCATATAAGCCCCCTATTCCGCGGCCTGACGAGCGTTCGAGCGCTCGTCAATCTGGCGCGACAGGATGCCGGAAAACTCATCGGCAAAACCTTCCATCCGGGCCGACAGCTTGCCTGCGTCGGAAGAAAACTTGTTATAGGCAATAACTGCAGGAATAGCGGCCAGCAGGCCGATTGCGGTGGCGAGCAGCGCTTCGGCAATACCCGGAGCAACAACGGCGAGATTGGTCGATTTCGATCCGGCAATCGCCTGAAACGAGGTCATGATGCCGACCACGGTGCCAAACAGGCCGATAAACGGAGCGGCCGACCCTATGGTGGCCAGCGAGCTCAACCGTGCCTCAAGCCCGTCAGCTTCGCGCGCCAGGCTCACATCCATGGCCTTGTCGATGCGCATCTGCAAACCGATCGGGGATTTGGCGCCGCGTTCGAACGACTTTTTCCATTCGCGCATCGCCGAAACGAAGATCGCGCTCATGCCCGATGATTTCTTGTCAGACAGCGTCCGGTACAATTCCTCAAGCGACTGCCCCGACCAGAAAACCTGTTCGAACTGGTCGAGCTGACGCCGGAACTTGCCGAACGAGATCCATTTGTCAGCCACGATTGCCCAGGTCCAGATCGATGCACCGATCAGGCCGAGCATCACGATCTTGACGACAAAACCAGCCTCCATGAAGAGTGACCACAGTGTCACGTCGCTGGTTGCTGCAAGTCCAACCTGTTCCATTCAATAAACCCTCGAATCCAAACGCCCGGCTTTATTACCGGGCGGCCAAGACGTCACTTTTGCCGGGAGACCAGAAGTGCGCGATTGCCGCCTTTTCACTTGCCTAGTCTTCTCACGGCCAATTTTGGTCAAAGGATGGCGCAAACACCCGCACAATCCTAATGGTTTCGGTAATAATTCATTATGGTTAAGGCTTGGTTAGGATTCTGAACTGCTGCCCAGCGACTAGGAAGCACGCGGCTTAATCAGGATGGGTGAGGATAATCGGACCGTTGCGGCTGGCGACCACCGTATGTTCAAACTGGACCGTCAGCGCGCGGGGATGGGAGTAGAGTGTCCAGGTTCCGTCATCAGCATCATCGGCATAGGTTGCGCCGAACGACAGGAACGGTTCGATGGTGAAGACCTGTCCGTCCTGCATCACCCGCTTTTCCCGCCGATCCGGCCAGGTCGCAATTTCCTCCGGCTCATCGTGCAATGACAGCCCCACCCCGTGGCTCGCCAGATTGCGGATCAAGGTATAGCCGTTCTTCTTGGCAAATTTGCCCACGGAATCCCCGATCGCGGCATAACGAGCGCCGCTTTTCACTTGCGTGAGACCCGCCGTCAGCGCCCGCTTGCCGTCACGCAGCAAGCGCGACGTTTTCTGCGCCACCGGCGCCAGACCGAAAGAGGCCCCGGTGTCACCGAAATACCCGTCCTTCAAAGCAGACACATCGATGTTGATCAGATCCCCGGCTGCGATGACACGGTCACCGGGAACACCATGCGCGACTTCCTCATTGATCGAGATGCACGTCGCACCCGGAAATTCGTAGCAGAACTCCGGTGCCGACTGGGCCCCTTGGGCTTCCAGGTGGTGCCGCCCGATCCCGTCAAGTTCACGGGTCGTCATGCCCGGCTCCATCGCCTTGACCATGACCTGTATCGTGTTGGCACAGATTTTTCCAATGTGCTTGAGCTTTTCCAGCTCATCTTCCGATGTGATCACCATGGCGATCATCCTTTCATTGAATTTTTGTTGCGGTCTTGGAATTTCAGTCCGTACTGCCGCCGGTAAAACGCGCCAGCAAAGTATCGGGCAATCGTCGTGCCCGACCCAGCCCGTTGACGACAGCGACCGTAACTGCGGCGGTCGCCAGCACATGATCTCCGCGAAGAATGGTCTGTTGCAGCATCATACGCGCACCGCGGACCTCGCCAGGCTTGGTGATGATCGTCAGCACATCATCCATTCGCGCCGGAGACTTGAAATCGATCTCCATCCGCCGAACGACAAAGGCAACGGCCTCGGCAGGATCGCTCTGGCCGTGCAATGCGCCTTGCGAAACGCCGAGCAGCCGGATGAAGTCCGTCCGGCCCCGCTCAAAAAAATGCAGATAGCGTGCGTGATACACAAAACCGGAAAAATCCGTGTCTTCGTAATACACCCTCTGGGTCAGCACATGTCCGCCATCCTGGAGATGTCCCGAAAGCGATCCGTCCATGATACCTCACCTGACTGCAATTCCGTCTCATTTATCCACAGCTTCGAACTGGTGTTTGAGACAATCGTGTTTCTGTCATAAAACCGATCTATCAGGATTAAAACCATGCAGGCACAGGAGAATCACAGATGAAGATTGCAATCATGGGCGGCGACGGGTTCGTCGGCTGGCCAACATCGCTGCATCTTTCCAATGCCGGGCATGAAATCCACATCATCGACAATCTGTCCCGCCGCTGGATCGACACCGAACTCGGGGTACAGTCACTGACCCCGATGGATTCGATCCAGGAGCGTACCCGCATCTGGCATGCCGAGACCGGCCGCAAGATCCATTTCCACCTCATCGACATGGCGCGGGACTATGACGTGCTGAAGAACTGGCTCGCCGAAGAGCGCCCCGACGCGATCGTGCATTTCGCCGAACAGCGCGCCGCGCCCTATTCGATGAAGAGCGACCGGCACAAGAACTACACCGTCAACAACAACGTCAACGCCACCCACAATCTGCTCAATGCATTGGTTGAGCTGGGTCTCGATTCGCATCTGGTGCATCTGGGCACCATGGGCGTCTATGGCTACTCGACTGTGGGTGCGGCCATCCCCGAGGGCTATCTGCCAGTCGGCATCGAGACCATGGACGGCGAGACGGCAAAGCAGGATATTCTCTATCCGGCCAATCCCGGCTCGATCTACCATATGACCAAATGTCTCGATCAGCTGATTTTCCAGTTCTACGCCAAGAACGACAATTTGCGCATTACCGACCTGCATCAGGGCATTGTCTGGGGTACCCATACCGACCAGACCCGGCGTCACGAGCAACTGGTCAACCGCTTCGATTATGATGGCGACTACGGCACAGTGCTCAACCGCTTCCTGATCCAGGCCGCCATCGGATATCCGCTGACCGTCCACGGCACCGGCGGCCAGACTCGCGCGTTCATCCACATCCAGGATTCGGTGCGCTGCATCGAGATCGCGCTCGACAATCCACCGGCCCGCGGCGACAAGGTGGAGATCTTCAACCAGATGACCGAGACCCACCGGGTCCGCGATCTGGCCAAGATGATCTCCGCGATGACCGGCGCCGACATCGCCTGGCTGCCCAACCCGCGCAAGGAAGCAGCCGAGAACGACCTTGTCGTCCGCAACGAGAAATTTCTCGGCCTCGGGCTTGAGCCGACGACACTCAAGGAAGGTCTTCTGGACGAGGTCGTCGATGTGGCCAAGAAATATGCCTACCGCGTCGACCGCTCGCGCGTCCCCGCAGTATCGGCCTGGACCAAGGACATCGCCACCTCGATCAACCGCGACCCGGAAGGCAAGGCGCTCAAATCCGTGTCATGAGCACACCCTCCCCCCTGTCCCCAGGGCTGACTGCGAACAAATCCGCAGTCAGCCACCACGCCTATGTCACGCTTGTCACCAATGCGGACTACGCCATGGGCGCGCTGGCGTTGGCCCGGTCGGTTCAGCTGACCGGAACGGGCGCCGACATGGTGGTCCTGCACACCGGCGGCGTGGCGGACGCTGATCTGTCAGCGCTTTCGGACCTCGGCTGCCGGCTGATCCGCACCGAGCTGCTCGGCACATCCGATGCCTTCAACGAGCGCCATGCCCGCGGCAAGCTGCACGCCAATGCGCCCTTCACCAAGGGCCGCAAGCCGGCCTTTCACTCGCCGCTCGACAATTTCTGCAAACTGAGGCTCTGGCAGCTGACAGACTACGAGTCTTGCGTTTTCATCGACGCCGATGCGCTGGTGTTGCGCAATATCGACAAGCTGTTTGAGTATCCCGAATTCTCGGCAGCCCCCAATGTCTACGAGACGCTGAAGGATTTCCACCGGCTCAATTCCGGGGTGTTCGTTGCCCGCCCCTCGCTCGAGACTTTCGCCGCCATGCTCAATGTACTGGACCAGCCCGACGCCTTCTGGCGCAGGACCGACCAGACATTTCTGGAAACTTTCTTCTCCGACTGGCACGGCTTGCCGGTCTATATGAACATGCTGCAATATGTCTGGTTCAACCTTCCGGAGCTGTGGGACTGGAAGCAGATCGGCGTGTTGCACTACCAGTATGAAAAGCCTTGGGAAGAAGGTCACCCGCGGGCTGCAGAACTTAAACCCCTGATCGACCTGTGGCATGCGTATCTGACAGGCAACGGGATTCCCGATATCGCCGATCTTCCCGGTCCGCTCCAAAGCGAGGCGAAAGAGGTCACCGGCGCAACCGCTTCGACGATCTCATGACCCGCGTTCTGGTGTCAGGCGGGACCGGCCAGGTCGGCAGTTTCATCGTCGAGGATCTTCTCGGCCAAGGCTATGAGGTCACAGTTGGCGGCAGGGCCCGCCCGGCGGAAGGCTTGTTTTCCGGGGCCGTCTGCTTTGCACCTCTGACGCTTGATCGAAGCCTCGATCAGACCGCCACCTTCGACGGCATCGATCATTTCATCCATGCGGCGTTTGACCACCTGCCCGGCAAATACCGCGGTGGCGAGGGCAAAGATCCGGACGGCTTTCGCGCCCGCAATCTGTATGCAACGGCGCAGCTGTTCAAAGACGCGGCAAAGGCGGGCGTCAAGCGCTGTGTGTTCCTCTCCAGTCGCGCCGTCTACGGGCCGCGATCTGATAGCGCTCTGCTGAATGAAGAAACGACGCCGCACCCCGACACGCTCTATGGCGCAGTCAAGCTGGACGCCGAACAGGCGCTGGCGGCGATGGCGCGACCTGATTTCGTGACAGCCAGCCTTCGGGTCACTGGTGTCTACGGCGCCGCGAGGCCTGGACTGCCGCACAAATGGCAAACATTGTTTTCAGACTATCTCTCTGGCCGTCCGGTCGAACCGCGAAGGGGAACGGAGGTTCATGGCAGCGATGCCGCCCACGCGGTGCGGATGATGCTGGAGCTGCAGCCCGGCGAGATCAATGGCCACGTTTTCAACGTGTCGGACCTGCTGCTCGATCGGCACAACCTGCTCGAGCTGGTGCAGGCTGTTACCAGCTGCATACATCCGCCGCCTGCCCCGGTGAGCGGCTCTGCGCAAGGCGTGATGGACACGGAATTGCTTCGCAGCCTGGGCTGGATACCCGGTGGGACCGAACTGCTGGAGAAAACAGTTCGGTCCCTGTGTTCGGACTAAGGCCTTCCCGTTCTGTGCGAGCGAAGCTTTGTGCCGTCATTGTGCGGCGACGATGCCGGCGATCAGCCCCGAGACAACACTGATCAGCACATACTGGTTGTCCACCTTGACCCAGCTCTGGCCGCGTCCGGGTTTGCGCAGACCGTGGCGCTTGTAATCCCGGACCGGTGAATGCTTATTCCAGTCATTCATACGCTGGCCCTTTGCCCAGTGCTTCTTCGCAGCCGCCCGGTGCTGGACAGTCTTCTTCAACTGAGTTTGGGCCTGTTTCTTGTAATCGGCATGGGATTGAGAGTGGGTCTGGCGCTTGGTGTGATCCATTTTGGACTGTGCCTGAGCCATCGGCGCTGCCATCAACACTGCGGCAATCGAGATAATGAGTGCTTTTTTCATAACGTTTCCTTCCGTTGTCTATGAGCGGAAGATAGATCCCGGCACATGAACCGAAAATGAATGTGCGAGTTAATGTTTTGTAATGTTATCAATGACTTATATGCCACAATAGAGTGATGAACTGTGGTCGTATCGCGGTTTGTAGACAATACACAACCGGATGCACCGCTTGACGGCCTGACGCAGCCCTGCAGGCATCTGCAGAATTCGAGCATTCATCGGCTGGCGTTACTCGTCTTCAAACAAGCTGGCCTGTGTGGCAGCGAGATCCTTCGGCGGATTGAGGCCCATGTGGTTCCAGGCCCGTGCGGTCAGCACCCGTCCGCGCGGCGTCCGCTGCAGGAAACCCTGCTGGATCAGGTAAGGCTCGATGATATCCTCGATAGCATCGCGCGGCTCCGACAGACCCGCCGCTATGGTCTCGATCCCCACCGGTCCGCCGCCGAAATTGCGCACGATCATGTCGAGATAGCGCCGGTCGAGCTGATCCAGCCCGATGCTGTCAACCGAGAGGCGCGTCAGCGCCTCATCCGCGATCTGCCGGGTTACGGCTTCGGCCTTGGCCACTTCCGCAAAATCCCGCACCCGACGGAGCAGACGCCCCGCGATACGTGGCGTACCCCGGGCACGGCGCGCTATCTCCAGCGCGCCGTCATCGGTCATGCCGAGCCCCATGATCCGCGCCCCACGGCGCACGATCAGCTCCAGTTCCTCAACCGTATAGAACTGCAGCCGCACCGGAATGCCGAACCGGTCCCTCAGCGGTGTCGTCAGCAGGCCAAGCCGGGTGGTGGCGGCAACAAGCGTGAAGCGCGACAGGTCGATCTTGACCGAGCGTGCTGCCGGCCCCTCGCCGATGATCAAATCGAGCTGGAAATCCTCCATCGCCGGATAGAGAATTTCCTCCACCGCCGGGTTGAGCCGGTGGATCTCGTCGATGAACAAGACATCGCGATCTTCCAGATTGGTCAGCAGTGCGGCAAGATCGCCAGCCTTTGCGATCACCGGACCGGACGTTGAGCGGAAATTGACGCCCAGTTCCTTGGCCATGATCTGAGCCAGCGTGGTCTTGCCCAGGCCGGGAGGCCCAACAAACAACACATGATCGAGCGCCTCGGCCCGGCCCTTGGCTGCTTCGATGAACACTTTCAGATTGGCCCGCGCTTCTGCCTGGCCGGTGAAATCATCCAGCGTCTGCGGCCGCAATGTCGTGTCGACGTCCTCGCCGCGTTTGTCAGGAGAGATCAGGCGGTCTTCGTCACTCATGCCAAAAGCTCCATGCCCGCAACAGAATTGGCGGCCTTGCGGTCAAAAGTCATTGTCTTTTCACATCCATTGGCGCGGTTGATATCGGCGATGATGACATCGGAAAAGCCAGGGTGCGAAGACATAAACCATTGCTCCCAATTCTCCATACGCAAAGTTTCGGGCACCCTGATTTCGACGGTGTCGAGCAGGCCTGCCAGCTGGCGCCGCGCCACTGGCGGATCCACTCTGTAGGCTCGTTCCAGCACCCACACCGTTTCGGCTATAACCATCGGATTGACGAACAGTGGCGCGGCAGCACTGCTGGCCTTGACCAGCGAAACGGCCGCATCAAACTGGACTGGATCGTCACGCGTGAGAAGACGGACGATGATGTTGGTGTCAATCCCGATCACGAGACTGCTCAAATCGCTCTAACACAGCTTCGTCGAGCGCTTCGTTCATGGTCTCGACTGAAACCGGTTTGCGCTCCGGCGCATGCAGCACGCCGGCGAAATCCAGCGCGCTGCGGTTTTTCGGAACGAGCACCACTTTCCCGTCGACGAACTCATATCCGAGACGATCTCCAGCGCCCACCTTGAGAAACTCGCGCACTTCCAGCGGGATTGTCGTCTGGCCCTTTGTCGTCAATTTGGACTCGATTCCCATTTCCTTACCTGCACTCAAATTCCTTACATTTGACAATAGTAAGGATATGCGCCTGACGCAAGGAGCCGCCTACTTGGCAAGTTCCTTCAGCCCAAGCCGTATCAGCTTGGCCGAGTCCGGGTTCTCGCCGGCCGTCTTCATCGCGGCAGCCACTGCATTGGCCGCCTGATCGCGTGAATAACCGAGATTGGACAAGGCCGAGACAGCATCGGCCACAGGAGCAGACGCCACGCCTTCGCCGAGTTCCTGCTTCAGTCCCATCGCCTCACCCGCTTCGCCACCCAGCGCCGGGACCTTGTTCTTGAGCTCGGCCACAATCCGCTGCGCCACTTTCGGGCCTATGCCTGGAGCACGGGCCACCGTCGCCTTGTCCTGCAGCGCAATGGCATTGGCGAGTTCGGAAGCCGTCAGTGTCGACAGCACCGCCAGCGCCACCTTGGCGCCCACCCCCTGCACGCTTTGCAGCAATCGGAACCACTCCCGCTCAAGCGCCGATTCGAACCCGAACAGCTTGAGCTGGTCCTCGCGCACATAAGTCTCGATGAACAGCACCGCCGCCTCGCCAACAGATCCAAGCCGCGAAAGCGTGCGCATCGAACAGAACGCAACGTAGCAGACACCGTGCACATCGATCAGTGCATAGTCCTCGCCGATTTCCTCGAGAGTGCCCTTGAGCTTGCCGATCATTGAAAGGTCCTCATTCCGCCGCCATCCGCCATGCCGGCGATGTTCTATGATGCGCATGACAGATGGCGATCGCCAGTGCATCCGCTGCGTGATCGCTGTCAAAACTGGCTTTCGGGATCAGCATCTTGACCATCATCACGATCTGCTTCTTGTCGCCATGGCCGACACCGATCACCGCCTTCTTGACCGCGTTCGGCGCATATTCACCCACCCGCAACCCTGCCCGCGCCGGCGCCAACATGGCAATGCCGCGCGCCTGACCGAGCTTCAGTGTCGCCGTGGCGTCCTTATTGACGAAGGTGTTTTCAACCGCAGCCTCGAACGGCTGAAACTGATGCAATATACTCTCCAGCCCCTCGTAAAGCTGGTTCAGCCGGGACGCGAGATCAAGCTTGTTGTCGGATTTGACCGTGCCCGAGGCGACAAAGCGCAAGGAATTGCCCAAGCTGTCGATGACACCCCAGCCGGTGTTTCTCAGCCCGGGATCAATCCCGATAATTCGAATCGCTTCCGCCATGAAAAAACCCTATCCCGATGCGCCGGACCATTCCATCAAAATGTGAACAAAACAAAAACAAACGATTGGACAAGCAATCAGTCTTTGGCATTCATCGGGTGGCTTCCTACATGGGGTTCAAACACGTTCTCACCTGAAAGAATATCCATGACAGCGTTTTCCATTCTCGATCTCTGCCCCATCGTCGAGGGAGGCACCACGAGCGACGCTCTTGCCTCGACCCGGCTGATGGCCAAGCAGGCCGAAGACGCGGGCTACACCCGCTTCTGGCTGGCCGAACATCACGGCATGAAGGGTATCGCCAGTGCCGCCACCTCGCTGGTCATCGCCGAAGCCGGCCATGCCACCAGCACCATCCGCATCGGCTCGGGCGGCATCATGCTGCCCAATCATTCGCCGCTGGTGATTGCCGAGCAGTTCGGCACACTTGAAGCGCTGTTTCCGGGCCGCGTCGATCTGGGTCTTGGCCGTGCGCCGGGTACGGACATGAACACCGCCCGCGCGCTCAGACGAAACCTCGAGACCGGCGCCAACAGCTTCCCCGATGACATTGTCGAATTGCAGCACTGGCTCGGCGAACCCGACGACCGCATGCTGCTTGCCGTGCCCGGCGCAGGCTCGCATGTGCCGCTCTGGATTCTCGGCTCAAGCATCTACAGCGCCCACCTGGCCGCCGGACTGGGGCTGCCATACGCCTTTGCCTCGCATTTTGCCCCGGACATGCTGCTTGAAGCGCTCGACATCTACCGCAGCAAGTTCACACCCTCGGCCCAGCTCGACGCACCTTACGTCATGGCCGCGACCATGGGCGTGATGGCAGACACCGACGCAGAGGCGAACTACCTGTTCACCACCTTGCAGCAGACCTTCGTCAACATGCGCCGCAATGCGCGCGGCAAGATGCCAAGGCCGATCGACAGCATGGATGGCTACTGGAACGAGATGGAAAAAATCGCCGTCGAACACACTTTGCGCTACGCAGTTGTCGGCGGTCCCGACACCGCGAAGCAGAAAATGCAGGAGTTCATCCAGGCCACCAAGGCTGACGAGATCATGATCTCGATGCCGATCCATTCCATCGATGCCCGGCTGAAATCCGTCGAACTGTTCGGCGACGTGCGCGCCGCTCTTTAAGCCATGAAAAAGCCGCCGGGCATCCAACCGGCGGCTTTTCAATTTCAAAGACCGGATTGATCAGGCGGAGAGCTTGGCCATGATCTCGTCGGAGACTTCAAAGTTCGCGTAGACGTTCTGAACATCGTCGTCATCATCGAGCGTCGCGATCAGCTTGAGCACGGACACCGCCTTGTCTTCATCAACCGGGGCAGATGTCTGCGGCTTCCACACGGCTTTGACGGAATTTGCTTCGCCGAGCGCTTCTTCCAGCGCTGTCGACACTTCGCCAATGTCCTCAAACGCGCAGATGATGGCGTGCTCTTCTTCGCCGCTGGTCACATCCTCGGCGCCGGCCATGATGGCGGCTTCCATGATGGTATCCGCGTCGCCAGCTTCCAGCGGGTAAATGATTTCGCCAACGCGCGAGAACATGAAACCGACCGAACCGGTTTCGCCCAGCGCGCCGCCGGATTTGGTAAACGCTGCGCGCACGCTTGAAGCGGTGCGGTTGCGGTTGTCGGTCAGCGCTTCAACGATAACGGCAACACCGCCCGGGCCGTAGCCCTCGTAACGCACTTCCTCGTAGTTCTCGCTGTCGCCGCCTGTCGCCTTGTTGATGGCGCGCTGGATGTTGTCCTTCGGCATCGACTGCGACTTGGCGTTCTGTATCGCCAGCCTCAGCCGCGGATTCATTGCCGGATCGGGTGCGCCCATCTTGGCGGCAACGGTAATTTCGCGCCCGAGCTTGGAGAACATCTTGGAACGGACGGCATCCTGCCGTCCCTTGCGGTGCATGATGTTTTTAAATTGTGAGTGGCCGGCCATAATGCCCCTGATCTTTGCTCTGAATTCTGGATGGCCGCGTTATAAGGGCCTAACCCCGTTTCGTCCAGAAGGTTCAGACCATGCAAACAACCACTGTGCCTACCCTGCCCATCACCGGCGGCTGCCAGTGCGGGAGCATCCGCTACAGCTTGCGCGCCAAGCCTTTGGTTTTCTACCTCTGCCATTGCACGGAGTGTCAACGCCACACCTCATCGGCATTTGGAGAAAGCCTGCGCTTCCGGCGCGAAGACATGGATGTCAGCCCGGGTCTGGTCTGCTTCAGCCGCATGAGCGAATCCGGCAAGCAGCGGCAGGGCTGGTTCTGCCCCGATTGCGGCGTCCGGATCTGGCATGGCACCGGGGGGTCTGACGAAATCAACATCAAGGCGGGCACGCTGGATGACACCTCGTGGCTTGTTCCCGCCGGCCACATCTGGTGCAGGTCGAAACAGCCATTCATGCATATCGCTGAGAATGAGCTGAGCTACGATGGCCAGCCAACTGACGGCTATGAAGCCCTCAGGCAGCGCTGGCAGGCCATGACCCGTGCAAGAAAGACAGACGTCTGAACGGCAGATTTGAGCGGCAGGCCTTTACCTGAGGCAGACATGCCCTACAATTGAGAGCGTGAGAGACTGTTTCACGGAGCCTCAGCATGCACCGTTTCAGCGCCTTCTTCTTTGCAGTGACAACGCTTGCTATCGCCTTGCCTGTAAGTGCCCAGGAAACAAGACAGCCCTTCAGCCAGTGCATGGCTGTGGCCCGGGCGCTCCCCGGTGTGACCTACGCCAATCTTACACCCGATGAACTGGCGCTGCGCCCGGACAATGCTGCAGCGGGCTCTGGTGAAATCGAAATCATGTTCGCGGGGCATTCCACTTACGTCATCACAACCCCGGCCGGGATTACCATCGCCACCGATTTCAACGGTTGGGCAGGCCGTGTTGCCATCCCCGACATCGTCACCATGAACAAGGCCCATTCCTCGCATTTCACACTGTCTGCTGACGAGCGCATCGGCGAGGTGTTGCGCGGCTGGAATTTTGACGGAACGCCTGCCGATCACGATGTGGTGGTCGAGGATGTCTACGTCCGCAACGTCACCACCGACATTCGAAATTTTGGCCAGATGGAACCTGATGGCAATTCGATTTTCATTTTCGAAGTGGCGGATCTGTGCATCGGTCATCTCGGCCACCTGCACCATCCACTGGAAGACAGACATTTCGCCCAGATCGGCAGGCTCGACATCGTCATGGTCCCGGTTGATGGCGGACTGACGCTCAGCCATACGGCCATGACCGGACTGGCCCAGCGTCTGCAATCCTCAATCCTTTTGCCGATGCACCGTCGAGGCGCTCCGCTTTCGAACTTTATCGAAATGATGGGCGACAAGTTCGCAACCGATTTCGTCAATGACGACAGCTTCACGATCTCTGCCCGGACATTGCCGCGCCGACCGACGATACTGGTCTTGAAGGGAGTGTGAGCATGTTCCGCAGAACTTTCCTGAGTGGCGCTGCCGGCCTGGCCTGCCTGCCGGCTCTGCCTTCGGCGGCACACGCCAGCACCGAAACGCAACGTGAAAAGCTTTTTGAAGCACTCAAGACCGCGAAGACCGAACGCGAGGGACGCCTTGCCGAAAACGCCATATGGAACTGGTGGCTCGATCAGGCCCCGACGCTTGAGGTGCGCAAGGCGATTGACCACGGCATGAAACGGCGCGAGGCCTACGACTTCGAGGCAGCCGAACAGGCCTTCGACACGGCGGTGGACCAAGCACCTGGCTATGCGGAAGGCTGGAACCAGCGGGCCTTCGTCCGCTTCCTGCGTGACAATATTGACGGGTCGCTGTCAGATCTTGAAAAGGCGGTCGAGCTCGATCCGGATCATTTTGCCGCCTGGTCAGGAATGTATCATGTGCTCATCCGCATGGGCCGGCCCGAGGTGGCAGTCTCAGCGTTAACCCGCGCGGTCACCATTCATCCCTGGCTCAAGGAACGCGGCATGCTGCCGCCCGACCCCGATGCCAAGCGACCGCTGATCAAAGGCAAACAGCAGGACTTGTAGGATCTTAGAGCGTCGTTCGATAGATAAGACGCATTCTGTTGACCCAAACGTGGCTGTTCCACAAGAAGGGCGGCGCAGAGCGATGCGGCCCCATCTCTCAAGCCGTCCGACGCAGTGGACAGCCACGTTTCAGCCAACCCGAAGGGCCGCATGCTTTCAAGTCCTGAGACGGATTTTCGCCTTGAACGTACCAGCAGGTATGCCCTTCACCGAAAATCCGTCTCAGCCTATAAAATCAACGCGGCAGAATGCGTCTTATTTGTCGAACGACGCTCTAGCTCCAGAAGTCGGGCATGGTCTCGGCCAGCCGCGGACCGATGCGCAAGGGCGCGATTTTCTCGGCCAGTCCGGTGCGATCCGAAATCTCGACGGCAACACCGCAGATGGTGGCAGGCCCGGAAGCCACTTCGAACCGGCCTTTTGGAACCTTTGAGACAAACCGGCTGACCGGCTCTTCCTTGTCCATGCCGATGGAGGAATCGTAATCGCCGCACATGCCGGCATCCGACAGATAGGCCGTGCCGCCATTCAGGATCTGCGCGTCAGCAGTTGGCACATGGGTATGGGTTCCCACCACGAAACTTGCCCGGCCATCGACAAAATGCGCGAAACACAGCTTCTCGCTGGTGGCCTCGGCGTGGAAGTCAAACACCACCGCGTCCGCCTGCTCTCCCAGCGGACAGGCTTCAAGGATCGCTTCGCCGGCCGCAAACGGATCATCGAGATCAGGATGCATGAACACCCGTCCCATCACGTTGGCAACGAGCACCCGAGCGCCGTTGCGGGCGATGTAGAGATTGGATCCCCTGCCCGGCGTTCCGGCCGGATAGTTTGCGGGCCTGAGGAAACGGTCCTGCCGGTCGGCATAAACCAGCGCCTCGCGCTGATCCCAGACATGATTGCCGGTGGTCACCACATCGGCGCCGGCATTGAGCGTTTCAAGGAAAATTTCTTCGGTAATGCCGAAGCCGCCAGCGGCGTTCTCACCATTGACGATGACGAAATCCAGCTTGTAATCGCGGATCAGGCCGGGAAGGCGGTTCCAGACCGCGGTGCGGCCGGATCGTCCGACCAGATCTCCAAGAAACAAAAGGCGCATTGGCTCTCTATAAGGATTGCGATAGCGAGCGCAAGCCTTGCTCTGTCAGGATCATGTCGAGTGGCACATCGTGAGCCTCCGCCGGCACCTCATCGGTCTGCTGAAGCGAGAATGCTGCTCCGATCAACCGGGGCGACCGGCCCATGCTGCGAAGCTTTGCAATTGCACGGTCATAATGGCCAGCGCCATAGCCCAAACGATTACCGCTGGAATCGAACGATGCAAGTGGCATCAACAGGATGTCCGGGTCCAGCACCTCGGCAACCGGGCCCGGTCCTGATGTTCCGAACCCTGTCTTGACGAGCTCCGCCCCTCTGACAAAATCGCGGAAAACGATCGTTTCACGGTCAAGCACGACCGGCAGGCAGAGCCGCGCACTGCGCGCGCGAAAGCGGGCAAGCAACGGCCTCAGATCCGGTTCGGACCGAATCGGCAGATAACCTGCGATCACGGTACCGGGTTCAAAATGCAACTGTTCGGCAGCCTCGGCCATGGCGAGGCTCATCTCGATACGTTCGCCAGGAGCCAGCGCATCCCGTCGGGCCAGGATCGCCGCGCGAATGCTAGCCTTGCTGTCCATGTTGCTCTCCAGCCCAATCTTCTCTGACTGCCGGGTTAAGCGGTCACTCGCAAAACATCAAGCCGCGCACCTACTCGGCTGGTTGTCTACCCATACCGTCTCGTTTCGACACACCCACCTGTCACAGACTGTTTACGACAACTTCGACAATCGATTGCCGCACACCGCTGCTTTCGCCTATCACCGCTGAATTATCGACGCCTTGTCACAAGGCATCTCCATGATTTTTCATAGTAAATAAAGTACGGACGTTTATGACAGTGAAGACGGAGCGATTGACTCATCCGGAGAGAACTTGCCTGCAATCAGTGGCGAGAGGTCTGTCCCCAACAACACCAGAAAACAGCGGTGACGGACAGCAAAAAAGTGGCACTGACCATCTTGCCTCAGCCCGTAAAAAACTGCTGGCAAGCACAACGATAGAGGCCGTCGCCCGGGCCATGAAAATGGGCCTGATCGAGTAGTCCACGAGGTGACCGAACCGTCAGATGACGGTCACAACAACCTCACTTGAATATCGCCAGCTCATGCTTGCCTAATCCCGCAGGAAATCAGGATCTGCCGGGGCCCACTATTTCGCGCCGATCATCCCCATAAGGCGAATAGCCTTGTCGAGTTTTCCGAACATCCCCCAACCGGTAACCAGTGAGAACAGTGTCAGCAGGGTTTCCGAATTTTGCCCGACGAAATCCACAATGTCGCCGGAAACTCCAAGCTGTGGCAAGAATGCCGTGAGCAGCAGCCCGGCGATACCGGTCACAGATTTCTTGCCATTCAGGGCTCTTCCCAGCGTCTCGCCAAGGGCGGCATTGATCGGCGTCAAGGGAGGCTTGCCATCCGGCCCCTTGGAGATCGTGGTGGCTGCATCATAGATCGGTGTTTCTGTGCCGATCTTGTTTCGCGCGACACCAGTCAAAAGCCCCAGCAACGTACCGATAGGCGAACGCGCGGTCTCCGCTTGCCCTCCGGATGCCAGGTTCTCGGTGAGCAACCTGATCAGCGCCTCCCGGGAGCTCGGATCTTGCGACGGAACAAGTTTTTCAATGAGCAGTTCGAGGTCGGATTGTTTATCTGTCACAGACATCTTGATCGCCGGACGAGCGCCCGCTCCCTGTTGCAGTGTATTTACGAACTCTCTCAATGCGGCCATGCGGTTCATCCAGCCTTTCCCAAACACGGAGAAAGTGTTGAGTTGGCGCAGGTAATCCTCCTGCCGATCCATGAAAGCTTCCGCAAGGATAGAAGGGTCCGCTCCCCTTATCGCGCTCATGGTCATGCGGCCCAGCACCCCGTCAACCACCAGCGGCTTGCCGTCAACCAGCAGACCGAGGCTGTTGAAGGCCTCTTGCACAAACTCGATTCCACGCTTGCGCCCCGACAACACCGAACAATTGTAGACCACCATCGCCATGCGCTCCGGCATCTCACCGCAGCGGCTGGCACTGTAATAATTTGCACGAAAGATATTATCGGCTTCGGCTCTGCTGAGGTTTCGGACATCCTCAACGGTGACCTTGGTCCCGCGCCACTCGGCCAGTGTGCCGATCGTGATACCCATATTGGTCGCACCGCCGGGGTCATCCGGATGATTGACGAAGCCACCTTCCCAGCGCTTGACGAACTCGTGAAGCTTCTGAAACCGCAGATCCGTCGACGCCTTGTCTTCCTGCCCTGATGCATCGCTGCCGAACAGATCTTCCATCTCGGCAATGACATCGGGAGCAAGCGGCGGCCGTTCGGCGACATTGTGCGGCTTGACCGGGGCAGCAGCACCGCCGGACCAGTTGTCGATCAGATTGCCGAGGTACTCGGCCCAGGCCTCATCGCCACCTTCGGGATAGTGTCCTTTGCGCAGATCCCTGGACGAAACCCCCTTCAACTGGATGTGAGGCTTTTCAATCAGAGCTCCAGCCTTGTTGTAAAGCGGAGTCATGCCATGTTCCAATGCAAGCTCGTGCATTCTGGTCCAGTAGGCCGCTTCCCGCCCCTGATCATCCCATGACCAGTTCCCATTGATCTTCAGGACAAAATCAACGGCAAGGCCATACTGGTGGATCGACCCCCAGGGACCCACCCATGTCACCTTTGGCCGCTTCGCTTGCAGTATTGCCTGACGTTCCGGCGTTCTGAACGCCTCGAAGACTTCGAACGGTATCTTTTCCTTATGCAATTGATCTCTAATGGCAATTACCTTTTCGCGTATTGCCGGATGTAAAACTGAAACATCATCGCTGCGTGCAATTGTATTCGCCATTTCCAATCCCCCTCCAAGGAATACATGAATGATCCACTCTTGAAACAGAAAACGGGACCATTTTTACGTATGTATATTTGACGACCCAACTAAATTACAGAGATACTATATATCACAAAATGGGAACCGGGTATATTTTAACCACGAGAATGGCCAGAGCTTATTGATCCGTCCGCCTCGGCATACTTACGCGGACAGCGGCCAGCGCGCCTCTGTTGTGCTGAGCAAACAGGTCAGATCATTCGATCAGCAGCATTTTTCTACCCGCATCAGCGGTCGTAGCATCGCGCAAGGTTTTGCAGATGCTTGTTCTGGAACGATAGTTGCCTGAAGCTTGTTCGGCGAACCGGGCGGCAGCGTTCTCCAACTGCGATCGGCACAAATCTCAAGCTGCACTGACGACAGAAAATGGATGTGTTGATCCCGCACTCTCGCGACCGCATGGCTCAAGCCATTGTTGGCCAGTTCTCAGACTTGCCGCCGACTTGACTCACAGCCCGGCGAACGCGTCGAAATTTGAATTTGTTGGGAGATAAGTGCGATCCACGGCAACCGATGGATGTATTGATCCTGGGAACCTACAACGTAGGTGGGCGCCATATGTCCGGACCCACGGGTCCGGTCAGGGACAGCTCCCTTTGGATCAATTAAGGCCCCAGGGTTCGAGATCCTGTCGAGAGGCGCAGATCGCATGACTCATATAGGTCATCCCGCGCTCAACTCCAATGAGCAAATTGCAAGTCAGCGGAATATCCGGCTCAGGCGTGTCGGCCAGCCAGAACGACCCCCGCCCCAACGCTCCGCTGGCATCTGAAAAAGCTTCAACCGGCTTAACAAACACGCGAACACGGTTGATCCGGTCAGGGACAGGCTCCCGGTCCGGATTTCAGCTCCGTCCCGAGAGCTTGCCGGCGATCTGCTCGATCTTGCCGGTCACCTCCGACAGCGCCTCGGCCAGATCGTGATCGGTCTTGTCGACCTCGCTCAGCGCAGTGTCGCGGGTCTTTTTCAGCGTCTCGACTTCAGCTTCCAGGCCCCGCATGCGGCGCTGCAGCTCGTGCAGCTCGTCCATCACCATGATACCGGCCATGACCGTGATCCTGAGGTCGCCAATCTCGCCGAACTGGCTCTTGAGGTGGCCGACATACCGGTCAAACCGCCCGGCAAGCTCGCTCAGATGCTCTTCCTGACCTTCTTCGCAGGCCATCCGATAGGTCTTTGAGTCAATGGTAACCGTTACCTGAGCCATTCAACACGTCCTGTTTTGCACGACCCCGGATGATCGAAGACAAATGCGATTTGATATTGTCAGTCTCAGCGGTCGAGAACCGCCCGAATGGTTTCCATGGCCGTCACCAGCCGGCGGGAGACCTCGCGGTTGGCTTCTTCCAGACGGTTGGCCCGGTCCTGCGACTGGTCGAGCTCGAGCGCTATGCGCGAGCGATCCTCGATCATCCGGCCCAGTTCAGCCGCCGCTTCAGTCGAACTGCGGCTCGTCTCGACCTGGCGGTCGACTTCATTGTCGAGCTGGTTCAAAGCTTTTTTCAGCGCCTCAAGTGCGGATTGTGCTGTTTTTTCAACCGGCATTGTCAGCTTCCTTGGATCTGGACTACAAGCCGAATCGCTTGAATTCCGGATACTTGTGGGCGCGACTTTACGCATTAGCCGAAGCAGGCGTCAACAAAACCGGATTTGCATCCCCAGACGTTTGCAGCCAAGGCATTTGTTGACTCCCGTCTAGCAACTGCTATGTGTGCGCGGCCTTCGATCCGGACTATATCCAGCCCGGACCTGACATGAACGCGACCAGGCGGAACAATCATGATTTCACGCGAAAAACACGACCGGATGGCAAATGCAATCCGGTTTCTGTCCATCGACGCCGTAGAGAAAGCCAAATCCGGGCATCCCGGCCTGCCCATGGGTGCAGCCGATGTCGCCACGGTGCTGTTTTCCCGCTATCTGAGCTTCGACCCCAAGAAACCGGACTGGCCCGATCGCGACCGTTTTGTGCTGTCCGCCGGCCATGGCTCGATGCTGATCTATTCGCTGCTTTATCTGCTCGGTTATGACGACATCTCGCTCGATGACATCAAGAACTTCCGTCAGTTGGGCTCGCCAACAGCCGGTCACCCCGAATACGGCCACGCCGCGGGCATCGAGACCACCACCGGCCCGCTTGGCCAGGGCATCGGCAACGCAGTCGGCATGGCCATCGCCGAGCGCAAGCTCGCCCAGGAGTTCGGCTCGGATCTGGTCGAGCACTACACCTATGCGCTTGCAGGCGACGGCTGCCTGATGGAAGGCATCAGCCAGGAAGCAATTTCGCTTGCAGGCCACCTCAAGCTCAACAAGCTGATCGTGTTCTGGGACAACAATTCGATTTCCATCGATGGCCCGGTGTCGCTCACCGACTCGACCGATCAGCTGGCCCGCTTTGCAGCGTCAGGCTGGAATACGCTCGATATCGACGGCCATGATCCCGAAGCGATCGCCCAGGCCATCGAAGCCGCACAAAAATCAGACAAGCCGACCCTGATCGCCGCCAAGACCGTCATCGGCTTTGGTGCGCCCAACAAGGCCGGAACCAGCGGTGCCCATGGTTCACCGCTCGGCGACAAGGAGATTGCAGGCACCCGCAAGGCTCTCGGCTGGGACGAAGAACCCTTTGTCGTGCCATCCGACATTCTCGACGCCTGGCGTCTGGCGGGCCTGCGCTCCGTCAAGGACCGCAAGGCCTGGGAATCCCGTCTGTCCGAAGCTGACAACGACATCCGCATGGCCTTCGAACGCCGGATGAGTGGCGAACTGCCGGGTGAATTGCAGCCCGCAATCACCGCTTACAAAAAGAAGCTGGCCTCAGACCTGCCGACAGTCGCCACCCGCAAGGCGTCCGAAATGGCGCTCGAAGTCATCAACGGCGTCGTGCCGGAAACGCTTGGCGGGTCAGCCGACCTGACCGGTTCCAACAACACCCGCACCAGCCAGACCAAGGCGATCACGCCGGAAGATTTCTCCGGCCGTTACATCCATTACGGCATCCGCGAGCATGGCATGGCGGCAATGATGAACGGCATCGCGCTGCATGGCGGCCTGATCCCCTATTCCGGCGGCTTTCTGATTTTCTCGGATTACTGCCGGCCTTCGATCCGTCTCGCAGCCCTGATGGGTATTCGCGTCATTCACGTTCTGACACATGATTCGATCGGTCTTGGTGAAGACGGACCAACCCACCAGCCGGTCGAACAGATGGCAGCACTCCGCGCTATTCCCAATCTGTTGATGTTCCGCCCTGCCGATGCCGTCGAAACCGCCGAGTGCTGGCAGATTGCCCTCGAATCGGACAATCGCCCAAGCGGTATCGCACTCACACGCCAGAACCTGCCGACGGTACGCACCGACTTCACTGAGGAAAACCTTTGCAGCTACGGCGCCTATGATCTGGTGTCGGCAAGCGATGCCGAAGTCACGATCTTCGCATCCGGCTCGGAAATCGAGATTGCCCTCGAAGCGCGCGAGATGCTTGAGGCGAATGGTCACAGCACACGCGTGGTGTCCGTGCCCAGCTTCGAGCTGTTCGAAGAGCAAAGCACAGAGTATAAAAAGGCCATCATCGGAGATTCCAGGGTCAAGATCGCCATCGAGGCGGGCATCCGCCAGGGATGGGATCGTTTCATCGGTTCCGACGGCCTGTTCATCGGCATGTCCGGTTTCGGCGCATCCGGACCCTACAAGGAACTCTATGAGCATTTCGGCATCACTGCCAAGGCTGCCGTGACAGCGGTCGAAGCCAGTTTACATGACGAAGCCTGATCTCTCGTTGAGACAGGCACACTCGGACCCAGGACGGAGGGAATAGCATGAAGACCAGGATTGCCATTAACGGATTTGGCCGTATCGGCCGCAACGTTGTGCGCGCCATTTATGAATCCGGTCGCACCGATATCGACATCGTGGCGATCAACGATCTCGGTCCGGTCGAGACAAACGCACACCTGATGCGTTGGGATTCGGTTCACGGCAAGTTCCCCAAGACCGTTGAGGTCGACGGCGACACGCTTCGCATCGAAGGCGGCGATTCCTTCAAGGTCTTTGCGGAACGCGACCCGAAGAACCTGCCCTGGGGCGAGCTCGGCATTGACATCGTGATGGAATGCACAGGCATTTTCACCGCGCGCGAAAAGGCAGCCATTCACCTGGAAGCCGGCGCCAAGCGGGTTCTGGTGTCGGCACCGTCAGCCGGCGCTGACAAGACCATCGTCTACGGCGTCAACACCGATGTGCTGACGAAGGACGATCTCGTGGTCTCCAACGCATCGTGCACCACCAACTGCCTGGCTCCCGTCGCTTATGTCCTCAACAATGCCATCGGCATTGAAAAGGGCATGATGACGACGATCCACTCCTACACGGGTGACCAGCCGACGCTCGACACCATGCACAAGGATCTCTACCGCGCCCGTGCAGCCGCCATGTCGATGATCCCGACCTCAACCGGCGCCGCCAAGGCTGTTGGCCTTGTGCTGCCGGAACTCAACGGCAAGCTCGACGGCATGTCGATCCGCGTCCCGACCCCGAACGTCTCGGTCGTCGACCTGAAGTTCATCGCCAAGCGCGAAACCTCCGTTGAAGAAATCAACAAGGCCATCCGCGAAGCTGCAAACGGTCCGCTGAAGGGCGTTCTCGGTTTCACCGACGAGCCCAATGTCTCGATCGACTTCAACCACAACCCGCATTCCTCGGTCTTCCACATGGACCAGACCAAGGTGATGGACGGCACCCTGTGCTCGATCCTGACCTGGTACGACAATGAATGGGGCTTCTCCAACCGCATGGGCGACACCGCTGTGGCGATGGCCAAGCTCATCTAGTCACGAACAGCCTGACCGCTGAACGGCGGGCGTGTGAAAGACTTTGCATTACAGCAACGCCACCGTTCGAAAGAGCGGTGGCGTTGCTGATTCCGGCTCCTGCGCTGCGCGGAAGCTTTCTCTGCCTGCCGCACGGCCGGTTTTGGTCCAATTGTCACCTTGATTTGAGGAAAGTGTCAGTTTGCGGCTTATCGATCATTGATCCGATTGCAGCCACCTCCCATACTTGCAGCTGAGCATATTCGGCGGCTTTGTGAGAACGATCCGGACAAGGAACGACGGTTGGACACATTCTACATCGTGATATTGGCTTCAATGTCACTCATTCTCATTGCAGCCTTCTCGAGCCTTTTGGCAGAACGCTTTGGCGCTCCCTTGCTGCTGCTGTTCCTGCTCATCGGACTGGTTGCAGGTGTAGACGGTCTGGGCATCGATTTTTCCAACAATTCCGCCGCCTACATGCTGGGCTCGATCGCGCTGGCCATCATCCTGTTTGATTCCGGCTTCGGAACTTCGCTGCAGTCCTTCAGGCAGGCAGCGGTTCCCGCGCTGACGCTTGCCACCGTCGGCGTGCTGTTGACGGCGATCCTGTTTGGCGTTGCCGCCCGTTTTCTGCTTGGCTTTACCTGGCTGGAAGGGTTCTTGCTTGGATCGATTGTTGCCTCCACCGATGCTGCAGCCGTGTTCTTTCTGCTGCGCACCGGCGGCATCAACATTCGCGACAAGGTCCGCTCGACGCTCGAAGTGGAATCCGGCACCAACGACCCGATGGCCATCTTTCTCACGGTCGCACTGGTGGGCATTGTGGCCAGTGGCGAAAACCTCGACAGTGCCGGCCTCGAGCTTCTGGTGCTGTTCGTCAAGCAGATCGGTCTCGGCCTGCTGATGGGCCTCATCGGCGGCGTTCTCATCGTCCAGATCATGCGCCGGGTCCCCGTCGAGCGCGGGCTCGCCCCGATCTTTGTGCTGGCCCTGGCGCTGCTGGTCTTCGCCTACACCTCGGCCATCGGTGGCAGTGGATTTCTGGCGGTCTATGTCGCCGGTATTTACGCCGGCAACAAGAAGATCCAGTCCAAGACATCGATCAAGCGCTTTCAGGAGGGCATGACCTGGTTGGCGCAGATCATCATGTTCCTCGTGCTGGGCCTGCTGGCAACGCCGTCGCAATTCCCGCAAATCGTGCTGCCCGCCGTCGCCCTCGCCATTTTTCTGGTCTTCATTGCTCGTCCGCTGGCGGTCTGGCTGTGTCTGCTGCCTTTCGACCTGACGCAGCGTGAAACCGGCTTTGTCGCTTGGGTCGGCTTGCGTGGTGCGGTGTCGATCCTGCTCGCCATCCTGCCCATTCTCGGCAATCTCGAAAACGGTCAGCTCTATTTCAACACAACCTTCATCGTGGTGATGGTGTCGCTCGCCATTCAGGGCTGGACCGTCAAGCCGATGGCCAAGCGACTGGGTCTGATTATCCCGCCGCAGATCGGCGCCATCGACAAGCTCGAACTCGACCTGCCAGGTGCCGCCAACCATGAATTGCTGGCTTACCGTGTCGTCGCCGACAGCCCGGTTCTTCGCGGCGAACGTGTTCCGCGCTGGGCACGCCCCTCGCTGGTCATTCGTGACGGCAAGTCGATGCGCTATCAATACGCCGGACGCCTGCGCGAAAACGATCAGGTCTATCTGTTCATCGCGCCGGGGTTCTCGCGTCTGCTCGACCGGTTGTTTGCCTCCAAACTGGCCGTCGGCGAGAACGACAACGAGTTCTTCGGCACCTTCACCATCGACCCTTCCAGAAGTGGCCAGGAACTCGACAATGCCTATGGTCCCGGACTTCTCGGAGAGGCAGACAAATCACTGACCATCGCCGAACTGATGGAGCAGCGTCTGGGCGGCAAGCCCGACTATGCAGACCGGGTCAAGGTCGGTCGGATCGTACTGATCGTGCGCCAGATCGACGAACTCGGCCAGATCAAGATGGTGGGCATTTCGCTTGAACCGGTAGCGCCGGCAACCAGGTTGCCGCTGTTCCTCAACCTGCGCGAGATCATTCACATGATCCGGGATTTTGCCCGTGCCCGGCGAAAATGAATGATGAAAGCGCTGGCCACCAGTTCCCCTCGCCGCCGCGCCTCGTTACAACGACGCGACAAACACCGCGCCGGGACATCCGCGCGACATCAACTTGACGAACGGAACATCCAATGACCTCTTTCAAGACACTTGATGATCTCACCGACCTTTCCGGCAAGCGTGTCCTGCTCCGCGTCGATCTGAACGTGCCCGTCAAGGATGGCAAGGTGACCGACACCACTCGCATCGAACGAGTAGCTCCCACAATCATGGAACTGTCCGGCAAGGGCGCGCGGGTCATCCTGCTGGCGCATTTCGGTCGCCCGAAAGGCCAGGCTGTCCCCTCAATGTCGCTCGACCCGATTGCCGGGATTGTCGAAAGCGTCCTCGATCACCGGGTTCATTTCGCAGCCGACTGCATCGGGGACACCGCAGAGAAGGCGGTTGATGCGATGGTAGACGGCGACATTCTGCTCCTGGAAAACACCCGCTTTCATGCCGGGGAGGAAAAGAACGAGCCGGAATTCGCAAAAGCACTGGCGAGGAACGGCGACATCTTTGTCAATGACGCTTTCTCGGCGGCACACCGTGCCCATGGCTCCACCGAGGGGCTGGCACATCTGTTGCCGGCCTATGCTGGACGCACCATGCAGGCAGAGCTGACGGCACTCGAAAAAGGCCTCGGCAATCCGGCACGACCGGTGGTCGCCATCGTCGGTGGCGCCAAGGTCTCCACCAAGATCGATCTGCTGAAAAATCTGGTCAAGAAAGTCGACGCTCTGGTGATTGGCGGCGGCATGGCCAACACCTTCCTCGCGGCCCGCGGTATCGATGTCGGCAAATCCCTGTGTGAGCACGATCTGGCTGAAACCGCCAAGGTGATCGAGGCAGAAGCAGAGGCAGCGGGATGCGCCATTGTCTTGCCCGTGGACGGTGTTGTGGCGCGTGAATTCAAGGCCGGTGCCGACAACGAAACCGTTGACGTGACTGCCATCCCGGCGGATACCATGATGCTCGATGTCGGACCTGAAACCATCAAAGACATCAACGCTTGGATCACCAAGGCCGACACCCTCGTCTGGAACGGGCCGCTCGGTGCCTTTGAAATTCCACCCTTCGATGCGGCCACGGTTTCCGCGGCTCAACACGCCGCCCGACGCACCGATGAAGGCCTGCTGGTTTCTGTGGCCGGCGGTGGAGACACTGTGTCTGCACTCAATCACGCCGACGTCGCCGAGGACTTTACCTACGTCTCCACCGCAGGCGGTGCATTCCTCGAGTGGATGGAAGGCAAGCCCCTGCCCGGTGTCGATGTTCTCAAGCGCTAGAACCAGGGCCCGCGCCCGTCCCTGCTCGGGCCGCTGTCAAGCATGGCTGAAAAAACACTTGTATTTTCAATCGATTGAAAGGCTTTCAATCGATTCAAGCCGCCTATTGCCTATTTTCTACGCCTTGCCGCATCTGTTAAAGCAGCCGGCAAGACACAGACAACGGGGATTATGGCATGATGAACGAAACCATGGCGCGACAAATGGCTAACAAGGACGGCTTTATCGCCGCGCTTGACCAGTCCGGCGGCTCCACGCCCAAGGCGCTGGCCCTTTATGGCGTTGCCGAAGATGCCTACTCCGGCGAGGAGGAGATGTTTGCAGCGATCCACGCCATGCGCGCCCGCATCATCAAGTCCCCCGCCTTCACTGGCGAGAAGGTGATTGGCGCAATCCTGTTCGAACGCACCATGGATGGTGAAATCGACGGCATTCCGACTGCGGACTATCTCTGGGACAAGCGCAGTATCGTCCCCTTCCTGAAGGTCGACAAGGGATTGATGACGGAAGAGAACGGCGTGCAGCTGATGAAGCCGATGGCCGATCTCGATGCGCTGCTCGAACGCGCCGTCGCAAAGAACATCTTTGGCACCAAGATGCGCTCGGTCATCAATGCCGCCAACAAGGACGGCATTGAAGCCATCGTCGCCCAGCAGTTTGAAATCGGCATGCAGATTCTCGGTCATGGCCTGATGCCGATTCTCGAACCGGAAGTGAACATCAAGATCGCCGACAAGGCTGAGGCGGAACAGCTGTTGCTGGAGGCGATAAAACGCCATCTCGACACCGTGCCCGCCGGACAGCAGGTGATGCTGAAACTGTCCCTGCCAACCGTCGCCAATCTCTACAAGCCACTGGTTGACCATCCGCAAGTCATGCGCGTTGTTGCCTTGTCGGGCGGCTATTCGCGAGATGAAGCCAATCAGCTGCTCAGCACCAACACCGGTGTGATCGCATCCTTCTCGCGCGCGCTCACCGAAGGACTGTCGCATGGTCAGAGCGATGCGGACTTCGATTCAAGGCTTGCCACAACAATCGACAGCATTTTCCAGGCCTCGCGCGCGGTCTGAGCAAGATCAACCTGTTGAAACTGCATCAACCCGCCGTGGCACCACGGCGGGTTTCGCTTTATCGTGGCCGAGTGTCGGAACCACCGACCAACTGCACACGTAGAGACGGTAGCTGCCATGAACGACACACTTGCCGGCCTCATCAGCTGGATGCTGGTGCCGATCGCACTGTTCAAGGGCTTGGGCGTGCGCAGGATTGTACCGCGTCTGCCGCCACCCCGGGGCCGGCCAAAGGGACAGGTCGGTGACGGTGAACCAGACACCCGCCTGCTGGTGATCGGCGATTCGTCTGCGGCCGGTGTCGGCGCCGACAGGATTGAAGACACGCTCGGACCCCAACTCGCCGCGCTCATCCACCAGGCCACGGGCAAGCCGGTCGCCTGGCGCATTGCAGGTGCCAATTCGGCCATTGCCGCACAGGTGCGCGATTTCATGGTCCCAAACATCGAAGAGCGCGATTTCACCCATGTGATCATCACCGTGGGCACCAACGACGCCAAGAACTTCAAATCCCGTTCAGCCTTCAAGAAAGGGTTCGGCGGGCTCCTTTACGCCGTCCACGCCCGCTGGCCTGACGCCGAGGTATTCTGGTCCCCCGTAGTGGCACTGCCGGATGTGCCCGCACTGCCGGCCTCACTGGGCTACATTCTTGGCCTGCGCGCACAGATCATCAATGCCATGGGCGTTCAGCTTTGCCGCGAACGCAATGCGACAGCAATTGATCCGCTGCCCGTGGAAGGGCCCGAAGGGTTTGCCATCGACGGCTTTCATGCCAATGCAGCTGGATACCGCCACTGGGCTCAGCATGTCGCCAGGTTCATTCCGGACGCAGCACCAGCGCCATCATCATCGCAAAGATCAGAATGAGCGCAATTTTCCAGACATCGCCGCGTCGCTTCAGCCCGGGAAGACCGAATGGCTTGATGAGATGCAGGACCATGGCCACCAAAACCAGAACAAGCAGTATTTTTGTCGTCATCCATCACGCCTTTTTTGTCTTTGGCCACATACCTGTCACGATCCTCGTCAATCAGCTAGGCTTATTGAGGTTCGGGCCATGATTCCCGGCTGCCTCGGCCCTTGAAACTCCTTACACACCGGTTCCCCATGCGCAGCAACCTCCTCCCCGTCTTGTCATTGCTCTTGGGCACCGCATTCCTGCTCGCAGGCAACGGCCTTCATGGTCTTTTGCTGCCGATGCGCGGCTCGGCCGAAGGCTTTTCCCCCACATCGCTCGGTCTTCTGGGAACTGCCTGGGCCACTGGCTTTGTGCTTGGCTGCATTTTCTCGCAACGCCTGGTCAGGCGTATTGGCCACGTCCGCGCTTTCTCCGCGTTTTCAGCGACGATCGCCATCATCGCGCTGCTCACCGGCTTGCTGGTGGATCCGATCAGCTGGATCCTGCTGCGCGTGGTCACCGGCTTTTCGCTGGCCGCTGCCTTCATGATCATCGAGAGCTGGCTCAACGAGCGCGCCACCAACGAGACCCGCGGCCTTATTTTCTCGCTCTACATGACGGTCACCTATGTCGCCATCGTGGCCGGGCAGATGAGCATCGCCGTTGGCGATGTCACACAATCAACCTTCTTCATCATCGCAGGCATTCTCTACTGCCTCGCGCTGCTGCCCACAGCGGTTTCAACCGCTTCCAGCCCAGCGCCGCTGAAGGAGGTGAAGCTTGACCTCAGGATGATTTATCGCAATTCGCCGGTCTCCTTCGTGGCGATGTTGCTGATCGGCATCGCCAATGGCGCCTTCGGCACCCTCGCTCCCGTGTTCGGCGCCGATGTCGGCCTGACGACGTTCACGATTGCGACCATGATGTCGATCACCATCTTCTCGGGCGCAGTCATGCAGTTGCCTGCCGGCCGCATGTCTGACCGCATGGACCGGCGTTATGTTCTCGCCGCGCTGGCAACCATCGCCGGCATCTCGGGTCTTGCAATCACAATCATCAAGCCCTCGGACATCACGGTTCTTTACGGGCTGATTTCTCTGTATGGCGCGATGTCCTACACGCTCTATTCGATCATTGTTGCCCACGCCAATGACTATGCCGACAGCGACCAGTTCGTGACCGTCTCCGGCGGCCTGCTGCTTCTGTATGGCATCGGCACGATCATTGGCCCGCTGGTTGGCGGTATCACCATGGGCTACAGCCCCTATCTCTTGTTCGCAGTCACCGCCATCGCTCATCTGGGCGTGGCGGGCTATGCGCTGGTAAGATCCCGCATGCGGGCCGCCATTCCCGCCGAGGACCGGGAGAACTTTGCCTCGATCCCATCAGCCCGGGCAGCAACGCCGGAATCGATCAATCTCGATCCACGCGCCACGCCGGAAAATTGATCGCTATCGCAGTCAACCGGGCCCTCTAAACCCCGCATGCAAGCTGTCATAATAAAACAACGCCCGCCTCCTGATGGAAGCGGGCGTTGTGTTTTAGATCATTGAGATCACTGCCAGGTAACAGCAGCAGTGCAGACCGTTCAGCTCATGTCGAGCACGATCTTGCCGATGTGGTCACCATCCTCCATCCGCCTGTGGGCAGCAGACGCCTGCTCCAGCGGGAAGATCGAATCCATCACCGGCAGCACTTTCCGCTCGCTCAGCAAGGGCCAGACATGCTGACGCAGCTCCTGGGCAATCCCGGCCTTGAACGCAATGTCGCGCGCTCTGAGCGTCGATCCCGTATGGGTCAGCCGCTTCATCATCAAGAGCGAAAAATCGACCTCGGCCTTCTGACCTCTCAGAAAAGCAATCTGGACAATCCGGCCCTCGACCGCCGCTGCCTTGTAGTTGCGGGTGATGTAGTCGCCGCCGACCATGTCGAGGATCAGATCAACGCCCTTGCCATCTGTCGCTTCCTTGACGGCTTCGACAAAATCCGTGTCGCGGTAATTGATCGCCAGGTCAGCGCCCAGGTCACGCATCGCCGCACACTTCGCCTCCGAACCGGCAGTCGCCAAAACCCGCGCGCCAAACGCCTTGGCCAGCTGGATGGCTGTCGTTCCGATACCGGAGGTTCCGCCATGCACGAGAAAGGTCTCGCCGGATTTCAGACCACCGCGCTGGAACACATTGTGCCACACGGTGAAGAACGTCTCGGGGATCGCCGCAGCCTCCGTCATCGTCAAGGAAGCCGGCGCCGGCAGCGCATTGGTTTCATCCACCGTGCAGTATTCCGCATAGCCGCCTCCAGGCACCAAGGCACAGACCTGATCGCCCGGCTTGAAGCTCTTCACATTTGCGCCGACTGCTTCAACCTCCCCGGCAATTTCAAGCCCCGGAATATCCGACGCCCCTGGAGGCGGCGGATAGGCTCCCTGCCGTTGCAGACAATCCGGCCGATTGACACCGGCAGCCGCCACCTTGATCAACAGCTCGGTCGCCCCTGGAACAGGCTTGTCACGTGTGGTGGGTGTTAAAACCTCCGGACCGCCGGGCTGACGAATTTCGATACTGCGCATCTGATCATTCTCCTCGTGACACTTTTCCACAACTTAGGGACAGGCTAGGATAACGGCAATGCCGGTTGACCACTTGCACCATTACAAAACAGCCCGGACCGCGCGCGCTGGGAGACAGCACTACGGGTCCTGGACGAATAAAGAGAGCAAGACCATGTTTGCAGATGATGATCACCCCAAACCGAAGAAACTTCACGAGATAGGATGTGATCTGACGTTCCTGTCCGCTGATGAAATCGAGGAACGCATCGCCTTGTTGCATGAAGAAATAGAGCGTCTGGAAGCAGACAAGTCATCCAAGACATCCAGTCGCACCGCCGCGGAGCAGTTTTTCAAGTCGAAATAAAGCAAACAAGGCAAGCACTTACAAAATTAGACTTCACTGTTAAGCTTCAGTTAAGCTTTACAAGTCATTACTAAAGCCATCCAGGCTTCCTGGATATGACAGTCAGACCCTCGGTCAGACTGTTTGACGCCTCCCTGTTAAACTCTTGAGAGCCGCTGATGCGGCTCTTTTTTTGGCTTGCTCCTGACCGGACGCGGGCCCTATGTTATATTTCCTTCACGCAAGTGCCCTTAGAGGCAAGGCGTCAGCGACCTGACTGACCTAAGCTGTTTCGTATCCGCACATGTCCTGTGCAGTGCGCTACACCAGCTGTTTCACCGGGTTTTTGACGTTAACCCTTTCTTAAGAATAGACTTGCCGGGACCGGGGCTCCGGTTCATTCTGCAATCGTTGGCAAGACACACGCCAGCAACAGCCGCCTACCCAGTATTTTGTAATCAGGAATATCCGGCCATGTCTGAAACAAGCCTCAACCCGATCAACCTCGCAGACCGCATGGCAAACTCGACCCAATTCAAGGCGTTGTATGCTGAAGGAATGGGACTGGTTGAGGAAACCGCGAACTATCTTGATGGTCCTGGCCGGACCGCCTCGAAAGGTCTGCCACGCCTGGCCGGCGTGCTCTACGCCGCAGAATCGATGCGCCTGACAACCCGCCTGATGCAGATGGCGTCCTGGTTGCTGCTGCAGCGCGCCGTCAACAATGGCGAAATGAACCGCGATCAGGTTCTGGCCGAGAAGAACAAGGTTCGCCTCGACAGCTTCAATTGTGACCGCACCGCTCAGGGTTGGAACGACCTGCCGGAAGAATTCAAGGATCTCGTCGAACGCTCGCTGCGCATTCAAAACCGCGTGGCGCTGCTTGATCGCGAAATCTACCGCCCTGCAGAAGCAGCTTCCCTGAAGCCGGACAACGAAAACTCGGTCCAGGCCCAGCAGCACCTGCTGCAGACCGTTTTCAACAAGCGCTGAAAACCAGCCTCTAAATCATTCCAGTTTCGAAAGCTCGCGGTCTCTGGCCCGCGGGCTTTTTTACATGTGTGCTCGGCCTGCAGATCTAACCAGACTCAAGACAACAAAAAACCCGCCGAAACCGGCGGGTTTTGAGTGTCGACGAATGCCGCAAATCTTACAGGCTGAGGCCTTCGAAACGCTTCTTGAACTTCGAAAGACGGCCGCCACGGTCCAGCATTTGCTGGTTGCCGCCGGTCCATGCCGGATGCGACTTCGGGTCGATTTCGAGGTTCATGGTGTCGCCTTCGGCACCCCAGGTGGACTGGGTCATGTATTCTGTGCCATCGGTCATGACGACCTTGATCATGTGGTAGTCGGGATGGATGTTCGACTTCATCTTCTTTGTCCTGCCTTTGGGAGGCCCTGCGCTGCAAAGCATGCGGCATTTTGGCCAAACACATAAATGAAGCCGGTGTCCTTTGGAACAACGACTTCCCAATTCGATGGCGAGCCTATACATGAAGGCATGGGCGATAACAAGGGCTGCGGCAGTTTTTGCAGCATCGCAGCGACATTGCCCATGACATGGAATGCGCATACCAGGAGCAGACGTGGCTGAACCAACCGATACCCCCAAAAGGGCCCGCCCGTCGATGCGTCCACTCGCACGTCTTTATCCCTACATCCGCCGCTATCCGCACCTGGTCATTGGCGCTCTGGCTTTCCTGGCGCTGGCTGCCGTGACAACCCTGACCCTGCCCATGGCCGTGCGCCGGATGATCGACAACGGCTTTTCGGCTCAGGATGCCGGTTTCATCAACACCTATTTCTCCATGCTGGCGGCCATCGCCATCATGCTGGCGCTGGCTTCGGCCTGCCGCTACTATTTCGTTATCACGCTGGGCGAACGCGTGGTCTCCGATATCCGCCGCGATGTGTTCGACCATGTCACCGAACTGTCCGCCGCTTTCTACGATGCCAACCGTTCTGGTGAGATTGTCTCCCGTCTGACCGCAGACACCACGCAGATCAAATCCACAGTCGGCGCCACTGCATCGCTTGCCTTGCGCAACACCATCCTGTGCGTCGGTGCGGGCGTGATGATGTTCATCACCTCTCCCAAGCTGTCCGCACTTGTCCTCATTGCAATCCCCGTCATCGTTTTCCCGATGGTCGGCTTCGGCCGCAAGGTCAGGGCGCGCTCCCGTATGGCGCAGGACAAACTTGCCGAAGCAATGACCTTCGCCGGCGAATCCATCGGCGCGACCCGCACAGTGCAGGCCTTCAACACCGAGGCCCGTGCCCGGTCCCGCTTCAGCCAAGCTGTTGAAGCTGCGTTCACCGCCACCCGCCAGTCCATTCTCGCCCGCTCGATCCTCACCGGATTTGCCATCGCGATGGCCTTCGGCTCGGTGGTCGCCGTGCTCTGGTATGGAGCGCAATCAGTCCTGACCGGCGAACTGACCCCCGGCACGCTGGGCCAGTTTCTGCTCTACTCGGTCTTTGCTGCAGGCAGCCTCGGCGCCCTGTCCGAGGTCTGGGGCGAACTGTCCCAAGCTGCCGGCGCCGCCGAACGCCTGAGCGAGCTGCTCGACGAAGAGCCGGAGATCCGTGCGCCGCAATCGCCCAGGGCGCTGCCTTCGCCGGCCATTGGCGATATCCGCTTCGACAATGTCCACTTCGCCTATCCGGCCCGGCCCGATACATCAGCTCTCACCGGAACCAGCTTTCATGTCCGTCCCGGTGAAACCGTGGCTGTCGTCGGAGCATCTGGCGCTGGCAAATCGACCCTGTTCTCGCTGATCCTGCGGTTTTACGACGCCACCAGCGGCACCGTGCTGGTAGATCAGATCGACGTCCGCGATGCCGATCCCGCCGATGTCCGCCGCCGCATTGCGCTGGTGCCGCAGGATGTCACCATCTTTGCAGGCACCGTGGGTGACAACATCGCCTTCGGTCGCTCCGGGGCCAGCCAGACCGATATCGAGGCCGCCGCGCAGGCAGCCCAGGCACATGATTTCATCATGGCTCTGGACCAGGGCTACGACACCCCCGTCGGCGAGCGCGGCATCACCCTGTCTGGCGGACAGCGCCAGCGCGTGGCGATTGCCCGGGCGATCCTGCGCGATGCTCCGATCCTGTTGCTCGACGAGGCCACCTCGGCGCTTGATGCCGAAAATGAAACCCTTGTGCAAAAAGCTCTTGAAGGCCTGATGCTCGATCGCACCACCATCGTCATCGCTCACCGTCTCGCAACCGTTCTGCGGGCTGACAGGATTCTGGTCATGGACAAGGGTCAGATTGTAGAGGAAGGCAATCACGCCGAACTGGTAGCGCGTGGCGGGCTCTATGCCCGGCTCGCCCGGTTGCAGTTCGAGCACGGAGCTGAAGCTCTCGCTGCGGAATCCGCGCCGGTGCTTTAATCGAAAGCCGGCAAAAAAGATTTACAAAGCACCTGCAGCATTATTGTGAAACCCATCAAATCAGGATAATTATCTGGCGTTCGTCTGGAAGCCACGCGGGGGGCGGGACCTCTGTCCGCGGGTTATAACGGGAACATTCAGAAGGTGTATCCACAATGCGGAATGACGCGGAGTGGCGAACCCTGCTTCTGGCAGGCGTTTGCTATGCTGTGTGGTTGTTGCTGGCGTTCGGATGGGCTGATCTGCCGGACATGTTGCGTGTCCTGCTGCTGATCCCCACAATCACACTGCATTCCTCTCTTCAACATGAATTTTTACACGGTCATCCATTCAGGAACCAAAACATAAACGATCTTTTGATCTCACCGCCAATTGGAGTGCTGGTACCTTATCTGCGCTTCAAATCCTGCCACCTCACCCATCACATCAACGAAAACATCACCGATCCCTATGACGATCCGGAGAGCTACTATCTCGACCGGACTGTATGGGTGTCCTTGCCCGGCTGGCTGAAACACCTGCTGGTGGCCAACAACACGCTGGCCGGTCGTGTCACCCTCGGTCCGGCACTGGCCACAATCGGGTTTGCCCGCAGCGAGTTCCGCCGGATCTCCGCTGGCGACAGGAGCATTCTTACAACATGGCTGCGTCACATGATGGCAGTAGCAATCCTGTTCTGGCTTGTCGGCAGATACGGAAGCCTCCACCCGCTGGCCTATTTCATCGCCGCCTATTTCGGCATGGGGCTGTTGATGGTGCGCTCCTTCATCGAGCACCAGGCCGTCGAAAAGACCAACCAGCGCTCGGTGATCATCGAAACCAGGGGCCCTCTGAGCCTGCTGTTTCTCAACAACAACTTCCATTCGGTTCATCACGCCTATCCTTCACTTGCCTGGTACCGTATTCCTGCGTTCTTCAAGGAGAACAGGGCGCGTTTTCTGCGCATGAACGGCGGCTACCGCTACCAAAGCTACTGGGACGTGTTCCGGCGCTTCGCATTCCGGCCAAAGGAACCGGTGGCGTGGCCGATCAAGCCTGGGCGCAATCAGCGTGGAGACAGCGCGTGACGGCTCTAAGACAACAAAGGGACGGCACTGGCCACAGTGCCGTCTCTCTGCCCATGTACGATTGGCCAGAGATCCGCCATGCAACTGACAGCCTGTGGAGCGCAATTCATGAGCAACTGTTATCCCGCGGGATCGATGCTCCTTCAGAATTGTACAGAAGCCCATCTCCGGAGGGCCTCTGGAGCAAACCGGCCCTCCTCCTCTCCCAAACCTGCGGCTACCCCTACGCCAATATGTTGGCAGACAAGGTGATTCTCGTTGGCACCCCGGCCCATGCGATTACCGGTGCCGAACCCGGCAAATACTTCAGCGTGCTTGTTGCCCGCAAAAGCCAGCTGCCAGTGCATCTCGACGAACTCAGCGGCAAGCGCTTCGCCTACAATATGCGGCATTCACAATCGGGGTTTGCGGCACCGGTTCGGCTGCTTGCCGGCGCAGGAGCGACATCATTGCCAGAGCCGCTGGAAACCGGTGCACATCGCGCCTCAATACGTGCAGTTGCAGATGGCGCGGCTGAGTGGGCGGCAATTGACGCCGTCACTTGGGAATTGGCCAAGCGCCACGAACCGGTGAGTGGTGAGCTTGCCGTCTTCGCAAGGACGCCTGAAACACCCGCTTTACCGCTGATCACAAGTCTTTCGAATGCCGATCGTGCAGGTACCATCGCGGATGCATTTGAGGCAGCTATTGCAGACTTGGCGACACAGGTACGAGAACCGGTGCTCATCACAGGACTGACCCGGTTCAAACCCGAAGACTATGCGCCTCTGGCAGCACCCCTTCCAATACAGCAAGTCTTCCCAAACCTCGCCTGAGGTCGAGACCAGCAGACCTGATGGTCCAGATCAGCGCTCGGTCAGCTTCAGCTCGATGCGCCGGTTGGTTGCCCGGTCCTCATCGGTGTCACCTTCAGCAATCGGCTGGAACTCGCCAAAACCGGCAGCCACCAGACGGTTGGCCGGCACGCCCTCGGTGACCAGATATTTGACCACCGACGTCGCACGCGCGCTCGAAAGCTCCCAGTTGTCGGCATAGCGGCCATTGCCTGACAAAGGCACGTTGTCGGTGTGACCATCAACGCGCAGCACCCAGTTGATTTCGTCGGGAATTTCGCGCGCAAGTTCGATGATCGCGGCCGCGAGCTTGGCCATCTGCTCCTTGCCGGCAGGATTGAGCTCATTGCCACCGGATGGGAACAGCACCTCCGACTGGAATACGAAGCGGTCACCCACAACCCGCACGTCCTCACGACTGGACAGGATTTCCCGCAAGCGACCGAAGAAGTCCGAGCGATAACGGTTGAGCTCCTGCACCCGCTGCGCCAGAGCCACATTCAGCCGGCGCCCGAGATCGGCGATCTTCGCCTGGGTCTCGCGATCCTTGCTCTCAGAGACATCCAGCGCATCCTCAAGTGCTGCAAGCTGGGTGCGCAATGCGGATATCTGCTGGTTTAGCAAGTCGACCTGATTGAGCGCCCGCTGGGAAACCTTCTTTTCCGCGTCAAGCGTTTCAGACAGCGTGCCGATCTTGGCTTCCGCGGCACTGCTTGCGCCTGATCCACTGGCGAGCAGTTCCTGCAGCCTGGAGCGATCAGATTCAGATTCCGACAGCGAAGCCTGCAGATTGGCCAGCGTATCCTCAAGATCCTGATTGCCCGAACGTTCGAGCGCCAGAAGCTGGGTCAGCTCATTGATCTGGCTGTTGAGACGGTTGAGCACCTGATCGCGGCCGGAGATTTCGCGCGACAGGAAGAACTGTGCCAGCACGAACACCGTGAGCAGGAACATGATGGCCAGAAGCAGCGTCGACAAGGCATCGACAAAACCCGGCCAGTAATCGACCGTCCGCTCCCGCCGCCGGTTGCGTGCCAGCGCCATGGCCTATTTGTCCCCGATCTTGTCGGCCAACTTGTCGAGCGTTTCGCGCAGCCGTCGCGATTCAACCTGCTGCGCCTCGATCCAGTCTCTGAGCATCTGTTGCTCGTTGCGCATGTTTTTCACCAGTCCCTGTATGCCTTCCGCCAGACTGGCCATCGCTGCCGTCGTCCGTGGTGTCATGCCGGAATCCTGAGACAAGGTCTGCATCCGTTCGGACAACATCCGGATTTCTTCTGTCGTGCCGGCACTTTCGGCTGGCATCACCACGCCCGAATCCAGGTCCGTCATTGTCGACAGCCAGTTTTCCAGCTCGGTGTAAAACCGGTTCTGCGCCCGGCCTGCCTGAAGATCGAGAAACCCGAGAATGAGAGAACCCGCGAGACCGAACAGCGATGATGAAAATGCCGTTCCCATTCCATCAAGCGGAGCTGACAGCCCGCTCTTCAGGGTCGACAGCACATCTTCAGTGCCGCCGGTGCCCGGATCGAGTGACTGAATTACCTGGTTGATCGAGCCAATGGTGCCAAGCAAGCCCCAGAAAGTGCCGAGCAGACCGAGGAACACCAGGAGCCCGATGAGATAGCGCGACGTGTCACGGGACTCATCCAGACGTGTCCCAATCGAATCAAGAATGGACCGCAACGAAGACGTGGACAGCGCCATATCCTGACGACGGCCGATCAGCGCCCGCATTGGTGCCAGCAGCACAGGATCGCGCCCGACCTTCTCGGCATCGCCGGTGGCGCGCAGAGAATTGACCCACCGGACTTCCGGGCGAAGCCTGAGCACATGCGTGAAGACCAGCAGCACACCCACCGCCAGAACGCCGACAATCAGACCGTTCAGGCCCGGATTGGCGAGAAAGGCAGTCTGAATTTGCCGGTACAAAATGGCCGCGACAAATCCGGAGAGGATGAGAAAGATCATCATGCTCCAGAAGAACACCAGCGGACTGGACAGCTTGTGCGGATCCGCACCACTGCCGTCTTCGGAGATACCCCAACCAGACATTGTCAGTTTTGCCATGCGTTATCCGTCCCGGCCCTTGTCCCAAATCAGAAGATCAGGCGGAGACTAACCGATAATATGGCGGAAATGAAAGCATGCTTTCAAAACAAGGCTGTGACCTTGGTATCAGGCCTTCGGCACCGGCCGCTGCACAAGTTCAAGCAGACCCTTGAGAATGTACTCGTTGCCCGCCGCAACTGACCGGCTGCCAAACATGTCGGTTCCACCCTTTGTGTCGGACACAAACCCGCCGGCTTCCCGGATGAGCAGGATGCCCGCAGCCATATCCCATGGCTCAAGCGGTGTTTCCCAAAACCCGTCGAGCCTGCCGGCTGCAACATAAGCCAGGTCCAGCGCCGCAGCGCCCATCCGGCGGATACCGGCGCATTCGCCCATGACGTGGCGCAGTTCCACCAGGAATTTGCCGTGATGGCCGCGGCCCAAATGAGGAACGCCGGTGCCGATCACCGCGTCCGACATCGCCTTGCGGCCGGCCACCCGGAGACGGCGGTCGTTGAGAAACGCGCCGCCGCCGCGCTCGGCTGTGTAAAGCTCGTCCGTCGACGGGTTGTAGATGACACCGGCAACAATCTCGCCATTGCGCTCAAGCGCGATGGAAACCGCAAAATGCGGCATGCCGTGCAGGAAGTTCGTGGTCCCGTCCAGAGGATCGACGATCCACCTGTGCGCACCGTCAGTGCCTTTTTCCTCTGCACTTTCCTCACCCATGAAGCCATAGGTCGGGCGCGCCCGCATCAACTCGGTCTTGATGATGGTTTCGGCCTTGCGGTCCGCCTGACTGACATAATCGCCCGGTCCCTTGAGCGAGACCTGCAGGTTCTGGACTTCACCAAAATCGCGCGCAAGCGAGCGTCCGGCCTTCAGCGCCGACTGAACCATTACATTGAGAAGGGCTGAACGCGCCATCTGTCTTTTTCCTTGGTGTCGGCGGCGCGATGGACATACGCGCCCTGCGCCGGTGTCTCAGTGCTTGAAAGGACTGCAGCCTTGCGACCGGCTTAGTCAGCCCGGCGCAAATAGGTCAGTTCATTGGTATCCACAATCACACGTTCACCTGCGGAGATGAACGGCGGCACCAGAATGCGCACCCCATTTTCAAGCGTTGCAGGCTTGTAGGACGATGCAGCAGTCTGGCCCTTCACCACGGGATCGGCTTCCGCGATTTCCAGCGTCACGTGATCCGGCAGCGAAATTCCGATCGGACGCTCTTCATGCAGCTCGACGGTAACCATCATGCCATCCTGCAGAAAGGCGCGACGATCGCCAACAAAATCCTTCTGCAGTTCAAGCTGTTCGTAGCTTTCCAGATCCATGAACACCAGGGCTTCGCCCTGCTCGTAGAGGAACTGAAAGTCCTTCTGCTCGAGCCGGATCCGCTCAACAGTCTCCGAGGCCCGGAAGCGCTCGTTGAGCTTTGTGCCGTCGATGAGGTTCTTCATCTCGACCTGATTGAAGGCGCCGCCCTTGCCGGGCTTCACAGCATTTGTTTTCACCACGGCCCACAGGCCGCCATTGTGCTCAAGCACGTTGCCGGGGCGAATTTCGTTTCCGTTGATTTTCATGAGAGCGTTCCGCGTCAAACTGTGTCCGGGCCCGGTTTTCGGCCCCGCGTGGCGGCCTCAAGACCACAAATAGCGGAGCTTTTCAAGTCTGAGCCTCATGTCGGCGACTTCAATGACCGGAATCAGCGCTTGCCGAACCTGTTTGCGGCGTCGATCGCCTGCTTTTGCTCGTCTTCGGTCAAGCCCTGGTAGAAATCGTCGAGCGCCCTGTCATCATATCCTGCACGGCGCGAAAGAATATACCATTTCCCAGCCTCGACCGGATCACCCTTGGTACCAATTGCGTTGATATGCAGCACAGCCATACGGTTCTGCGCCACCACATTGCCGCGTGTTGCAGCAACTTCCATCCAGTGAAACCCTGCCTCGTAATCTTTTGGTCCGCCGATCCCGTCGATCAGCCAGATGGCATAGTCGAGCTGGGCGGTGTCGTAGCCGGCCCGCGCCGCCTTCTCCATCAGCTCACGTGCCCTGCCTCGCTTTTCGTCCGAAACACCGTCGGTGTTGCGGTAAATCTGGGCCAGCGCATACTGCGCATCCGCGACACCCTGCTCGGCGGCTTTCTCGAAATAGGGGAGTGCTTCGAAGATCCCGGCATCACCGGCCTTCTGGGACACCAGGAACTGTGCGTGATTGAACTGCGCAAACGCGTTGCCAGCATCCGCAGCTTTCTTCATCAGGTCTCCGGCCATGTCCTGATCGGCCTCGACATATTTTCCCTCAAGCAGCATCAGCCCATACTTGAACTGCGCCGACGCATCTCCACCTTCAGCAGCCTGCTTGTACCAGAAAGCCGCACTGTCCATGTCGCGCGCGACACCCAGCCCGTTGGCAAAAAGTTCGGCAACCAGGGTCTGCGCGGCAGGATCGCCCAATTGCGCGCGCTGCACCGCCAGATCCATGGCTGTAAGATAATACCCGCGCTGAAAGGCACCGAAGGCCTTTAACGTCGCATCATTGGCTGCTTCCACATCTTTCGTTTCAGCAGTTGTCGCGGTTTCGCTCTCGGTGCTTTGGGCAAAGGAAGGTCCACCCGGCAGCGCAAGCGCCAATACCAATGGCAACAATCGGGATGACCGGAAAATCATGGGAACCATCCTGCGGCAGGTCACAACGTCGAGCTCGGGTATTTGTCCATTATCGCCCCAACCGTGGCGCTTTTTCGTCAAGAACGGCATTGATTTCGGCAATGACCCGCGCCGCATCGGCGGGGTCAGCGAAAACGGCTTTCGAAAACACGATGAATTCCGCCCGCGTCTGCGCCATCTCTTCCACAAACGCGATGCTTGTCCCGCCCATCAGCAGACAGGGAATCTCGATCATGTCAGCCCACCATTCCGCCAGCGCAATGTTCTTGGAGTGCGGTTCCGGTTTGATGTCGCCGTCGATGGAGCCGAAGATCACATAATCCGGCTGGGCTTCACCGATCGACAGCGCCGCATGACGTTCACGCGCGTTGCCGCCACCCACGATCAGGCCCGGAGCGTATTTGCCGACGGCTTCGGCCATGGCAGTGGGTCCAGCCTCGAGATGCAGACCGTCAGGACGCACCCGCCCGGCAACTCTGGAATCGCCGGCGACAAGCGCTGCAGCACCGGCATTCTGAATAACCGGAACCAGCGCCTCGCAGCGTTTCTGAAAGCTTTTCTCGTCAAGCCCGTTTTGCGGAATGATGATGGACGCCACATCGCCTCCGCGAAGCGCATTTCCTACCACCGCAGCCAGTTCAACAGGGTCTGCAATATCGGGTGTCACGAGGACAAGGCGGCAACGGTCGATCGGGTCAGTCATCAGAAGAATTCCTGTCAGGGCCAGCGCTGAAAGCCGTTATGGCCAATTCGCTCCAAACGGGATAGACCGGCGCGGCACAAGGATCAACAGCCACCATGATGACAGACCCGTACTTCTATGCCGCCGCCATACCGGCGGTCATCATGGTCGGACTATCGAAGGGCGGCTTCGGCGGTGCCATGGCGTTGATGGGCGTCCCTCTGATGGCGCTGGCCACATCACCGGTTCAGGCAGCCGCAATCCTGCTGCCGATTCTGGTGATCATGGACATTTTCAGCCTCTGGACTTGGCGCGGCGACAAGGATAACCGGACGCTGGTCATCATGGTGCCGGGCGCGCTGATCGGCATTGCCATCGGCTGGGCAACGGCCGCCTGGGTTACCGTGCCGATGATCAGGCTTATCGTCGGCGCAGTGTCTTTATGGTTTGTCTGGCGCTATGTGGCGCAGCGGATCGCCAGTTCCCGCAACGGCGCTGAGGAACTGCCGCTCCCCCACAATCGAGCTAAAGGCATGTTCTGGGGAACCCTGGCAGGCTTCACCAGCTTTGTTTCCCACGCCGGCGGCCCACCCTACCAGATCTATGCCCTGCCGCTGCGCCAGGATCCCAAGATCTACACCGGAACCAGCGTTCGGTTCTTCGCGATCATCAACGCAATCAAACTGGCGCCCTATTTTGCGCTCGGGCAGTTTGACACGACCAACCTGTCCACGTCCCTCGTCCTCGCCCCGTTGGCCCCTGTGGCGACGCTGGCCGGCGCATATATCGTCAGGCGCCTGAAAGCAGAGATTTTCTACCCGTTCATGTATTTCATGGTGCTGCTCGCGGCATTGAAGCTGATCTGGGATGGTGCCATTCATCTATTGGCTTGATGACAACACTACCCTCAGGTGATTTGATGCTCGTCAGTCAATGCCATTCTGCATGGGAATCAGATCTTGAGCGCCACCCCCTACGAAACCGACCTCGACCGCAACCCGGCAAACTATCAGCCGCTAACGCCACTGGCGCATCTGGAACGCGCGGCCTTGATCCATCCGGATCATGTGGCCATCATTCATGGCGCCATGCGCGTAAGTTACCGGAGTTTCCTTGAGCGCTCCAGACAGCTCGCCAACGCCTTGGCCGGGCTGGGTCTTTCCAAGGGCGACACTGTCTCGGTGATGCTGTCAAACACGCCGGCAATGCTCGAAGCCCATCACGGCGTGCCGATGACCGGCGCTGTGCTGCACTCGATCAACACCCGCCTTGATGCCCCGGCGATCGCATTTCAACTTGATCACGCCGACTGCAAGGTGCTGATCGTCGATCGCGAGTTTTCCGCTGTCATGACCGAAGCGTTGACGCTCGCCACGGTCAATCCGGTCGTGATCGATTATGACGACACCGAGTATCCCGACGACGCGCCGTTTCCCAAAGGCGACCCGATCGGCTCCCATGATTACGAGGAATTCGTCCAGACCGGCTCCGTCGATTTCACCCGGACCTTGCCTGACGACGAGTGGGAAGCGGTCTCGCTGAACTACACATCCGGTACCACAGGCAATCCCAAGGGTGTGGTCTACCATCACCGCGGTGCGGCCATGATGGGCTATTCCAATGTGATCGCGTCGGGCATGGGCCGTCATCCCGTCTATCTGTGGACATTGCCGATGTTTCATTGCAACGGCTGGTGCTTTCCCTGGACCCTCGGCGTGGTCGGCGGCACCCATGTCTGCCTGCGCTGGGTCCGCGCCAAGGCCATGTATGACGCCATTGCCGATCATGGCGTCACTCATTTGTGCGGCGCGCCGATTGTAATGTCGACGCTGCTGAATGCACCCGATGATGAAAAACGCGAATTTTCGCAGACCGTCAGCTTCAACACCGCGGCTGCCCCACCACCGGAAGCCGTTCTCGCCGGCATGGCCGACGCCGGTTTCGAAGTTGTCCACCTCTATGGTCTGACCGAAACCTACGGTCCCGCCGTCGTCAACGAATGGAAGCGGGAATGGACAGAGCTTGATCGCGGAGCCCAGACCACCAAGAAGGCCCGTCAGGGGGTCCGCTACCCCGCGCTGGAGAATCTGGCAGTTATGAACCCGGAAACCATGGAAAATGTGCCCGCCGACGGCGAAACCATCGGCGAGGTCATGTTTCGCGGCAACATCGTCATGAAGGGCTATCTGAAAAACCCTGCGGCCAGCCAGGAAGCCTTCCGAGGCGGCTGGTTTCACTCCGGCGATCTCGGCGTCATGCACCCCGATGGTTATCTGCAGCTCAAGGACCGTTCAAAGGACATCATCATATCGGGCGGCGAAAACATATCGTCGATTGAAGTTGAGGACGCGCTGTACAAACATCCCGGTATCCTGGCCGCAGCCGTAGTGGCAAAGCCCGACGACAAATGGGGCGAAACACCTTGCGCCTTTGTAGAACTCAGACCCGGCTACAGTCTGAGCGAAGACGAAGTGATGGAACATTGCCGGGGGTTGCTGGCCAGGTTCAAGTGCCCGCGCACCGTGATTTTCCACGAGGTACCCAAGACATCGACAGGCAAGATCCAGAAATATCTGCTGCGCGACCAGGCCAAAACACTGTAATTCTCCTGAGCTGGCTTTGCACACAGACATGTGTGCATTCGCCTCATGAAAGACACCATCTATTCTTCACCTCGAGCATTTGAAACGGCCTTGAGGTGAAGAATAACGCGATGTGTGCAGCGCACACAAAAGACTTGCCGGTCTGGATTGTTTTATTTAGCTTGCCAGCATGACCATGGATGCTTTTCAAGCCATTGCCGATCCCAACAGGCGCTATCTTCTCGAAGAATTGCGCCGCCAGCCACGCACGGTCAACGAGTTGGCGGAAGGTCTGCCCATCAGCAGACCAGCGGTCTCGCAGCACCTCAAGGCGCTGCTCGAAAGCAAGCTCGTGACAGTGGAAAATCAGGGAACCCGGCGGATCTACACGGTCCGGAACGATGGCTTCATGCACCTCAACCTGTGGGTCGATCAGTTCTGGTCCTGATTTAGCAGGTGTGCCGGTGGGGATGCCTGCGCCGTACAAAGCCGGCGCCCCTTTGCCCTCTATCTGTAATCTCACGGACCTCTCGCCACGGGTTGCGCAAAATGCAAAAGGCGCGGGAAAATCTCCCGCGCCTGCTGTCATTCTCGTGTCATGTAAATCTGGTCAGTGTTGGGTGTCGGCTCGGAGGCGATTGATCTCATCCTTGAGCCGGAGCTTGCGTCGTTTGATATCCACAATCATCTCGTCGTGAACAGAGGGTTGGGATTGCACCGTGCGGAGTTCGGCCTCCAGTTCGCCATGCTTTTTCTCAAGTGTGGCAAGGTGAGCATCAATCGACATAAGCGACTCCTTTGTTGGAATGCGCCAGCGCCGGAACGCCGGTGCAAATCGTTAGTGGACGCTAATGAGTGTGCCACGGCTTTTCCGATTTGTCGAAGATGATTTCTTCAACAGGGATAACTTCCCGTTACACCTGTTTTTATGGTACGAGCCCGCCCAGACACCTAGTCGGGCCAGGCGCCGGCAGGATGCGTTTAACGGGGAAAACTGCATGTCCAATCAGGAACAGGCGGAGCTTCGCATGCTGGTGGCGCGTTTGCGCCATGAGCACGAAGACTTCGACGCCGCCATCAATGCAATGATTCAAGTTGGCTGTGACCAATTGCGCGTTCAGCGGATGAAGAAGAAAAAGCTGGCCATCAAAGACAAGATCATCGAAATCGAAGATCAGATCATACCGGATATTATTGCCTGACCGGGGAGTGACCCATGAGCCAAGCCGAATCACCGAAGGTCGCCGTCATCATGGGCAGCCAGTCTGACTGGCCAACCATGAAGCATGCTTCCGAAACTCTGTCCGAATTGGGAATTGCCCACAAGCCGCTCATCGTCTCGGCCCACAGGACTCCCGACCGTCTGGTTTCCTTTTCCAAGAGCGCCCGCTCCGAGGGCTACAAGGTCATCATTGCAGGTGCTGGTGGAGCAGCCCACCTCCCCGGCATGACCGCCGCCTTTACGCCTTTGCCGGTGTTTGGTGTGCCAATCGAGTCCAAGGCACTGTCGGGGCAGGACAGCCTGCTGTCGATTGTTCAGATGCCGGCGGGAATTCCGGTTGGAACCCTCGCAATCGGAAAGCCCGGAGCCGTCAACGCAGCTCTTCTCGCAGCCAGTGTCCTGGCGCTCACCGACGATGCGCTGGCGGACCGCCTCGACGCCTGGCGCCAGGCCAGAACCGACGCGGTAGCCGAACAGCCGGTGGACCAGCCATGAGCAACGAGGCTCTCGCTCCCGGATCGTTCATCGGCATCATCGGCGGCGGTCAATTGGGGCGCATGCTCGCCATGGCGGCTGCCCGGCTCGGATACAGAACCATCATTCTGGAACCGGACAGCAATGCACCCGCAGCCCAGGTCGCCAACACCCAGATCGTTGCCGACTATGATGACCCCGCAGCGCTTCAGCAATTGGCCGATCTCTGCGACGTCGTCACTTACGAGTTCGAGAATGTTCCGGTCAAGGCAGTTCAGTGGCTGGAATCCCGCGTTCCCGTCAGGCCCGGATCGAAAGCGCTGGAAGTCGCCCAGGATCGTCTGCTGGAAAAGGCCATGGCGCGCGAGCTCGGTGCAGAGACCGCACTTTTCGCCGCCGTCGCGAACCGGTCCGATCTAGACGCGGCGATCGAGAACACCGGTCTGCCAGCTGTGCTGAAAACCACCCGCCTCGGCTATGACGGCAAGGGGCAGGCAAAGCTGGTCCGTCCCGAAGACGCCGACACTACATTCGATGCCATGCGGGGCCAGATGGCGATCCTCGAATCCTTTGTCCATTTCGAGTGCGAGGTCTCCGTGGTAGCCGCGCGCGGCCTGTCCGGTGATGTGCGTGCTTTTGATGTCTCGGAAAACGTTCATCGCAATCACATCCTGCACAGCTCAACGGTGCCTTCGGGCCTAGGCCCGGAGGCACAGACCAAGGCTCTCGCCATCGCCTCTGCCATCGCTGCGCACCTGGATTATGTCGGCGTGTTCGCGGTTGAATTCTTTGCCGTACGCGAAAACGGAAAACACCGTCTTCTGGTCAACGAAATCGCTCCCCGGGTCCACAATTCTGGGCACTGGACGGAAGCCGCCTGCGCCATATCGCAGTTCGAGCAACATATTCGCGCGATTGCCGGCCTACCCTTGGGCGACACTGTCCGCCATTCGGACTGCGTGATGGAGAATCTCATTGGCTCCGACATCGACGAAGTTGCCGATCTGGCCGCCGAGCGGAATGCGGTTGTGCACCTCTACGGAAAGTCGGAAGCAAGGCCCGGACGCAAAATGGGCCACGTCACCCGGATTAGAGCCCATTCCACGCCCGTTTGAGCACTATTGGGGCGGGAAAAAGTGGTCCCGGAGTTGACAGCAAATGCCCAAGGCGGTAAATGCCGTGCCAACCGATGAGCGCGTCCTATGGCTGGCGCGCTTTTGATTGAATAGGCGGCTTCGTCGCCCGAAACTCGCGGATCAGAACAATGAAGATCAAGAATTCGCTTAAGGCGCTCAAAGCTCGTCACCGTGACAACCGTCTGGTTCGTCGCAAGGGTCGGGTCTACATCATCAACAAGCAGAACCCGCGCTTCAAGGCTCGTCAGGGCTGAAGCCGAAGGCCGTCAGGCCTTCACCAAAATTTGCATTTGAAATTTGGCGCAGACGGACTAGTTTTCCGTCATGCGCCATTTTTCGTATCTCAAATTTCTTCCCGGTCTTGTTGTAGTTTTCATTTGCAGCAGTGCTGCGAATATCTCGGCTCTGGCCCAGACCTCGCCTGCAAGCCCGGCTGTCTCCACGCAATCAGCCAACACGCTCGATTCCCTGTTTGCCGACCTAAAACGCGAGCGCGATGACAGGCAGGCCAGGCGAATCAGCGAACGCATATGGGCCAAGTGGCGCGATTCCGGCAGCGCCACCGCGAACCTGCTGATGCAGTGGGCAGACAAGGCTGTATCGGACAAGAAGAATGGACTGGCACTGGACCTGCTTGATCAGGTTGTCGTGCTGATGCCGGACTACGCCGAAGGCTGGAACCGCAGGGCCACGCTGAACTACGCAATGGGCAGACACGCCAAATCCATGTCCGATATCAGCCGTGTCCTGGCGCTCGAACCGCGCCATTTCGGGGCCATTTCAGGTATGGCTGCGATCCTTGCGGCATCAGGCAATGACGAGCTGGAATTGCGGGCCTGGGAACAGGTGCTCGAAATCTACCCGGCAAACCGGCAGGCCCAGACGAGGCTCGGAGAACTTGCCGACAAGCTGGCCGGCAGCAGGATCTGAAACTTTCCCCTCACCTGTCCCGTAGCGGACAAGACAGGCTGTGCCTGTGTCTCACAAACCCGTTGGCACTGAACCCTCATGCTCGCTCAAAGACCGGTCCGTACTGTCATGTTCATTCTGATCACACTCATTCTATTGCTGCTTGCTGGGCTCGCAATCTGGACCCAACTGAAAGCCCGAGAGATCGAAGCCAGCTACCCGCCCAGTGGAGAGATGATTGACGTCGGAGGCTATAAGCTTCACGCCGTCCACGTACCGCGTCCTTCCAATGCCGATCTGCCGGCGCTGGTGTTCATACACGGCGCCAGCGGCAACCTGCTTGATCAATCAGTGCCGTTCCGCCCCCAGTTCGAAGGACGTGCGGAAATGCTGTTCATCGATCGACCCGGCCACGGCTGGTCGGAACGAGGTGGTGAGACCAATGCCACACCCGACGGGCAGGCCGACGCCATTGCCGCGGCCATGAAAGCCAAGGGCATCTCCAGCGCTATCATTATAGGCCACTCCTTCGGCGGCGCGATCACTGCCAGCTTTGCGCTCGCCCATCCCGAAATGACATCCGGTCTGGTTTTTCTCGCTCCGGCCACTCATTCCTGGCCCGGCGGAATTGCCTGGTATTATGACCTTACGCGATTGCCTGTAATCGGTTCGCTGTTTGCCAACACACTTGCCCTGCCCGCAGGATTGACCAGGTTGGAAAGCGGATCGGCCTGCGTCTTCGCGCCCAATCCCAAACCCGATGACTACATCACTTCGACTGCGCCCGCATTGGTTCTCAGGCCGGGTGCTTTCCGCAACAATGCCATCGACGTAGCAAATCTCAAACCTTACGTGGCCCGCGTCGCGCCCCGCTACACAGAGATCAGGACCCCGACCGTAATCATCACCGGCGACAGTGATTCTGTCGTTCTCGCCCATATCCACTCGGAAGGACTGGCTCGTGATATCGAAGGTGCCGATCTGGTCTGGATCCGCAATCTTGGCCATAAGCCAGATCACGTGACAACGGACCTTGCGGTTCGCGCGATAGAAAAAGTCGCCGGCTTTGATGTTGATCTCATAGCGGCTGCAGCAACAGCCGAAGCGTCGCTGGCAGCCGACAACGCCGGCTGCCCAGGCTAAGTTTAGCGCTGACTTTGATCAGATACCGGTCATTCCATCGGAGCCGATATAGGCTATCCGCACCATATTGGTCGACCCCGGAGTGCCCAACGGAACCCCTGCAGAAATGATGATGCGATCACCCGGCTTGCCGAATTCTTCGCGGAATGCAATCCGGCAGGCACGATCAACCATGTCATCGAGATCAGTCGCATCCTGGGTGACAACGCAGTGCAGCCCCCACACGACGGAAAGCCGCCGTGCCGTCTGGATTACCGGAGACAGCGCAATGACCGGCACATTCGGCCGCTCGCGCGCTGCCCGCAAACCGGTGTTGCCCGACGATGTGTAGCAGACGATTGCAGACAGGTTCAGCGTCTCGGCGATCTGGCGCGCCGCCAGAGAGATCGCGTCTGCACCGGTGGCATCTGGTTGCGGGCGCTGGGAATAGATGATGCCCGGATAATTCGGATCCCGCTCCACCTTGCGCGCGATCGACGCCATGGTCAGAACCGCTTCGACCGGATAGTCGCCTGCGGCTGATTCTGCCGAAAGCATCACGGCATCCGCACCTTCGAACACGGCTGTGGCAACGTCGGACACTTCGGCGCGGGTCGGAACCGGGGCGGAAATCATCGATTCCAGCATCTGCGTGGCCACCACCACCGGCTTGCCGGCCTTGCGGCAGGCACGTGTCAGCTGCTTCTGAATGCCAGGCACCGATTCAATCGGCATTTCCACACCCAGATCGCCGCGGGCAACCATCAGCGCATCCGACAGCTCAATGATCTCGTCGATACATTCAAGCGCCTGTGGCTTTTCGATTTTGGACATCAAACCGACGCGGCCACGGGCAATCTTGCGCACTTCGGCAAGGTCCTCAGGCCGCTGGATGAACGAAAGCGCTACCCAGTCGACATCATTGACGGCCAGAACGGCATCAAGGTCGCTGCGATCTTTTTCGGTCAGCGCGCTGACCCCGAGCGTGGTGTCAGGAAGGCTTACACCCTTGCGGTCGGAAATCTTGGTGCCGCTGACGACCGTGCAGACGATCGAGGTCTTGTTGGATTTGACCGCAAGAAGGCTCAGCCGGCCATCATCGATCAGCAACCGGTGCCCAGGCTGTACTGCCTCGAGAATTTCGGGATGCGGCAGGTATACCCGTGTCGCGTCGCCCGGCGTATCCTGGTCATCGAGTGTGAAGGTCTGCCCTGCCTTGAGCGTCGCCGACCCGTCCGCGAATTTGCCCACCCGCAGTTTCGGGCCCTGCAGATCGGCGAGAACGCCGATCGGCCGTCCGCATTTCTTCTCCACCGCGCGAATCCGGCCAACCAGCGTGCGCATCAGCTCATGGCTCGAATGGCTCATGTTGATACGGAACAGATCGGCGCCCGCTTCATGCAGTTTCTGGATCATCGCCTCGTCCGACGAGGCCGGTCCGAGTGTTGCGAGGATTTTCACATTGCGTAGCCGCTTCATCAATTCTGGCCTTCTGGCGCTTCCGGGGCATCCGATAGCTGGACCATCCAGCTGCCTTGTCTCCCGGTATCGTATTCCTTGAACCCCACGCGCTGGAAACCACGGGCGAAACAGTCTTCGACCCCGACAACGCGAAATTCATTGTCGGCGACACACATGTTGATGTCACCAGCCCAGCGGCCACCGCCGCCGGCATCCTCTGCGTAGAGATAGTAATATCGGGAGCCGAGCTGTCCTTCGATCAGCGTAGCGCAGGAATTGGCCGGAATCTGCCACCAGCCTTCCGTCACCCAGCCTTCCGCTGTCCGGTATCCAATGGCTCCGCCGACAAGTGACTGGGTGCCGTTGCAAACCCGGAAGTCCGCTTTTGCATCCTTGGCGGAGACAAGCATCAACGCCCCGGCAGCCAAGGGAATGAGCAGGACAGATCTGACGATGGCAAAACAGGCTTTTGGCAACTTGCGAAACAACAATTTCGGTCAGTCTCCGCTCTCGATTTGTGCTTTGCTTTTTGCGCCGGGGGGCCATGAAAGTCAACGAAAGACACCAGACCAAACTCAAGCTTTGACGCCACAACGCAATTGTCCGGCATCACGTCGAACAAACAGCTTGATTCGGATGGTTGCTCATAAAGCGCGGCTATGCAATTGATCCGGGCTGCAAGACCTTCTTCCAACCTGGCACCAGAACCCGATATGTCCGGCTTTCAGCCCTTTGAAATCATTCCCGGCGATCCAAGCCAGTCCCTCGTTATTCTTGGCGATCACGCCATGAACCGCCTTCCCGTCGAATATGGTGATCTGGGATTGCCCGCAACAGCCTTCTCCCGCCACATCGCCTATGACATCGGCGTTGAGGATGTGACCCGCAAGCTTGCGGCTCGGCTTGGCGTCCCTGCAGTCATGGGATGCTTCTCGCGGTTACTGATCGATCCAAATCGGGGAGAAGACGACCCGACCCTGATCATGAAGCTATCGGATGGAATGGTGATTCCTGCCAATCATCCATTATCCTCCGAGGAGCGCGAGCGTCGGCTCAATCAGTACCACCGTCCCTATCATGACGCTGTCGCCTCGACCATTTCCGAAACCTGGCGCAAATCCGACAAGCCGCCGCTGGTGATTTCGCTGCACTCCTTCACCCACGCCTGGAAGGGTGTCGCGAGACCCTGGCATGCCGGGGTGTTGTGGGACACCGATCCGCGTGCGATCTATCCGCTGATCAAGGCGCTGAGCGCGGATCCGGATCTCGTTGTCGGCGACAATGAGCCATATGACGGGGCACTCAGAGGCGACACCATGCACCGGCATTGCTCAATGACCGGCCTCGCCCATGCGTTGCTCGAGATTCGTCAGGACCTGATTGCAGATACAGCCGGCGTCGATGAATGGGTCGACCGCCTTGCGCCGATCCTGGCCACGATGGCCGGTCAGCCGGAACTGCACGAAGTCGAGCTTCACGGCTCACGTGTGATTTAGACAGGATTAATCCCTGCGTATCGCGCAAACACCCTTGACCCGAAGCCCGGCTTTGGGCACTTGAAGCCTCACACATTTTACCCCTCATTGTCCTTGTAGGAGAGACCTCATGTCTGATTCCGGTGCAGTTGCCCGCGACCAGCTTCGTTCGATTGTCGAACGCATTGAACGGCTGGAAGAAGAAAAGAAGACCATCGCTGACGACATCAAGGATGTGTATGGCGAGGCAAAATCCAACGGCTATGACGTGAAGGTGCTCCGCAAGATCATCGCCATTCGCAAGCAGGACCAGAACGATCGGCTTGAGCAGGAAGCGATCCTGGACACCTATCTGCATGCCCTGGGCATGGCGCCGGAACCCGAAGACGCAACCTGACCGATTGAGGACCAACCGCATCTGTGACCAGATGCATGTGGACCGTCCTACGAAATTCAAAACGCCGCGTGTTGAGCTGACACGCGGCGTTTTTCGTTGGTCCGTCAGATCATCACAATCTCGCGAACCGGGTCATTTGAAGCTCTCAGCCTCAATCGCCGAAACGAGCAACATTGATGAAATTGACAGCGGAACCTGTGAACTGGTTGTGCGGCAGGTCGCCGCCAGGTGCGAAAGCGTTGGCGTAAACCGTTTTCGGAGCTTCGCGCAGTTGCGATCCGACGAATTTCCGCGCTCGTCCCGGATGCGTTGCCATTGTCTTCACGCGGTCCTGGGCCAAGGCCCACTTCGAGATGATCGTATCTGTCAGTTTTGGTTCTGTGCGGGTCGAGCTGCGCTGAGCCTGCTGTGCTGCGACTGAGGCGGTCGGACGGTCACCCTTGCGGGAGGTTGAACCTGCCGTCGAAAAGGCAGGAACGCGCCCGCCGCGCTGCGGCGGTTCCAGAGAGGCCAGTTCCACACGCGGCTGCACAGGCGTTGCAGGCATCTTGTCGCTGGCCCGGTCACCGGGTCTGCGGATCGGCAACGGGACAAAGTCCTCAGCCGCTGGCAGGCTTACAGAACTGCCGGCCGACACGGGTGCCTGAGCGGTCGCACTGGGTGCAGCCTCCGCTGCCCGGTCAACCAGCGCGGCAGCGATTTGCAAATCTTGTGCAGGCTGTTCCGAAGCATCCACCTGCATCCGCGCCTTTATCAGATTGGGCACCGGCAACGCAGCCACTTCCACTGCGGGAGCTTCCGTCTCGGTTGGTCGTCCGGCAGAACGCTCGGTAAGCAATTGCGGAATTGGCGCACGGATGTTTTCCAGACTGATCCCTGCAGAGGCCGGCTCCGCCACATCGGCGTTCGCGGCTGCAGCAAAGGCGTCGATTTCACTTTGCGCCGGCAGAACCGGCTCAGGCGGAGCAAGCGCTGCCACCACAACGGGTTGTTGCGGCTCGATGACAGGGCGCGCAACGGGGAGCGGCGGCTGGGCTGGCAAGGCAAAAGCCACGGCAGCAGGCTCGGCCGGCGCATCAAGGACGCCCGGCAAAGCAGCGATTTCGGTCTGCGGTGGCGCAGGCTTGGGCACCGGCGCAGCTGCGATTGCATCTGGCTCTTCATCCTCGTCGCCGCCACCAAACAGCGCTGCCAGCAATCCGCCGGAGCGCTTCGAGCTGGAATTGCCGCCGCCGCTTGAAACGATGGCACCGCCACGTTTCTTGTATTCAGCCATTGCGGTTTTGTAACCGGGCAACGGTTTGCCATCCGGCGGCAAATGAAGCGTCTTTCCGTCCGGGAAAAGGCTGACCAGCTCCTTCCGGCTCATGCGAGGCCAGGCGCGTACGCCGGCCACGTCAAGATGCACAAAGGGGGATCCGGATTTCGGATAATAGCCAACCCCGCCACCCTGCATCTTCATGGACACAGCGCGAAGTTTGCTCAGCTTTACGCCCGGAATATAGAAATCCATCGCCTTGCCGAGCATGTGCTGGCTTTTCTTGGCCTGACCGCCGCGGGTTCGCCGCAACATGTCGTTGGTCGCGGGCGATCTGTAGGCGGAGACGACATTGATGTAATCTCGCGCGCCGACCTGCTTGTAGACTTCCCAGACAAGGTCGAACAACCGCGGATCCATCTTGGTCGGCTCGTTGCGCCGCCAGTCGCGCAGAAAACGATTGAGTTTGTTCAGACCCGCCTGATCGTAACGGCCGTTCCGCTTGAAGACGATTTCGGCCTTTTCCTTGGTGTGGATGTAATAAAGTTTGAGAGATTGCGTCTCCGCAAAAGCTGCCGGCGCTGTCGCCAGCCCGGCAGACACGGCCATCATCGCCAGCAAAAAAATCCGGACGGCAGACGCACGTGACATGCGCCAAAAACGCACACCAGTGTTCCGAGTGACCTGTGCAAGTGCCAGTGCTGAAACTGTGTTCAATGTCGCCAATGCTGTCCCCGGACGCCGGAAAACCGTTGTTAAACACCATTTGGTGCTCAAATGCGGTGACACAATGGCAACCGATGCCATGTATCGCTACAGGGACACTTATAGTGAATCTTCCCTTAACAGGGAATGAAGCAGATTACGCGGGCAACAATATTTTCTCTCAATGCGTGAAACTTCACCTCATGCTGCTTCACGATCCGGATCGTCGGGATTGATCGCATAGTCCTTGAGCTTCCGGTAAAGCGTCGACCGGCCGATCCCAAGCCTGCGCGCCACTTCACTCATTTGTCCGCGATAGAACGACAGGGCGAAACGGATCAGTTCTTCTTCCACTTCGGCAAGCCGTCGCACCTCGCCTTCCGCCGTGATTGCATTTACCGCAGGCATGCCGCTCTCGATCGGGTAACCAGGCTCCTCTTTCGGAGAACCGGCAACATGGTGCGAAATTGCATCCTCCCGGCTTGGGCTCAGGTCAAGCGCTGTATCCGCCAGCTCCGAACGCGACACCACTGCGTCGGCGTGCTGGGGCGGCTCAAGTCTGTATCCGGGGATCTGCGCAGCAATCTGCGGGAAGAGATCGCTGGTCAGCATATCACCATCACATAGCACGATAGCCCGATGGATCGCGTTCTCCAGCTCACGGATGTTGCCGGGCCAGTCATGAGCCGTCAGCAACGCCATCGCATCCGGCGCAATGCTCCGTACGCGCTTGCCACCGATCACACTCGCATAGCGTTCGGTAAAGTGGCGCACGAGCTGTGGAATATCCTCCTTGCGCTTGCGCAGGGCCGGAACATGGATCGGGAAAACGTTGAGCCGGTAATACAGATCTTCGCGGAACCGACCGGCTTTGACCTCTTCGATCAGATCCTTGTTGGTGGCCGAGATCAGGCGGATGTCGACCTTTTTGGGCATCCGGGATCCAACGGTCTCGATCTCGCCCAACTGGACTGCACGCAGCAGCTTCACCTGAACGTCGAGCGGCAGTTCGCCCACCTCGTCAAGAAACAACGTACCGCCATCGGCTTCGGTGAATTTGCCGGCATGGCGTTCGGTGGCGCCCGTAAACGCACCCTTTTCGTGACCAAACAGAATGCTCTCGACCAGGTTTTCCGGGATGGCGCCACAATTGACGGTGACGAAAGGCTTGTTGCGGCGTGTGCTTTCGGACTGGATTGCGTGTGCCACCATCTCCTTGCCGACCCCGGACTCGCCTTCAAGCACCACCGGGATGGTCGAAGCGGCGGCGCGTTTGCCGAGTGAGATTACCCGTTCCATCGCCGGGCTGGCGGCGACGATCCCGTTAAAGCCGGTGTGCCGGATCGCGGGGATGGGGGAGGAACTGATGCGAGCCGCTTTCAGCGCGTTGCCAAGCGCCAGGGTCAGCCTTTCCGGCGACACCGGCTTGACGACGAAGTCGAAGGCTCCGGCGCGCATCGCCTGAACCACGGTCTCGATCCCGCCTTGCCCGGTCTGGACGATGACCGGAACCGTGCTGCCGGCCGCCGACAGCCGCTCCAGCACTTCCAGTCCACCCATTTCGGGCATCATCAGGTCAAGCACCACCGCACTGATATCGTGATCCGGCTCGATCAGTCGGGCAAGAGCTGAGCGTCCTTCGGTCAGCATTTCGATTTCGTAACCGGCCTTTTCGGCCGCCGCTTTGAGCAAGCGACGTTGAACAGGGTCGTCATCAACAATCAAAATTCGTTTGGACACGGATCTTGTTCCCTCATTTCCGGTAGCGCGGAGAAGACTTTTCGTCATTGCCGGAGAGTGCCAGCAAAGCCTAAAAATCGGATTGCGGGAAATGATTGCATTTTAATCGTAGCTGCCAGTAAAACCGTGCTGTCTCTTCACCTATCTTGGTGTGGTCGATCCCGTTTGTGAAAGTGAGTGCTCTTATGCCGAAATCGATTCTGGACCATGCACCTGTGCGTGCACCTGCAACGGCCGGTGTGACCGACGGCGACCTGGGCACACTGCCGGGCTGGAATCTCGATGATCTCTACCCGGGTCGTGAATCGCCTCAATTCAAGGCTGATCTCGCAGCCGCACGCGCCGGAGCTCAGGATTTCGAAACACGCTGGAAAGGCCGGATTGCCGAAGCTGCCAAGAGCGATGGCGACACCGGCCTTGGTGCTGCGGTCGAAGCCTACGAAAAACTCGAGGAACTGTTGGGCCGGATCATTTCCTATGCCGGCCTTGCCTATTTCACCAACACGTCCGATCCGGCCATAGCCAAATTTTACGGCGATGTGCAGAGCGAGATGACCGACACCAGTGCGCATCTTCTGTTTTTCGCGCTCGAGCTCAACCGCATCGATGACGCCCTGATCGAAGAGAGCTTGAAACGCGATCCCCGCGCGGCCCGTTACACCCCGTGGATCCACGACCTCAGGCTCGACCGGCCGTTCCAGCTCGAAGACCGGATCGAACAGCTGTTCCACGAGAAGTCGATGACCGGGCACGCCGCCTGGAACCGGCTGTTCGACGAAACCATGAGCAGCCTCGAATTCACCATCGATGGGGAAACACTGTCACTCGAAGTCACATTGTCGATGCTGCAGGACGCAGACGGCGCAAAACGCAAGAAAGCCGGCCAGGCGCTTGCCGCCACATTCAAGGACAATCTGCGCACCTTCACGCTGATCACCAATACGCTGGCCAAGGACAAGGAAATCTCCGACCGCTGGCGCGGGTTTGAGGATATCGCTGACAGCCGTCACCTGGCCAACCGTGTGGAACGTCCGGTCGTTGACGCGTTGGCACAGGCCGTGCGCGAAGCCTGCCCGCGGCTTTCACATCGCTATTACGCCATGAAGGCCCGCTGGCTTGGCCTGGAAAAACTGGAATTCTGGGATCGTAACGCCCCCCTGCCCGAAACCCCGCGTGAAACCATAGCCTGGGACGAAGCCAAGAACACGGTCTTGTCCGCCTATCACGGCTTCGCTCCGGAAATGGCGGACATCGCGCGGCGATTCTTTGACCGCAACTGGATCGATGCCCCCAGCCGTCCCGGCAAGATTTCCGGCGCATTCGCCCATCCCACAGTTCCCTCGGCACACCCCTATGTTCTGGTCAATTATCTCGGCAAGCCGCGCGATGTGATGACACTTGCGCACGAACTGGGACATGGCGTGCACCAGGTGCTGGCCGGCGAGCAAGGCGCGCTGATGTCATCGACGCCGCTGACCCTGGCCGAGACCGCCTCGGTGTTTGGCGAAATGCTGACCTTCCGCGCGCTGCTTGAACGCACCACCGACCGCCGCGAACGCAAGGCGATGCTGGCGCAAAAGGTCGAAGACATGATCAACACGGTTGTGCGCCAGATCGCGTTTTATGAGTTTGAGCGTCGGGTTCACACAGCCCGCCGCGAAGGCGAACTCACGTCTGAACAACTCGGCGCGCTCTGGGTTGACGTGCAATCGGAAAGCCTCGGCCCGGCAGTCGAATTGTCTGAGGGCTATGAAACATTCTGGGCCTATATTCCGCATTTCATCCACTCGCCGTTTTACGTTTACGCTTACGCTTTCGGCGACTGCCTGGTGAATTCGCTCTACTCGGTCTACGAAAACGCGCCTGAAGGCTTCCGCGACCGCTATTTCGACATGCTCAAGGCCGGCGGTACCAAGCACCACTCTGAGCTGCTTGCCCCCTTCGGTCTCGATGCCTCCGATCCGGGTTTCTGGAACCAGGGCCTGTCGATGATCGAAGGCCTGATTGATGAGTTGGAGGCAATGGACGACTGAGCATCTGATTTCGCTTTATTGTAACAGTGAAGTATGGTTTAGCCGCCGCTACGCCGCAGACGGCTGCAGCGCCTTTACGGAGCGAAAGACATGACCCAGCAGGATTATCCAGTCTACGGCGACATCACCGGCCCGATCGTCATGATCGGCTTTGGCTCCATCGGTCGCGGCACACTGCCGCTGATTGAGCGGCACTTCAATTTCGACAAGAGCCGGATGGTCGTCATCGATCCCCGTGACGACGCCGGCGACATGGAGATCATTGCCCAGCACGGCATCCGCCACATCAAGGCGCATGTCACCAAGGACAATTACAAGGAGCTGCTCAAGCCGCTTCTGTCGGAAGGCGAAGGCCAGGGCTTCTGCGTCAACCTCTCGGTGGACACCGGCTCGGTTGATCTCATCAAGCTCTGCCGCAAGCTCGACGTGCTCTACATCGACACCGTGATCGAGCCCTGGCTCGGCTTCTATTTTGACAAAGATATGAAGAACTCCGAGCGCACCAACTATGCGCTGCGGGAAACCCTTCGCCACGAAAAGAAGAAGAATCCCGGCGGCACCACCGCTGTCTCCACCTGTGGCGCCAATCCGGGCATGGTGTCCTGGTTTGTCAAGCAGGCACTGGTCAACCTCGCCAAAGACCTCGACGTCAAGTTCGAAGAGCCTGAGCAGCACGACCGCGAAGCCTGGGCAAAGCTGATGAAGAAGGTCGGCGTCAAGGGCGTTCACATTGCTGAGCGCGACACTCAGCTGACCAGGAATCCCAAGCCGCTCAACGTGTTCTGGAACACCTGGTCGGTGGAAGGCTTCATCTCGGAAGGCCTGCAGCCGGCGGAACTTGGTTGGGGCACACACGAAAATTGGATGCCGAAGAACGCCAGGAAGCATAAGAAAGGCTGCAAGGCAGCGATCTATCTCGAGCAGCCCGGCGCCAACACACGCGTGCGCACCTGGTGCCCGACACCCGGGCCGCAATATGGTTTCCTGGTCACCCACAACGAGTCGATCTCGATTGCCGACTTCTTTACGGTCAAAGACAAGAAGGGCAAGGTCAGCTACCGACCGACCTGCCACTACGCCTATCATCCGGCCAACGACGCCGTGCTTTCGCTGCACGAGATGTTCGGAAATGGCGGCAATGCCCAGCCGGTCCAGCATGTGCTCGACGAACACGAGCTGGTCGAAGGTCTCGACGAGCTCGGTGTGCTGCTCTACGGCCACGACAAGAACGCCTACTGGTACGGATCGCGCCTCTCGCTCGAGGAAACCCGCCGCCTCGCCCCCTACCAGAATGCCACCGGCATGCAGGTGACCTCGGCAGTTCTTGCAGGCATGGTCTGGGCACTGGAAAACCCGAAGGCCGGCATCGTCGAGGCCGACGAGGTCGACTACAAGCGCTGCCTCGAGGTGCAATCGCCCTATCTGGGTCCGGTGGAAGGACACTACACCGACTGGACCCCGCTGACCGGACGTCCGGGTCTGTTTCCCGAGGATATCGACGAGAGCGATCCTTGGCAGTTCCGCAACGTTCTTGTGCGTTAGGTTTACCACACCCGCCCTAAACCCGACCGGCGCCAGCGCCGGCCGGGATGCGTTTGCCTTGCTTTCGCCGCGCTGGCACTGCATTCTTCCATCATCAGAATCGTACCGACGTCGGCTCGAGGGGATCACCGCGCCATGAACCTACACCGCATCATCGCCACTGGCGCACTCGCCGGCCTGCTGGCCGCTTGCCAGTCCGCAACCTATTCCCCGCGCCCGATGGCTGTGCCTCAGCCACAGGGCATTGAAGGCCAGTGGACTGATCCCAACGGCATCATTTCAAGCTTTTCGAACGGCCGTTTCGAAACGCGCACGACCGACACCAACTCGTTGCTGGCCGAGGGCACCTATACTCAGGTCTCACCTCAAGTCGTCGAAATCCAGTTGACCTCGCTGCTGCGGCAGACACAGTCGCGGGTCAATTGCGCGCTTGCCTCCCAATCCCAGCTTAACTGCACCTCTTCGAGTGGGTCGCAGTTCACCCTGGTACGCCGCATCTAAGCAAGCACAGGCCGTTATCATGACCAGTCATTTCGATGAGCGCGAAACGCGGACTCCCGAAGCCCGCGAGAAGCAAACATTTGAAAGCCTGAAGGCACTATTGGGCCGCAGCCTTGAGCGGCTTCCAGCGCTGGATGCCTGGCTTGGTCACCCTGATCCCGCCTCTCTGACTGATCGTCCGGCGCTCGCGAAACTCCCGGTGTTGCGAAAGCCTGACCTGATGCAGATGCAGGAGGCAAATCCACCATTCGGCGGCCTTGCCGACCCGGATGCGCTCAAAGGCAATCGTGTTTTCATGTCGCCCGGCCCGGTTTGGGAACCTCAGGGTCTGGGCGTTGACCCCTGGGCCTCGGCGCGCGCGCTGTTCGCCGCCGGATTTCGCTCCGGTGACCTTGTCCACAACAGCCTTGCCTATCACATGACCCCGGGTGGTTTCATTCTCGACGAAGGCGCCCGCGCACTGGGATGCCTGGTGTTTCCTGCAGGCGTCGGCAACACCGAAGCCCAGGTTGACGCCGCAGCCAAACTCGCGCCGTCGGGCTTCACCGGAACGCCGGATTACCTCAAGACCATTCTCGAAAAGGCCGATGAGCTGGGCCGGGATCTGTCTTCCATCAAGCGGGCACTGGTATCGGGTGGCGCGCTGTTTCCCTCGTTGCGGCAGTATTACACCGATCGCGGTGTTTCCGTGCTGCAGAGTTATGCAACCGCCGATCTTGGCGTGATTGCCTATGAAAGCGCGGATGCACAGGGCGCACCGCACCCCGGCATGATCGTCAACGAGGACATGATTGTCGAAATTGTCCGCCCCGGAACCAACGATCCCGTGCCCGAAGGCGAGGTCGGCGAGCTGGTTGTCACCACGCTCAACCCCGGCTACCCGCTGGTCCGCTTCGGAACCGGCGATCTATCGGCGATCCTGCCCGGCCTTTCGCCTTGCGGCCGCACCGGCTTGCGCATTCAGGGATGGATGGGCCGCGCCGACCAGCGCACCAAGATCAAGGGCATGTTCGTCGACCCCAAGCAGGTAGCGGAAATTCTGAAAGCCCACCCTGAAATCGCCAAGGCCCGGCTGGTTGTCAGCCGTGCATCTGATGCTGATGTGATGACACTGAAGGTGGAGCCGGCTGCAGGAGCGGCGCTTGCGGTCAACGACATCGAGACAACGCTTGCAGCGATCGCGAAATTGCGCGGAACGGTGGAGCTTTCCGCCCCCGGCAGCCTGCCCAATGATGGCAAGGTGATCTCGGACGAACGCGACTACACGAGCTGATTCCTGTCTATAATCGGCGCGATGCAAAACGCGCACTTGAAGTTCCCCGCTGTTAGTGAAACCATTCACGCAAGCCTGCCCGGACGCCCTCAAAATCCGTCATGCGGCACGCTGTGAGCAGCGAAAAACGGAGCTAATCCATGAACAGATTTATCAAACACGCGTTGTTATCGGCATCGGCCTTGGGCATCAGCTCGGGCGCAGCCCTGGCCGATTACAGCCTGACCATTCTGCACATCAACGACTGGCATAGTCGCATTGAATCGGACAACAAGTACCAGTCCACCTGCTCGGCCGATGATGAGACCGAAGGCAAGTGCTTCGGCGGCGCTGCACGCCTGGTCACCGCCATTGCCGAACGGCGCGAAGCGCTGAAGGATGACAACGTCCTGCTTCTCAACGGCGGCGACAACTTCCAGGGATCGCTGTTTTACACAACCTACAAAGGTACCGTGGAAGCCGAATTTCTCAATCAGATGAAATTCGATGCCATGACCGTCGGCAACCATGAATTCGACGACGGCGAAGACGCGCTTGCGCCGTTCCTGGATGTCATTGAGTTCCCGGTTCTTTCGGCCAATGTCGCAGCCAGTGCCTCTTCAAAGGTCGGCGACCGGATTAAGCCTTCGATGGTCATCGAAGTCGGCGGCGAAAAGATCGGCATCGTCGGAGCTGTCACCAACGACACGCCTGAAATTGCCGCTCCCGGCCCCAACATCCTGATTGCCGATGACATCAACACCATCACGGCCGAAGTTGAAAAACTCAAGGCCGAGGGCATCAACAAGATTATCGCCCTGACCCATGTCGGCTATCCGCGCGACAAGGAGCTGATCGCCAAGATCCCTGGCGTTGATGTTGTTGTCGGCGGCCACTCGCATTCGCTGTTGTCCAACACCGACGACAAGGCCGAGGGCCCCTACCCGACGATGATCGACAATCCCGAGGGTTACAAGGTCCCGGTGACGCAAGCCGCATCCTACTCCAAGTACCTCGGCGAGTTCACGGTTACCTTTGACGACAATGGCGTGGTCAAGGAAGCCAAGGGCGACCCGATCCTGCTCGACAGCTCGATCACTCCCGACGAGGGCGTTCTGGCACGCATCAAGGAGCTCGGTGCTCCCATCGAAGAGCTCAAGACAAAGGTCGTCTCCGCTTCCACCAAGGAGATCGACGGCAGCCGTGACAGCTGCCGTTCGGGCGAATGTGAAATGGGCAACCTTGTAACAGACGCCATGATTGATCGCGTCGCCGATCAGGGCGTGACCATTGCCATCCAGAACGGCGGCGGCCTGCGCGCCTCCATCGATTCCGGTGAAGTCACCATGGGTGAGGTTCTCAACGTCCTGCCTTTCCAGAACACGCTGGCAACTTTTGAACTCAAGGGTTCAGACATTGTCGCAGCACTCGAGAATGGTGCGAGCCAGATCGAGGAAGGTGCCGGACGCTTTGCACAGGTTGCGGGCCTTCGCTACACATTCGACAAGACTGCCGAAGCCGGTTCACGCATTGTCTCGGTCGAAGTCAAGAACGGCGATGGTTTCGAGCCGATCGACCCGGAAGCCACTTACATGGTCGCAACCAACAACTACATGCGCGGCGGCGGTGATGGCTACTCCGTCTTCAATTCTGCCGGCATGAACGCCTATGACTTCGGTCCCGGTCTCGAACAGGTGGTCGCCGACTACCTGGCCAAGAACAATCCCTACACGCCCTACACTGACGGTCGCGTGATGGCTGCGGCGGAAGAGCCGATGGCTGAAACTGCACCGGCCACCGAAGAGCCAGCACCGGCAACTGAGGAAACCGCACCTGCTGCCGAAGCTGCGCCGGCAGAAGCCGCAGTTCAGGTTCCCGAGCCGCTCTCCGGCTTCAAGGATCTGACCACATCGGCACCGATGATCTCTGAGGAATCCGCACCGAGTGGGGATGCGGAGATGAGCGAAGAAGCCCCGACCGCAGACTCCGCAGCCATGCCCGGCAAGGTGCACGTGGTTACTGCCGGTGACACGCTGTGGGAGCTCGCCAGAACCTATCTCGGCGACGCGACGATGTGGAACAAGATTGCTGAAGCCAATCCTTCGGCCGATCCGAAGGATCTGGTGGTCGGAGAAGCCTTGTCCATTCCGGCCAAGTGAATTCACCACCATATTGAACAGGGAAAGGGTCCGGGTTACCGGGCCCTTTTCTGTTTCGGGCGACTGGCAAAAGGCCGCATCTGGCAAAGATTGATTTGTCGATTGAGTTCTCTATGTTCCCGTTCAACGGCTGAGCGGCCGGCGGACAGGCAGCCTGCTTCCGCCGAACGACCCCGCCGACAGACTGATCAGACGAACACCGGATTGGACCGCACCCCGTGAACAGCCCCATGACCCTGACTGATGAAACCTGCCGCCCCGTGGGTGAACTGCCTGCCGAACATCCGCCGGTTAAGATCCAGAAGGTCGGCGTCTTGATTGTCAATCTGGGCACGCCGGACGGCACCGATTACAAGTCGATGCGGCGCTACCTCAAGGAATTCCTCACCGACAGGCGGGTGATCGAATGGTCGCGCTTCCTCTGGTATCCGATCCTGTTCGGCATTGTTCTCAACACCCGCCCCGGCCGCGTCGGCAAGGCCTATGAGGAAATCTGGAACAAGGATCTCGATGAGAGCTATCTGAGGACCTACACCCGCAACCAATCCGACCAGCTGGGCACCATGCTCTCCGACCATCCCTCGGTCATGGTCGACTGGGCCATGCGCTACGGCCAGCCCTCCATCCCCGACAAGATGCAGGCACTGAAGGACGCTGGCTGCGATCGCATCGTGCTGTTTCCGCTCTATCCACAATATGCTGCCGCCACCACCGCCACAGTCAACGACAAGGCGTTTCAGGCGATGATGGACATGCGCTGGCAACCGGCCTTGCGCACGGTACCGCCCTATCACGACGATCCGGCCTATATCGAGGCGATCGCCCAGTCGATCGAAACCCATTTGGCCAGTCTCGACTGGGAACCGGAAATCGTGCTGACTTCGTTCCATGGCATCCCGCAATCCTATTTCCTCAAGGGCGATCCCTATCACTGCCAGTGCCTGAAAACGGCGCGGCTGGTGCGCGAGCGGCTCGGGTGGTCAAAGGAAAAACTGATGCCGACCTTCCAGTCACGTTTTGGTCCTGAGGAATGGCTCCAGCCCTACACTGACAAGACGGTTGAAAAGCTCGCCAAGAAAGGCGTCAAACGCATCGCCGTGATCAACCCCGGCTTCGTGTCCGATTGTCTTGAGACGCTTGAGGAAATCGCCGGCGAAGCGGGAGAGATCTTCCACGAGCACGGTGGCGAGAAGTTTACCCACATCCCCTGCCTGAACGACAGCGAAGACGGTATGAAGGTACTTGAGACCATCGTTCGACGGGAACTGCAGGGCTGGGTGTAAGGCCAGCCCTTTCTAAGCAGTCATTCTTCTAGCCGGGGCGAAGATAATCCGCCCCGGCGATTGCATGCCTACCCCAGACCCACTACCTGTCTAAACAGGCGGTGAAACTCCGCATCTTGAAGACGGGTTGAGGAGGCCACTGGCCATGTTGGGACTGGACGTAACGGTCATTGTCATTGTCGTCATAGCGATCTTGCTGCTGTTTTCCGGCATCAAGACGGTGCCGCAGGGCTTCGCCTTCACGGTCGAACGGTTTGGCCGCTACACCAAGACGCTCACGCCGGGCCTGAACATTATTGTGCCCTTTATCGACCGCATTGGCCGCAAGATAAACATCATGGAGCAGGTGCTCGACATTCCCACGCAGGAAGTCATCACCCGCGACAACGCCTCGGTTGCCGCCGACGCGGTCTCTTTCTACCAGGTGCTCAACGCGGCGGAGGCCGCCTACCAGGTCTCCAATCTCGAGCAGGCACTGCTCAATCTGACCATGACCAACATCCGTTCGGTCATGGGCTCGATGGATCTCGATGAGCTTTTGTCCAACCGCGACGCGATCAATGATCGCCTGCTCAAGGTTGTCGACCAAGCCGCAGCGCCCTGGGGCATCAAGATCACGCGTGTCGAAATCAAGGACATTGCGCCTCCCGTTGACCTCGTCGAGGCCATGGGCCGGCAGATGAAGGCCGAGCGTGAGAAACGCGCCGACATCCTCGAAGCCGAAGGCTCGCGCAATTCACAGATCTTGCGCGCAGAGGGCGCCAAGCAATCCGCCATTCTCGAAGCCGAAGGCCGCCGCGATGCTGCATTCCGTGACGCCGAGGCCCGCGAGCGTCTCGCCGAAGCCGAAGCCAAGGCCACACAGATGATGTCAGTCGCGATTGCAGAAGGCGACACCTCGGCGATCAACTATTTCGTGGCGCAAAAATACACCGAAGCGCTCGGCCAGATCGCATCAGCACCAAACCAGAAGGTCATCCTGATGCCGCTGGAAGCCTCTTCGCTGATTGGCTCGCTGGGTGGCATCGGCGCCATCGCGCAGGAAGTCTTCGGCAAAGACGGTGGTAATGGCTCGACTTCGAGTCAGAAACGCGTCCCCGCTCAACCGCCGCGCACCTCCACACCGACCTATCCTGCCGCTCCACAGGGAGAGCAGGACACATGATCGCCGCCCTGGTCGCAGAACTCGGTCCCTGGAGCTGGTGGATTCTCGGCCTGGTGTTTCTGGGCCTCGAGATCGTGATTCCCGGTGTTTTCCTGCTTTGGATCGGGCTGGCCGCGATTGTCGTCGGCGCGGTGTCGATTCCACTCTGGGGAACCGATTTCTGGAGTTGGCAACTGCAGCTTCTGATCTTCGCAGTGCTGGCCGTTGCCTTGGCATTGGTCGGCCGCCGGGTATCCGGCTCAAACACCGAAAGCGACCAACCGATGCTCAACCGGCGCGTCGAAGGTCTGGTCGGCAGAGCGGCAACGCTGGAAGAGCCGATCGTCGATGGCAAGGGGCGCATCAGGCTCGATGACACCACCTGGATCGTCCAGGGCCCGGATATGCCTGCAGGTGCAAAGGTGCGCATCACAACCGCCAAGGCCGGCGGCCTGACAGTCGAACGAGCCTGACTTCAGGCCACACCGATCCTCAGCAGATCATGGAAGTGCACGATCCCGATCGGCGAGAGATTTTGATCTGTGACCATCAGCGCACCAATGGAGTTCTTGTTCAGGATTGCCATCGCGGTACTGGCCAGCGCGGTTGGCGCGATCGTCTTGGGCTGGCTGGTCATGATCGCATCGATCGGCTGATCAACCAGGTTGCGCCCCAGATTGCGGGCCACGTCGCCATCCGTGACAATGCCGATCAGCCGCCCATCCGGTGAAGTAACACCGACGCAGCCGAATTTCCGCAGTGACAACGTCATGATCGCTTCCGGCGCTGGCGTCCCTGATGGCACCAGCGGAACAGACTCGCCCGTATGCATCACGTCCGAGACATGGGCCAGGGTGGCGCCGAGTTTGCCGCCCGGATGGAAGGTGTGGAAATCGCCGGCGGTAAATCCCTTGGCTTCAAGCAGCGCCACCGCAAGTGCGTCACCAAGCGCCAGCTGCATCAGGGTCGAAGTGGTCGGCGCCAGCCCGTGCGGACAGGCTTCCTGCTCGCGCGGCAAAAGCAGGACGATGTCTGCCTCCCGCCCAAGCGCGGAATCGCCCCCCGCCGTAAAGGCGACAAGTGGAATGCCAAAACGCCTTGAATAGGCGAGTATGCCCTTGAGTTCGGCGGTTTCACCCGACCAGGACAACACGATGATGGCGTCATCCTTGGCAATCATGCCGAGGTCGCCGTGATTGGCTTCCGCTGGGTGGACAAAATGCGCCGGTGTGCCGGTCGAAGCCATTGTCGCAGCGATTTTCGCGCCAATGTGGCCGCTCTTGCCGACACCTGTGACAATGACCCGCCCGGATATGGCTCCGATGGCCTCAACCGCCCGCGTGAAGGGTTCGGCCAGCCCGTTTTCCAGGGCTGCCGAGAGAGCCTCAAGTCCGGCTTTTTCGGTCTGAATCGTGCGCCCGGCTGAACTCAGCATCTCGCTGCGTGGGTATTGTGGCAAAATCTTCTTCATCACGCCGCAATATCGCGTTGCCACGTCCGTGTCCATCAACCACGTCACCATAGCTCATAACAGCAGATCGAAACCTTGCGTTAACCACAAGTGTTTACGCTTTGACAAGATTTGGATGAGTCCGGAAACCTAGCCGCATGCGCGACACCTTTGACACCCTGCAGACACGTGTAGCTATGCGTCGCGACGGCCTTCGCATCACCGTGTCCGCATTCTGCCTTCTGGCGGTAATCCCAGCAGCGCATGCGCAATCGGTAACCGATTCAAGCACCTCAAACGAGCTCTACCAGCTTCGTGGCACTTCTGAACAACCCCTTTCCGCTGACCAGGACGCTGCTGCAACGCTCTACGGGGCGCTTCCAAGCCCTCGTGCCGGCGCGACAGGTTCGGCAACCAGTACCGGCGATTTCAGCAGTTTCGGTGCAACAGCTGCAGCAAATCAGCTTGCTCCAGCCACCGTTGCAGACCAGCCGGATGCAGAGGACGTCACCGGGACCATCCCTTCTCCGTCAGATCTCAGCCAGGCCGACCAGGACTACGCAGCAAGCCTTGCGCGGCAGAATGCCCGCGTCGGAACGATCGATGATCTGCCTCTCGACACCTCGACCGACGAGGCCGCGGTCCCTGGGTTTTCCTTTGGTACCCTGACACTGCGCCCCACGCTTGATCAGCGAGTGGTTCATGAATCGGTTCGTTACGGAAGCGACCGGACCCGCCGCACCTACAGCCAGACCACCTTGTCCGGAACCTTGCAGTCCGACTGGTCCCGGCATCAGTTCCGTGCTGATGGTTCCGGCACTTGGCAGAAGAACATCTCCGGCACCGGCACCGAAACCCCAAGCGCTGATATCAATGCGCAATTGAACCTCGACCTCATCAACGATGTCACTGCAATATTGGGCACCGGCTACAGTTACTCCCAGGAAAGCCGCACCGATCCGAATGCCATTTCCGGCGCCACCACCCAGGCTGGCATCCACGAACTTCGCGCAAGTGCCGGCCTGCAGAAGAACCTGGGATTGTTGCGCGGATCGACCACGCTCGACATCACCCGCAGCATTTACAGTGACGCCACACTCGCCGATGGCACCAACGTGCTGCTCGACGACCGCGACACGCTGGGCGCAGAAGTCACCGCGCGCATCGGTTACGAGGTATCACCGGCACTTGTCCCATTCCTCGAAGCCTATGTCGGTCGCGAGAAATACGACCAGAGAGTGGATTCCACCGGGGCTGAGCGATCCTCCAAAACTTGGGGCGTTCGGGCCGGCGCGGAAATCGATCTGGGGGAAAAGCTCTCGGGCGAGTTTGCGGCCGGCTACGTTCTGCGCGAACTCGATGACGCCAATCTGGCCGACCTATCTGGCCTGACGGTTGATGGGGAGCTCAACTGGTCGCCGACAAGGGGAACCGATCTTAATCTCGGCTTGGCCACCACGCTCGAATCCGCGACAACGGCAGGTCAATCGGGTGCAATTGTCTATGAACTCGATTCCACCCTGTCGCAGCAGATCCGCAACGATCTGGTCGCTCGCCTCGGCGCGACGGCAAGCTACCGGGATTACGATTCAGGCAGCGGACGCAACAATCAACGCAGCTACGGTGCCTCAGCGGGCCTGACATGGAGTGTCAACCGCTATCTCGATCTGGAAGCAGACGCGAGCTACGAGCAAACCCGTGAAACCGGCGGCACCGACGAGGAAACAATGCGCGTCGGATTGGGGCTCAAACTGCGCAGATGAGGGGACGGCGATTGCTCCGTCCCCCACGGGAGTAGGCCTTCTCTTGCTCAGGCCTTGGCGATGAGTTTCTTCAGCCCGTCAGCAACCAGTGGCTTGATGTCCGAACGGTCAAGCGCGAAGGCGACATTGGCGAGAATGAACCCTTCCTTGGAGCCACAATCATAGGTCTGGCCGGCAAAGGCATAAGCCGAGAACGGCTGTTCATCCGCCAGCTTCAGCATCGCATCGGTGACCTGAATTTCATTGCCGGCGCCACGCTCCTGCCGCGCAAGGATGTCGAAGATCTCTGGCTGCAGGATGTAGCGGCCATTGATGTAAAAGTTTGACGGTGCAGTGCCCTTTTCCGGCTTCTCCACCATCTGGGTGATGCGAAAGCCGCCGTCCAGTTCTTCGCCCTTGCCGACAATGCCGTATTTATGTGCCAGTTCGGGATCGCATTCAGCGACAGCAACTATGTTGCCGCCGACTTTCTCGTAAAGTTCGACCATGCCTGCAAGGCAGCCGACCTTGTCATGCATCACCATGTCGGGCAGCAGCAGGGCGAAGGGCTCGTCACCAATGATGTCGCGGGCGCACCACACCGCATGGCCGAGGCCAAGCGGAGCCTGCTGACGGGTGAAACTGGTGGCGCCGGCCTTGGGCAACATGTCCTCCAGGGATCTCAGTTCGACCGTCTTGCCGCGTTCGCGCAGCGTCGCCTCGAGTTCAACCTGAATATCGAAATGATCTTCGATGACCGCCTTGTTGCGGCCTGTGACGAACACAAAATGCTCAATGCCTGCTGCCATGGCCTCTTCAACGACATACTGAACCACCGGCTTGTCGACCACGGTCAGCATTTCCTTCGGAACAGCCTTGGTTGCGGGAAGAAAGCGGGTTCCCAGACCAGCCACCGGCAGGACAGCTTTTCTGACTTTGCGTATCGTCGTCATGTATTTTCCTCATTTTTCATAAATGATTTTCTCGGTGCATCCCGGCGTCTCCGGTTCAGTAAGCACCATTTGTTAGAAAGAGGCTAACGCAGATGCTAAAGTATCGTTCAATGAATGGGATGCAATATTGCGGCAAAAATCCGGTGGTCCACAAGAAGAGCCTTCCTGAGCGGGGCAAACCCTGATCTCCCTCAAACTGGCGAATGGCTCTCGGAGCAATCTTTCAGGAGAGGGTTATGGTAAACGATTTGTTGACGGCTGAGGGATATGATTGCCGATCAGTCACCCGAAACAGCCCCCAACACAGGATGCTTGGAACATGATCCGATCACCCAGTAAACTTGTTCGCACCGCCGGCCTCTGTCTTCTCACTGCTGTGTTGTCCCCGCTGCCGGCGCAGGCCGACGCCGGCTTTCAAAAATGGGTCTCGGGTTTCTACAGCACGGCTGCGAAGTCCGGAATTTCACGCTCGACCTATGAAAAGGCGTTCAGCGGTGTCACCGCGCCGGATCCTGTCGTGCTGGAAAAAGCACGCTATCAGCCCGAATTCACCACCAAAGTCTGGGACTATCTGGACTCCCGCGTCAATCCCTACACCATCGCCAAGGGACGCGAGATGGGGGCCCGGCACAAGCGAACCCTGGACGCGATCGAGCGCCACTTCGGTGTTGACGCCACAATCCTGCTGGCCATCTGGTCGATGGAATCCAACTACGGTGAAATCCTCACCAAGACTGATCGTCTGCACTATGTGCCGCAAGCACTCGCAACCCTTGCCTATGCGGACCGCAAACGGGCCAAATTTGCCCGCCAGCAACTCGTTGCCGCGCTGAAAATACTTCAGTCCGGCGATATTTCCACGCGGCAGATGTCGGGATCGTGGGCCGGTGCCATGGGCCACACCCAGTTCATTCCCACGAGTTATCTCGCCTATGCCATCGATGCCGATGGCAACGGTCACCGCGACATCTGGAATTCCATCCCCGATGCGCTGTCAACAGCCGCAAATCTGCTCAAGAAGAACGGTTGGAGGACAGGTGAAACCTGGGGGTACGAATCCGTGGCCCCAAGGGGTGGCGCCAAATACAATGGCCAGACCAAGACTTTGGCTCAATGGGCAGCACTTGGCTTTACACGTCCCGGTGGCAAGGGCTTTCCTGTCGGCGACCGCCGTGCCGAACTCAAGATGCCAGGTGGCGCCAACGGGCCAGCCTTCCTGATGACCAAGAATTTCTTCGTCATCAAGCGCTACAACAACTCCGATTCCTATGCTCTCGGAGTGGGGGTTCTTGCCGATGAGATCGCCGGTTACGGCGGCGTCGACCAGCGCTGGCCGCGCCCTGCTGGAACACTTGATGTCAAAGAGAAGTTCGAGTTGCAGACCCGGCTCAAGCAACTGGGCTATTACGACGGTGACATCGATGGCAATTTCGGGTCCGGCTCCAAGGCAGCGATTGCAGCGTTTCAATCGCGCACCGGCTTGACCGGCGAGGCAATTCCGTCGCAGAAGATATTGGATGCGATCCGCCGATATTAAGAGCAAGAACACGCAGCAACTCTACCGGCCGAAAGGCCGGTCAGGAGACCGAGCGGGTACGCTCGCAAAACGGCATTTGCTGCGGCTCGCAACGCTTGCTGTCCTGCTGTCACTGACCGCCCTGACTGTCCTGCAGCAGGCTCACCCTGTTGCGGCCCAGGAACGCGTGGAACGGAAGTCGTTTCTGCAATTGTTGTTTGGCGGCGGCGGACAAAGCAGCAGGAAACCGGAAGCCCCGGCGCCCGCTCGCACCAGTCGGGTGAACAAGGCTCCTTCGCGCAGTAGCATTGCGCCTCCGCCAGAGCCGGTTGTCGAAAAGCTGGAAAATGCCCGCACAATTCTGGTTGTCGGCGATTTCCTCGCGAACGGGACGGCAGACGGCCTTACAGCCGCATTTGCGCAAGCCCCAGGTGTTGTCGTCATTGAGCGAACAAATGGCTCGTCCGGTTTGGTGCGCGACGATTACTACAATTGGCCGGAACAGGCGCGCAGCATCTTTGAAGAGGTCCAACCCTCGATCGTGGTGGTGCAGCTCGGGTCCAATGACCGCCAACAGCTGGTTGTTGATGGGAGTCGCGAACCTGTCCGCTCGCCGAACTGGGTCGCTGAATATGAACGCCGCACACGGCTGATGATAGAAGCGCTCGGTGGAGCGAAGACCCCGCTGTTGTGGGTCGGTTTGCCCGCCTTCAAGTCGCCCTCCATGACCACCGATATGGTTGCCTTGAACGGCATTATCCGCAAACAGGTCGAAATGGCTGGTGCCGAGTTCATCGATATCTGGGATGGTTTTGTCGATGAGGAAGGCAAATTCATCTACACCGGATCTGATATCAACGGACAGCAGGTCCGGCTTCGCGGATCCGATGGCATCAATGTCACCACAGCCGGTCGCCGCAAGATTGCTTTCTACGCCGAAAAGTCGATCAGAAGATTGTTGGGCGACGCTGCCGCCGAGGGTGTCACGGCGCTCGATTCAGCAAATTTCCCCGAGATTTTCATGCCGCCTGCGCCGGGCGAAAACGCAGCAGCGATCAAGCGGACGTTGCCTGTTGCCATGACCGATCCCGCACTTGATGGCGGGTCGGCGCTGCTGGCGGAAATGCCCGCGACTGCCGGACTGGTCCGTTCTCCGCGCGACCAGCTGGTGCTGGATGGCCTGCTGCCGGCTCCGCCCGAGGGGCGCGTCGACAATTTTGCCTGGCCAAGAACTGATCCCTGACCCGACACAAATATCGTGCTCAGATCCATTTACCTGAGCACGACCTTTTCAAAGCCCGAGATTCACCTCGGCAGGTCTGTGGCACCCATCAGGCTCAGATCAATTTCTCGGGCAGCCTGACGGCCTTCACGGATCGCCCAGACTACAAGGCTCTGTCCACGGCGCACGTCCCCGGCGGCCCAGAGCTTGTCGACCGAGGTGCGGTAGTCTTTCTCGTTGGCAGCCACGTTGGTCGAGCCGCGACGGTCGGTATCGATCTTCAGCTTGTCGCCAAGATCGCTCGCCACACCGGTCTCAAGAACGCCGGTAAAGCCGATTGCGACAAACACCAGATCAGCCTTGATGATGAACTCGGTTCCGGCCAGGGGCTTGCGCTTTTCATCGACATGGCAGCATTTGACGCCGGCCAGGATGCCGTTTTCCCCAACCAGCTCAAGCGTGCCGACCTGGAATTCGCGAACAACACCTTCAGCCTGCGATGACGAGGTGCGCATTTTGGTGGCCCAATACGGCCACACGGCAAGCTTGTCTTCCTTTTCCGGCGGCTGCGGCCGGATGTCGAGCTGGGTAACCTTGACCGCACCCTGACGGAACGCAGTACCGACACAGTCGGATGCGGTGTCACCGCCGCCGATGACCACAACATGCTTGCCGCCGGCAAGCACAGGATCCGAAGGCCAGCCGACATTGTCGATGCTCTCGCGGGCAACGCGCTTGTTCTGCTGGACCAGGTAAGGCATCGCATCGTGGACGCCGACCAGATCGCCACCTGGAATACCCACATCACGTGGCTTTTCGGAACCACCGGTGTAGAGCACCGCGTCATAAGTCGAAAGCAGTTCTTCCATGCTCTTGTCGACGCCGACATTGACGTTGCAGAAGAAGGTGACGCCCTCACCTTCCATCTGCTCGATGCGACGGTCGATGAAGTGTTTTTCCATCTTGAAGTCGGGAATGCCGTAGCGCAGCAACCCGCCCGGACGGCTTTCCCGCTCATAGACATGGACCTCATGCCCGGCGCGGCCAAGCTGCTGGGCTGCGGCCATGCCGGCAGGCCCGGAACCGATGATGGCGACTGTCTTGCCGGTTTTGCTGGTCACCGGCTGCGGCACAATAAAGCCCATTTCATAGGCCTTGTCGGCGATCGCCTGCTCCACAGTCTTGATGGTGACCGGCGCGTCCTCAAGGTTGAGCGTGCAGGCTTCCTCGCAGGGCGCGGGACAGATGCGGCCGGTGAATTCGGGGAAGTTGTTGGTCGAGTGCAGGTTGCGGACCGCTTCCTCCCAATTGTTGTTGTAAACCAGATCGTTCCAGTCCGGGATCTGGTTGTGAACCGGACAGCCGGTGGGACCATGGCAATAGGGAATGCCGCAATCCATGCAGCGCGCCGCCTGCTTCTGGACTTCCTGGTCGCTCATCCGGATGGTGAACTCGCGGAAATGGCGAATACGGTCAGACGCCGGCTGATACTTCGCCGTCTGCCGGTCGATTTCGAGAAAACCCGTTACCTTACCCATAATCTATCCCTTCAACGGATCACAACCGCAGTGCCGGACGCCGATACCATCAGCATCGAACCACTGGATCCGGTTGAAATATTTTCATAATCAAGATCGACGCCGATCACGGCATTCGCACCCAATTTGACAGCCTCGTCCTGCATTTCAGAAAGCGCGATCTCGCGCGCCTCCCGCAATGCTTTCTCGTAAGCGCCCGAGCGTCCACCGACAATATCGCGAATGCCGGCGAAGAGATCGCGGAAAATGTTGGTCCCGAGAATAGCCTCGCCCGTGACGATGCCCCGATATTCCAGTATTTCCCGGCCTTCGATGGTGTGTGTGGTGGATGTGATCATCGATCTCACTCCGCCGCCACGCCCATGCGCATCCGCTCCATGTCCTCAAGCGCACGCCGGTATTCAACCGGCATGACCTTGCGGAACTTGGGACGGTAATCGGCCCAGTTGTCGAGGATCTCCTTGGCGCGGGTCGACCCGGTATAGTGCATGTGGTTGGAGATCAGCTGAAACAGCCGCTCCTCGTCATGCCGGGTCATGTCACCGGAAACGTCCACCCGGCCCTTGTGGGCCAGATCACCGCCGTGGTGATGCAGTTTTTCAAGAATGTCGTCTTCCTCGGGAACAGGCTCGAGCTCAACCATGGCCATGTTGCAGCGGCTGGCAAAATCGCCGGCTTCATCCAGCACATAGGCAACACCGCCCGACATGCCGGCTGCAAAGTTGCGGCCGGTTTCACCGATCACAACGACGAGACCGCCGGTCATGTATTCGCAGCCATGATCGCCAACGCCTTCGACAACCGCGATGGCGCCCGAGTTGCGCACGGCGAAGCGTTCGCCGGCCACGCCACGGAAATAGCACTCACCCTCGACCGCGCCGTAAAGCACGGTGTTGCCGACGATGATGGAGTTTTCCGCCACAACCGGCGAGTTTTCCGGTGGGCGCACGATGATGCAGCCACCCGAAAGGCCCTTGCCGACGTAGTCGTTGGCGTCACCAGCAAGATCGAAGGTAATGCCATGGGCCAGGAATGCGCCGAACGACTGTCCGGCGGTTCCTGTCAGTTTGACCGCAATCGTGTCCTCGGCCAGCCCCTTGTGGCCAAAGCGCTTGGCAACTTCTCCCGAAAGCATCGCGCCGGCCGAACGATCGACATTCTTTATCA
>Ga0209344_10000239_pt1 | contig 108773 bp, 113 predicted proteins | sample Cruoilmetagenom6_FD_187293 | JGI IMG/M metagenome (GOLD analysis project Ga0209344, IMG submission 187293) | Oil polluted marine microbial communities from Coal Oil Point, Santa Barbara, California, USA - Santa Barbara Oil Seep Sample 6 (SPAdes)... | ecosystem: Environmental > Aquatic >...
TGCGGGTAGAAAATCCCGCCGTGAAAAGTGCAACGCCATCGGCAACCTCCGCGAAAGATGGCCGAAATATAGCGTTAGCCATGCCAGAACTGCACCAAATCTGCGTCAGAGCCCAATTCCCACCCCCTTGTGGGTAGCAGGTAAAACACCGCAGCCGGCGAGCGGTGCACCATGATCTCGGCCAGCGCCAAGGATGCCAGCGAGACAACGACCATGACCGGTATCAGCCCGCCACGCCAATACCTCCAGAACAGCCACAGCATTAATGGAAACAGGATATAGAATTGCTCTTCGACAGAAAGACTCCAGGTGTGCAAAAGCGGGAGCTGTTCGGCTGCAGTCGCGAAATAGTCGGTCTCGCGCCAGAAAAAGAAGTTCGAAACGAACGCGAGCACGGCGATCATGGATCGCCCGAAATCTCGCAATTCGTAAGGCAACATCAAAATCGTCCCGAGCACCGCTGTCATGGCCATCACAAGGAACAGAGCGGGCAAAATTCGCCGTGCTCGGCGTTCATAAAAATTCAGAATGGAGAACTTGCCGGCATCAAGCTCTCGCACCAGAATGCTCGTAATCAGAAACCCCGATATGACGAAGAATACATCAACCCCGACATATCCGCCCGGCATCCATTGCAACCCCGAATGAAACAGGATCACCGGCAACACGGCAACCGCGCGCAGCCCGTCTATTTCGCCGCGGTAGGATAGTCCGGAAGAGGCCATGAAACTCGCAGGTCTTGTGGAATGATGCGGTGAGAACGATTACCATCCGACATTCCCAAAGCAGAACGCCGACCCAAATATGGTGACGCAAATTCGCGCGCCGATCAAGCGTCTTTGGGCACGCCCATGCGAATGCCTAGTGACCGACCATCAGACCCTGCGATACCGGTTGGCGCCACCCGCCCTACCCGCACAACCTTGGGAAACAACTGGGAAACCCGACTGTAGCCGAGCTGCGAGAAGCCTTGGCGAGACCAAACGACCGGGCTCCGAGAAAGGAAGCTTTGTTGCCTTGAAGCCAATCTGAAGAACTGAAGGTTAAGCTTGATCGCCCGCATAAAATCAATCCGGGCGATCGCCGCCATTCGTGCATTGCGCTGCGTTGCACAGGGTGAAAGTTCGGGCACAGTTCGGCCCGCTCTGGCTTCGAGCAGGTCGGCCTCTACCTATAGATGACCTTTGCCCCCAAGTATGATCCAGCCACCTTCGCAACACAGCCTTACGACCATGGCGTGACGAGGTATTTCTCACCAGTCTTCATCGCACGATAATCGGTGACCGCCTCCTTGGTCAGCATTTCGTCGAGATTGACGCGCGTCTTGTAAGTGCTGGCGAAGGTCGTCGTGAGATTGTCGAGCACGCGCTTGCGCATACGGGCGACGGTTTCGGTCCCCGCCGATTGGAGGAAGGGAAACAGCAGCCACCCCGAAAGCGTCCAGCCAAAGCCGTAGCTCGGCGACAATATCGTCGGACCGGAGTCCAGACGCCCGTAGATGAACATGCGCTTTGGCTGGTTCGAGCCATAGCGCGAGTATTCTGTCATCCTGCTCACCGCGACCTGCTCCATCGCCTTGAAGGCATTGTCCACCGATTGGCCGCCCCCAATCGGATCGAAGCCGTAGAATGCGCCGGTGTCCTGAATCGCGGCTTGCAGATGGTGCATGAAGTCGTCATCCGAAGAATTGACGACATGCGTGGCCCCTAGCTTTGCGAGCAAGTCGACCTGACTGTCCTTGCGGACAATATTCACCAGGCCAATACCATCTTCCTTGCAAATGCGGGTCAGCATCTGGCCCAGGTTGGATGCCCCGACCGTGTGCAGGATCGCGTCCTGCCCGTCCATCTTGGCATTCTCGGTGAACCCCAGGGCGGTCATGGGATTGACGAAGGCGCTCGCACCATCCTCTGCCGAATGATCGCCGAGCGGCAGGCACATGCCAGCGTCGGCGATACAATACTGGCTGTAGGCATTGCCCGGTACGCAAGCGACCCGTTGCCCGACCAGCGCCTCGGCCGTGTCACTGTCGCCGGCAGCAACAACCGTGCCGGCACCTTCGTTCCCGGCAGGCAGCTTGAGTCCATGGCGCGCTTTCGAGCCCGCGTTGAACGGCTCGGGCACGGTGGCTACGAATTTGCCCTGCGAGTAGCTGGCATTTTCCGTATCAGCCGCACCAACCAGAATGGCGAGGTCCGACGGATTGATCGGCGCCGCTTCCATTTTCACGAGTACCTGATTGCCAGTCGGATCTGGAAACGTGACGTCCTCGATCGCGACTGTCAAAGTTCCGTTCGCGTCCAATGTCGTGAACAGTTGCTTGCCGGTGGTTGCCATGGCGGAATCTCCAGATTTCAGTTTCGAGATGTAAGGTTGGTGCCGGCAGGATAGGACGAGCGATATCCTGCACGAATTGCTCTCGCGGTATCAGATAGCGCTGGCGCTGCACAAGACGAATGAAGTTGAGCGGAATTGATGCTAGGCTGAAACACTAGGTCATTTTGACCTATAGAGGTCACTCAAATGACGAGAGGGAGCTATCAACAATTCTGCCCGGTTGCGATGGCATCCGAAGTTCTCTGCACGAGATGGACCATGGTGCTTATCCGTGAGCTTTTGGCAGGTTCATCGCGGTTCGGAGACCTTCGACGAGGCGTTCCCCGGATGTCGCCCACACTTCTGTCTCAACGCCTGAAGGAGCTTGAAGCCGCGGGGATTGTCGAGCGCACGCCTGTAACCGATGAGGTGGGCATTTACGAATATCTGCTGACTGCCGCCGGGCGAGACCTCAAACACATCATCGAATCTTTTGGTATCTGGGGGCAGAAATGGGTTGAGACCCAAGCCACTCTGGAAAACCTCGATCCTGCGCTTTTGATGTGGGACATGCGGCGCAATATCAATCCCGCGCCGCTGCCATCACAACGGACTGTCGTGCAGTTCTGCTATCCGGAACTCCCCACCAATCGTCGCGAATGGTGGCTGATCATTGATCCCAAGGCAAAGGTCGAAGTCGATCTGTGTGCGACGGATCCGGGATTTGAGGTCGACCTCTGGGTCACCACGGACCTCAAAACCATGACCGCCATCTGGATGGGGTTATCTTCGATAAGCGAGCTTCAATCGAAACTCCTTGTTGATGGAGACCCCGCATTGGCCCGATCCATGGCGCAATGGTTGGGCCTCAGTCACTTCGCAGCTCAGAAGAAGATTGTCGGCTAGCCGTCAAGCCCTGGGGGGAGTCCAGTTTCAGGACTATCGGTGCTTTCTTTTTTCCTTTCACTGTTTCTCAGCCCCCCTAGTGCAATGGAGAAAGCTATGACCGATACTCTTTACGCGCGCCTCGGAGGCGCGGACGCAATCGCCAGAATCGCATCCGATCTCGTCGACAACCACATAGCTAATCCGCTGATTGGCAAGCGTTTCGCGGGCAGCGATCCGGTCGCCATGAAAAAAAAGGCGGCGGATTTCTTCGCGATGGGCTCGGGCGGCCCAAACAATTATGACGGGTTGGACATGCTCAGCGCCCACAAACACATGAACATTTCCGACAACGAATATATGGCGGCCGTCGATGATCTGATGAAGGCCCTGACGAATGCTGACGTGGGCGATCATGAGAAAGCTGAAGTGCTCTACATATTTCACACCCTTCGCCCCAACGTCGTGGGTGTCTGAACGTCCCCGTCGCATAGTCTATCAGGCATCATCGCCCGAGCCGTCCCTGGATACCGCCTACCAGATCGAGCCCGCTGCTTCGGGACGATTTGTTCGCTGAACGACTGCTTTGCGCCCGCTCTCTACTTCTGCAATCTCGCGCTCTCCCGCTCCATGACGGCCGTCAATGCCGGTCGGTTGGCACAGCGTTTTATCCAGGTCTGAATGGACGGCTGTTGCGGCGTGGCGTCTGGAAGCCATTGGAAGGGGCTGGAAAGCAGCAGGTCAACCGCTGAGTAGTCCTCTCCAAGAAGGTAAGGCTGGTCCTGCAGCGCATTGGCAAGGCACGAAACAACGGCATCCAGGTCGCGGAAGGTCGCATGGAGCGCGGGATGTTCGATCTTGGCCCAGTCGAGAACCAGCACGGGTTCCATCACGCCCTGATAATAGTACAACCAGCTTAGGAATTTCCCGCGCTGCGGGTGTCCGACGGGCCGACCGAGCCCGGCCTCGGGGAACATATCCGTCAGGTAGGCGACGATTGCGCCGCGCTCGCGCACATGATCGTCGCCGTTGGTCAGATAGGGCACCTTCTTTTCAGGGTGCGGATTGCGTTCATCCGGACCTCCACTGCCATCCTGTCGCATAACCGTGACGCCGACCACGTCGATCCGGTCGGTGATGCCCATTTCCTCGATCAGGAGGAGAATCGAAGTCGAGCGGGAGTTCGGGGCATGATAAAGTGTCAGCATCGTAGGCATCCTGCAATTGTGTGATGCCTTGTCTTAGCTGACACTGCTGACAGATTGCGTCAGCAGAGCCTAAACCGATCGCCTTTTACGTCTGATTGACGCTTGGCGGCACTTTGACCGTGTTCCCCGTCAATCTTGTAGCATGCTGAATCGGCGCATTAGCTCGCCGGAAGGATATCTTCGGCGTTTGGCAGGCTGGCAAAGATGCAGTCAGACAGCCAGAGTGAAATATCACGGGTCAGGGCCTTGGGGCCGATGATCTCCATCTCACCGGAGGCTTTCGCAGCGCGGTAACTGGTACGCCCTAGCCAGGCATCGGCCATTGCGCGGACCTTCGTCGTGATAAAGACATCCACATCCAGCCCCGGATCGGTGGTGCAAACATCGACGTTCTCGCCTTCTGCCGTGATCCACCATTTGGGCTGTTCGGCAAAATCGGTGAACTGGAACAGCACAACCGTTTTTCCATCCGGCAGGTTTTCGGTCACGACACTGCGCTGCAGGTAAAGCATCAGCAATTCAACGTCATAATCGGCATCGCTCATGAAGGCCTTGGACCACTCCATGCCCCAGCTACCCAATGCCATCAGGATCGGCTGCAGTTTCTTGCAACTGGGCGTTGGCACATATTCGTGACCGCGCCCGCCCTGTATCTGACGTTTGTAGACGAGATCATATTTCTCCAGCGTGGCCAATCTGCGCGTCAGCAATGTCGGTGAAATCGCTCCCAATCCGCGTTGCAACTCCGAGAAACGCGTGCTGCCCATCAAAAGCTCGCGCACGATCAAGATCGTCCACTTTTCGCCCAGAATTTCCGTGGATTTCGCGATCGGGCACCACTGGCCATAGCTGTGCGACATAACGCGTGCTCCATAATATGTAGCGACTTGCTCCATTCGGTATAGTGAATTGCTCCATTGTGTAAAGCAGCCTTGGGCCTTCACACAGGTTACTTCAGCCCACACGAAAAGCCCGCTTGGTGGTTGGGCGGGAGGATAGAAATCAATCCCCCCCGAACCTTCCCATTGGCGAACCAATCCAAGCTCAAAGGACAGGCAAATGACCATCCAAACGCAAATCTCCGATAACGGCGTCAATACCAAAGCATGGATCCGGGCGCGCGGCGCCTTCACCCAGATGCCCCAGGCGGCGGCCTTCACCTTTCGCCGCGTCTGCGATGGAAGGAATGGGGCGGCTCAGACACGAAGGTGGTATCGTTGCGCTTGGACTCTACCCGCTCGGGCTGCCGTTCTTGCGTACCCGGAAATCCACCTTTCTCGACGGGATCAGTGACGATGCTTACACACTCGCCCAGCACATTGCCGAAACCCGCATCCAAAACGCCGCTTGAGTAGAAGGAACCAGCCATGTGGCCCGACAATAGAATCCGCGATCTGTTTTCAATCGACCTCCCGATCATTCAGGCGCCCATGGCGGGTGCCAGCGGTCTTGATATGGCGCTTGCTGTCTGCACTGCGGGCGGGCTTGGATCGCTGGCCAGCGCGCCGCTTGATCCCGGCCGCCTTGGCAGTCTTCTGGCCGCTGCGAAAGACAAGACCGACCGGCCGCTGAACGTGAATTTCTTCGCTCACGCCACGCCAAAGGACGATCCGGAACGCGATGCGGCCTGGCTTGACAGGTTGTCGGCCTATTACGACGAGATGGGGCAAGACAGGCCCAAGTCGCTGTCCACCGGTCCCATTCTGCCTTTCGACACCGCGCTCTGCGCAGTCGTCGAGGAGTTCGCGCCCTCCGTGGTCAGCTTTCATTTCGGGCTGCCGGATTCGGCTTTAATTTCAAGGATCAAGGCCGCCGGCTGCAAGATCATCAGTTCGGCGACGACAGTGGACGAGGCACGCTGGCTGGCCGCGAATGGCTGTGATGCCATCATCGCCCAGGGCTTTGAGGCCGGCGGTCACCGGGGCATGTTCCTGACCGACCGCATTGGCAGTCAGATCGGGACCATGGCCCTGGTGCCGCAGATTGCCGACGCGGTTGATGTGCCGGTCATCGCCGCTGGCGGCATCGGCGACGCCCGCGGCATCGTCGCAGCCTTCGCGCTGGGGGCAAGCGCCGTGCAGATCGGAACGGCGTACCTGTTCACCGACGAGGCCACCATAAACCCTGTCTATCGGCAATCTCTGGAGGACGCCGCACACAGCGAAACTATTGTAAGCAATGTGATTTCCGGCAGGCCAAGCCGGGTACTTGCCAATCGAATGGTCTACGACCTTGGTCCGATGTCAGAGGCCCCGCCGACCTTTCCCAAGGGTTTCGCCGCATCAGGCCCCATACGATCCGCTGCCGAGAAAATCGGGAGAAGAGATTTCAGCGCTCACTACTGCGGTCAATCAGCCCCACTTGGGCGCCGGACGACAGCTTTCAAGCTGACCCACGATTTGGCTGCCGATGCGCTGCGGAAATTCGATGCGCAACGCGCTTCGCCATCGTGAGTTCTGTTTCTGAATGGATCTGAGGCACTAGGAACTCTATCAATGGTCCGAGTGGCGATCAATGCGCTGCGGGTGATGCCTTGCCGCTCGGGGATTTCATCAATAGCGCAGCAAAGGCGAGGCTGGCGAACAAGCCAGCGATCAAGACGAACACGTCGATAAATGACATCACCGTTGCCTGTGCCAATATGCGCCCTGCCATCTGCTGCAACGCCCCTGTCGGACCATCGAGGCCTCGCGCGGCCAGATTGGCGGCCATCAGATCCAACTGGCGCAATGCTTCGTCATTTGACCAATTCATCGCCTCGGACAGGCGTGCGTTGTGCAGGTAGCTACGATCTGAAAGCACGGTGTTGATGACGGCCAGACCAACCGCACCGCCAAGGTTACGCATCAGGTTATACAGCCCCGACGCTCCCTTCATCTTGTCCGCAGGCAATGTCCCAAGCGCGAGATTGTTGATCGGCACCATGCACAACATCAGGGAGGCTCCGCGCAGGATCTGGGGTAAAAGAAGTTCCTGGAAATCCCATTCGGCCGTCATACCCGTCAGTATCCATGTCGAAAGAGCGAAGCCCATGAAACCGGCCAGTATCATGGCACGCAAATCAACCCTGGACGACAGCATGCCGACCAATGGGGCGCTAAGGAACATGGCAAGGCCGGAGACAAAGACCGTGTGACCGATCATCAGACTGTCATAACCGCGGATCGATGCAAGATAGAGAGGGTAGAGATACGTCAGCCCATAAAGGCCGATCCCCATCGTGAAACTGAACACTGATCCGACGGCAAAATTCATGTCCCGAAAGGCAGAGAAATCGACCAATGGTTCGTCCCGCGTGAAGGCGCGCCAAAACGTGACGATGCCGCCGACGACCATGACGACAGTCATGAGCAAAACCATATGGTCATCGAACCAGTCGTTGCCCGGACCTTCCTCAAGCACGAATTCCATCGCCCCCAGGAAAGCGGCGAGCGCGCCCAGCCCCCACCAATCAAAGCTGTCGAACAGCTTCCACTTGGGTCGGTCAAAGTCGATCAGCATCCACGCCCCGATTGCGACACCGATGCCCGGAATGACATTCACGAGAAAGAGCCAATGCCAGGACATGGCGTGGCTCAGATACCCGCCAACGGTAGGTCCGACCGTTGGCGCGAGCGTTGCGATCAACCCAATCATGGGCGACACCACATTGCGCTTGGATGGCGGGAAAATCGTGAAGGCTGCCGCGAAAACCGACGGGATCATGCCACCGCCCAGAAACCCCTGAAAGGCGCGCCAGATGATCATCTCGGTGATTGAGGTTGAGGTGGCGCACATGAAACTTGCCGCCGTGAAGCCCGCCGCCGAGATCGTGAACAGGATGCGCGTCGACATCATCCGTGCCAAAAAACCCGAGAGCGGGATCATGATGACTTCGGCGATCAAATACGAGGTTTGAACCCAACTGATTTCATCTGCGCTTGCCCCCAACCCAGCCTGGATATCCGGAAGCGATGCGGAAACGATCTGGATGTCCAGAATGGCCATGAACATCCCGAAAACCATGATGAAAAAGGCAAAGACGCGCCGAGGTGTCAGCTCGGTTTCGGCGTCCTGGGTTTGGCTCGACATTGAAGTCACTCAACCTGAGCAATGGCGTGGAGCGGTGCGCCTGTCCGGCTGTCAACTTCGACCACCGCAGATAACCCCGCGCGCAAGTGGCCACTTTCCAGTGCGTCGTTGGGAAGGGCGATCCGTACAGGAACCCGTTGCACGATCTTGGTGAAATTTCCGGTCGCGTTATCGGCGGGCAGCAACGAAAAAACCGATCCTGTCGCAGGGGATACCGAGGCCACCTTGCCTTCGAAAGTCTCGTCAGGGATGGCATCAAAGGTGATGTGAACATCCGCCCCAAGAGCGATATCATACATCTGCGTTTCCTTGAAATTCGCCTCGATATAGAGCGAACTCAGTGGGACAAGCGCGGCAAGGCGGACTCCGGGCGTCACCAAATCGCCAACCTCAACTGCCATATTCCCGATTGTCCCGTCTGCCGGGGCGCGCAAGACGGTCAGGTCCAGGTCCCGCTGTGCCTGTTTTACGGCCAGCTCCAACTCGCGTTTGGTCCCCTCGGCTTCGGCCTTCTGGGCCTGCAAGACACCCACCTGCGCCTTGGCATTCAGGACCGCCGCAACTGCACTCGCCAACGAAGCGGTGGCCGTTTCAAGACGTTCTGTCGCGTCATCAAGCGATGCCTGTGAAGTCACGTTGCTTTCCAGTAATTTCTGCGCCCGATCATGGTCTCGCTGAGCCGCCCGCACCTCTGCTTCTGAAAAGGATTGCATCGCCTTCGCCTGCTCGACGCTGGCTTCGGCCGCTTTGATCTGTGCCCCGATACGGGCGATCGTCTGGTCGGCGATTTCTACGCGCTGGATGGCGCTCTCAAGCGCGATGCGGAAATCTCCATCATCCAGCCGCACGAGAATGTCACCCGCATGTACGCTGTCATTCTGTTTGACAGGCAGCTCCACGACATAGCCCTGCACCCTGCTACTGATCAGTGTGGTATCTGCCGTCACGTAGGCGTCATCGGTTTCGATCATGAAGCGGCCCGTCGTCCAATAGTCATGGCCAAAGTTTGCAAGCCCCGCTGTGATGGCAACGGCAACTGCGATGCCCACGATCCGCTTGCCGCGGGGCTTCTTTGCCTTTTCCGGCACGTCGCTGGCTGGCGGCGCAACGTCAATCTTGGCAGGCTTCTCAATCGTACGATCGTAACGGGACATCTGGCTTCCCCTGCTTTCCTAGGCGCGCGGACTTGATAAAACGCGGATCGCACCGCTTGGTTCGATTTCGATGTAAATAGGGATTTCTCCAAATACAAGCCTTTATCAAACCGATCGGTTCGATTAACTTGTGATCATGGAAACTGAAGCAACGAAACCACGCCGCCACGCCGCAGGTCACGATCCGGCCAAACGCGAAACGATCCTCAATGGAGCGGCTCGCGTTTTCATGGACAGTGGATTTGATGCAGCAAGCGTCAACGACATATGCCGCGTTGCAGGTGTTTCAAAAAGTACGATGTATGTTTATTTTGGTAGCAAGGAAGACCTGTTCGAAGCCCTGTTGGATCGAGAAAGAGATCGCGTATTCAAGGATTTGGAAGAAAGCCTGTCCAGTGATCGCCCTCTGCAGGAAAAGCTCTATGATTTCTCTTTTGCGCTGGCAAAATTGCTTTGTTCTCCCGAGGTGATCCGATCACAGCGCACCGTGATCGCTATGGCCGAGCGTATGCCGGAACTCTGCAATCGGTTCTACGATAACGGTCCATTGCGAATGCGGCGCTTTATCGAGAGGGTTCTGGAGGACGAAGCGGCTAAGGGCACGCTCGAAATTCCAGATATCACACTCGCTGCGCATCAACTTATCGAGCTCTCGACGGCAGGCTTGTGGCGCCAGTGCCTTTTCGGCAGAATCACATCTCCGCCACCTCAAGAGAGGCTTTTGACGACCTCTCAAAGTGCAGTTGACGCCTTTCTTTCAATGTATCGTAAGCGTTAACCCCAGCCGGGCTTTGCTGCACCAATCACCTGCGGGATTCACGTCATAGATCCCGCAGGCTGGCCGGGCGTTTTGAACAGTTGAGCCTATGCGAAGTACAAGGCTCCCCGATTCAGCGGTTTTCCCCAGACACCGCCCCTGCTCTAGGTTGGGCGCATCAAAGCGTCTCGGCTATCACGCATAGCAGTTCGAACATGATCGACGCCCCAAGGAACGCCGTGTTGCCTGATGGATCGAACGGCGGAGAAACCTCGACGAGATCAGCTCCAACAATGCGAACACCCGCGAGATGGCGGACGACTTCGAGCGCCTGATAGCTGTTCGGCCCCCCAATCTCTGGCGTTCCGGTGCCCGGCGCGAAGGCCGGATCGACAAAATCAATGTCGTAAGAGATGTAGGTATCCCCCTCGCCCGCTATCTCGCGCGCTTCTGTCATCACATCCGCAACGCCGCGCGCGTGGAACTCTTCGATCGGTATGACGCGGATGCCAACGCTATCGGCAAAATCGCGATCCTCGTTATCATAGGTAGAGCCACGTATGCCGATCATGCAGACCCTCTTGGGATCAAGAAGCTCCTCCTCCACGGCGCGGCGGAATGGCGTGCCGTGGGTGTACTTGGTCCCGCCAAAATAGCTCTCGAACAGATCGGTATGGCTGTCGAAGTGGATCATGCCGACAGGCGACTTTTCCGCGACCGCCCGCAGGATCGGCAGGGTAGACAAATGATCGCCCCCCGCTGTCAACGGCAGAACGTTCGCTGCAATCACCTTGCGATAGAAGGTAGTGATCCGTCCCATGCTGTCCATGAGGTCAGCAGGATTGGGCGGCACGTCCCCAAGATCGGCGCAATTGGCAGCCTCGAAGGGGCGCATCCCGGTTGCCCCGTTCTGCGCCCGGATCATCGTAGACAGATCGCGCAACTGGCGCGGACCATGGCGCGGGCCAGGCCGGTTGGTGGTGCCGCTGTCCCACGGCACGCCGATCAGACCAATCTGCACGTCGCGCAGACGCGGGTCGTCCAGTGGCACATGCGGAAGGCGCATGAATGTGGGAATACCGGCAAAACGCGGCAGTTCGAAACCGGAGACAGGTTGAAAAAACGGGTCGCTCATCTCATTCCATTCTCGTTCTGGGGCTTTGCATCAATCAGGCGACAAAGTCAGTGGGTATCATTGCTGCCCTGCTCACGCATGAGACCCATGATAGTTTTCTCCAGCGCAGCATAGCCATCAAGGTCTAGCACCTCTTCCTTGCTGACATACCGGCGGCCTTTCTTGAACTCCGGGGTGATGATCTTGTGCACCCTGCCCGGATGGCTGGACATGAAGACAATCTTATCCCCCAAATAAATCGCCTCTTCAATATCGTGGGTCACCATGACGGTGGTGGTTTTTGCAGCCTCGGTGATACCGACCAGAAGCTCCTGCATATGCCAGCGGGTCTCTGCGTCAAGCGCGCCGAACGGCTCATCCATCAGCAACAGCGCGGGGTCGTTTGCCAGCGTCCTCGCAATCGCCACACGCTGCTTCATCCCACCCGACAGCTGCGAGGGATAGGCGTCCTCGAAACCGCCCAGATGGACGAGGTCGATGTATTTCTGCGCCCGCGCCTTCCGTTCTTCGCGCGGTACACCGTTGATACGCATCCCGTATTCGACATTGCCCCGCACGCTCAGCCAATCAAACGACGTGTAGGCCTGGAAGACCATGCCGCGCTCCCGGTCCGGCTCGGAGATCACTCTGCCATCCAGCCGCAACGTGCCAGTGGAGGGCGTCTCCAGCCCCGCGATCATCCGCAGCACCGTCGATTTGCCACAGCCCGACGGGCCGAGGAGGATGCAGATCTCGTTTTCCTCAACGGTAAAGGTCGCATCCTCGATCGCGAGAATGTCGCGCCCGCCCTGCATCGGAAACCGTTTGGAAGCGCCATCGATGACCAGCTTGGTGGCAGCGGCGGTTCGTGCTGTTTTCAACTCTGTAGTGACGTCGCCCAATTCAGTGTCCCCGCTTCTGGATGTATGGGAAGAGCCAGTGATGCAGCTTGCGGAACAGGACGTCGAAACCCAGCCCCAAGACCCCGATTACAAAAATGCCCGCCATGATCTCGTCGGTGTGCAGAAACCGCCGGGCCCGCATCATCATCGCGCCGATGCCGGTGGTGGAGGCGACGATTTCCGCGATCACCAGGTAGGTCCAGGTCATCGCCAACATCTGGCGCATCGCGGTAAGCACATTTGGCATCACGGCCGGAAAGATGATCGTCCGCACGATGGTCCAGCGCCCTCCGCCGAGCGTCAGACCCGTTTCCACCAGTTCAGAACGCACCTGCCGGGTGTGATCCATGATCAGCGTTATCAGGAAAAACACCACTCCGATAAACAGCAGGGCCAGCTTTGGCGCCTCGCCAGTGCCGAACCACATCAGAAGGATGGGGATGAACGAGGGCGCGGGCAGATAGCGCCATGCCGAAACGAACGGGTTTACCACGGCATCGATCGCGGGAAACGATCCCATCAGAATGCCCAGCGGAATAGCCACGGCGCAGGCGATGCCAAAACTCAGAAACACACGCCCAACGCTGATCAGGATGTCCGATAACAGATCCCTGTTCGCCAGCATGTCCAAAAGGGTGACGGCGACTTGCGAAGGTGCCGGGACCAGCAGGTCGTTCACCAGGCCCGCCAGCGACACGCCCTCCCAGATCGCAAAGAAAACCGTCCAGATCAGGATCCCCGACAGGATGGACTGGGTCTGCGAGACCGGCTTGCGCAGCTCCAGCCAGCGCTTGCGTGTGAGAGGTTCATGAATGTCAGACATCAAGGCTTCCTGTCATGTTACGCGTGACCGATGGCCGGACCCCGGCCATCGGTCAAAGTGTTGCGATTACTCGTTTGCGCCGAAGGACTGGCGATAGCCGCTCTCCACCAGATCGGCCATCAGCGAGCAGTCAACACCGGACGCCGGATCGACCATCTCGGTCATCAAGCCCAGGCTCACCCACAACTCGTTGATCGTGCTGACCACGCCCGTGATCGACCCGTTGCCAATCTCGAACGGCGGCTCGCCCTCAAGCACGCCACAGACCTGCGCAACCTCGTCGAAATCATACATGTAGATGCCGTCATCCAGATACTTGCCGTTGGTCCCGATCACCGATTCAACGTCGGCAAGTGGCCACTTGAGGAAATCGGCCATGATCTCGTTGCCTTCCGCAACATTGTCATGCCACCAGCCCAAAGCGTCAAACCGCGCCTTGAGAATGTCGCGCGCAACATCACGGCGCTCGGATATGAACTTGCCGTTCATGTAGATCACGTCGGTGAAAATCCCGGTCCTCAATGCTTCCGGATAGGCCGTGTCAAAGCCCGAGGTAGAGCCGGGCAGGTTTTCCATCACCTTGGTAACCCAGGGTTCATAAAGGTAGGCCCCCGCCAGCTCGCCCGACATCATCGGGCCCACGGCCTCGTCCGCCAGAAGGTTTACCCACTCGACACTGTCCAGGGGCACTCCCTTGGTTTCAAGAAAGACGCCCATCAAAAGCTGGCCGATATAAGCCTGTGGCGCGCCGATGCTCTTACCGGCAATGTTCTCTGCCGTGACACCCGGCGCCAGGATGATCTTGTCCACACCGTAGGACGGATTGGCCAGCCCCACGTTGACAACACCGGTGCCGCGCTCGATTGCCAATGGCGTGTAGTCGCCAGTGCATTCGTAAACGTCAATCTGGCCAGCGGCGAGCGCGGCGTGCCCACCCAGCGGGTCGTCAAAGATGACCGTGTTGATAATGTAGCCCTCTGCCAGCCCCTTGCGCTGCGCAAGCTCAAGCATGGCATAGCCCGGCCAGGACACGCAGATCCCGACATTGACCCGCTCATCCGCCATTGCAGCGGTCGAAAACGTCATGACTGCCGCAGTCGCAGCCGCCGATATCACCATTTCTCGAATCATCTCACTCCCCCTCCTGATTGCGAAATTTTTATTGACTAAGAAAGTTTAGTCACTAAAACTTCTTTCTGTCTAGAGGTTTTTTCCGGGTATGTTTCGTCGCCCCGCCCTTGTATGGACCTTGGCAATTTCGACAATTCAGCAAGGAGCGTCGTGCGCGTGGGACTTAGAAGACAACAAAAGCTCGAGCGTTCGAAACGGATACTGGAGGTCGCACGCACTCGGTTTCAGACAGAGGGTTACGAGTCAGTAACCATTGAAAGCATCGCGGCAGAGGCCGGGTTATCCGCCGTCACGATCTATAATTACTACGGCACCAAGGCCAATCTGTTGCTTGAGCTGGTCAAGGAAAGCGACGAACGGCTTCTGGCCCAGTTGCGCGCCCTCACCGACGATCTGCCCGATGACATCGTCGATGCGGTCGCCCAATTCGGCAAGATCATGCGCCATCATGCCATGACATATCTCACCAAAAGCACATGGCGCGAAGTTCTTGCGGCCAGCATTCTGCAAGGGGCCGGACAGTTCGGCACCACCTATCGGGCGCTTGACCGCGCGCTGGTCGTAGTGATGGCCAAGCTGGTTCTGTCCTATCAGCGGCGCGGAACGCTCAGCCGCAGTATCGATGCGCGAGCGTTCGCAGACACCCTTTTCGAGATGCAGAACATTCGGTTTTTCCTCTTCATCTCGGACCATACGCAGGAAGAGGAAGAGGCTGACAAACGGTTCCGCCGCGACCTCGGCCTCATCTTTGCCGACAAGGCGCCCCAGAAAAATTTGCGAGGGAAATCATGACAACACACGGATACGACAAGGGTCGGCTCGACCTGCCATTCGTCGGCATTTCGACATTTGGCAAGAACCAGTATGTGCAGGACTGGGACAGCATCGACGCCGACTTTGCAATACTCGGCGCGCCCTTCGATTTCGGCACCCAATGGCGGGCCGGTGCGCGGTTTGGCCCGCGCGGCATCCGCGAAGCCAGCACGCTGTTTTCCTTCGGGCATGGCGGCGCCTACGATCATGAAGACGACGTGACCTACCTCCCGGCAGACAAGGTGCGCATAGTCGACATCGGAGATGCGGACATCGTCCACACAGACACCGAGCAAAGCCACGCAAATATCGAATTTGGTGTGCGCAAGATCCTGGCCGCCGGGGCCGTTCCGATCACGCTGGGTGGGGATCATTCCATCAACATTCCCTGCATCAACGCCTTTTCCGATCAGGGTCCGATCCACGTCGTACAGATCGACGCGCATCTTGATTTCGTCGACGTGCGCCACGGGGTACGCTTTGGCCACGGCAATCCGATGCGCCGCGCAGCGGAAAAGGACTATGTGACCGGCCTGTCGCAGATCGGCATCCGCAACGTCTCCTCCACCGCCAAGGACGGCTATGATGACGCCCGCGCGATGGGGTCCGACATCATGTCCGTACGCCAGTTTCGCGCGCAGGGCGTGCAAAAGGTTCTGGAGCGTATTCCCGAAGGCGTGCGCTATTACGTCACCTTGGATATCGACGGTTTCGACCCGTCCATCGCCCCCGGCACCGGTACGCCCAGCCACGGTGGTTTCCTTTACTACGAAGTGCTGGAATTGCTGGATGGCCTGACCAAGCGCGGCGACATCGTCGGCATGGATCTGGTCGAAGTGGCGCCGGATTACGACCACACCGGCACCACCGCGATCTTGGCGGCACAAATCCTGATGAACACGATTGGGCGGATCATGCACAATCGATCCAAGACAGAGGCGAGATAGGAAATGGGTCAGGTTAGCTACGATTTCTCCGGCAAATCGGTGCTGGTGACAGGCGCAAGTCAGGGCATCGGTTATGGCGTCGCCAAAGGGTTTGCCCGCGCGGGTGCGAACCTCACCATACTTGCCGGTGATGAGGGCGTGACAGCTGCCGCCGAAGCTCTGTCCTCAGAAACAGGAACCACGGTAAAGGCGCTCCACTGCGACATCACCGATGTCGCGCAGATCAAGGCAGCGTTGAGAGAGATCACCTCAATCGACGTCCTTATCAACAACGCGGGCCTTGAACGCATCACCCCGTTGGCTGACCCTGATGACGCGGTCGAAGACACCTTCCGCCGTATCATCGACATCAACGTCATGGGAACCTTCCTGATGACGCGCCACGCCCTGCGAAAGATGGGCAAAGGTGGGCGGATCATTCTGACCTCCTCCATCTGGGGGCGCACGGCGGTTGCCGAGTTTTCAGCCTATTGCGCATCCAAACACGCCAATATTGGCTTTATGCGCTCTATCGCGCATGAGCTGGCGCCGATGGGCATCAACGTGAACGCGGTCTGCCCCGGCTGGGTCAAGACGGAGGCGGCGATGTTGTCACTCGAGCGCATGGCCGAAAGCACGGGCCGCCCCGAGGCAGAGCTGATGGAGGAAATCATCGGCGGGCAAGTGCTGGACGGGCTGCTTGAACCCGAAGATATGGCGGCGATCTATCTCTTCCTTGCATCGGATGGTGCGCGCGACATCACCGGTCAAGCCTATCATCTGGATCGCGGCGAGGTCATGGCATGAGCGATTTGGCAGGAACGAACGTCATCATCACCGGCGCGGGCCGGGGCATCGGCGCCGCCTGTGCCAAGGCCTTTGCACAGGCCGGTGCGCAGGTTCTTTGCGCCGACCTGAACGATCCGGTCGAGACAGTTGCCGCCATCACCGATGCAGGTGGCATCGCGCAAGGCATGGTTTGCGATGTGTCCGACGAATCCTCTGTGCTCGCCCTTTTCCGCAAGGCCGAAACCCTTGGCCCGCTTCATGCTACGGTCAACTGCGCCGGGATCATCCACGAACGCCCGCTTTTGGAAACACCGGTTGCAGACTTCGACCGCGTCATCGCGGTCAACCTGCGCGGCTCGTTCCTGATCGGACGCGAAGCCATCCGCGCGATGCACGGGCGTCCCAGTCAGAATGGTCAACCGGCGCGGCTCATCATGATCGCTTCGGATCTGTCCTATTACGGGCGCGAGACGTTTTCGCCCTATGTGGCGTCCAAGCACGGCGTCCTTGGCCTCGTGCGCTCCTGGGCCAAGGAATTCGCGCCGGATATTCTGATCAACGCCCTCTGCCCCGGCCCGATCGACACTGCGATGCTGGCCGCCGCGAACATGACGCCGGAATGGCGCGAAAAAGAGCTCGCGATTCCCATGGGCCGCTTTGGTCAGCCGGAGGAGATCGCTCAAATGGCCCTCTTTCTTGCAGGGCCGAACGCAGCTTACATCACCGGTCAGGGCATCGGTGTAAACGGTGGGAGTATCATGCCATGATTGCCAATCCAGTTCCCTGGCCAAACGGGGCCAAATGCGCCGCCTGTGTCACCTTCGACATGGACGCCGACAGTTTGGTGCATATCAACCATCCCAAAGACAGTCACCGCAAGGCGGCGACGACGTCCATGCTGCAATACGGCCCCGAGGTGGCGATTCCGCGCATCGTCGAGACCTATCGTCGGCTGGGCATCAAGCAGTCGTTCTTTATCCCGGCGTGGTGTGTTGAACGTTACCCGCAGGCCGTCGAGACGATCTTGAAGGGCGGCAACGAGATCGGGCATCACGGATACATCCACGAACACCCGAATGAGTTGGAGCCGGACGAAGAAGAGCATTGGCTGGACGTCGGCATCGACATCCTGAAACGCGCAACCGGCAAAGCCCCACGCGGCTGGCGCGCACCGCTTTACAACATGTCGGATGTGTCCTGCGCCTTGCTCGCCGAACGCGGTTTTTCCTATGACGCGTCGCTGATGGGCGACGACCAGCCCTATATGCTGGACACACCCAAGGGATCCTTGGTGGAACTGCCAACACATTGGGGCCTCGATGACTGGCCGCAATTCGTGCAGTCAGAGGATCTGGGCTACATGGGCAATATCATGTCCCCCGCTATGGGGTTCGAGCCCTATATTCAGGAATTCAACGCAATCCGCGATTACGGTGGCCTCTGGGTGGCAGTCGTGCATCCGTTTGCCACCGGACGGCTTGCACGCTGGAACGTCGTCGCCAGCTTTCTGGAGCAGGCTGTCGACAAGGGCGATGTATGGTTCGCCCCGATGGAGGAAATCGCGGCGCATGTGCGCAAGGTTACCGAGAGCGGTGAATACGTGCCGCGCCGGGTCGACATGCCCGCCTACACGGCTCCAGTCTATGACGACGCAATTCGGAAATATGCCCCGTAGGGCCTGCGGCTGCGTTTTTTCAACCAGCTTGAGCTGCCAGAGGGTGCCGGTTTCGCTGATCGCATCGCGTTGAAGAACACATAAAATGGGCTGATACCGGCCCTTCAGACGGGTGCGAACCGGGCTTGCTTAGGTTAATATCCCAGCTCTTTCCCAAGCTGCGGGTTTAGTCCATGCGCAAGGTCTTTATCGCAACCGCTCTTCTGGCATTGGTCAATGCCGCGACGCCCCCCATGACGCAAGAGGGGGCGGCGTTTGCGATTCCGCCGGAGGCGTTTGAGGAGGACATTCATGACCGCACAGACCGTCTGGCCAGCCTCGTGCAGGCACGCATGGCGGCGGATGGGGTCGCTGGCGCAGTTGTCGTGCTGATCGAGAACGGCGCGCCGGTCTGGACCCGCGCCTTCGGCATGGCTGATCCAGCGCTGGGCCGCCCGATGACCACCGACGCCCTCTTCCGGGTCGAATCCATCTCGAAACCCGTCACCGCCTGGGGGGCAATGCGCCTGGCCGAGACCGGGCGGCTGGAGCTCGACGCGCCGATAACCCGTTGCCTGACACGCTGGCAACCGCCCGAGGGCGCGGCCCAGATCACGCCACGTATGCTGTTGAACCACCGCGCAGGCATCAGTCTTGGCGATTTCACCGCGCGTTTCCCGCCTGAAGCGCCCAGACCCGCGCTTCCCGACCACATCGCACAGGATTTCTCACTGATCGCCGCGCCCGACTCTGGCTTTTCCTATTCCGATGCCGGGTACAACCTGCTCGAACTCGTGATCGAGGAGTGCACGGGCGAGGATTTCAGCGCCCTGATGGCGCGCGAAGTTCTGAAGCCCCTCGGCATGGCGCAGGCCAGTTTCGACTGGAGCGTAGCCCTCATGCCCGTGGGCCATGACCTGCGCGGGCACCCCGTTGCGCCTTATGTCTATCCCGGTCGCGCCTCTGGCGGGCTTGTTGCAACTGCCGAGGACATCACGCGCTTTGCCATGGCCGGATTGGCGGGCGCGGAGCAGACGGTGCTGTCGCCTGAAGCGGTGGCCAACCTGCACCGCCCCGAAGTCGCGGTGGGCGGGCTGTTCGGCTTTGCCGCGCAAGGCTACGGGCTCGGCCATTTCACCGAAACGCTCTCGGACGGGCGTGCGGCGGTCTGGCATGGTGGGCAAGGCTATGGCTGGATGAGCCACATGCACCTTGTGCCCGAAACGGGCGACGGCATCGTGATTCTGTCGAACAGCCAGCGGGCTTGGCCACTTTTCGCCGCCATCCTGCGGGACTGGTCGGGCGGCCTCGGCGTGGCACCTGTCGGCATGGCGCGGGTGCTTTGGGCCGAACGGGCCGCGCGCGGCGCCATCGCCCTTGGCTTCAGCGTGGCGGCGCTCGGGCTATGGGGCGCGCATCGCGGTGGGCGGCGGTCCACTCTCGTCCGGAGCGCTGCGGGCGCAGTGGCCGCGGTGCTGATCCTCTGGCCGCTCTGGGCGGCGGCACAAGACTACCTGTTCCTCTTCTCGATCCTGCCGGGCCTCTGGCCTTGGCTGGGGGCGGCCTTGGCTCTGATGGGCCTCGGCCTGCTCGCGATCGCCCTGACACCGGAGCGCCAGAAATGAGCCTCCTGCGACTTGCCCCGCTGGTCCTGTTCGCCGCCATCGCGGGCGGGCTGGCGTGGAAAACCCTGCCCGCCCGCACCCCTCCCATCACCGGTGCCGACCCGATTGCCGAACTGATCCCGGCACAAATCGGCGGCATGACGCAATGGCTGCTGATCCGGGGCGCGGACCGGCGCGCGCCGATCCTGCTGTGGTTGCATGGCGGGCCGGGCGCGGCGCAGATGCCGATCCACCGCGTCACCTCGGAACTGGAGCGCGATTTCGTCGTGGTACATTGGGACCAGCCCGGCGCGGGCAAATCCAACCCGCCCGATTTCGACCCCGCGACCATGACACTCGAACGCTTCCTTTCCGACGCGCGCGAGGTCACGGCACTGCTGCGAAAGCGTCTTGGCGACCAGCCCATCATCCTGCTCGGCCATTCCTGGGGCACGATGCTGGGAGCGCGGCTGGCGGCGCGCTGGCCGGAAGACTATGCCGCTTATATCGGCGTGGGCCAGCAGGTGAGCACGAAGCGCGGTGTGGCGCTGGCGCTCGACTGGCTGGGCAGGGTCGCACCGGACTCCGAACTTGCCGGCATGAAGCCGGAAGCCTTCCGCGATCACGCCCTCTATGTGCGGCTGATGCAGGCGGTCGAGGCCGAAGGCGGCGGCATGAATGTCTCACTTACCTCCATGCTGCCACGCGCGCTCGCCGCACCGGAATACCGCCTGCCCGCCTACCTGCACTGGCTCAAGGGCGCGAACCGCGGCAGCGGGCCGATGTGGGATGAATATCAGGCCCGCGACCTGATGGCCGAGGTGCCACGAATGCCCCTGCCCATGCTCCTCATCACCGGGGAGACAGACATGAACACGCCCGTCGCCCTTGTGCGGGACTGGCTGGAACATGTTGAGGCACCACAGGGCAAGCGACTGGAGATATTCGACGCCTCCGGCCACGCGCCCTTTCTGACCGAAACGGCGCGCTTTGTCGAAACGGTGCGCAGCTTCGGGGCCGAGGTTGCCGAGGAGCGCAGGGAATGACCCTGCCCTGGCTCACGATTTTCGGCGCAGTGCTAACCGTGATCGCGGCGATGACGAGCGCGGGCATGATCCTGGCCCCGAGGCATTGGCAGAGGCTCGAACACTACGCCTATGGTGGCGCGCGGCGTCCCTGGCAGGTCTGGGCGCTGGCCGGGCTTCTGCTGGCGTTCTGGGCGCTTGGCCTTGCCGATTTCGCCCAACGCCCCGCGCAGGGCCGCAACTGGGCGGGGTGGACCTTCGCCGCAGCCATCCCCGCACTCTGGGCCATCAAGGCCGTGGCGCTGGTGTTCAACCCCACCGGGCGCGCGGCCGTCACGGGCCTCTCCGATCCGCGCCAATGGCGCCGCGTCGGCCTCGCTCGCATGCCCATCGCACTAGCGCTCGCGATTCTAACTTGGTTGGCCTGACCCGCCCTGCCCGCTCAACCTGTCGCCGCGCACAAGGAACCGCCCGTCGATACGCAGCGCCAGCGGCTCGCTCGCCAGCGGCGGCGCGCCCTCGGGCGCGGGGCGTTGGGCATGGATGTGCAGATGCGGCTCGGTCGAGGCGCCGGAATTGCCGACCTCGCCCAGCCGGTCGCCCGCCTTCACTACCTCTCCGGGCGCGACGCTCACGCTGCCCTGGCGCATATGGGCCAGCACGATCTCGGCATCGCCACAGCGCAGGATCACATGGTTGCCCAGCCGGTTGACCTGATCGTTTTCAGGCACCTTGAAATCCGGCATGTCGCCCTCGGCCGCCACGACGGTGCCATCGCAGGGCGCGCGCAGCTCGGCTCCGAATATCGCATAGGCCACCGGATCGGCAGGATGCAGCCCCCGCGCGCGCAGCCCCCACGGGCCCAGCCCGAAGAAATCCACCGCATAGGACTGCCCCCGCCAGGGCCGGAACCGCTCAACCGATGGATCAAGCGTCTTGAGATGCCCATTGACCAGCCGGTTCGAACCGCCATGCCCGACAAGGTATCGCCCCGGCCCAAACGGATTGGCGATATCCACGATGTCGACCGGCGGCGGGCGTTGCCCTGCGACGGCCTTGGCCCCATACCAGATGCCAAGACCCAGCAGGGCGACGGACAGGCTCAGCCCGAGCCATCCCGGCAGTGTTTCTGGGAAAAGCGATGCCCCCGCATAGCCTCTGCGCAAAAGCCAGACCAGAACCGCCAACAGCCAAAGCCCGCCATGGCACCACGGCATCCACCACCCCGGCCCGCCCCATTGCGCGACTCGCGCCAGGGCAAAAAGAAACGCGCCAGCGCCTGCTGCCTGCAACACGAAGCCGAAAAGGCTGCTGGCTGGGAGGAAACCCAACCAAGCGATCAAAATCAGCGGAAGCGCGACCTGTACGGCAAAGATCATCAATATCATGGGCTTATCCCCGGAAAGCTGATCCGGGTAGCCGCGGTCAGTTGCATCGCCCGCGCCTCTGGAACCAGTAGGGCAGCGGTCTCCGTAACGCTCAAGCCCTGCGGCGTGCGCAGGAACAGGGTCTGGCCTACCATTGCCTCCAACGTATCGATGTGGCGGCCAATCGTAGGCTGGGGCAGGTCAAGTGCCCGCGCGGCGGCGGACAGGCTGCCAGTGCCTGCCACCGCGAGAAAGCTGCGCCACAGCGCCCAATCGATCCTGCTACTCATACGTTTTTGTATAGCCAATATCCGAAGATATGCAGTTTATTTGACCACAAAGACAGAGCAATAAGAACGCATCGCTACGCCCACAGGAACCCCGCCATGACCCCGATCACCGAACGCCCGATCCTTGCCCTTCTCCGCCTCGAAGGCGCCGCCGCCTTTGCCGCTGGCCTTGCTGGCTATTTCTCACTGACCGATAGCTGGATGACAATCGCGCTTTTCGCGCTGGCCCCCGATCTCGCGTTGATTGGCTACGCCTTCGGGCCCAAGGTCGGAGCCCGCCTCTACAATCTCGCCCATACCTACGTCGCCCCTGCCCTTCTGGCGGCAATTGGCCTCTGGGCGCTCCCCGCCTTGCTTTTGATCGCCTGCGTTTGGCTGGCGCATATCGGGATCGACCGCGCGTTGGGCTTTGGCCTGAAATCGGAAACCGCCTTCGGCCTCACGCATCTTGGCCGCATCGGGCGCACCGATTGGGCAAACCGACTTCCCGACGCATGATCAGGTAAGAAAAATGAAACCCATCCTCACCAGTCGCGTCGCAACGATCATCGCAGGGATCGGCCTTGCAACAACAATGCCGTCCGCGCAGGCGCAAGGCACCAAAGCAGACACCGCGTCGACGTCCGCCGTCGCGTCTTGGACTCTCATCACGATCCCGATCCCCACGAAGCCTCACTTCTTCAACTGCACGGCTATTACGGTGCGCGCACGGCCCTGATCCGGATTGACGGACAGTGTCACAGCATGCCCGTCCGCTTTATCGCCGGCGAGTTCGGCGGGGATGGTGTTGCAATCGGTCAAGGTGGCCCGATCCGACTGCTGGTCTAGAAGCCCGCGATGGTCCGCGCGCTTTAAGAAGGCCGCGATCTGATCAGCGAGGGCCGTGAGGGCGTTGCAGGCAAAGGCGGCGACGCCCCCGACATCCTTGTCAAAGCCGGGCTGCCCGCCGGGACCGGTTTCGTCATCAATGCTGGCAGCAGCGTTTCGGCGGAGATCGTCGGTATGCGGCCACGCCCTGTCCCCTGCCCGGTCACCGACCCGGCGACAATCAGCAGCAATTAGGCATATACAGAAAGGCAACACTCCGATGACCTCCCCCAACAAGACGACTCGCCCCATCCAGAAGCAAAACAGGACGTCAGAAATGATCCGAGCATACGAACCCAAGGATACCGATGCGCTCATCGCAATTTGGGAAAAGGCCAATGCGCTGGCGCATCCGTTCCTGCCCCAAGACTTCGTCTCTCAGGTCAAGACGGACATGCGAAACATCTACCTGCCGAACGCCGAGACATGGGTGCTAGAGCAACAGGGACAGCCCATCGGTTTCATCGCCATGATCGGCAATGATATCGGAGGTTTGTTTCTGGACCCCGCCCATCATGGAAGGGGCTGGGGTAAGGCAATGGTATACCATGTGGTCGCCAGCAAGGGCCCGCTGAAGGTGGAAGTCTTCTCGGCGAACACCATCGGGCGTCCGTTCTACGAGCGGTATGGTTTCTTGCTTCAGGACGAGTATATGCATGAAGCTTCCGGCCAGATCACGGCCAGAATGGCAATGCCCGGTGTCGAATAAGCAGTCGGGCAGACCGCCGAACAGAGATCGTCGTGGTATCTCTCTTCAAAGCCACGAGACGCTTATTGCAGTGGCGCCCCTTGCGAGGGTGATCGGGGTCCAGAGCATGCGCTCGAGGCGTGCCGGGCTCACCGCGCAGGCAAGAGTTTGAGGTGTCATCTCTGTCTTCTCTTCCGATCGCATGGCTGACTGACGTGAAGGCGCGTTGACCATCCATATTCGGTCGGTCAGGTTGCTTGCACCTAGGCTTGCACTGTCCAGAAGACCCCGAAAAGCAGCAACGCTGAAGACAATCCGCAGGCCATCGTTCGGACAGTGTTCCAGAAGGTCCAGCGTGGCAGATAGGTGCGGGTCCAATAGTGGCGGGTGGATTCGGACGATAGGTCCATCCCGGCCAGAGCCTCGTTCATGGGGACATTGAAGATAACCGTGACGCCGAAACAGCCGATGAAATAGACGAGGCCCGCAAGCATTATCAGCTTGCCGGGGCCACCGCCAATGAGCAGACCTCCATAGGCCGCGATTACGAGCGACGCTGCCGCCATGCCTAGAAACAGAGCCATGAAGACCCAGCGAAAAACCTCGCGGTTGATCACCTGCATGGCCTCCACGCCGCCGACACCGCCGGTGAGTGACAGCGACCGCATGATGAAGTCGGAAAAAGCAAGGAAGACACCGCCGACCAACGCATAGGCAATGACGGCGAATTGCATCAGAAGCAAATAGAACGGGGACATTGTGAAAGTTCCTTGTCAGAGAGATGCTGGTGGGAGGTCCGGGCGCTTTCACCCAGGCCTCGATGTCAATCGGTAGCCACTTGATTCCTCGTGAACGCCATCGGCCACAGCCTGTGTCGAACGGCAGTCAGACACAGCGCGGCGATCATGAGTTCGAGGATGAGCGCCCCGAGGATGCCGCTCGTAGGCATGCCATCGGCAACGATCCCGACCAACCGCCCGGCCGGAAAGGCCAGAAATACGATCAGCGCGGCGACGAACGACGTGCCAGCCCAAGCTTGGCGCAGGATTCCGGCCAGCATGAGAAGGCCGAGAGCAGCAAGGCCGGCGGCCGGAGCCCGCAATTCGCTCAGCAAGCTGGCGTCGTTGCCCAGTGTGATACCGTAGCTTGCATAGAAGGTCTGCGGCGCGGCCAAAATAAAGCCGCCGATGCCGACCGCCGTGACGCCGGAGACTCCAAGGGCAATCTTTTCCAAGCGGGTCAGGGTCATGGGATATCCTTTCATGATCGCTGCAAGAGGAAGGTCAAGCCGCGATCGGCCATGTGCCGGATCGGGCGGCAGCCCGCGCAAAATCCGCGAAGTCGCGTGGCGGCCTCCCAAGCGCGCGCTGCACGCCGTCGGTGACATGCGCGTTGTGCCCGTCCAGCGTCTCTCGGGCGATGGCAGTGAACACGTCGGCCACGAACTCCCCGCCCGCCTGCGCAATGTTGGCGTGGAACTCCTCGAAGCTGATCGGGATGTGCTGGATCGGCCGCCCCGTGGCCACGGATAGCTCCGCCGCCATAGCGGCAAAGTTCATCAGGCGCGGGCCGGTCACCTCGTAGAGCTCGCCCCGGTGGCCGTCTTCGGTCAGCGCGGCCACCGCGACATCGGCGATGTCGTCGATGTCGATGATCGGCTCCGCTACATCACCGCCCGGCATAGGCAGGACGCCTGCGAGGATAGGGTCCCGCAAGTAGCCCTCGCTGTAGTTCTGTGCAAACCACGCGGCCCGCACGATGGTGAAATCCACACCTGAATTGCGCACGACGTCCTCTCCCAGCCGCGCATGATGCTCACCCCGGCCCGAAAGCAACACCAGGTGGTCGACACCGCAGTCCTTTGCGGTCTCGCACAGCGAGTCCAGCTTCTCCACAGCGCCGGGGAAGGCGAGATCGGGAAAGTAGGTGACATAGGCTGACCGAACGCCGTTGAGCGCCGGACCCCAGGTCTCGGGCGCCTCCCAGTCGAACGGTGTGGCAGAACTGCGCGAGCCCCGGCGCACGGGCACGCCCTTGGCCTCCAGCTTTGCAGCGACACGACGGCCGGTCTTGCCGGTGGCGCCGATGACAAGGATGGGTTTGGTTTGCATGGGTCTTGCTCCTTGGTTCCACTTGATGGCCAAAGGATAGACGTCGATAGTCGGCGCGGTATTGACCGGCCTTGCCACCGTTTTGACCGCCGTCGCCAAAACGGCGTCAACGGCCCCTGCGATCCTTGCGGTAGCTTGCCGGCGTTGTGCCCAGCCAGCGCTTGAACGCTCGGGTGAAGGAACTCTGTTCGGAGAACCCTGTCAGGAAAGCAATCTCGGCAAGGGAATGCCGCTCGTCGCGCAAGAGCCCTTCGGCCAGGTCGCGGCGGGTTTCCTCGGTCAGGGTCTGGAAGCTCATCCCATGTTCTGACAGACGCCGATGAAACGAGCGTGCGCTCAGGCCCAGGCCGCGTGCGATATCCGCCATCTTTGGCGCGCCCTCGCTGAGCGCCTGCGCGATGGCTTCCTTGGCACTGGCGACGAGCGGTGCTTCCGCAGCGATCTCTGACAGTTCGACATCGAGATGCGAGATCAGGTAGCGCGAGATCCCCTCGTCGCCGAGAATGTTTGGCCGCGCCAGCGCTTCCGGCGACAGCAGGATCGCGTCGAGACCTGCATCGAACCGGACCGGGCAGCCGAACCATCCCTCGTGGGCGGCAATCGTTTTCGGGGCTGCATGCTGAACGAGGACTTCCAGAGGCACGAAAGACACGGGGCAGACTTGCCGACCAATCGATACGGCACTGGCCAAGGTCGCCTCGTTCGACAGCCGAAGCCCCAATCGCCGCATGCCCGACCTGTGCAGGATGAAAAGCGTACCACGAGGATGGGGGCGCAGTTCGTATTCCACCACGCTGGTCCAGAGCCGGGCATAGCGCTCCACCCGCCCATAGGATGCGCCCAAAGTCGTGGCAGCCTTGAAGGCCAGCCCAAGCGCGCCGTACTCGTCGAGCCGCATGGACGCACCAACGCGCACAGGCAGATCTGTCACGTCCGTCTGCGCGGCGATGCGTTCCAGCATGTCGTAATAGGCGCCGGCGGGGATCATCGCCTTCGGATTCCACGAGCCCTCCGCATCGAGACCGACCGATGCAAGCAAAGCTGCCGCATCAACTTCATTGCCCGCCGCCGCGACCATTTTTCGTGCAAATAATGAAGTAACGTAGCCCATGACCGAAAGAATACGCGGAATGGGCTCGAGCGCCAAACAGGGTGCTTCCAGTCAAGGTAACAGCCGTCCCACCAAACCGCTGCTACAGCGGCGGGAATAGGTGGAGAGAGGAGCACCTGATGCGCATCAAGGTGTTGGATATTTTTCTTGGCAAGACCGTTTGTGGATTTCGGCCAAGCGGCGAGGTTCAATCAGGTGAGAATTCACATGTGAGCGCTTCCTTGGCAATCCGCGCAGATACGGGACGCAGGGGAAAATGACTACGGTTGTAGCCGGTATGCTCAGGCTCAACGCCCGCTTCTCTCAAGGTCGCCGCAATGCTCGCGCCGCAGTTTCGGCCTTGGCACAGCCCCATGCCTGCGCGGGTCCACATCTTGACTGCCAAATTCTCCCGTGCACCTTCGGCGATCGCAGCGTTTATGTCGGCCAGTGTCACATCCTCGCACCGGCAAACAACGTCATCCTCGGCCAACGGCACAGGCAAACTCTCAGGCATCGGATAAAGCTGTGCGAGCGTGGCGGCAAAAGCGCGGTGCTTGTTCAGTTGCGTGACTATGGCCTGAATAGCCGTGTCATTTAAACCAGACGTTTCTTTTACGCAGGTCGCCGCCGCGTGCAGACCCGCCAATTGGCCCGAAAGGCGTGCGGGGTTTGCACCACCAAGGCCGGTCACTTCGCCTGCAGCATAAAGGCCGGAAACGGAGGTCGCGCCGCTCATGGCATCGACCCCACAATACCAGCCACCAAGGCTGAGGTCATAGGAATGAGCAGCACCCAGCGCAGTGGTCAAATCGATCACAGGCTGGAAGCCATAACCGATACATAACGCGCCGACGCCATCCACCACGAACGACTGTTGCAAATCAGGTTGTCCATTCGCCCCAACCGGCGAAATCTCAACCGCCTCGACCTTGCCGTTGCCCATGGCACGGGTCACGATTGCGCCCATGTGACGCTTTGCGCCGGTCCGGGACAGATCACGCAGCAATGCAATCGCATCCGGCAGGCGCGAAGGGTGCCGCAGCATCGCTTTTGCCTTGGTCCATAGCGCTGCGGGCTGTCGTTCAACGAAATGATCTATCCCCTGCCCTGCCTTGGCAAAGGTGGATGCCACCGCCAGCAGAAACGGGCCGGTCCCGGCCAATACCGTCTTGCCCTCGAATGGCAGCGCACAGGTCGCCCCAGAGGTTTTCAACAGCCGCTGCCCTGCCCCTGCGCCGATAACACCGGGCAATGTCCATCCCGGGAAAGGCATTGGTCGCTCCATCGCTCCGGTGGCCGCGACGACGGTTTTCGCTTCAATGACAATCGCCTGGTCATCGCGCGCAAGATGCAGTCGGAACGGAGCGCCAGGCGTTTTTGGGGGCTCTGCCCAAAACAGTTCGGCTCCGGTCAAAAATCGAACATTTGCGGCCTCGCTGGCCTGGATGGCCTGCTGCCCCTGCTGCACCTGTGGCGTGTTTGCGAAGGGAGTACCGGATGCATTGGGCTGCATATGATATTGGCCACCGGCGCGGGGGAATTGATCTATGCAAATCACGACAGCATTGGCCTCGGCGGCAGCCAGCGACGCGGCCAACCCGGCCGGTCCTGCGCCGACAACGGCCACATCACAGCAAAGATGTTCAGCCGTCATCGGATGTCCTTTCGATGATGACAGTCATTCCATCGGCACAATCTGTCAGACAGGACCGGCGCAACGTACCATTCACAATCACCATGCATTCAAAACAGACCCCCATACCGCAATACATTCCACGCGGCTGATGCAACCGCGGGCTTTTGCGCCATGAAGTGTAATGTTGGGTCAAAACCTGACTAAGCGGAATGCCCGGGGAACAGGTGATCGGGTCACCATTAATGAGAATCTGAATGGTTTTGCTCATGCTGTGTGCCCCTCGCTGAACCGCAAGGGGTAATAAAGACGCTCTGTATCGCGACGCATGGCGTCGGGTAGTGTCCCTGCACCCGTGATACCATCCGCAATGAACTGCGCCAAAAGCGGCGCGCGGCAAAAGCCCGATCCATTGTCACCCGCGCAGACAAACAGACCTGCCGTCGGCAACGGCCCGGCCAAAAATCGCGCGTCAGGCGTGACCCCCTCAAACCGTACCCAAGAACGCAGTATCGGCAGGCTTTTCAGCGCGGGGAAAAGCTTCAACAGTGTTTCCACCGAGTCCGCGACAAAGCCCGGCGGCACCTCGCCCACGCGATCCTCGGCCCCTTCGGGGGTCGGGATCGGGGCCGTGACGGTGTTGAACAGAATTTGCCCGCTGGGGCATTGCTGAATCTGGGTGTAGCCGCTGTCAACGCCGCCTTCCGCTTCACACGAGCTGATGACCTTATGCAGTGTTCCGAGTGGCTGACGGATTGAAGCAAGGCATTGCGCCTGTCTCGGCACAATAGGTAGATTGATTTCGAAATTGGCCGCTAGTTTCGCAGTCCACGGACCACAGGCCAACACGACATGGGGCGCAGAGATGCAATGCCCTGAAGCAGTCTGAACTCCTGTGACCAGCCCGGCGTCACTTAAAACGCGCGCAACAGGCGTATTTTCTCGGAGTTGCGCACCGGCCTTACGCGCTGCCTTCATCAATGCACGCACCGCCAGAAAGGGATTTACCGTGGCTGTATCGGGATCAAAGGTTGCCGCCAGAATTTGGCCTTGCAGCAGCGGTTCGTGAAGCCGCGCCTGTTCGGGGGTCAGCAGCTCTGCGCGCGCTCCCTGAGATTTTTCCTGGGCGACCAGAGATTTTCCTGCGGCCAGTTCAGCGTCATTCAGGATGAACCCCATCTTCCCGCAGGCGTTGTATTCTATCCGATCCTGCGAGGCATCTGAAAACGCCCGCCAGCGGCCTCGGGCATAGGCGAGAATGTCGAATTCCTCTCTCCCGTGCATATGCGTGCCAATGGCGGCAAGGCTGCCCCCCGTAACGGCACCACCAAAGGCGCGAGCTTCCAGCAGGAGCGGTTTCATTCCGGCTTCGGCCAGGGAAAATGCGATGAACATGCCGATGACACCGCCACCGACAACAACGACGTCCGACGATGTCGGCAAGTCTGTCATTTACTGCGCTCCGCAGGCCATTCAGTACGGCGGAACTGATCTGGTGCGGCCTCCCAAAACCGTGCGTCACGAAGGGGGCCGGTGTCTGGCGCGTGGCCCTCGATATCGCGCATGGCCTGTGCGGCGCGCTCCATATGTGCCGGATCTGGATAGCCAAGACCTTGAGTTCGAGTGGCACCAACCAGTGACAGGTCGAGAATTTGGCGCAACTGATCGGCGTGCATAGCGCGGGACATATCCGGGCGCGCCTCGCAACAGGCATCGAGCGCCTGTTCCGGGTCCTCAATGGTCATGCTCCAACCTTCCAGCACCGCGTCTACCACGGCCTGCACCACTTGGGGCTCGTCCCGGCAAAGACCTGCATCGGCGACAAGACCATCCTTGAGGATGCTGCAATTCAGTGTCTGCGCATCGAAAAGGACGAGATCGCTTGCCGGTATTTGGTCTTCGACGGCGTGCAGCTCATGATAGACTGTCATTTGCCCTGACGAGGTTTCACCATCAAGAAATGGCGTCACCGTATCGGGCATTTCAACGCGCTCGACATCAGCCTCGGAAATCCCGGCGTGATGCAACATCCAGCGGAATTCCAAATCCTCGCCACCGGGCCAGACACCCACCTTGCGCCCACGCAAATCGCCCAGTTCCGAAATACCATCCGAGCGGCGCGCAGGATAGACCAGCGGGCTTTTCTGCTGAATGGTCATCAGCCAGCGCAAACGATCAGGGTCTGCGGATTCCATCAGATGAGCCGGGCTTGCAACAGCCATTTCGGCCTGTCCGGTCAAGATTGATGCGACGTGTTTGCAGGAGAAATCCAGCCCTTCACAAACAATCTCCACCCCAGCCTTGCGGGCCAGTTGCAGCTTTTCTGCCAGTAGATAGCCAGCGAACTGCGCCTGTTTGTGCCACAAAAGCCTGATACGAACTACTCTCATTGCGGCTGGATCCTTTTGCGATAGGCAAGCCGCGGTGCGCGGCTCGCCTGATGATGTATTGGTAACTTACGAGCAGGGAATGTCCCGATACTCGGCCGGGGCGGCATCCACGAATTGATTGGTAAAGCCTTTTGTTAAGTCGATCTCGCTATCAATCAGCCCCGCCTCCAGCAGGATGCCCTGCACAGTCTCCCAATCTGCCATTTCGGACTCGCCAAATCTGCCCTCCAACGATGGGCCGGCACAGGCAATGTCATTCATCGCCTTGATCTGGGCCACCTGGAAATCATGCTCCAGTTCGGTGTTGTATTTCATGACGATTTCGGCGGCGGCTTCGGGATCTTCGAATGCCTCTTTCCACCCACGCAAGCTGGCGGTAACGACAGCCTGCACAACCTCGGGATGCTCGGAGATCTGCTTCTCGGTGGTGAACAGCCCGCCACTGACGAATGTCACACCAGCGTCTTCGGCATTAAGAAAGTTCAGCTTTTCAGGTGGGTAGCCGTTAGCGTAGATCAACAGCAATTCATTGTAGCGCGCGACCTGTGTCACGTCGTAATCACCATTTAGCCAGCTGATGATGTCGTATCCTTGGCTGATGATCTTGACATCGCCCTGCTCGATACCTTCATTCGCGAGCATCGCCAGAAACTCGTGCTCGTCGCCACCGAACCACAGGCCAACAGATTTGCCGGGCATGTCGGCCAGCGATTCAATCCCGCTGTCCTTGCGCGTCACATAGGTGGTCGCGGATTTTTGGCCCCATTGACTGACCGTGACCAGAGGGACATCGTTCGAGCGCGCTGCGATCATTTGATGTGGATGGCCAATGCCAAAACTATCGACGCCGGTGGCAACCATCGTGGTAGGCTTCAGGTCCGGCCCGGCGGGTTGCAGGCTCATCTCGATCCCCGCTTCTTTGTAGTATCCTTTATCAAAGGCCACGATAGGGCCGGCGAACTGCCCCTGGATGACCCATTCCAGACGCATGGATTCTGCGTGAGACAGGCCTGCGGCGGAAATCGCTGTGGCGGCCATCGCGGCAAGGCAATAAGATTTGGTTTTCATGATTTGATACTCCCTGATTGCTTTATTACTGTTTTTGGGTCGTTTCGTTTCTTGTCTATTGTGGCTTGGTGATGTTCATTCACGCTCGTCCATGGATGCATGCCACGGCACGAAAATGCGTTCGAGCAGCGCTATGATCAGGAAAAACACAATCCCCAGCAGCGCCGACAAAAGCATCGCAGCCCACAGGCGTGGCATCCCCATGGAGCGATAGGCAGTCATGATAACAAAGCCCAACCCCCTGTCTGCCTGCACGAATTCGGCAACGATCGCGCCGATGACAGAGAAGGTCACATTCAACTTCAGTCCTACGAAGACGTAAGGAAGCGCATTCGGCAGCCGCATCTTGAAGAACCGCTGCATCGGGCTTGCGCCGGCGATATAAAAAACATCCATCACCACGCGATCATAGCTTTGCAGGCCTTTCATCATGTTCAGCGCCAGCGGAAAGAAGGACAGGAAGGCCGTCACAGCGATTTTCGATGTGATGCCATGTCCGAACCAGATGATGATGATCGGGGCGATGGCGACGACCGGGATCGTGTTGGCCGCAATGATGAATGGCAGAAAGCCTCTTGCCAGAAACCGCGAATAGGCAAACATCGTGCCAAGGATCGCGCCAAGTGCCGAGCCGATAACAAAGCCCGAGACCGCCTCCATCGACGTAATTCCGGTATGGTACAGCAAGGTTCCGCCATGTTTGGCGAAGGCCGAAAACACATCCGACGGCGCAGGCAGGATATAGACGGCGATATCCAGCCACCGGCACGCTGCCTCCCAGACGATCAGCATCACGGTCAGTACGACAAGCGGCGGGCCGACATTGTCCATCACACGTTTTGCCGTGCTTCTGGAGTTTTGGGGTGTCACGGTATCAGCCATCGGCACAGCCCTTTTCAAGCTCTCGGTTACCTTCCCGGACCAACGCATCGAACGCTTCGCTGTTGCGGCTTTCCAGTGTTCTGGGGCGCGGGGTATCGTTGGTAATGATGCGCGAAATACGTCCTGGGCGCGGTGACATGACCATGATCCGATCAGACAAAAGCACCGCTTCCCGGATGGAATGCGTCACCAGAACGACGGTGATGCCGGTCACCTCATGAATCTGTAAAAGTTCCATGTTCAACCGGTCGCGGGTGATCTGATCCAACGCGCCAAAGGGTTCGTCCATCAGCAAGATGTCAGGTCGGGTGGACAAGGCCCTCGCAATTGCCGCACGTTGACGCATACCCCCGGACAGCTGCCGCGGATAGGCATTCTCAAACCCTGTGAGGCCGACGATTTTCATCAGCTCATGCGCCCGGGTCTCGCGTTCCTCTCTGGGCGTCCCGCGCAATTCAAGCGGCAGCATCACATTGGCCAGAATGCTACGCCACTCCAGCAGCGCCGGCTCTTGAAAAACAAAGCCGATCCTGCGCTCCAACCGCTCTTCGCGCGGGGTTTTCCTGTTGATCAGGACTTGCCCGCTGGTTGGGGTCAGAAGATCACCCAGAACCCGCAACAATGTACTCTTGCCACAACCCGACGGGCCGATCAGTGAAACGAAGCTGCCTTTGTCTACGGTTAGATCGACATTGTGAAGCGCCTCGACCCTCTGATTGTTACTCTCATAGATCAGCGTCAGTTTCTCTACCTGAACGGCAGGGTCATCCATCACAACAGTGCTACCCATAACGCTGCCCTCCTCCAAACCAATCCGAGAAGACCTGAGCCGTGCGCACCGTGACCGAGCGCTTGATCATGTAATGCAGTAACCCGTCCCAGCCATTTTCATGACCATAACCACTGGCCCCCGAACCACCCCAGATCGCGCGCGGGTCATTCTTGTGATGATCGTTGATCCAGATGACACCGGCATCCAGCCCTTCGGTCACGCGATGTGCCAAAAGAATGTCGCGCGTCCACACTGACGCACCCAATGCAAACGGCCCGGCATTGGCGAGACGGATCGCGTCGGCCTCATCCTCGAACGGGGTGACACTGACCACGGGGCCGAACACTTCGTCACGGAAAAGGGTCATGTCCTGAGTGACGTCTGCAAACACCGTAGGCGGTACGAAGAATCCGCCTTCAAAGCCTTCGGGCAAATCACCCAAATGCCCGCCCGCGACCAAACGCGCGCCAGCGGTTTCGGCCTCTCGGATAAAATTCATGCAACGGTCGCGCGACCGGGCCGATATCACTGGACCGATATCTGTGCCCGGGTCGGCCGGGTCGCCTTGACGCAGCATACCCACCCGCGCCGAAAGACGGTCAACGAAAGCGTCATATACGCCGCGCTGCACCAAGAAACGGCTACCAGAGACGCAGGTCTGCCCTGCGGCCACGAAACCCGAGAACAACGCGCCCGCGACAGCCTCATCCAGTTCGGCGCTATCAAAGACAATGACAGGTGTTTTGCCACCCAATTCCAGCGCACAGGGCACCAGGCGCTCGGCGGCGGCGGCGGCCACGCGTTTGCCGGTTTCCGTACCGCCTGTCAGGTCGATATGCCTGACATGCGGATCAGCCACCAGCGCGGCGCCGGTTTCGGCCCCACCCGTTACTACATTAATGACCCCAGCGGGAATTCCCGCCTCGACGGCCCACTGGGACAGAATAAGCGGCGTAATCGGGGCCAGTTCCGAAGGTTTCACAACGACCGAATTCCCAGCGGCAAGTGCAGCAGCCAATTTCTTGCTCAGGATAAGGATCGGATGGTTCCACGGTGTCAGCAGCGCGCAAACACCATGCGGACGGTATTGCGTGTAGTTCAGGAACCCACCCTGAAGCGCGTTCGAGCTACCTTCCAGGCCCAGGATGATGCCTGCAAAATATTCAAACCACTCGGGAATGCGCCCCATCTGTGCGCGCATCTCGCGGACGGGACGTCCGGTAACCGACGCTTCAAGGACCGCCAGTTCGCCCATCCGCTCGCGGATAATCTGCGCCAAGTTGCGCAACGCTTTGGCTCGCGCGTCAGTGGTAGATGCCGCCCAATCCGGGAAGGCCGCGTGCGCCACCTCGCAGGCATGCGCGACATCGGCCTGACCGGCCTCGGCCACATGCCAACTCGTAGCACCGGTCGCAGGATTCAGCACATCGCGTTGGGCGCCGTCTAGCGCCGCACACCATTGCCCGCCGACATGCAGAGGAAAGCTCTGCCCCGATGCAGGATCCATGGAGGGTTGAAATGCGGTGACCTGCTCCATCAGATAATCGAGGCCCGAGAAGCAATACCGCCATCAACGGTGAAGATTGCTCCAGATGTATAACCTGACCGCTCGGAGGCCAAAAAGGCCATGAGATCGGCGATTTCAGCCACCTTGGCAGGGCGCTTCAACGGATAGGTCGCCAGCAATTCCTCCCAACGAGACTCGTCACCGTACCAATCAACCGCGCGCCGCTTGAGGAGCGTGTAGATGCGGGTGGTATCGACCGGTCCCGGATTTACGCCAACAACCCGGATATTGTCGTCAAGGCTGCGACCGCCCAGGGCGCGGGTAAAGGCCATCAGGCTGGCGTTGCCGGTGGTCCCTGCAATGTAGTCGGCATCAAACCGTTCGCCGGCATTTCCGATATCGTTGATGATGACACCACCACCTGCCGCCTTCATGCGCTCGTAGTAGACCCGGCACATGTTGATATAGCCGAATACTTTGAGGTCCCAGTTTTGGCGCCATGTTGCATCGTCGGTGGAGAAAAGATTACCGCCGGGAATAACACCTGCATTGTTGATCAGGATATCCACATCTCCCACGGCATCGGCCAGATCCAGCGGGGCCTGACCACCCCCCAGATCCATCGGGTAAATCGAAACCTCAGCGCCATATGTTTTGCGCAGATGCGTGGCAACTCGGGTAAGATTGGCCTCATTGCGCGCCGTCAGATGCAGAACTGCGCCTTCTTCGGCAAAAACTTCTGCCACACCCTCACCGATCCCCTGCGAGGCCCCGGTGATCAATACGCGCTTGCCCGTTAATCTCAGATCCATAATCGACGCCTCTCAACTCTAGAATATCGAATGCCCGGCGCATGGAGCCTGATGTCTGTTGGACACCCGTGATGGCCAGATCTCTCGAATCAGGCTAGCATTATGTATGCGAGCTGCATACAAAAATGTTGAGGCGAAACGTTTGTTGCTTAAATTTTAAGCATTATAGGCATAAGGATTTGAATATAATGATAAAAAATAATGCCGCATCGCAGGGTTCTTTTGAAGAAAAGACGGAAAACCCAAAACTCACCCAAACCGAACGCATCATCCAGGCCCTGGAAGCAGAGATTCTCAACGGCGATATTGCCCCCGGTCAGCGGCTCGATGAGGTGACGCTGAGCGAACGTTTTGCCGTGTCGCGCACCCCCGTCCGTGAGGCGCTACGTGCACTGGCCACCACGGGGCTGGTCGTGTTGAAGCCAAGGATCGGTGCCGTTGTCGCGCGCCCGACTGTCAGCGAGGTGATGGAAATATTCGAACTGGTCGGTGAGCTGGAGGCCGTCGCCTCGCGCCTCGCCTGCGAGCGGATGACCGATTTTCACGCCGACCAGATCGCAGGCGCCTATCAGGCTTGCTGCGAGGCGGCGAACAGCAATGATGCCGCACTGTATATGGACCGCAACGACGCCTTTCATCACGCCATTCATGTTGCCGCAGACAATCGCGCGCTCGCCGATCAAATTACGCAGCTTGGCAAACGCCTGACCCCTTACAGGCGTTTCATCACCTTCCGACCCGACCGTCGGGAAACTGCAGAGAAAGAGCATGAAGCACTGGCCCTTGCTCTGAAAAATCGCGACGGAAAAGCGGCCGCACAAGCCATGAATGATCATGTTCGGATGCTCGCTGACGATGCACTTATCCTGGCACGGAGCTTGAAACTATGACGCACGACCACCACCCCGCTCGACGCGTCGGCATGTTGGTGCCGTCTTCGAACACGGTACTGGAGCCCTACACCTCGGCGATGTTCGCCACCTTCGGAGAAGATGCCTCGGTGCATTTCAACCGCTTCCGCGTGGTCGAAATCTCGAACTCGGGAGCTTCGCGTGACCAATTCCAATTGGAAACCATCCTCGAAGCTGCCGATCGTCTGGCCGAGGCGAATCCGCACTGCATTGCGTGGTGTGGCACGGCCGCCTCTTGGCTGGGACTCGAACAGGATCGGGCGCTCTGCCGCGCCATCACGGAACGCACCGGCATCCCGGCCACCTCGTCCATGCTCGCCTATGATGCGTATTTCAGCCATTTCGGCGTCAAACGGTTGGCATTTGTCACCCCATATTTAAGCGAAATACAGTCAACGATCGTCGCGAATTTCGAAAAGCAAGGATACCAGATCAGCGCTGAACGGCACCTCAAGGATCAAGGAAACTTCTCCTATGGCTGCTATCCGCCCGAGCGCATAGCCGATATGATCCGCGACGTGGCACCATCGCAACCTGATGCAATCGCGATTATCTGCACCAATTTCCGCGGAGCACCAGTGGCCGCGGCGCTAGAGGTCGAGCTGGGTGTTACGATACTCGATTCCGTTTCCATTACCGCAGCACACGCGATGCGCCTGGCGAGTCTTGATCCGGGGAGCATTTCGAATTGGGGTCGGGTTTTCAAAGACTTCGCTACGATGCCTCTCGATCAAACGGCATAGTGAACCAGAACGTGCTGTCTGGAGATTGATGGCGTCCACATATTGCGAGTGAGAATTGGGCAGGGAAACAGAAGGGGTATAGCCCCTAACCCTTCAACGGCAGAGGTCTCGCAGGGTTCGCCAGCCGCAAACTTTGCGGGGAATTTCCATTGTTTCCAAAATAGCCACAATTCTTACGTATTGTGGACAATTACGTATGAAAGACAAAGACTGAGCAATAAGATCATAGGGCTTGGTCGATGACTGAACTGAACACGTACCTGATGAGGAATTCCGAAATTTTGGCTGCAACAAAATGTGCAGCCAATTCTCAAAGTGATCCTTATCAATCCCCGGCATTTTGTCTCCGTCTTCTTCTGAGGATTTAGTAGACGCGCAATGCGCAACGATACCGACCTCTAGGGTGGCGGCCAGGCAACAAGCTTTGAGGCAGTCTCCGATATGTACAAACCTGTGTAACGTCGGTTTGGCAGATTTGGACGCGGGCCCGCACCGGAAGTACACGATCAAAGTTGTCCGCTCATCTCCTAAGTAATCGTTTCGACGTATATTTCCGTGCTTCTCCCCGAACACAGCAAATATGTATTGGCCGTTTGCTGCGGTTGCCATTGCTGTCAGCGTAGACGGGCACGAACTCAATAGCGGTCACCTCGTCGACCGGATTTCCTTGAGCGATATCGAGGCGCGCACAGGCCATCAGCGTCAGCCCGAGTTCACCTATGTAGGCCCTCCCCAGGCAAAGAACTCGTCAAGTTCGGCGAAGGGATTAGGCCCTGTATCGCTCATGATCGAAGCCGAGCTGGCCAGATCGAGGAGTCATCCTGTCGGCTACTGGCAAACCACCGCTGCTGACAACAGCGTATTGCCGGGGTCATTTGCGAAACTGGCGTCGAACCTTCTCTACCGACCAAGCCATTGCCTTTCGAAATTCAACATAAAATCCGCTGCTGTGAACGCCGGTTGAACACTCAAGAGGCGACCACTTCCGCATTCTCGGGCATTTTCGTTTCGCCATTCCGGCGGGGTGTGCGGAGCAAACGCAGGCCATTGAGCACAACCAGAACCGTACCCCCTTCGTGGCCGATCACTGCCAAAGGTAAGGGCAGATCGAAGAACAGCCCGCCCGTGACGAGTATGATCATGGCGCCCATGGCAAAAATCAGGTTCTGACGGATGATCGAAGCGGTTCGGCGTGCCAGCCTGTGCGCCTCCGCGAGTTGCCCCATATCTTCCGACAAGAGCGCGACGTCGGCGGCCTGAAGGGCGACTTCCGACCCCGCCGCGCCCATCGCAATTCCCACATCGGCCCGCGCGAGCGCTGCCGCGTCATTGACGCCATCTCCGACAAAAGCGATCCGGCCCTCGGCCGCCAGCGTGCCGATCATGCGAAGCTTGTCCTCGGGGAGCATGTTGGCATGGATTTCATCGGGCTGGAGGCCGAGTTCGCGACCTATCCGCAAGGCGACCGGCTTTCTATCGCCGGTCATCATGAGGATTTTCGTAACGCCGCTCTCGCGGAGCGCCGCCAGCGCCGGTCTGGAACTCGGGCGGGTCTGATCCGCGAGGCTGACGGCACCGAGAAGCCGGGCACCCCGGCCAAAATAAATGACCGTCTGGGTGTCCTCGGCCAGCACCGTCAGGGACGCATGTTCGATCCCTGCCCCCATCCGTGCCGCCATGCGTGGATTGCCAGCCCACAGTTTTTCGCCTGCCCTGTCGCCGGTGATACCCTCGCTCGGCAGCGTGACGACATTCTCCACCTCGGCGGGTGTGATCCCGCGATCAGCCGCTTCCTGCCGGATCGCCGCGCCGCTGTGGTGTTCCGAATTGGCTTCGAGGCCGGCCAGAAGGAACAGGAATTCTTCCTCGTTACCGTCAAGCGCAACAACTTTGGTGACCGATGCCTTGCCAGTCGTCAGCGTGCCCGTCTTGTCGAAGGCAAAGGAATTGACCGCCGCGAGCGTTTCGAGCGCAGCCCCGCCCTTGAACAGCACGCCCCCGCGCGCTGCGGCCGAGAGTGCAGACAGGATTGCGGCGGGAACCGAAATCACGATAGCGCAGGGGCTTGCCGCCACCAGCAGCACTGCCGCGCGATAGAGCGCCTCGTGCCATTCATTCTCAAGCCAGATGAAGGCGGCGAAGGCGAGGATGGCACCAAGCAGAACCGCAACCGTATACCGCTGTCCGAACCATTCGCTGAAACGTTCAGACGGCGCCTTTTCCGCCTGCGCTTCGGTGACCAGCGCGATCATGCGCGCGACGGTGCTTTCCTCGACCGTTTTCGTGACCGCGACTTCCAGCACTCCGTCGAGGTTGACCGTCGCCTCGAACACCTTTGCGCCCTGCTGCTTGCTGACGGGCATGGATTCACCCGTGATATTCGCCTCGTCCAGCGCACCACGGCCGGTGGTGATCACCCCGTCGGTGGGCACGCGCGCACCCGGCCGCAGAACGAAGATGTCATCGACCTTCAGCTCGGCGGCTGGAATTTCCATGACCGTGCCGTCGGGTGCCTTTCGCAAGGCGGTCTCGGGGCGCAGCGCCATCAGGGCCTCGACAGCCCGCCGCGCGCGTCCGAGTGCGCGTTCTTCCAGGGTTGTCGAAACGCTGAACAACGTCAGCAACACCGCACCCTCAAAGGGTGCGCCAACAGCTGCGGCCGCAATGGCCGCGACAACCATCAGCAGATCAATATCCAGAATGCGGTCTTGCCACAGGGTCACAAGCGCCCGCCAAGTCGCAGGCACCCCCCCGGCCAGATACACGAGCAGCAGACCCACCATGGAAGTGCGTTGGGCTGCAATGTCCCGCAGTGGCCAGAGAGCGAGCGCAGCCAGGAGCATCCCGAGGAGCGTCAGGCCCGTCAACACCAAGGCACGATCTGCAGCAAAAAGCTTTTTCACGATATCCACCCGGATGCTGGAACAGGAATGTAAGACTCAGCTATCATGATCTGTCCTACGGTTGCCAGTAAACGCTGTCGCGCGGGTTGCGCAGCCATCCGCACCGCAAAACCCTACCGAACGCGCGATCTTTAAGCGACCGGTCCGGTTTGTTTCCTTGCGGCTCGTCCCCCTCTGCCGAGGCGATTGCCGCTGGCTCTTCGGCAAAAAGCCGTCCGACTCCCACGCTCCTTGTGCTGTGGTCATCATCACGCAGCAGGAACAGGGCGTCGAGCCCGCGTCTTCTTGCGAGCGCCGCGCCCGCATCGGCGCCGAGAACCATGAGGGCCGTCGCCCAAGCATCGGCCTCGGCACAGGTACGGGCCACGACGGTGACAGAGGCCGGCGAAGCGATCAGCGGCGCGCCGCGCCTCGGGTCCATCGTGTGCGCAAGGCGTCGTCCCTGCACCTCGACCCAGTGGCGGTAATCGCCAGAGGTCGCGACGGCAGCGTCCTGCAGCGCGAGAATCGAATGGGGAGCCCGACGCTCCGGGTCCGGCGCTTCGACCGCGATGGTCCATGCCTTTCCGTCCGGCCGAAGGCCGAGCGCGCGCATTTCACCGTCGATGCCGACGAGGCCATTGTCGATCCCGTGGTTGCGCAATGTCTCGGCCAGCCGGTCCACCCCATAGCCCTTGGCGATGCCGTTGAGATCAAGCGCGATGGGCGCGGACTTGCGCACTTGGTCGCCACAGATCTCCAGCACCTCATGCGCAGGGCGGCGCGGCGCGACCATCGCGGCACGGATGCCATCAGGCGCGGCGGCCTCCGGTCCGAAGCCCCAGGCCATCACCGCGTCCCCCATGCCGACATCAAAGGCCCCGCACGAGGCGCGCCCGATCTCGAGGCCCAGACGCAGGACGTGTCCAAGGTGCTCGGGCACCGCCACCCATTGGCCCACCCGCGCCGCGTTGATCTGCATCAGGTCGCTGTCGGGCTTCCAGGTCGACATCTGTCCGTCCACTTCGTCCACGGCCGCTTGCAGCGCCGCGCGGATCGGATCAGAGTTGACGCCCGGCTCCGCGAAGAACAGTGCCGACCAGCGCGTGCCCATCGTCGAGCCGTTCAGAGCGATGCGCACACTCTCAGTAGACATCTTCGACATACCGCCCCTCCGCCTTCAGAACTGCCGGCGTGAGCCCGGCCGGCGCGAGGATTTCGACCAACGCATCAGCCACGCCCGCCGCCATGTCGCGTCCACCACAAACCATCACGCGAGCCCCGTTTCGGATAAGTTCCGCAACCTGAGTGGCCTCGCCCCGCAGAGCATCCTGCACGTAGTGCGGACGCGCCCCGCGCGAGACAGCGGTGACCAGCCGGGTCACCCGCCCTTCTTCCTTCCAGACGGGAAATTCCTCGCCGTAGAAGAAGTCACTGTCGGGGTCACGCATGCCGAAGAACAGGTGGACCGGCCTGCCGCTCCTGTTGCTGCGAATGAAGCCCGCAAGCGGCCCGATGCCGGTCCCTGCACCGATCAGGATCAGCGGCGCGCGGCTCCGTCCCGGACGAAAACCGGGGTTACGACGGAGGAAGCCGGTCACCGTGTCGCCCGGCTCCAGCGCCGTAAGCTGGCCCGAGCAGAGGCCACCGACATGCTTTTTCACCACGATCTCGATGAAGCCGTCGCGGCTTCCTGAGGCGAGCGAGTAAAGCCGCGGGACGGCGCTGCCTTCGGGCAAAATTCCGATCAGGTCCCCGGCCAGGAAGCGCGCGAACCCTCCCCCGGTCAGCCGCTGCCAGAGCGAGACGCGCGGCAGGGCAAAACGTAGGATCGCGGTCGGGGCTTGCACCTCGGCGCCATAGTCCCGGCGCGAGACCAGGGTCAGTGTCTGGCTTTTCGGAAGAACGGGCTCGTGCGACAGGTCAAGCTCGATGCCGAGAGCGTCTCCGAGCACACGACCCCAGCGCGCGAAATCCTGAGGCGACTGGCGGTCGATCATGTCGAGCGGCATGAGTTCGGGCCAGCCCTTCGCCGCAGCGACCTCGGCAACGGTCCGGGCATAGCCGCAGTAGGCCGGAAAGCTGCGGTCGCCAAAGCCAAGCACCGCAAGCGGCGCGTCCGGCGTGTGTTCGAGGGCGTTCAGCCGGTCGAGGAACCCCTTGGCCGAGGCCGGTGCCGCGCGGTCGCCGTAGGTCGCGGCGAGCAGGATGATCCGTTGCGCCCGCGCATAGCGCTTCGGTGCGAAACCCGACATCGGGCCAACATGCACGCTCTGCCCGGCTTGCGACAGCGCTGCGTGCAGCGTTGCGGCGAAGCCCCAGGTGCTGCCGCCCTCGCTGCCGACAAGCAGGATCGTCTCGGCCCGGCTCGCTGGCTGATTGCCCCGGATGCGGGGCCGCCCGCGCCGTCCGACGAGCCAGATCAGCACTCCCGTCGCGCCTATCACCGGCACGCCAAGCGCCATCAGTCCAAGCACAAGCCCCAGCATTGCCGCGCCCTGTCCGGTGTGTAGCATGTAGATGGTTTCCGATACGCGCTCCCACCCGGACAGGTCAGCCCAAGCCAGCAACGCACCGCTGCCTTGGTCGAGATAGCCTGTGCCCCCGTTTGTCTTGAGCGTGAAAACGTCGGCGGCATCGCTCGAATAAGGAAAGCTCAGCTCACGCAGCTCGGCCACAGGGGTATCGGTCAGGAGCGCCATCTGGTCGAAGGCCACGCCGGTCTGGCCGCTCACCTCCGCCGGGAAGGCTGGCGCTGCACCACCATCAGGGAGAAGATCGAAGGTCGAGGCCGTCATCCACAACGCCGTAGTGGACGACAGAACGAGACCGATCACGGCGATGCGGGCAATCCCGACATGCAGTCGAGCGGCAAGCGGCCCCCGCAGAGGCGCGAACCAGCGTCGCCAGCCGCCGGCCCGCCGCGCGATCAGCGCAGCACCGGACAGCGACAGGACCAGCATCGCCAAAGCCCCCGTCGCCATGGCAATACGCCCCCCATCCCCGAGGAACAGCGAGCGATGCAGGTTGGTGAGCCAGCGGAGGGTCTGGTTCGGGTCGGCCAGGGCCACGCCCTCACCCGTCGCCGGATTGATCACGGCAGCGCCGGGCGTGCCCTGGTCGAACCAGTAGGCGGTGATCCGGCCCGATGGAGACCGGCGGATCTGCTCGACGCCCGGATAGGCCGCCTGGATGCGGTCCGCGAGGGTGGCGACGGTCAGACCGGCTTCCACCTGCGGCGCGGCGAGTCGCTCGGCCGCAGGAAAGACCGATAGCGCCGCGCCGCTCATGCTCAGGATGGTCACGAGAGCCAGTGCCAGAAGACCTGGCCAGCGATGGAGTGCCCGTATCATGGCCTCTTCCCTCACATGTCGTAAGCGAAACTTGCGACGTAGCGGCGGCCGCGAACGGGCGTGCCGGCGCCATCGGTCGTCAGGGGCACCGCCACCTCGTTCGGACTGTCGCGCATGTCCTCGACGGCGGCGTCGATATGGAGCGTGTAACCCGCATCAAACAGCGCATCTGCAAGATCAAGCGTGATCTCGAGCGTCCGGCCCGCGCCGACGCTGGCACCGGTGATGCCATTCACCTGCGCGGTGTCACCGCCCGTGGCGCGGTACCAGTCGCTCAGGTGCTCATAGTATTTGGACTTTCCGCCAGCCATCCAGAGGCTGCCAACATAGGCGCCCGAGGCGTCGGTGACGTAGAGAGCGAGGTAAGCCCCGTCCCCGCCATAGTTGTTGAGGGTGGTCGTAAGGGTCACCGGCCGTGCCGTGGCGAGGCCGGGGAACGTCAGCGCCGTGGTGAGCGCGAGCGTGGCGAATAGCGATTTCATCGGATGGATCCTTGTTCGAAGAAGTCAGTGGAGCAGTTCATTTCACCTGAACCTGAGGAGAAGCGCCGTTCTCGAAGAGGCCGTTCTCCGGCGGCTGGGCGGTGCCGGCCGGCGCAGGATTGCGGGCGCCGCCGCGATCGTCGTCGTCCTCGTATTCCATCTCGATAACCTGCAACGTCGCCGGATCGAGTTTCACCTCGATCTTCCGGCCACTGCTGTCGCGGCCCTCGATCTCGTAGCAGCCATCGTCGATCTCGAAGTCACGCACGGTCCAGCCGTTCTGCTCGGCCACCTGCATTGCGGCCTCCCGAGGCTGCCACTGGTTGCGGGGCACGGAGCAATCGTCGTCATCGGCGAGCGCTGCGCCTATGGGCAAAAGTGCAGCCAATGCAAATACGGTCAGGGTATTGTTCATGGCGGGGTCTCCTTTGTGTCTGCTGCGATCAATCTGGAGGGTGGACCTGAGGCTTTCCTGACGTCGGAGCGAAATTCGCTTCAGCTTGCCGTCAGAAATGAAAAGGCCCTACCGGTGAGAGCGGGGCCAGGCCAAGACCGAGGGGCGATCAGCCCACAAAATCCGGGAGGTCAGACGATTTCGCCGGGACCGGGCGCACTCTGAGCGTGCGCTTCAGTCATCGTCGTCGTCCTCATATTCGAACTCGATCACTTCAAGCGTTGCCGGATGGACCGTGACCTCGATCCGGCGCCCCTCGGCGTCGCGACCCTCGATTTCATAGCAACCGTCGTCGATCTTGATGCGGCGCACCGTCCAGCCGTTCTCTTCGGCCAGGCTGGCCACGGCATCGCGCGGCTGCCAATCGGCCATCGGCACGAAGCAGTCGTCATCCGCCAGTGCGACCCCGGCGGGAAAGGCCGCGAGAATACCAAGAATTGTCAATGTCTTCCTCATGAGCCAAACTCCCCTATGCGGCCATCTTGATGAAATTTATGCGCGCCGAAGCTGACGGCAACCTGAAGGGGTCGAACCACCCGCTTCAGCTTCGTGTCAGCCAGACGGATGATGGAGGGCCATCAAGAAAGGACAGGGACGACCATGCGCATTCTGCTGATCGAGGACGATACAACTCTCGGCGCCGCCGTGCGCGACCAGATCGCGGCCGACGGCCAGTCCGTGGACTGGGTCACGCGACTCGACGCTGCGGGCGACGCTCTGCGCACCACCTCTTACGACCTGATCCTGCTCGACCTCATGCTGCCAGATGGGCGCGGCATCAGTTTCCTCAAAACCCTGCGCGCACAGGGCGACGTGACGCCGGTGATCATCCTGACCGCGCTCGACCAGATCTCGGACCGGATCGAAGGTCTGAACGCCGGTGCAGACGACTACCTCGTGAAGCCCTTCGACCTTGCTGAGCTGTCCGCCCGGATCGGCTCGGTCGCTCGGCGCTATAGCGGCAACCCGAACCCTATCGTTACCCATGGCGCGCTGGAGGTCGATCTGGCCGCGCGCAGCATCCTCCGCGACGGCAAGCCCGTCCACCTGACCGCACGGGAATGGGCTCTGTTCGAGGCCTTCCTAGCCCGCCCCGGCCAGCTTCTGTCCAAGGCGCAATTGGAAGAAAAACTTTATGCCTTCGACGCCGAAGTGGAGAGCAACACGATCGAGGTCCATGTCAGCCGATTGCGCAAGAAGCTCGGCAGCGCGGTGATCGCAACCGAACGCGGCATGGGTTACAGGCTGGGCAAACCATGAGCCTGCCGCGCAGCCTTCAGGCGCGGCTCGGTCTGTCGCTGGGCCTCGTGCTGACAATTCTGTGGCTGCTGGCTGCGACGGTAACGTCCGTAATCGTCCGCGGCGAAATCGACGAGGTCTTCGACAGCGCCCTGCGCGAGACCGCGGAGCGCATCCTGCCGCTGGCTGTGACCGATATCATCGGACGCGAAGACCAGGGCGTGACGCAGCGGCTCGCGCCGGTCCGGGAACACGACGAATTCTTCACCTATCTCGTCCGCGATTCCGAGGGGCGCATCCTGCTGCAATCCCACGCGGCGGACCCAAGCGTGTTCCCCCCCTATCAGGGCCAAGGATTCACCCAGACAGCGACCTACCGTCTCTATAGCGACGCGGTGCTTGAGGGGACGATCCGCATCACGGTGGCCGAACCGCTGGCGCATCGCGAGGCGGTCGCGCGAGAAATTCAGATGGGCCTCAGCCTGCCGCTGCTGATCGTGCTGCCGGTCGCACTTGTAGCCATCATCCTGGCCGTCCGATTCAGCCTCGCCCCCCTACGCCGCTTCCGCGCGCAGCTCGAGTCGCGCGGCGCCCGTGACCTGTCCGAGGTGCCCGCGAACGACCTGCCGGCAGAGATCGGCCCACTGGCCGCGACCCTCAACAGCCTTCTGGCCAGATTGCGCGAAGCTTTCGAAGCCGAGCGCAGCTTTGCGGCGAACGCGGCCCATGAACTTCGGACACCGCTGGCGGGCGCCATTGCGCAGGCGCAGCGGATCCGGTCAGAGACCTGTGACCCGGCCACTGACGCACGCGCTGCAGAGATCGAAGCGACGCTCAAGCGGCTGACGCGGCTTTCCGAGCGCCTCATGCAGCTCGCTCGGGCGGAGGGCGGGCGATTGAGGCAGGACCAAAGCTCGGACCTGAGAGCCGTCGCGCGTGTCATCGTGGACGATATCGGGCGCGCGGGCGCGCCGGGGCGGATCACGTTGACCTTGCCGGAGACGGCCCTCATGTCGGACATTGATCCCGACGCCTTCGGAATCCTCTTGCGAAACCTCGTTGAAAACGCCCTCCGTCACGGGGCGAAGGATGCTCCGGTCAAAGTGACCCTGACGGAAGAAGGGCACCTGATCGTAGCGAACGACGGTCCCGTCCTGCCGCGCGACACTCTTGACCGCCTGACCGCCCGTTTCGTGCGCGCAAGTGCAAGCCCCGATGGCAGCGGGCTTGGCCTCGCCATCGCCGCCGCCATCGCGGACCGGATCGGAAGCACGCTCCTTCTGGAGTCACCGCGTCCGGGTGGGTCTTCCGGTTTCCAGGCTTCCGTCAGGTTGCCGACAGACGTTCCGGACACATTCGCACGAGGCCCGATACGAAGGGCGTAACAAGTGGGAAACCATGGGCCGCTTCGCACCTGATCTTGAAATGCCGCCTTTGCGTAGCCGGTCAACCAACGCACCCCGATCACGAGGACGGCGAGCCGCTCCAGCGTAATGCGGCATCGAACTTTTCCGTGGTGTCGTGACAGCCGGCTAGACAACCTGCGGCCTCTCCTCCGCAACGGATCGGCAACAGGGACATAACGGCGTTAACGGAAATAGTGTCGTAACGCAGGGTGGCTGCGTCAGGGCGACTGCGACACCTAGCCGCCCGGCGTCTTCAGCGGCATCACGCTCGGAGCCATCCTTCGAGTTTGGCCGTATCCGGCAAGCCGCCGGTATGGACGAGCTTGCCATCAACCGAAATGCCCGGCGTGGACATGACGCCCGCCAAGGCGATGGATTTCGCGTCGCTGATCTTCACGACTTCGACCTCGATACCGAGGCGGGATGCCGCGTCCTTGACCATGGTTTCTGTCGCTTCGCAGCGTTTGCAGCCGGGACCGTAGATATTGACGGTTTTCATGTGTGTATCCTTTCAGAGAATAGCATCGCCCCGGAGCTTCCCTCACATCAGGACATTAAAGAGAAATCCGGTGGCGAGGATTCCCGCAGCGACGACGGCGATGAAAATTGCGATCAGTTGAAGTTTCAGAACCTGTTTGAGGATGATCATCTCAGGCAAGCTCAAGGCGATGACCGACATCATGAAGGCCAGCGTCGTGCCAAGGGCCGCACCCTTGCCCAGAAGCGCCTCGACAATCGGGATAACGCCAGCCGCATTGGTGTACATCGGCACGCCCACTACGACGGCGGCGGGAACCGACCACCAGGCCTCGCCGCCCATGATCCGCAGCATCATCTCTTCGGGGACATAACCGTGGATCGCCGCGCCGATGCCGATGCCGACCAGCACCCAGATCCAGACCTTGCCGACGATCTCGCGCACCTGCTCGACGCCGATCTTCAGCCGGTCGACAAGCGTCAACTGCTCTTGCGGCAGATCGCCCACCGGGCCCGCATTCAGTTCGCGCACCCAATCCTGCAGGTAGCGCTCCAGCCCCATGCGCCCGAGGACAAACCCCGCCACGGTGGCAATTGTGAACCCGAATACAAGATATATCGTGGCGATCTCCCAGCCCACCAGACCGTAGAGGAGCCCGAGGCCCACCGGCCCAACCATCGGACCCGCGATCAGGAAAGAGAAGGTGACACCCAGCGGTATGCCCGCCGAGACGAAGCCGATGAAGAGCGGAACCGAGGAGCAGGAGCAGAACGGCGTCAGCACGCCCAGAAGCGAGGCAAGTGGATAGCCCCAGACCTGCCGTTTGCCCGCCAGAATCGCGCGGGTCTTTTCCGGGCTGAACCAACTGCGCAACACGCCTGTGACGAAGACGATGCCGGTCAGGAGCAACAGCACCTTGGGCACATCATAGACGAAGAAGGCGATGGCCTCACCGCTGTGGCTGTTGCGGGCCACCGGGAACAGCGCCGTCACCCATTCCGAAATCGGGATCAGCCGACCGTAAAGCAGATACAGGACCACGCCCACAACAGGCACGCCCACATACCAAAGCCAGTCGGGCGCACCGCGATGCGGGGCGGAGTCATGTGTTTCGGCGGTCATGCGACCTTCCTTTCAAGATTGAATTCTGCAGCCAGCACAGCGTCGATCACTACCGTGATTTCCGGCGCGAGGTCGGCGTTCCGGCGATAGCGCACCCATTGCGCATCGCGCCTGTCCAGCACGAGGCCGACCTCACGCAGCACCTTCATGTGCCGCGACATCCGGCTTTGGCTCACGTCGAGCCTTGCCATCAATTCACAGACACAATGCTCATCCCCATCCCAGAGAAGAGCGAGCGCAGCTCGGCGAGTCGGGTCGCAAATGGCGGTAAGTACATCCTGCATGGTCGAATGATTATGCGCCGCAGCGCATATGCGCCTTGATCCATATCAACCGCTGCCAGGGTCGGGGGAATACAGCCGCTCTTCCCCGCTCATGGCTTGCAAGCAAACCACTGCCGGTCAGCGGGATGCAATGGCCGCAATCGCGCCCGCCTGCGTTTCGTATGAGCCTTGATGCTCAAACACCATGCGGACCGCACGCGCGCGGACCTCTGGCGATTAGCGATTTGCCATTTTGCTTTTCGTCATAACCATCATCCTTAGTTAAGTTGATGGTCTCCGGCAAACCCGGGGCGATTCAGACGGCCCTTACGCCCGAAATTCAAACCCTATGCCGAGTTGAACGCCTGGCTTGAAGACCGGTGCCTGGCCTACGGCTCGCCGCATATCACCTTGTCGTATGCGTCGAACATCGTCGCTGGCCTGATATCCTTGAAGCGTGGCTGGTGGGTAGCGCCCTATTTTGTGAAGCGCGGCAGCTATACTTCAATCGAATTTGATGATGCGTGAATTTCGAGAACGCCTAGTCCGACCGGGTCTTCCACAAACGGCCAAAGCTCCGCCCCGCCCCGACGAAACTCAAAATTGTGGAAGTCAGGCGAGGCGCCACCGGGCGTCGCTACCTGGATCACGCGCGCGGCGATCGCGCGGAACGGGGCATAGAAGTGAAAGGTGGACTTCACCGCGACCACGCGCTTCTCGGCCAGGCGGATGCCCATCTGCTCGAAGGCCTCGGGATGATAGACCTGCGTGCGCAGATCGTTGACCAATAGGTCTGTATCCGTGCCGATACGCAGCCACACCATACATCCTAGCGGCTCGAGACCTGGGCCAAGATGCTGTCCCAACCCGGATGCGATCCGCATGACCCGCGCCTCAATGTCGATGGGATCGCCTGAAAAAGCGCTAGTCTTGCCGCCCACGCGCAGCGACAGAGTCGCGCCCTCGCCGGCATCGCAACAGATGCGCACAACGATCGGATCCCAGATCAGACCGAGCGCGACGCCCGGCAGCTTGCGGCTCAGGATCTCGCGTAGCATGAAAGTCGCGTCACCTGGCGCACCGGCGCCCGAATTGTCGCCCATGTCGGCAAGCACAACCGGCTGCGGGGCCTTCTCGTCCTGTGCCATGTCGAGGGCCTCGCCCAAAGTGGGATACTCTACCGTCAGCGCGCGCCGGCGATCATAAAAGCTGCGCCCGAAAGTCTCGGCGGTCGTGTGTGCGATATCCGCATCACCATCTGCGATCACCAGAAACCGAGCGCCCAGATCGGCCACGTCGGCCCAAGCGAACCCATGCGACAGAGACACCGATAGGATGCCGGGTCGTGACTCCAATTCGTGCATTTCGCGCACGATGCGAGCCATTTCGCCCTCCTTGGTCATGTAAAGGCCCAGCATCCGGCAATCGAAGACTTTCATGACCGGGTCGATTTCACCCAGCACCATGCGCCGCGCCATGTCGAACAGCTCTTCGGCGCGCGGGGTGGCGTCGTCGTGAGGATACTCCTTGAAGGTAATGACCAAATCCGCTGCCTCGCACATCTGCGCCGTCAAGTGGCAATGCAGATCGAGCGCGACACCGATCACCGCATCCGGGCAGCGTGCGCGCACAGCGGCGAGGATATTCCCCTCGCAATCTTCGGTGCCCTCGGCCACCATCGCTCCATGGAGTTGCAACAGGACAATATCCGCGCCGCCAACCGCTTCCAGATCAGACAGGATTTCTTCGCGCAGAGCGTCAAAAGTGGGCGCGGTAGTCAGGCCCGCTGGTTCGGCAATCGCGGCGAGGCTTTCAGTCACCTGCCACCCCTCGGCCAGGGCCCCTGCCCGCCAGACATGCAGCGCCTCGGTCATCAGATTGGGCGCCTCCTGCGTTGCAGTGCCGTGGCGCAGGTAGAACTCTTCGAAGCCCGACATCGCGGTCGGCATCGAGCAAAAGGTGTTCGTTTCGGTTGAGAGGGTCGCCATGAACAGCCGCATCGTCATTCCCAGGTTGTCTCAGTTTAATGAATAGCCCCAGCCCAAGGAGTGGGGCCGCGCGAAGGCCCCGGAACGTGCTCGGAGCCTTCACTTCGTCATTTTGGCGACGCCTAGCTGGCTTTCCACCAGCGTTCCATGAACCTCGCACCATCGAGGTCGAGATTGGAAGAGAAGGCTTCTGGAGTACCCACGCTGTCGGCGGTGACAAAGACGTAGGAAGCGAACATCGGGATCGCCACGCCGCCCTGATTGGCGGCGATGTCCTGCATTTCAAAATACATCTCCTGGCGCTTTGCCTCGTCCAGTTCCGCGCGTGCCGCGAGAAGAAGCTGGTCGAACGCATCGTGGGACCAGTAGGATTCATTCCACGCCACGCCCGACTTGTAGGCTAGCGAGAACATCATATCCACAACAGGGCGCCCCGCCATGTAGCTGGCGCACCACGGGCGCGAGCGCCACACATCGCTCCAGTAGCCATCGTTTGGCGCACGCTCGACGTCGACAGTAATGCCGCATTGCTTGGCCGAGTTCTGTATCAAGAGGCACGCATCTACCGCACCCGGAAAAGCTGCATCGGCAGTGGTCAACGGGATTTTCAGGCCACTGATGCCGGCTTTTTCCAAGTAGAACTTTGCCTTGTCCGGATCAAAAGTCTTCTGCTCCATTTGGTCGTTATAATAACGCTGGTTTGGACCGATCGGATGATCATTGCCAACTGCGCCATAGCCAAAGAGCACCTTTTCGACCATCTCCTCCCGATTCATCGCCCATTTCAGCGCCTGGCGCAGGTTGTTGTCGTCAAAGGGCGCTACATTGGTGAGCATCGGGAAAGTATAGTGCTGAGTGCCGGCGACCGAATGCAGCGTCACACCCGGCTTGCGGGCCATCAGGTTCGCCGTCTTGAGATCGACCTTGTCGATCAAATCGACATCCCCCGATACGGCGGCTGTCATTCGCGCGTTGGTGTCGAGCAGCGCGAGAAGGCGCCATTGATCGACATGTGCCACCGCGTCGTTCCAGTGGTTCTCGAAGCGTGAAAGTTCGGCCGAAACACCGGGCTTGAAGCTATCGAGACGATAGGGGCCCGTGCCGATCCCTGCCCTCCAGTCGATGCTACCATCGACCGCAGGCATTATCGGGAAGTGATAATCGCTAAGAACCGCCGGAAAATCTGCGTTGCCACTTGCTAGGGTAAAAACGACGGTGCGAGGGCCATCGGCTCTGATATCGGTCACGTCCGCGACCAGCGGAGCACCCGCCGAGTCCGAGTTGTCGCCCCGATGGTAGTTGATCGATGCGATGACATCATTGGCGGTGACGGAATTCCCATCGTGGAATTCCAACCCCTCGCGTAGGGTGAACGTCCAGACCGAAGCACCGTTTGACGCTTCCCAGGACTCGGACAGCGACGGGCGCACCGCGCTATCCGCGTCAATCTCAGTCAGGTAGCCATGCATTCCATAGGCAAGCGGGATCAGGAAGCCCGCTTCGAAACGGCCGGGATCGAGCGTATCAGTCGTGGCGCCATGACCGAGACCAGCGGTGAGCATTCCGCCTTTTTGGGGCGTGGCTGCCGCCGCGCGTCCAGCAAGGCCGCTGGCCACCGTAAGGCCGATGCCGGTAGCAAGTGCGCCCCGCATAAATTGGCGGCGTCCGATCGCTCCTCTGAGAAGTCGCCCTTCAAGCTGCTTGAGATATTCATTCCGGTTCATGTCAGGCCCTCCTTGTGATTGGATTTGCCTGAACATCAATCGAATCATCGCGTTATACAATTAAGCGACTTTAAGCTATATAACGCGAAGCTAAGCACCTCGGAACACTGACAAACTTCCATATGACAAATGAACTTGAGAAAAACCTCCAATTCCTCTGCGCCGAGAAGCCATCGGTGGCGCAAGTCTGCCGTGAGATCGGCATCAATCATCAACAATTCAGCAAATACCTGAACGGGAAGTCGCGACCCTCTGCCCACAACCTCCGCCGCATCTCCAAGTATTTCGGGCTATCGGACGCCACACTGCTCGGCCCCCATGACGCTCTGCTCAATGTCTATCACAGGCAAACCCAATCCTTTGCCGAACGGCGCAGTGATCCTCTCGCAACCGCCTTCCCAGGCAATCTGGCGGCGCTCAGGCCCCACCTGGGAGCCTACCAGGTCCACTTCACATCCACGGCGGCGCCAGGTTCAATCGTCGTGAACGCAATGTTCCTGGACGAGTCCCCCGGCATGGTGCGCTCGCGATTGATCGAGGCTCTGGCGGGGGCACCAGGCCAGCCCCGCCGCTGGACACGTTGCGATGGCAAGGTCGGATATCAAAACGGGCGAATCTTCGTACTAGACAACGAGACCACGGATACGGGCTCGCTAACCATGTCCATCCTCGTTCCGCCACACCGACAGAACAGGCAGTATCTCTTCGGCAAGATGCTCTTCCTCGCCTCTGTTCCGCTGCGTGCACCGACAAGCTCGGATGTCGTTTGGAAAAGGGTCGAGAGCTACCGAACAGTCCGCGACGTCATATCTTCCTGCGGGATATTCCCAAGGAACTCGAGGAGAATAGATCCGGTCGTCCAGGCGCATCTATCATCTCCAAACCCTTCAGGTGATTGATGGCCAGGAACCGCACTTGGTGCACTTGCACGTTGATGTGGCTCAGAAGGAGGAACTGGAATTGGCGAGAGCGCAAGCCAAGATCTTGCTATACATTTTGCTATACGCCAACTTTTATTATAAATTCTTTCAATTACTTATACTCTATCGGCCACCACGACGACGGACACCTCCTCCGCCAGAAAAAACGTCAACACACTGAATCAAAAAGATATTTATACATAAAATTTATACTAGCCCTAACTTTATCCCTAAATCACCCACCCGTTAAGGCATCTCAAATCCCAGCACCTCGAAAAAAATAAATCGCACGCCCTGGAAATTTACTCACAGCAAGATTTAGTGGGCAAAGGTAGTTTCGAATTTCAGCCCATACCTCAAGGCACGCTCGATACCGATATGCGCCTGACAGACGCAGGCGACGGGCAGCAGCGCAGAGAACGCCCACAATCCGAGCCCGTCCCGAAGGGTTGGAGCGGTGTAGGTATGAGCGAGATTGTATAGCGGTGTTGCGACGCTTGGTCCGAAGGCGTAGTCAACCACGGCGTGATTGGGTGACCGCCTCCTCGCCCTTCAGCGAATCCAACGCGACCTCGGCCTTGAACTCTGGATGATGTTGCTTCCGTTTGGGCATCTTTGATTGTGTTAATGATCAGCAGACAGCAAATCGCAGCTTACGCCAGTGTCCAAATTTCATGGGGCGAACTCACATCGAGCCTGTTTTGAGGCGTTTATAGCGCGTACAGGCAGTCCTCGTTTGTTTCAGCTAACGTGTAAGTCGTGTGTCAGTCGGGACAACGGGTTGAAGCCTGTATCACTCACAACTCCAGTTTCCCCGAGCGACATGGTCAGCCCCCTGCCCGTATCCGCCAAAATCATATGCATAAAGAACACCATGTTTGGTTGGACGACAGTGCTCTGCCCCGTGCAAAACATGGGTTGCTCCATCCAAGTCGGCGGGTAATTGGCGCTTAACGAATAACCGCAGGCGTTCAGGCGATGCTCGCTATACCCGGCGTCGTCCAGGATCCGGGCGTGAGTGTCAAACACGTCGCCAACAAGATTGCCGGGCTTGCACACCTGCTGACAGGCCGCCAGAGCTTCGCTGCAAGCGTCGTGCATTCTTTGGTGTTCGGGTGAAACCTGACCTGTGAGGGCCGTTCGCATGATACAGGCATGATAGTGCCGGTAGGACGCGCCAAATTCCAGTTGGACCTGATCTTGAACACCGATCTTTTCGCGACCGGTGAAGTTCCGGACCAAAAGCGCGCCCTCCCCTGATCCGATGATGAACCGACCGGCGGAATAATCGCCGCCACCTTCATAGATCGCGTTATGAGCAACGGCGAATAGATGCCCTTCATCGACGCCGGGTTTCAGTTCGGCGTAGACGTCCTCCATGGCCTTGTCGCCCAGTTCGGCAGCTTTGGTGACGTATTCCAGTTCCGCAGGGCTTTTAACAATACGAATGGCCTGCACCAGGTTGGACGCATCCACGAGATCACAGAACCCCTCAAAGGAATGGCGCACCATCTCCCATCGTGCGCCCGTCAGGCAGCCTGCATCAAGTTCGATACCCAGTCGTTTGCCCTCGCATTTATACGACCTGAGCATATCCTTCAGATCTTCGGCGGGGCTCGCCCCTTCACGGTCCATCCAGATGCGTATGTCCTTGATCAACGAGGTATGCATCGCCTGCCGGTGATCCGCAGAGCGGGTCAGCAGCGCCAAAGCCCCGTCAGCGCCAAAGTACAATCCCTGAAACTGCGAATATCCCGTGGTGTCGTACCCCGTCAGATAATACATGGTCTCCTGCTTAAAGATCAAAAGACCATCAAGCCCTTGTTCAGCAAGCGCCGCTTTGACCTTGCCATGACGAGATGCGAACTCTTCTTGTGTAAAATGCAGCGGCATTAAAGCGTGTCCTGAGTTGAAGATGGGGGGCGGAAGCAATCGGGCGCTACGCAGGTAACGCCCGATCCGTTTGCTAACTTTTCAGAGGCGTGTTGGTCGCGTTACGCGAACCACCACCGCTCCAGGCATTTGATGCCATCCATATCCCAAGCTGCGGACATCCGATTGTGTGCAACCTTGTCATTGGTGGCGAACACATAGTTCGAGAATACAGGTGCAAGAACACCGCCGTCATCGCTGCACAGCTGCTGCATTTCATAGTACATTTCGCCGCGCTTGCTTGTGTCCTGCTCCGAACGGGCTTGGCCCAGCAGATCGTTAAAGCGGTCGTTGGCCCAATGTGTTTCGTTCAAAGAAACACCCTTTGCGTAGATCGAGGAGAACACCCAATCTTCGGTCACGCGCCCGCTCCAGTAAGACGCAACGAAGGGTTTCTTGTTCCAGACATTTGCCCAGTAACCGTCATTGGGTTCGCGCGTCACATCAATGTTGATGCCAGCTTTTGAGGCGTGTTCCTTGTACAGCAGCGCGCCATCAATCGCGCCGGAAAATGCAGAATCTGCCGCGCTCAGAGGGACAGTCAGTTCCGTCAGCCCCGCCTTTTTCAGGTGGAATTGTGCACGATCCGGATCATAGGGGCGTTGCGGCAAGTCTTTTGCGAAGTATTTGTTCGACCGTCCGATTGGGTGATCATTGCCGACATAGCCATGACCGAACAAAAGTTTGTCCAGCAGGTCCTGACGATCGATCCCGTATTTCAGTGCAAGACGGACATCGGGATTGTCAAACGGCGCCGTATCGCAAAACATGGAATACACATAGTGAAGCGTGCCTTGGGTTTCTTTCAGATTGATACCCGGCCGTTTTCCCAAAAGATGTGCGGTTTTCAGGTCCACACGGTCCATCGCATCGATCTGCCCTGACACCAGCGCACTGGTCCGCGCGTTCGTGTCGATGATCGACAAGACTTCGACTTCGTCGAAATGACCGTGGCCTTCTTTCCAATAGTTTGGATTGCGCACCATTGACGTGCTGATCCCGGGCTCGAAGCTTTTGAGCTTGTATGCCCCGGTACCGTCACCAGACTGCCAATCCACGACACCATCGCGCACAGGCATAATGGCAATGTGATAATCACTCAGCAGGAATGGAAAATCTGCATTCCCGTCCGACAGCGTAATGACAACCGTATGCGTGCCGTCCGCCTTGATCTCTTGGATCGGGGACAGGATGCTGTTCACGAGCGAAGTGGAGTTTTCACCAAGGTGATGCTGGATCGAGCCGATCACATCTTCTGCATCCATCGTTTTACCGCTGTGGAATTCGATCCCCTTGCGCAATACGAACGTCCACTCCTTGGAATCCGGGGAACCTTCCCAGCTTTCAGCCAATTCGGGGATCAGTTCGTCGTCGTTGCCGATTTCGGTCAGACAGTTGCGCAAGCCAAACCCGACAACCTGCATATAGGTGTCTTCAAAGGTGGCTGGGTCCAATGTGTTTGTCGTGGACCCCAAACCCAAACCGATACGCATCACCCCGCCCTGCTTGGGGGTTGCAGCCATCGCCGAATTACCCGTCAGCGACATCGCAGCAGGAAGTGCCACCCCCATTGCAAGCGCCCTGGATACGAAGTCGCGTCGCGACATCTCACTCTGCCCGGGAAGGATTAAGCTTTTATCGTTATTCTTCATTCTTACTCTCCTGTTGTTCCAGAAACGCCGGCAAGGACATGCTGGATGGGTTCTACACTCTGGACGAGATGGGGACGCAAAGTGCTGACCGCAGATGTGCTGCGGATATTATGGTCGGCCCTGTTCAGTTCGCCGTTAACGAACCCAAAGACCCTTTGGCACGCTTTTTCCGTGTCAAACGGGAAAGCCCGAATGCGGTCTCGTGCATTCTTCTACCAGACCTCATTCGATACCCCCGCAGTTAAAAGTGTAGGTCGCACATTGATGTTCCGCTTGATGGAACTTATGTACCGCCCAATGAAACTTGAGAAAGTTATACGAAGGCGGGTCTTTTGAGTCAACGAATTTCTCAGTGGACGGGCTGGGCATTGCGCGGTACTCCCCCCAACTGGACCCGCTGGAGCCAAATTGCGCCCCTTCGAATTTTGATTTTTTGCAATTGGCGCAGCGGCGAGATTTTGGCGCATTCCCAAGGCTTTCCTTGTATTTCCGGCGCCCGGCAGCAATGTTATTTCAGAATTAAGACCGCGGAGTTATGATGACCGGCACGCCACAAAGAGACGTATTGAACAAATCTGTAGCACTGATTGACGCCCTAAGCCGCGCTTCCGAGCCCATGCGATTTGTCGATCTTGTAAAGGCCGCAGGTCTGCCCAAAAGCACCAGCCATCGCCTTTTGGGGTCCCTTTCCCGCGAAGGACTTGTCGTCTTTGACGAAAAGAACCAGCGCTACCGTCTGGGACTGAAGATCATGACCTGGGCCTCAAAGACATGGAACAACGTGGAGGTTGCTGGCGTTGCGCAGGACGACATGAACATGCTGCACGCCAAAGTGAATGAACAAGTTTCACTAGCCGTTCGTGACGGGATGGAGGTGGTCTATGTCAGGGCAACGGAATGCAACCAGCAACTGAACATTATCGCCAGTCAAATTGGCGATCGGGAACCTGCCCATTGTACGGCGGTCGGCAAAGTCATGCTGGCGCATCTTCCCGCGCCTAAACTTGAGGCCCTCTTAAGCTCGGCCACTCTGACACGGTTTACCGAACATACAATCACCGACCCCGCAGCCTTTAAAGAAGAGCTGGCCCAGATCAAACTGCAGGGCTTTTCCTGCAGTGATCGGGAAAAGCATGACATGGTGCGCGGCATTGCGGCCCCTATTTTCAATTTTGAAGGCCGCGTGATTGCGGCGATCAATATTTGGGCACCCGTATTTCGCATCGAGCAAGACGTTCTGCTGAGCTGGACTGATATTTTGATCCCAGCAGCGCTGAATGTTTCCCGGAAAATGGGGTATACGGCTTAACCTCCTACCGCTGACATGGGTCGTGTTCGGGCGCCGGCAGGTTCTGGCACCCGCTGAATCTGCGCGCCTCCCCCCCCCAATTCCCGCCGCGTCTTTTGGAGAACAGCATTTCTGCCGCCCTCCCCCAGATATCCTCACATGGATTTCATCTACAGGGTTTTGATCCTGCGGGTTTGAATTTTCGTGTTTGACAAGACGGCTGGATTGGCGATACCCATATCGCACGGTCCGCTTAACGGGACATATGTTCCACTTAGGGGAACATCTAGAATCACAACACCCGCACCCCTCGCGGACCCACAACATTTGATAGCACCATGTTATCCCTTCGGCGCAGTTTCTGCTCATCAGTCACACGCCTCCTGTCACATGGTCATGAAGGAGAGACGCTATGCATCTGACTGAATACGCGCGTTATGATGCTATGGGTTTGGCCGAACTGGTCGCCAACAAAGACGTCAGCTCCAAAGAACTGGCGACACTGGCACTAGAGGCCATCAACTATGTAAACGCCGATCTCAACGCCACGATCGAAACCTTTCCAGACCGCACAGACGCACACCCTGCCTCTGGTCCGTTTTCCGGTGTTCCGATGTTGAACAAAGACATCGGCGCCGAAGAAAAGGGCGCATTGTGCGAAATGGGCAGCAAGCTGGCCCTTGGCAATATGTGTACGCAAGACAGTTTTGTCTTTTCGCGATTTCGCCAAGCAGGTTTCAACAATCTTGGCAGAACAGCCACACCGGAATTTGCTCTTGCAGGTGTTACCGAAAACGCTGTGACCGGCATCACCCGCAGCCCTTGGAATCTTGATCACACACCTGGCGGCTCTAGCGGCGGATCATGTGCAATGGTTGCATCGGGGGCCGTGCCAATTGCCACGGCAAGTGACGGCGGCGGATCAATCCGCAGTCCCGCATCCCACAGCGGTCTGGTCGGCCTCAAACCAACACGCGGGCGCATCTCCGCAGGGCCCGCCCAAGCGGAAGCCCTGAACGGCCTGGCAGCGACCTTTGCCGTCACCCGCACAGTGCGGGACTGCGCCGCAGCTCTGGACGCGGTGAAAGGGTCAGCCGTAGGCGATCCCTATATCATCCCGCCCTCCGAAACATCCTATCTCGACCTGCTGGCGCGCCCGCCAAAAACCATGCGCATCGCTTACACAACAGACCCGTGGGTCCGTGAATGCGATCCGGAAGTACAAGCAGGCGTCCACAAAGCCTTGAGCGTTCTAGAAGACGCAGGCCACAACATCGAAGAAGCCCGTCCCGAAATTGATTATGTGGCGCTCATGGCCGCCGCTTTGACCGTATCTTGCGCTAGCGTCGCACATAGCTCTGATGCACTTGGGGCGGCACTGGGCCGAACTCCGGGGCCTGACAACCTGCAATCTGCCACATGGGCGTTTTATCAAGCGGGCAAAAAACTGTCGGCCTCAGATATGCTGGACGCGCTGGAAGTCTTCAACACCATCAACCGTCAAGCAGGCGCGTTCTTTGAGGCCTATGATGTGTTGGTCATGCCAAGTTGCCTTGGTCCGGCACCCAAAATCGGCGCGTTGGATTGCAACCCAGCAGGTCCCGTTGATCCCCATACTTGGAATGAACAGGTTTCCAAACTGGGCGTTTTCATGCCCTTGTTCAACGTCACAGGCCAACCCGCGATTTCATTGCCGCTGCACCAAAGTTCTGGAGGCTTGCCAATCGGCGTGCAATTTGCCGCAAAATTTGGCGATGAAGCGAGCCTCTTCTCCTTGGCTGGCTTCATGGAGCAGGCCCTGCCATGGTCACACAAGCAACCCGCACTGCATGTTTCCAACAAACTCGGATAGCAGACGGGAAAGCGCCATCCCTTGGGAATTTCCAAAGGGTGCTGTTAGCTCTCACGATCAAGCGAACTAAGAAGAAGGCGCAAGAAACATGGATGGACTGCCCAAAATGGTCTTCAAGCGCCTCGCCTTCGGCGTTGTGACGCTTTTCATCATTTCGCTTATCGTCTTCTTGGGGCTCGAGGCATTGCCGGGCGATTTGGCCCAGACAATTTTGGGTCAGGCCGCCACCGAAGAAAACACCGCAGCACTGCGCCATAAGCTGGGGTTGGATTTACCCGCACACGTGCGCTACTTCACATGGCTGAGCGGTATTGTGGTTGGCGATTTAGGCGAATCCTTGGCCAGTGGCCGCCCCATATCCGAACTCTTGGGCGCGCGTTTGGGGAATACGTTTTTCCTTGCGGCCGTGTCGGCAACAATGGCGGTTCCCATTGCACTGCTGCTGGGTATCTTGTCGGTGCTCTATCGGGACCGATGGGCGGACAAACTGATTTCCATCTCGACCCTTACCGCGATCTCTTTCCCCGAATTTTTCATCGCCTATATCCTGATCCTCGGGCTTTCCGTCGAGTTTCAGTTCTTCCCCAGCTTTTCTCGCATATCCGACGATATGGGCTTCTGGAACAAACTCTACGCCGTCGCCCTGCCCGCGCTCACGCTGACCCTGATTTCAGTCGCGCATATGATGCGCATGACACGGGCCGCGATTTTGAACGTGATCGCAAGTCCCTACATCGAAATGGCCGTGCTGAAGGGCTTGACCCGTTGGCGCATCATTGTTCACCACGCTTTGCCAAACGCACTGTCGCCTGTGATCAATGTGATCGTGCTGAACCTTGCATTTATGGTCGTTGGGGCCGTGGTGATCGAAGTGGTCTTTGTCTATCCGGGCCTGGGCCAACTGCTGGTGGATTCAGTCTCCAACCGTGATCTGCCCGTAGTTCAAGCCAGCGTTCTGATCTTTGCCGCGACCTATGTGTTGCTGAATTTGCTGGCGGATATCCTGTCCATCATCACCAACCCAAAACTCAGAAATCCAAAGTGAGGATCAATTGATGGGATCGACGTGGAAACTGTTGCGTACAGCGCCAAGCGCCGCGAAGATCGGCATGCTCATTGTCCTTTTGAATTGTTTCGCCGCCGTGTTCGCGCCAGCCATCGCGCCTTACGGTGAAACAGAAATTGTTGGCGCTCCGTGGGAAAACGGATTTTGGGACGCGCAGTCACCATCCCACACCCCCCCTGTCATCCTGGGCACCGATCATATCGGGCGTGATCTGTTGACGCGCGTACTCTATGGCGCGCGCAATACGATTGGGATTGCTCTGCTCACCACGACGCTGGCATTTGCCGTTGGTGTCACACTCGGGTTTCTGTGCGCCACCCTTCGGGGCTGGGTCGATCAACTTATCAGCCGATCCTTTGATATCATCATGGCGATCCCGACGTTGATATTCGCTCTGATGATCCTGTCGGTCCTGGGCACTGAAATTCATATTCTGATCATCGTAATTGCCTTGCTGGATTCCACCCGTGTGTTTCGGATCGCGCGCGCCGTCGCCATGGACGTGGAAATCATGGAATATGTCGAGGTCGCAAAACTGCGCGGCGAAGGGCTTTGGTGGGTGATGCGCCGTGAAATCCTGCCAAACACACTATCCCCGCTGATCGCTGAATTCGGTCTGCGGTTCTGTTTTGTCTTTTTGTTCATCGCCGCGCTTAGCTTTTTGGGTCTTGGGATTCAGCCGCCCTTTGCCGACTGGGGCAGCATGGTGCGCGAAAACGCCCAAGGGATCACCTTTGGCATCATCATTCCCCTTATTCCTGCAGCCGCAATCGCTTTCCTGACGGTTGGGGTGAATTTGGTTGTGGATTGGTTCCTGCACAAAGCATCCGGTATCCGCGACACGCGATAGCCGACAGCCACAAGGAAGTAGAATGTCTGAACCATTGTTGGTCATCAAAGATCTGGTCGCCGAAGGATACCAGGAGGATCGCTGGAGCCCTATTTTGCGGGGCGTTTCCCTGTCGCTGCAAAAAGGCGAGGTTCTGGGCCTGATCGGGGAATCCGGTGCGGGGAAATCCACACTGGGCATCTCAGCAATGGGTCACATGCGGCCCGGCTGCCGTATCGTCAGCGGTTCGATTATGTTTGACGGCATTGATATGGCCACCGCCGCCGAGGAAACCCTGCGCAAGATGCGTGGCGTGCGCATTGCCTACGTTGCCCAGAGCGCTGCTGCCGCGTTCAATCCTGCACATACGTTGATGCAACAATTCACCGAAACGCCTGTGTTTCACGGCGTGATGGATTACAAAGAAGCGGAAAAAGCAGCCCAAAACCTGTTCAAGGTTCTGGGTTTGCCCGACCCTCAGGAATTCGGCAATCGTTACCCCCACCAGGTATCCGGCGGCCAATTGCAACGCGCGATGGTTGCGATGGCGATGGCCTGCAATCCCGACCTGATCATTTTTGACGAACCCACTACCGCGCTGGACGTGACGACCCAGATCGAGGTTCTGGTCGCCATAAAAGATGCCATTCGCAACTTTGACACGGCAGCTCTGTATATCACACATGATTTGGCCGTCGTGTCTCAGATCGCCGACCGCATCATGGTACTGCGCAATGGCCAAGAGGTGGAAACCGGCGATACACGCCAGATCATCGAAGCCCCGACCCAAGAATACACCCGCGCGTTGGTAACGGTTCACCACAAGCACGACGAAAAAAATCACCCTGATGACAGGGACGCAGAAGTATTGGTGATGCAAAATGTTTCTGCCAGCTATGGCAGCGGGGTCAAAATTCTGGATGATGTCAGCATCACTGTGACCAGAGGCAAAACCGTGGCCTTGGTCGGCGAGTCCGGGTCAGGAAAGTCGACTGCGGCCCGCGTGATCACTGGGTTGTTGCCACAAGACACTGGGACCATCAGCTTTCAAGGCACCCCTCTCGCGCCCTCTTTCAAAGATCGCCCCAAAGATCTCTTACGCCGCATTCAAATGATCTACCAAATGCCAGATGTCGCCCTGAACCCGCGCATGATGATCGCAGATGTTATTGGCCGCCCGTTGGAATTTTATTTCGGTATTACCGGAGAGGCACAACGAAACCTGGTGTCGGAACTGCTCGGTAAGATCGAACTGGATGACAGCTATCTTGATCGCTATCCATCGGAGTTATCGGGCGGCGAAAAGCAACGCGTGTGCATCGCGCGGGCACTGGCGGCACAGCCAGATTTAATAGTTTGCGATGAAATCACTTCAGCTCTGGACCCGTTGGTCGCTGAAGGCATTTTACAGCTTTTGCAGGATCTACAAGACGAATTGGCCGTGTCCTACTTGTTTATCACTCACGACCTTGCAACGGTCAAAGCCATATCAAACGAAATCGTGGTGATGCACAAAGGCAGGGTTGTGGAACAAGGCCCGCGCGAAGAAATACTCGCGCCACCGCACCATAAATATACCGAACTATTGCTATCTTCGGTCCCAGAGATGGACCCCGATTGGCTGAAAAACCTGATACAACACCGCAAAGCGTAACCCTGACGGCTGACAGTTTGCCGCTACATCAGCCAGTAAGCTGTTTTCCCGTGGGCCGGAATATCCCCGTCACATGTTTCACACTTCCACGGCTCAGTGCTTCAGAGCCGAGCGACGTAGAAGCTTTCGACTTGTAAGTGTCTTGTAAGTCTCGCCCTTCATTGAACCCGAAATCGCAGCGCAACAATGGAGTTTTACATGCGTCTTTTTGGTATTTTTCTCGGGATTGCCGTCGCATTGGCGGCTCCTGTCAACGCCCTGTCTATTCTTTCAGATGGAAAACTGGCCTTTGATGTCATGCGCAACGGCAAGGACATCGGCGATCACAGCTACAATTTTTCCGGCCCAAGCGGCGCGTTTACCGTGACGGTGGCAACCAACGTCGAGGTGAAAGTCCCCTTGATCCGCACCACCGTCTACAGCTTCAAGCACGCAAGTGTTGAGACGTGGAAGGGTGGCAAGTTGCAGCAACTCAGCTCGGTTACAAATGATGATGGCACACCACATGAGTTGAAAACCAAGAACAAGGGCGTCTTGCCCGCCAGTTTGTGGAACGACGATATCGTGCGCAGTGGCAAGCTGATGAACACCGTTGACGGCACGATCATGAATGTCCGCGTCGCCGATCTCGGGACTGAAACGGTAAACACCAAACGCGGCGCAGTGCCGGCGCATCATTACCAGGTGTCCGGTGATCTGGCGCGCGACCTTTGGTATGATGCCAACGGCAATCTTGCGCAGGTGGCGTTCAGGGCAGATGATGGGTCCACGGTCATGTACATTCGAAAATAGGACGATTTTCCGAATGCGGCTTTTATACATCGAAGACAATGAGAAGCTGGCGCTCAACACGAGCGCCAGTTTGCGTAAAGCAGGGTTTGTGGTGGACGTGGTCGCTACCGCTGGTGACGCCTTGCATGCGGCCAAGAGCTATGACTACGATGTATTCATTCTGGACCTCGGCCTGCCGGACCGCGATGGTCTGGATTTATTGCCACAGATCAAACAGAGCAATCCGCAGACACCGGTGATCATCTGCACGGCTCGGGACGCGTTGGAGGACCGGATCAAGGGGCTGAACACCGGATCTGACGACTATCTGATAAAGCCGTTTGCGGTCACCGAACTGATCGCGCGGATCAACGCTGTGTTGCGCCGCCCCGGTGGGGCGTTGGGAGTGACACTGACATTTGGCAACGTGACCTTTGAAACAACAGATCGCACACTGACGATTGGAGGAGTCGCCAGTGCCTTCTCCAAACGCGAGCTTGCCTTGTTGGAGATATTCCTGCGTCGCTCTGAACGAGTCATAACCAAGGATGCCATTGAAAACGCACTGTATAGTTTCGATGAGGCCGCCACCCCGAATGCCATCGAAGTGTTGACCCACCGTGTGCGCAAAAAACTTGCGGACCAGGGAGCTACCATCGAAATCCACAACCTGCGCGGCATCGGGTATGTTCTTCACGACTGCAAGAAGGACGGCGAGACGTGAGCGTTTCGACGGTTCTTTTCGGGCCGCGCCGATCCCTGAAGCGACGACTACTGCTGAACATCATCACGGCCCTCAGCCTGTGTATCGTGGTTGCCGTCGTCGTGCTTATCAGTGAGTTCAACGAACACCTTGAAGATACCCTCGAAGAGGCGATGATCGGCGAGGCCAAGGAAGTGATCGCACAGATCGATCCAAGTCTTCCGAGTTTTGGCCTCAACCCCGATGCGCTTCGGTTTCGCGGGGTCAACGGCAACTTTCGCTATACCGTATTTACGGATGAAGGCCGCCTAGTCGCAGGTGGCGAGGCCTCTGATGAGATCTGGCGGCAGCTTGCAAAACTGCAGGTTGGCGCTGCGCGTTCCGTCACTTTGCTGGGTGAACGCATTGGCCTTGGGATGCGCGCGACGATCATGGACCAGAATTTTTATGTTCTGGTCTCGACCTTCCCCAAACGGAACAATGAAACACGCTTTTCCAAACTTCTGCACGAGATAGAAGAAGAAATCTGGTGGGCCATCCTTGCCGTTCTGATGATCATTTCGGCTGCACTTTTTGCCACGCGCCGTTCCTTGGCCCCCCTGCGTACCCTGTCCGAACAAGCGCGAGAGATAGGACCTCTGGCAGCCAATCGCAGGCTTGATGCAGGTAAGCTGCCAGCAGAGTTCGTGCCCTTGATCACAGACGTAAACGAGGCTTTTGCCCGTCTGGAACAAGGCTACAAGGCCCAGCGGGATTTTTCGTCAAATGTGGCTCACGAAATACGCACGCCTATTGCGGTTCTCAGATCCAGCATTGACCGGATAGAAGACGCGGAACTTGCCCAGACATTGTCGCAAGACGCAGACAAGCTGGATCGCATTTTCAGCCAGTTAATTGATCTGGCGCGTGCCGATGCGGCCTCGATCTCTGGTTTTGAAACAGTGGATCTGCACGCTGTGGCAGTGGATACCGCAACGGGGCTTGCCCAGGGTGCCGTGCGCAACAACCGCACTTTGTCGGTCACCGGTGCCGAACGGTCAGAGGTTAGCGGCAATACCGGACTGTTGAGCATCGCGCTTGGCAACCTCATCAGGAATGCGCTGCATTGCACCGCTGAACACAGCGAGGTCGAGATCGAAGTCTTGTCCGATCCCCCCGGCTGGCGGGTCCTTGACCGTGGGCCGGGTGTGCCCGAGGCGTTGAAATCAGCCCTGTTCGAACGTTTCAACCGGGGCGCACACAGCAGTTCAAACAGCAACGGATCAGGTATCGGACTCGCCATCGTAAAGTCCGTGGCGGACTGTCACAACGCGACGGTCGCCATCGAAAACCGCACGGGGGGCGGCAGCGTATTTTCATTCATTTTCAATAACCCACGACCGTAGGGTGATTTTTCCCCACCTGTAAGTCTCTTGTAAGTCAGACCCGCGATGACCGTCTCAATACGGAACATTGAGGTAGTCTATGCAAATCGAATTTCTGACCGGGGAGTGTCCCGGTCGAGTCGCGGCTCAAGAGCATATCAAACGTGTCTACCGCGACGCATATGGCGCAGAAGTGAGCGCGTTTGCCCCGCTTTTGGTGGTGGCAAAGCGTCTTGACGGCAAAATCCTGTGCGCGGCAGGCATTCGCACCGCGCAGGACGGGTTTTTCTCGGATATTTACCTGGGCTCGGGTTTTTCACCTGCGCTGCAAAGCGCCGCAAACCTTGACGTGCCCACTGGCAACATCATGGAAGTCGTCTCGCTTGCGTCCACCACGCCATTCCCCGTCCTGCCGATGCTGGACAGGATGATCGCTTGGGGGCGCGAAAATGGCATGACCTGCGGTGTCTTCACAGCGACGGCCCCGCTGCGACGTCTCTTGCGCCGCACCGGCCTTGGATTTGTCGAACTGGCCCCTGCCAAGATCTCGATGGTGCCGAACCCGCAGGATTGGGGGCACTACTACGATACGGACCCGCGCGTCTGCGCCTTCAATGACGTGCTGACAAATCCTGTGTTCTTGTCGCCCCGTGCTGTGCCAGTCGCGGCGGAGGCGTCATAGTGAAACAGGTTTTTGACGCACTGTACCAACATGCGCAGACCCGTCCGCATGACATCGCCTTCGAAGACGACGCGGGCCAGATCACCTGGCAGGAACTGACGACCCGAGTGGAGCATCTGGCCCGTGATCTGGATGCCATGGACGGTGTTGTCGCTATCGGCTTGGCGGGCGGTATCGACTATGTCGTGGCCGATCTGGCGCTGACGGTCAGCGCCAAGCGGCAGGTCCCGTTGCCGTTCTTCTTCAGCACCGCCCAGAATGCGCATGTGTTGATAGATGCCAAGGTCAGCGCTGTTGTCACCAACTCCCCGGAGCTTTTCGCCGCTCTGCCGCATCTGACCCTGATCAGCACGCAGATGAACCGTTCAGATCCTCTGGATCTACGGCCCTATGCAGGCGGGGCAGAAAGGATCATTTATACCTCAGGCTCTTCCGGCACCCCCAAAGGCGTTGTGCTTAGCGACCGGCAGTTGGACGCCTCCATCACGGCCCTCTCTCGCGTGATCGCAGCGGGTCCGGCCGACATACATTTGTCCATCTTGCCTTTGGCGCAACTCTTGGAACAGATATGCGGGATATTCCTGCCCATCGTGGCCGGGGCCAGAACAGTATTCCGGTTCGAGGCAACCAAAACGCTCTTTGGCGCGCCGATTGCCCCCTTGGTCGCTGCCTTCGAGGATACCTGCCCTACAACAAGCCTGCTGGCCCCCGCCATACTGGGCCGCTGGCTGGAGGCACTGGGTGATCACCCCGCGCCTGACAGCTTGCGTTTTGTTGCCGTGGGAGGTGCATCGAGTGCGCCCGCCTTGATCCACAAGGCACTGGCTGCGGGCATTCCCATCCACGAAGGTTACGGGTTGTCAGAATGCTGCGCCGTTGTGGCGATGAACAAGCCCGGAGACACGCATCCCGGAACCGTTGGGGCGGTGCTCGACGGGCTGAGCGTGACCCTGGAGAACGGTGAAATCGTCGTCTCTGGCCCCACGATCATGTCCGGCTATCTGAATGGCCCCGCAGCACCAGATGTGTGGCGCACGGGTGATCTGGGCCATTTCGAGGGCGACCGGTTGGTCATTGACGGGCGCAAGGACGCGCTCCTGGTCACGGGTGCAGGCCGCAACGTCTCGCCCGAATGGGTCGAACAGCGCGTTAACGCCGATCCGCGTGTCGTCAGCTCCGGTCTTGGGCTGCGCGAAAGCGACGGTGCGCTGGTTCTGATCGTCGTTGCGGCTGTACCAATCGATCTGGCGCAGATTGAACATTACCTTGCGGATCTGCCGCCCTATGCGTGCCCAGGCGAGGTCATCATCACCGACCCTTCCGAACCGGGGCTGCTCTTCCCCGTCGGCACCCCCAACCGTTCTGTTGTCGCAAATATCATCAATTCGCGCGGAGCCGTGGCGCTGTCACGTCCTGCAGAGAGGATCGCATCATGACGCGTTCAAACACCGTTCTGATCACCGGCGCAGGCAGCGGCATCGGCAGGGCACTTGCCCTGGAGGCTGCCAGAAAAGGCTTCACGCTGATCCTCGCGGGCCGCACCGCGACGACGCTTGAACAGACCAAAGAAGGTTGCATTGGCGCTGATGTGAGATGTGTCGTGGCGGATGTGACCACGCCGGAGGGACGCGCCGCAATCATGGATGCAGTCGGGCCCACTCTCGACATACTGATCAACAACGCAGGCGTGTTGAGCGTTGGTCACATCGCTGACATGACCGACGCTGATCTTGAGCGGATGACCACGACCAACCTTGTGGCCCCCATGGCCCTGACCCGCGACCTGCTGCCGGCCTTGCGCCGCACCAGAGGGCGCATCGTCAACATCGGCTCGGTCTTTGGCGATATCGCCTATCCCTATTTTGCGGGATACTCGGCCACAAAATTTGGCCTGCGCGGGTTCTCGGATGCCCTGAGACGCGAGCTGTCAGGCGCAGGCGTTGGCGTGACCTATATCGCACCGCGCGCCACCCGCACCAACGCCAAAGGCGCGTTCGACGCGCTGGTGGAACCGATGGATATGACGCTGGACCCGGCCGAAATGGTCGCGTCGCAAGCCTGGGCTGCGATCCTGAAAGGCAAGCGCGAGAGTTTCCCCAAGGGCAAAGAGCGCATCTTCGTCAAAGTGCAACGCCTGTTTCCGTCGCTGGTCGACAAATCGGTCGGCGCTCAGGCGCGCGATCCCAAAACGCTCGCGGCGCTCAAGCAGCTAACCCCTTCTGAAATCTGAAATCTACAGGACACTTCCCATGAGCTATAATGTTATCCGTGCCGCTCAAGCGGACGCAGAATGCGTCACGCCCGCCATTCTTGACCAGATCAAAGACCATCTCGACAGCGACGGCTGGACCCTGCTGCGCGGTTTCGCGATGGATATGCCTGCCTTCAGCACCATCACATCCCGGTTATGCAAAACGATCACATTCGATCCCGCACGCGAAAATACCGACAAGAACACCCAGAAAGTGGATGCAGGATTGGGGCCCATCGGCCTGCATATCGAAAACGGAAACACCCCCGTCTGCCCCGACATCGTCGCATTTTACAGCAGCAAGGCTGCCTTTGAGGGGTCGCAAACCACAATTTGCGATGGGCGTCGCGTAGTTGATGCGATGTCCCCAGTGCAGCGCACGCGTTGGTCCCAGCGCATGATGGTCACCCGAACGCTGCCCGAAGCCTTGTGGAAACGCTACCTTGCAAACGAGCACCCCGCCATCAGCGAACCCGAAGAGGTGACGCAAGAACATATCCTGCAATTCAAAGCGTCAATCCCGGATCAGGATTTCACGCTGAATGACGACGGATCACTGGAATACCGCATCAAGGTATCGCCGGTCCGCGCATCTTCCTTGTCTGGGGGGCAAGCCTTTGCCAACGCCATTCTGGGGCCGTCGCACAATTACGAACCCCCGGTCTATACGCTGGACGATGGCGATATCGTTTCCGCCGAAGAAATCGAAGAACTGCGTGATATCGCAGAGACCTGCACGGTCGAGATCAACTGGCAAGACGGCGACGTCGCCGTCATCGACAATACCCGCGTCATGCATGGCCGTCGCGCAATCAAGGATCAGGACCGACAGTTGTTCATCGGTATGGGACGCCTTTGACAGGCTTTTCACGGCAATGGCGTTTCGGGCAGAGTTTGGTGGAGGTTCGATAACTGGTTCCACAAAACGCTCCCCATTTTCCTGATGCCGTAGACCCAAGTTCTTTCACCTGAAGTCTGATATTGGGATCCTCGCAGCATTCCATAGTTGGGGCCTAAGCCAGACCGAAGATGCAGCGCAGTATCCTGTGACATGAAAGGCCGCCAAAGCGCCCGTTCCGGACATGCCTGCCAAGGCATCCGGTGTTTTGGCGGCCTTCGCAACGACGCTACTTTACCTTTTTGCCACCGATTGACAGCGCAGGTTTTCCCGCCAGAGAATTAGCCGTGGCTGAAACTTTGGGCTTCTCCTGCTTCGGTTTCTTTGTTTCCTTGTTGCCGCGATTGCTGTTGTTACCCCGGGCCATGATCTGTCCTTTGCGAAGCGCAGCGATCCCGTGCCGAAATGGTGGGGCTTGGCTGCTGTGATCCACCGGCTCCCCTGAAAAGGCACCCGGTGGCTTGGAATGTCGTTATTCAGACGCTGGTGGTCTGCCTGGGCGTCGCGCCCTCATTGAGCGCGCGCTGCTGCCCGCGTGATACGGTCTTGACCGGGGATTCGAACATGGCGTTGGCCGAGTCCAGATCCGACGGCGTATCAATCTCCGTCCAGTTCAGTCCGGTGATATCAAGCGCATGAAAGACGGTGCCTTTTGCCAGCAGCCTTTCGTAAGCAGCCTCGTAGTAGTCCTGAAGATGTCCCGGCCCTTCCATCATCTGGGCAAGCTCGGCGAACAGGGCCGGCGCGGTCTTGGCACTGATCTTTTCGATACCTATGGATTCCCCCATCGCCGCCTTTGGATCGACGGCTTTGCCGATCTCAAGCACCTGCATTGCATCGTCCGTTACAACCTTAACCTCTTCATCCTCCAGCGCGATGTTGCGGTCGATGCACAGGACATTCGGCACAGCCTTGTCGATGAGATCGCGCAGAATTTTGACGTCAAACACCACATCGGCATCGAACTTTATGAACTCCCCCACCCCGATGGCCGTTGAGGCCAGCATCAGGGAATAGCCGGTATTGGTTTCGCGATAACGGTCGTTGGTCACATAGGTGACACGAATGCCGCGAAACGTCTTGTCGACAAATTGCTTGATCTGGTCGGCCCGGTGGCCCAGCACCAGGACGAATTGCGAAATCCCGCAGCTGAGGCAATTACGGATCATCCGTTCAAGAATGAGAGAGCCGCCCACGGATAGCAGGGTTTTGGCGCAATCATCCGTAAAAGGGGCCAGACGTGATCCGATCCCTGCCGTCAGAATGACCGCAGTGGGCGCGCGTGTGGTTTCATATGACATAGCTTTGATTTCCTCATGATTGCGCCGTTACCGACGCGCTATTTCTGAATTGGAAGCTGCCTTTCGGCAGTGATGTTCATGCCCTGCTTCACCGACCAGTAGAGGCCCCAGAAGACCTGACTGATTGCAAAGACCCAGAGCATCGGCGTGAGTTGATCGAGCACAAGCGCGACGGACAGCATGAAGATGAAGACACCTTCATCAGCGATGAGGGCCTTTGGCTGTTCCTTCAGAAACCAGAGGACATTGGCGCGCAGCCCATATCCCAGGCCCGCCTGCGGGCTGGTCTGGCTCAGCCGGGCCATGATCTCCGGATAGCTCGGATCGCGCGCCGTCTGGATTTGGATGGCGATGTATTTCACGTAGCTGCGCAGGCCGTAGAAGGCGATACCGATCAGCGCAAGGAAGACGGGAACGACGCTCAGCGATTGCGCATATGCCGCATATCCCGCCGCCCCGAACCAGAGCGTGACCTGCACCTGATCCGTCAGACGGTCATAATAGCTGCCCACCAGCGACGATACCTTCCGGTAGCGCGCCATCTGGCCGTCCATGCAGTCAAGAACATGGCTGACATGGATCAGGATCGCCGCCGCGATGAACCATGCGGTGCCGCCGATCAAAATCCCGACGCTCGCCACCACGGCGACCAGGAACGACGCCGCCGTGATCCGGTTCGGTGTAATCCAGGGCCGGTCGACAACGCCGTAATTGGCGAAGATCGCCAGCGGCGCGGTAACGAAGGACGACCACCATTCATCGTCCTTCGTCTTGGTGGCCCAGAGCCGTGCCAGCTTGCCGGTCATGACACCACCTTTGTCAGCGCCGGAGTTGGTGCGGGCAACCTCACGAGGGTTGCTCCCTTCGGCCTAACCGTTGCGACGAGGTCGGCGGCTTTGGCCTGCAATGTCAGCAGAACATCCTTCAGCGCCTCAAGGAAAAACCGTATGTCGTAGTCGGACAATTCGCCGATATTGCCGACCTGAAACACCCGGCCCGCAAAGCAGCCCTTGCCCTCGTAGATGATGATGGATTTCTCGCGCAGCCCGTCGCGGATGTCGCGCACCGAAAGGCTGGGCGGCACCCGAACCGTCGTGAGGATCGAACACATGTCCGCCTCATCGACCAGAAATTCCAGATTCAGCCTGCGCATGCCGACACGCAGCATGTCTGCGCGGGCCTGTATCCGCGCAAAGCGTTTGGTCACGCCTTCGCGCAGGATGTTGGCCAGAGCCTGCTCCAATGCATAGAACAGCGGCACGGCGGGGGTGTTCGGCGTCTGGCTGCGGGTTTTGAGAAACTCGTAGAACGTGGCGAGGTTCAGATAGGTGGTGTTGGCCGCGTGAGCCTTGAGCTTCTTGAAGTGCTTCTTCCGCCCGATGACGAAGGACAGACCGGGATAAGACCCGATCGCCTTGGAACTGGAGCTGGAACAGAAGGCGATGTTGCAGCCCTCCATATCGACCACTTCCGCCCCGACCGAGCTGACGCCATCCACGACGAACAGCGCGCCGCGCGCCTTGGCCATCGCGCCGACCGGACCCAGCGGGTTCAGCATGCCCGAACAGGTTTCGTGATGGACCATGGCAACCACGTCGATCTTGTGGGCCGCCAGATAGGCGTCGATCTGCGCCAGATCGAACGGCGTGCCCCAAGGCACTTCGATCAGATGGGTCTTGTTGTTGTGGATTTGCGAGGTCTTGTGCAAACGCTCGCCAAATTCACCATTCGACAGGATCAGGATCTCGCCCTTGCCGACGACAGATGACAATATCGCCTCATTGGCAGCGGTGCCTGAACCGGTGATCACCACTGCGCGATAGCGGCTGCGGTTGGCAATCTGAAAGAGCGACAGGAGCTTTTGTTCGATACTGGCGAGAAGGTCATCGAAATCGGGTTCGCGATGGCAGATATCTTCGCGGCAGATCGCATGGCGCAGGGTCTCGGCCACATTTACGGGGCCGGGTGTGAAAAGCAGATATTTATCCAAAAGACGTCAACCTTCCTGAACGCCCCGACCAATTGGTAGGGACGTCGGCACGCCCATGAATGGCCCATGCTTGCGGATCGCGCATGGACATCGAGAGGGCACAAATCGAATTCGTAAACGCAGCCACAAAAGGTGGCCGACAGCACGCGGACCAGAAATTGAACGTCTGCAGGAAGAAACCAAATATAACGTTGTCTCAACAAAGGTTGCAGACGGGGGGCTATCATGCGCTGGAAAAGAGCGCTCGAATGGCAGTGCAGAAAAGGGCGAGCAATTTCAGAGGTCGCAAGAGACGGTCAGCTCGCGGCGGCACATTTAGCGGCGCCTGACTTTGACCGGTAATAATCAGCAGTCGTTTCAGTGGGATTGAAATTCTGCGATTGTTTTCAGAATAATTGGCACCCCAGAGTGGTGCGCCTGATTGGGTATACCTAATGACCAATCTACCAAAATACAAGAGATGTATGCGTCTGCGCACTTCTCCATACTGCCGGTCTGCCCGCTGGGCCGGGGTACCGAAGGTTTCAGATGGATAGGCCAGCCTCCCTTCAGGCACGAAATTGGCAATTCGATTGCAGGCTCCGGCCCCCATCCAAACTTGACACTTGGGTTGCGGGTCGCCACGTCAGCGTCATGACAATCACCCCACAGCCTTCGAATGCGTCAACCGGTCTCACCCCGCTAAGCATACTTGCCAGCCAATATGACGGTTTGCTCTGTGATGTCTGGGGCGTAATCCACAATGGCGCCGCGGCCTTCGATGACGCCGTCGATGCCTTGTGCAGATTCCGCGCAACTGGCCGCCATGTCGTTTTGATCACCAACGCCCCGCGCCTTGCGAAAGATGTCTATCCGCAACTGGAGCGTCTGGGAGTTCCGCGGGAGGCATTCGACTGCATCGTTACATCCGGGGACGTCACGCGGAACCTGATCCAGCGTGACCCCGACGCTGCGCTCTTCCACTTTGGCCCGGCCCGCGACCGTTCGATTCTGGAGGGCGCTACGAACCCGATCGTGGGACTATCGGACGCAAGACTGTGCCTGCTGACCGGGCCAATGGATGACGCCATAGAAACGGTGGATGTGTATCAAGACCTTCTGGTCGAAATGCGGGATAACGCGGTCCAGATGATTTGCGCGAACCCTGATCTGGTTGTCAGGGACGCAGACCGAATGGTCATCTGCGCCGGTTCGATTGCCCAACGCTACTCACAGTTGGGCGGCACGGTGATTTTCTCGGGCAAACCTCAAGCCTCAATATATCAGGAAGCGCGGAACAGGGTGCACGAACTCGCCAATCGAAAAGTCCCCAAGCGCCAATTGCTGGCTGTCGGTGACGGCATGCCAACGGATATCAAGGGAGCCGCGGAAAATGGGCTTGATGCCTATTTCATTGCGGGCGGCATCCACGCTGATGAATTTGCAGGGATGAATACCCCGGCAAACGTGGCCTCTGTGAGAAGGATAATTGAAAGCCAATACCCGGGCATCAATCTTGTTGGAATGAATGACCGCCTGCGCTGGGTTTGAGCATAGCCCTTGGGATCCCCCCTGCCTCGTTCAGTTCTGTCGTCTTGTTTCCAGGCCAACAGGCGCCCGCATTCCGTCAACCATGCGCTGATGTTTCGGGTCGTGGAACAATGCGATCCATCAGAACACGTCCTGCCGCGCGGCGAGGCGGTGATTTGATATCACTGGACATGAGGGCAACCTGCCGGAAACGCGTTTCAGCGCTATCACAACGTAGTCGCGAAACCCGAGAGTGCGAATGCCCGCAAAGACATGCGGGCATTCGCGACCAGGGAACATCACGCGCAAGCTGTGCGGCGCGATCTGCATTCCGGTCAGGTCGACGCGGCGAGCGGTCCCGTGGATTGTGCAGCCACCCTGTGCCGCGACAGGTAGAGCCCCAGGGCCCCTATGATCGCAAGGTTGACCACGCCAGTCAGGGCAGCGGCAGCAAATGTCAGGTCATAGCTTCCCGTAATGTCATAGAAATATCCTCCAACCACCCCTCCGAGACCGTGACCAGCCCAGCCGAAGGCCATGATGAAACCGGTGCATGTCGCACGCGAGGCAGCGGGCGTAACCCGACGGATCGTCACCAGCACTCCGGTCATCACACCGGCATAGCCAAAGCCGTAGACCGGCGCGAAGGCCATCAACTGGTCGAGCGTGTGCATCCGGGTGAACAGGAACACCAATACCGTTTGCCAGGCGGAGGCCGCCAGATAGGCCGGGATCGCACCGATCCAGTCGGCAAGTTGCCCGAAAGCGACCCGACCGGCGATGGCCGCCAGCATCATCACGACGACGATCCCGCTCGCCTCGGCTGCGGGGATTCCGCAACCCTGCGCGAAGGGCACCAGATGCATCAGCGGGACGGACATCAACGAACAGCACATCAGCACCGCCGCCCCCATGACTAGAACGGCTGGCACAGCCCCAAGCTTGCGCTCGGCTTCGGCCAGCCGCGGGCCCAGCGCAGGCGCGACCGGCGGCTGCCGGACCAGAAGAGCAAGCGGCACCAGCGTGGCCAAGGAGACGATCCCCAGCGTCGCGAAGGCCCCGCGCCACCCCATCGCTTCGATCAGCAGTGTCGATGCCAGTGGGATACCACCCTGCCCCGCCGCCTGCCCCGCAGCGACGAGCCCAATGGCAAGCCCTGCCCCGGCTCTGAACCAGCCGCTGACAAGCGCCATGAGTGGCGCGAAAAGGGCCCCACCGCCAAAAGCTCCTGCGAGGAAAAACAATGCATAGAACTGCCACAGGTCGCTGGCCTGCGACGCGGCAAGCACGGCCGTTCCGGTCACCAGAGATCCGGCGATCACGACGCTTCGGATTCCCACCCGGTCCGCGACGCGGCCCATGAGAATACCGCCAATACCGAGGCCGATCAGCCCGAAAGTATTGATCAGTGCGATCTCGCCGCGGGTCCAGCCGAACTCGGCCTCCAGCGGCAGGACGAAGGCGGACATCCCGTTGACGAGCTGTCCCATTGAGATTGCAAGCATCACGGCTGCAATCGCGGCGATCACCCAACGGTAGCGTGGTTCAGTTACGGGCATAGGACTATCCTCTCACGCGCTCAAGCGGCCTGACTGGCAGGGTTTTGCGGGGCGGCGGCGTGGCCGCGTGGGTGAAGCCATTTCGGCAGGAAGTCATAGGCATTTCCGAGCCTGTCGGTCTCCACCGTCTGGCCAACCTCTGACAGCCGCACGGCCAATGAGCCGTCAATGCAAGCATCGAAGGTTTCTGTGGCGCCCCCAATGTGCCGATTGGCAATATAGATTTGCGGGATCGTCGGCGCGCCGGATCGTTCTCCTACAGCGCGCCGCACATCGGCGGCCCACGCTTCATCCCGGTACTCCGGCCCATCGAGGTTCACCGTCCGGTAAGATATCCCCGCCTTGGCAAAGAGACGGTGGATCGACCAGCTGAACTCACACCATTCCAGCGCAAAAAGCACAACCGGCTGTGCGGGATCTGCCAGAATCGTATCGACATGGGCGATCGCCGCCGCGCTGGCCGGGACAGGGAGCGTCGCGGGCGCCTGAGCCGGGGCTGTGGAATCAAAGCGGAAACGTGCAGTCGAAGCGGCGATCGCCTTCTCCTCCTCGTCCATATGCTCCTCGATCCCGTCGAAAAGCGGGGTTGTGAGATAACGCTCGCCCGTGTCCGGCAGCATGGCCAGGATCCGCGAGCCTTTCGGGGCGGTCTGCGCGATGGCAATGGCGGCAGCCAGCGTCGCGCCAGCAGTGATACCGACCAGCAGCCCTTCCTTGCGCGCCAGATCCCGGGCACATTGGATCGCGTCGTAACCGCTGACCGGCTGGATCGCGTCGATATGCTCCGACGCTATGACGTCACCTACGAGTTTTGGGATGAAATCCGGCGACCAACCCTGCATGGGATGCGGGCGAAAGGCGGGGTGGCTTCCGGCCGGCGAACCGTCCGGCAAATAGCCCTGCGCGATTCTGGACCCGAGCAACGGTGAATTGTCCGGTTCGGTGGCAATCACTTTGGTGGAGGGGCTTCTTGCCTTCAGCACTCGGGCAACGCCCTTGAGCGTGCCGCCCGAACCGAAGCCGGTCACGAAAACGTCCAGCGGCGTGTCTTTGAAACTGTCGAGGATTTCTTCGGCCGTCGTGGCGGAGTGGATGTCGGGACCAGCTTCGTTTTCGAACTGACGGGCAAGGAACCAGCCATGCGTCTCGGCAAGCTCCGCTGCCTTGGCGAGCATACCGGAGCCTTTTTCCGACGCGGGGGTCAGCACGACCTTCGCGCCCAGCATCCGCAGCAGCTTGCGACGTTCGACCGAGAAGTTTTCAGCCATCGTCACGACCAGCGGGTAACCCTTGGCGGCGCAGACCATGGCAAGACCAATGCCGGTGTTGCCCGAGGTCGCCTCGACCACGGTCTGGCCGGGCGCGAGAGAGCCATCACGCTCGGCTTGCTCGATGATCCCGAGCGCCAACCTGTCCTTGACCGAGCCGCCGGGGTTGAAACTCTCGGCCTTCACGAAAATCTCGACCCCTTTGGGTGCGAGGGCGCTCAGCCGGATGACAGGTGTATTGCCAATGGTGGACAGGATCGAATTATGGATAGCGTTCATGGTTTAATTCCTTTGACGGTAGGTACTGATGGGGATCGCAGGCGCCTCAGGCGGGATCTGGGCGCGCGCGTGTGTGAGTTTGCAGGATCACGCGACGTTGCGATGGGTTGCGGCGCCGGCCTGCATCGTCGTGGCGACCGCGCCATAGGCCGCGGCCCAAGCGTCGCGCATGGCAACACTGAAGATCGGGCCCAGCTGGCGTTCCATCGTGGTCAGCAGCGCGGCGCCGACAACGGCATAATCGTCATCGGTGACGCCATAGTCGGAATGACGGCTGCCCATTTCCCGAAGCGGTTCGATCACAGGTCTGAGGTTGTCTGCATGACGCACGACAAGGGCCAGAGCCGCGACCAGTTTCTTGCGCTGCGCCGGCAGGTCAGTGCCTGCGAACATTGGTCGGTATTGTGGCGCGACACGGAAGAATTCATCGTAGAATCCGGCGGCAAGCGCGTCCGGATCGCGGGCGAGAACGGCCCAGCTTTCCCGGATCAGGGCGACGGTATCGGTTGGGAGATTCATTGGTGGCATCCTTTAAAATTGATGCCACCAATGTCTGCTACCCTCGTTTCAGTCCGATTTCATCGGTTCGGGCGCGGTGTTTCGATTGTTTCAGCCGGGATCGTAGATATAGCCGACACCGCGCACGGTGCGGATCACCTCGGGGTTCTGCGGATTGGTCTCGATCTTCTTGCGGATCCGCGAGATCCGGATGTCGATAGAGCGGTCGAAGGGATCCCATGACCGGTCATGCGCGCCCTCAAGTATCTGATCGCGATTGAGCACCCGTCCCTTGTTGCGGGCAAAGAGCTTCAGGAGGTTGAACTCCATCGAGGTCAGCGGCACCTCGACGCCGTACTCGTCCAGCAGCTTCGCGGCGTCGAGGTCCAGCCAGGTTTTTCCGAAAGGATAGCGTTCGCGCGGAGGTTCCGGTGCCGCGACGACCTCCCGTCGCCGCAGAACGGCCTTGATCCGCGAGGCAAGTTCGCGCAGATCGACCGGCTTTCCTAGATAATCGTCGGCCCCCATTTCCAGCCCAACGACCCGGTCCACCACATCGTCGGCGGCAGTCAGCATGATGACAAACGGCCGATCCGGCCCCTGAAGCGAGCGCAGGACAGACAGCCCATCCTCGCCCGGCATGTTGATGTCGAGAAGCACGAGATCCGGCTTGTCGGATTCGATCAGGGCGCGGAGTTCAACCGCATTGCCAGCCATCCGAACCTCGAATCCACGTTTTGCCAGATATTCGCCCAGCATCTCGCGCACTTCGGTTTCGTCGTCGCAAACGATGACGTGATCGCTCATGGCAGAGCCTCCGTGCTGAGTATTTCGCGGGTCAACCTGCGAAGGTCTTTTGGCGCAATCGGCTTTTCGATGAACGGCCGCCCGACCCCGTCAAGAAATCCGCGCGCCTGCGCGCTCATGGTGTCGCCGGTGACAAAGGCGGTCCGACGGGCATTGGCTGGCTGTTCGCGCAGGAGATGTTCGTAGAAACCGCGCCCGCCAAGGCCCGGCATGTTCAGATCCGTCAGGATCAACGCATAGTCGCAGCTCTGCAAGCGTTCCAGCGCCGCCTCGGCACTGGGAACCGCATCGACCCTGAAGCCATCCCTTGCCAGGATCTCGCGGATCAGACTGGCCACTTCCTGTTCGTCATCCACGACGAGGATGCGCTGTTCGAGGGCCTGATTGATGATTGCATCCTGCTCGCGCTCGTCAGCGCTGCGTGTCGGCAACCGTAACCGGCAAGGTGATCCGGAAAGTGGCGCCTGTGCCCCGGTCCGGATCGATCCGCAAGTGTCCGGAATGGGCTTCCACGACGCGGTGCGCGAGCGCAAGCCCGAGCCCGGTGCCCGAGCCGGCGGCCTTGGTGGTAAAGAGCGGATCGAAGATACGCCGCTGGATCTCGTTCGGAACCCCGGGGCCGTTATCCGCGACAACAAGCTCCACCGTGCCCCCTGTAGCGTCGTGGGTCAGCGACAGGCGGATGTGGTCACCTTTGCCGCTTTCCCGAATTGCCTGATCTGCATTGGTAACGAGGTTGATGACGACCTGTCCCAACTGGTGGATATCACCCCGTATCGCGGGCAGCGTCGTATCGCAGCTGATCTCGACAGGCGTCGACAACCCTTCGGTTCCATTCTCCAAGGCATCGACAGCGGTCTCAAGCATTTCGCGCAGGTCAATCGGGACCAGCCGCACGGGCTGCTGGCGCGCCATGGCGAGGAAGGATTTCACGATCCGGGTGCAACGCTCCGCAGCATCCGATATCTTTTCGACGCGGCGCCGGGTTTCCGGGTCGATATCCTCTTCCCTGAGCATCAAAGCATGTCCGACCACGACGGACAGCGGATTGTTCAACTCGTGTGCCACACCAGCCAGAAGTTCACCGAGCGCCGACATTTTCTCGGCCTGAAAAATCTGCTCGCGCTGATCTGCCAGGGTTCGGCGCAGCGCCACTTCCTTTGATATGTCAACAGTGGAGGAAACCATCACCTCCTCGCCTCGGTATTCGATCAGCCGGGCGGAGATGAGACAGGGAAACCGCGTACCGTCAGGGCGGAGCCCGGCAATCGGCATGTCATCCACGCGCCCGTCAGGCAGCAGCGCGGTGATGAAATCCCCCCGCTCGGTGCGCGAGGCGAAATGGGCATGCGCATGTCGCGTGGTGCCCAGCAATTCGGTCGCAGCAGGAGAGCGGTACAGGATGCTGCCGTCGCCGACGCGCGACATCACGACATTCGCCGGGCAGGCTTCCAGCACCTTGGCCAGCAGTTCATCCGCGTCCTGAGAGTTTTCCACCAGCTTGCGGCTCGCCGAGACATCCCGGACAAACAGGAAAAAGCCATTGGTGGAAGTCTGTCGCAAATTGGCCCGCAGGATGCGCCCCTCGGGCATCCGGAATTCCAGCGCCGGAACATCGATGCCGGTTCCGAGTTGGGCTTCCATATGCCGAAGTTGCCCGGCGGTCTCGGCCGAGATCACCCCCCGCGTTTCAAGTGCCCGCAACATCATGTCCCAAGCCAGACCAGGCACGAGGAGATGGGCGATATCGGTGACTTCCCTGCTTCGGAAAACAGTGTTGCAATAGGTCAGTAAGGCGTCGTCGTCGAAAATCGCGATCCCCTCGGGCAGCGCGTCGAGAACTTCGCTCATGACTACGGCCTGGTCGGCATCGCCCATTGCTCTGCCGACGGCCATCCTAGCGTTGCTCCCGATCCTGAAGCGTTGCCAGCTCGATCGCGAACACCTCTTCAGGCGTACCGGGATTCAGCTCCGTTTCACCCACGGAAGTGGTCTCGAACCCGCTGTCGATCTGGGCGGCGACGCGCTGGTCGACCACGATCTTCATGGGCTTCGCCCAGTAGCGCAGGGTGCTGGCGTGGATCACGGCCGGGCCAAAGACGTCGTAGATGTATTTCTGCACCCCGACGACCGACCCGATCACCGACCCCGAAGAGATGCCGACGCGACAGGCCCATTTGATGGGATGACTTTGGTTTCGCTGGTCGAGATAGCGCAAAAAGCGTACCGCTGCGCTGGCCGCCGCTTGGGCGTGATCCTCGGCTGGGTCAGGCATCCCCGCAATGGCAATGTATAGATCACCAACCGCCCGGATTCGAACGCATCCGAATTGCTCTCCAATCCGGTCGAAAGCGGTTTAGATGTCGTTCAGCTCGGAAACGATCACGCCAGGATCGTGTTCCCCTGCCATCTCGGCGAAGCGGCTGAAATCGAGGCAGATCGCCGAGACCGGGTCATAGAGCCGTGGCGTGACAATGCCGAAAGTCTTGTACTCCTCATAGACGGACCGGGGCATCATGTTCAAAAGCAGCTTCTCGACCTGCTCCTTCTCGCGTTTGATCTCGCGCGTGTTGCGCTCGACCATCATCGAGTAGGAGTCGATCATCGATTCAAGTTCCTTGATCCGGCTGATGTTCTGACACACCAGCACCGCGATGCTCTCCCCCCCACGGTCGAGCGCCCGGTTAAAGTTCATCGCGACAGTCATCGTGCGGCGTCGGACTCGAAAGGACGTCTCGGTGGTGTACCGACCGGGATTTTCCAACGCCTCCTTCAGAGCGACGTTGTCGAGATCCGCAAAAAGATCCTGAAATGGCAGACCGATCTCGATCTCGCCGAACCACTCCTTGAACGTATCATTGTGGAACCGCACTCTGAGCGTATCGAGATCGAGCAGCGCGACACCCACTCCTATTGCACGAAGGAGCTGTTCGTTGATTGCCTCGATCATTGGTCCACAACCAGTCCACGCCGCACTTCGAACGCGCCGACGATCGTGGCGACATCCTCCGGGGCAAGGCCGTGGTCAGTCAGCGTCTGGGTCAGCAGAACCTTCAACTGGTCGAAATGCGCGGAGCCGATATCCAGACGCTCATGCATCCGGGCAATCTGATCGTCGGTATAGGTTGCGGGACCGCCCATCAGGGACGAGACGAACTTGGTCTGGTGATCGACGATCCGCGACATTTCCACATCGTCGAAAAATGGGCCGACATCGTCATCGTCAAGCAGGCGATCATAGAGATCCATTACAATCCGGCTGACGAACGAAAAGCCGCCGTATTTTTCAAAGAGAGTTTTTTCCATCGTTGAAACGTCCCGTTTGGCGGCATTTCCAGTGCACATATTCTTTTGCCGTACAGAGATTATGCGACAAGGTTCTTCCGTCAGGCAAGCTTTACAGTTGCTTCCTTCCGCTCAGCCACGTTGGGCACAGCGCGCGACGCGCGAAGGTTGGGCGCTGCGAAAGGTGGTTTTCCGGGCGACTTCTCCCGGCAAAGACCGCCACCATGACGCCACCTGAAATCCCCCCCCCGATACAGAGAAAACCATCTCCAAACCGAATAAACTGTGTAGCGAGCGCCTTGGGTTTCAGTCGTGTTTCAGGACCCGGCACCATTTGTTTCATGCGTTTCAGTGCGCCCACACAAGCGCAAACAACTGAAGCACATCTGCGGCCGGGACGAAATCAAACCGAAACGCAGATTGGCGAAAGTGTCTTCATCACGAAACAAACAACGATGGAGACAGACATGATCAGAAAATTCCACGACATCCGCCAAGCCCGCCGCGCAGCCCGCGACGCTCGGCGCGACTTCACGGCAACCCAACATCTCGCGCCGCATATTCTGCGGGATGTCGGCATCGTGCACGTCGACGACAGGGCCTACCCGCTCTGAGCCCGACCCCGGCACGCTCTCGCTGAAAGCGTCCGCCGATTGGCGGCGATCAAACTGCATCTTTGCAACGACACGACCAACCTCAACCCAATCTCAAATCCAAAGGAAGACACCATGAACATCTTGAACACCACCACGACCCCCGCCAACAACGGCGTCAACACCGAAGCCCTCATCGGCGCGCGCGGCGCGTTTGCCGAAACCCCTGTCGCAGCGCAGTTCACCTTCAAGAGCACCTGCGACTGGATCGAAGGCACCTTCAACCGCAACACCATCAACGGCTATTTCGGTCTCGGCCAGGAGCATGAACGCAAGCGGACCTTCTCGATCGAATCCGATCACCCGGAAGTCTTCGCCGCGGCAGACCGCGCCCCGACCCCGACCGAAATCGTGCTGTCGGCCCTGGCCAGTTGCCTGACTGGCGGCGTGGCGGCTGTCGCCCAGCATCGCGGCATCCAGTTGCGTTCGGTGCGCGCCAATGTCGAAGGCGATATCGATGTCCAGGGCATCCTCGGTATGGATCCCGAAATCCGCAATGGCTTTTCGGCCATTCGCGTGAACTTCGAGATTGACGCCGACGCAAGCGACGAAGACATCCGCGCGCTGGTAGCCCAGTCGCAGAAACGCTCTGCCCTGTTCGACATCCTGACCAACCCGACGAACGTCGCCGTCACCGTCGCGTAACACGAACCGCGCAATCGGCCGGGCCCGCGGTCCGGCCGATTGCCAGCCAACTCTCAACCGAAAGGAACACCAATGTATATCGATCCCAAGTATCTGCGCGGCCTCACCCGCTTCGACCTCGGCCACTACAGGCCACACCCCAAATCCCCGGCGGAACGCTATCCCGCGGCTCCCCGCAAGAAGCAGTAGCCGCAAACTTTCCGGAAACGCTGGAAGTCCAGAAGAGGAACCACCCCATGAGAAGCATCCACACGATCGTCATCGGCGCCGGACAGGCCGGTCTGGCCATGAGCTATTGCCTGCAACAACGCGCGGTGCCGCATGTGCTTCTCGAGCGCGGCAAGGTCGCCAATTCCTGGGCGACGGAACGCTGGGACAGCCTGCGACTTCTGACCCCGAACTGGCAAAGCCGATTGCCCGGCTACGCCTATACCGGATCCAACCCGGACGGTTTTATGGACATGGCCGGTGTCGTCGGCTTCCTTGACGGATACGCCAAAGCGATCGCTGCCCCGGTGGAAACACAGACCAATGTCACCTCCGTCTCCCGCATGGGTGACGGATACCGGGTGGCGACGGACAAGGGCATCTGGTCCTGCCGCAATCTGGTTCTGGCAAGCGGCGCCTGCAACGGCGCGCATGTACCCGCCTGTGCCGCAGCGCTTCCCGAACATATCACCCAGCTGAGCCCGTTGGACTATCGCAACCCGTCCCAACTGCGCGCTGGCGGTGTTCTTGTGGTCGGCGCTTCCGCTACGGGTGTCCAGCTTGCGTCCGAAATCCGGGCTGCCGTCCACCCGGTAACCCTCGCGGCAGGTCAGCACATCCGCATGCCACGGCATTATCGCGGGCGTGACATCCAATGGTGGATGGAGCAGTCCGGGCTGCTCGCAACCACGACCGCCGAGATCGACGATCTTGCCCGCGCCCGCGCCGTGCCATCGCTGCAACTCGTCGGCGATGGCACGGCGCAATTCTTGGATCTCAATGCGCTCCAACGGGCGGGCGTCGACGTGGTTGGTCGCCTTGCCGATATTCGTGCCGGTGAGGCCCTGTTCTCCGGCGGCTTGGCCAATGCGGCGATGCTGTCCGATTTGAAAATGAACCGGGCATTGGCGGCGTTCGACACCTGGGCCGACAAGGCCGGCATCGACGGCCTTGCATCACCCGAGCGGTTCCCCGCAACCAAGCCCCCCCCCTGCCCGACACTCCGGCTTGACCTCGCGAAAGGGCAGATTTCGACCGTCATCTGGGCCACCGGGTTCCGGCCGGATTTCAGCTGGCTTCACCTGCCCGTGTTCGACCACAAGGGACGGATTTCCCATCGCGACGGCCGCGTCGCGCCGGGCCTCTACATCCTGGGGCTCCCCTTCCTGCGCAGCCGCAAGTCATCGCTGATTGACGGTGTCGGCGCCGATGCCGCCGCCCTTGCCGATCACCTCATCCAGTCCACCGGCTGCCAAGCGGCCTGAACCGAAAGAAGAAGAACATGACCCAACATTTGACCGCTCCCCTACAGATCACGGATCGCGACGCGCATATCCGTGACGCACAGAATGCGGTGATCGCGCGCATGAAATCGGACCCGAGCAAGGCACGCAGCACGGTAAAAACCATCGGTCACATCGGAGAGGGCCTGGCCTGCCATGTCACGCAGGGCCGTTTCGAAATGATGCTCGACATGGGCAAGGCGATGGGTGGCGAATGCGCCGGTCTTTCGCCGGGTTTCCATGGCCGTGCCGCCATTGTTGCCTGCGTCGCGATGGCCGTCAAGATGCTCGCCGCCCGGGATTCTGTCCATTTCGAAGCCGTCGATGTCTCGGTCGAAATGGATTTCGACGATGCCGCGCTGTTCGGCCTCGGTTCGGGGAATGCCGCGCCGCTGGATACCCGCATTGACATCAATGTCACGACCGATGCCGCTGACAGCACGGTCCGGAGCATCGTCGATCAGGCGCTGGCATGGGACATCTGGTATCTCGCCCTTCGGGATCCGCAGCAGGTTTCAACCTGCCTGTCCGTCCACAAGGGCGGGCAGCGAGCTCAACACTAAGAGAGATAGCCAATGACACATGACCCCGGCTTCTGCGAAGGCGGATGCACCTGTGGCGCGCTGCTCGTTATGCAAACGTACCGAGCAGATTGAACCGTCGAATTGTCAACGCATCTGGAACAGCTCTTGATGGAATCGCTCTTTGACGGGCCAGCCCTGTGCTGCGAAATCCTCTCTGAGCGCCGTGCCGAAACCTGCCGGGCCGCAGAACCAGATGCTTGCCTCCTGCCAATCCGGCACCACTTCGCGGATGCGTTCTCCGGTCAAGTGGCCATCTCTTGAATCAATAACGAGATGAAGCCGCACATTGGCGTCGGCCGCCGTCTGGGTCAGCCTTGCGAGGGCATCTTCATCCACCTCTGCTGTCGAGTGAAACAGATCAATGGTCTTTGCGTTGCGCGCCTCTTCCGTCTGGGCGAGGTGCTGCATCTTGGCAATGAAGGGCGTGATGCCGATGCCGCCGCCGATCCAGATCTGCCTTGGGCAGTCGTCCTCGAAGGTGAAACAGCCATAGGGGCCTTCGACTTGCACGCTTTGGCCTTCGCGCAACCGATCGGCCAGGCGCGAGGTGTGATCGCCAAGGGCCTTGGTGATGAAGGTGATGCGCGGCTCCTCGGGCGTCCAGGCAGAGGCGATGGTATAGGGATGCGCGCCCTCGGACTTGTCCGACATGGCAAAGGCGAACTGGCCGGGTTTGTGGCCGGGCCAGCCGGGTGCCATATCGATTTCAGCCTCCAAGGCGCGCACGCCGGGATACTGGTGTAGCTTGGCGATGGTGCCTTGCACACGTCTTGACGCACCGATGCGCCCCGCAAGCGACACCAAGGCTGCCCACGTCCCTCCGGCCAAAAGAAACGCCAGCACTCCGCCGAGTGGCGTCAACCAATAGTCGAATTTGGTCAGGATGATCGTGTGGAACACCAGCGCCAGATAGGCCAATGGAAACAGACGGTGTGACTTGCGAAACCAATGGTAAGGAATGAGCGACAACAGCGCGATCACGATCAACGCGACAGCCGCGTAGAATGCCCATTCACCAACGGCCTCGGCGGCGTGCCTATAATCAAGGAAAATAGCTTCAATCGGGTTTTCGGCGGGCGCTTTGGCACCGCGTTCAGGACGGGCGATCATCCCCCATCCCACCGCCCATTTCGGCGCCTTTATCCAGAGCCAGTGCGTAACGGACACCACCAACGCGCCGATCCCCAGCCATTTGTGCAGCCGATAGGATTTGTCCAGCCCGCGCAGCCACCGCTCGGGCCAACGGGGCCGCAACGCCAGCATCATTGCAACGCTCATGCACCCCATGGCGATGATGCCGGTATACTGCTGCATGAATCCGCGCCATTCCCAAAGGCCCACCGCGCGAAAAACGCCCGGGTCGACAGCGATCCATATCAAGGTCAGCAAAGCCAGACCGCCCCAGAAGGCCAGCTTGATGTTGCGCACGGTATTTCCTTCTCGTTTTAGCGTCCGGGATCGGGCATCGACAGGTTTTCAGACACCTGTTTCCAACTGGTCCGCAGATGGCATGTGATGGAGGCGCGTCAGCAGGTACTGCGTCGCGCATAAAGTCTTCTTTCCATCCATTTCGCTCGTTTGCCTTGACACATATCAAACCAACGCACGGCGAATGGCAGTGATAGTCGTCCGACAGACTCAACGAACTGATCTCGACGCAACATCTTGCGAAGCAGCGCCTGCCGGAGCGACCTGCCCCGCAGGCTTGGAGCTCATTCTTCGCCAGTCCAAAACCGAATTCTGGACAGCGATCACCCCTCTACGGGATCAAAATCGCGCGCCCATTCACAGCTTTCTCGTTCGTTCAAGCCGACGGATTGCCTCGTGTTGGCTGAGGAACACTTCTCCGGTCAATTCATCTAGGAAATGGCTTCGCTTGAGACGGTCCATCACCGGGCCTTTCACCTCGCTCAGATGCAGGCGGATCTCAGCGTCCCGCAGCCGCGTGTTGATGGCCTCAAGGGATTCCAGTGCCGAGAGGTCAATCTCGTTCACCGCCGAGAACATCAGCACGACATCCGTCAATTCAGGCTTCTCGGCAGCATGGCGCAAAAGCTGATCCTCCAGATAGCGCGCATTGGCGAAATAGAGGCTTTCATCTACGCGCAGCGACAGCACATGCGGCTGAGTCTCGACCTCGTGGCGCAGCACGTTGCGGAAATGCTCGGTGCCCGGCACCCGACCTACGACTGCCATATGGGGCCGCGAGGTCTTGTAGAGATGCACAAGGGTCGAAGTGATGACGCCCGCGCTCACCCCCGCCTCGACCCCGAAAAACAGCGTCAGCAGGATCGTCACGCTGACGGCGACGAAATCGGCACGGCTGAAGGTCCAGGCGCGTTTGAGGATCGAGAAATCCACGAGGCTCAGCACCGCGACGATGATCGTGGCGGCAAGCGTCGCCTTGGGCACGAAATAGATCAGCGGCGTCAGAAACAGCGCGGCCAGCGCGAGCCCCACAGCGGTAAAGGCGCCCGCCGCCGGCGTCTCGGCACCCGCGTCGAAGTTCACAACCGAGCGCGAAAAGCCACCGGTGACCGGAAAGCCCCCGGTAAAGGCCGCCCCGAGATTGGCGCTGCCCAGCCCGATCAGCTCCTGATCCGGGTCGATGCGCTGGCGTTTCTTGGCTGCCAGTGTCTGGGCCACAGAGATGCTTTCGACAAAGCCGATGATCGCGATCAAGAGCGCCGGGATGAAGAGATCCGACAGCAGCTCGGGCGCAAAGGACGGCAAGGTAAGCGGCGGCAGGCCCTGTGGCACCTCGCCCACGATGGCCACGCCCCGGCTCTCCAGATCAAAGGCCCAGACCGCCAGCGTGGTGCCGGCGATCGCCAGAACCGGACCGGTCTTTGCCGCGATGTCGGCCATGCGCGGGCCGAGACCGGCACGCCGGAGCAACGGTTTCAGCCCGCCGCGCACCCAGAAGAGGAAGGCCGTCGCGATGACGCCAAGGATCAGGGTAATGACATTGGTCTCGCCCACATGGGCCCAAAGCCCCTGAAGGATCTCGATCAGCGTGTGGCCCTTGCCCTCGATACCCAGAATGTGCCGAAGCTGGCTGGCCGCGATCAGGATCCCGGAAGCGGTGATAAACCCGGCAATCACCGGGTGTGACAGGAAATTCGCCAGAAATCCCAGCCGGAACAGCCCCAGCGCCACCAGCATCGCGCCAGACAGGAACCCCAGCGTCAGCGCCGCCGTCATGTAGCCCGCGGTGCCGCTCTCGGCGATGTTGCCCACCGCCGCCGCAGTCATCAGCGAAACCACCGCGACCGGTCCCACTGCCAGCGCGCGGCTTGTGCCGAAGATCGCGTAAAGCACGATGGGCGCAATCGAGGCGTAGATCCCCGCCTCGGGCGGCATGCCCGCGAGCAGCGCATATGCCAGCGACTGCGGGATCAGCATGACCGTGACGATCACAGCCGCGATCATGTCACCGGAAAACTGGCCCCGGTCATAGCGGCGTCCCCAGTCCAGAATCGGCAGGTATCGCGCAAGCGAAGGCAAACTCATGTCAGCTATCCGTCATGGGGAAAGGCGACCCCGAAGGGTCACCTGGTCTGACTCAGTCGAAGCGGTTCACCGGCAGCTTCAGGTAGTGGTTGCCGTCATTCTCTGCCTTGGGCAGGCGCCCGCCCCGCAGGTTGATCTGCAAGGCGGCGAGGATGCGATCGGGCAGCGCCAGCGTCGCGTCGCGTTTTTGGCGGCGTTTGATATAGTCCTCGCGCGTGGTGCCGTCCTTGACGTGGATGTTGTTGGCTTTGTGCTCGTCCACAGTCGCTTCCCATTTCGGCTCCTTGCGCTCTTTCGTGCCGTAATCATGCCCGATGTAAAGCCTTGTGTTGCCGGGCAGTGCGAGGATTTCCTGAATCGAGTCCCAAAGCTCTGACGTATTGCCGCCCGGGAAATCCGAGCGCGAGGTGCCGGCATCGGGCTGCATAAGCGTATCATGTACAAAGGCCGCATCGCCGCAGACGTAAGTGATCGATCCCAGCGTGTGACCGGGCGAGAGCATCACGCGTGCATCCAAATCACCGATCTTGAATATCTCGCCCTCCTCGAAAAGATGGTCGAAATCGCGGTGGGGGTCAAAGGCGTCGGGCAGGTTGTAGAGATCGGCCCAGATCCCCGCGATCTTTGGCACCAGCGCGCCGATGGCGTTGGGGGCTCCCGTGCGCTCCTTCAGATGCGCCGACGCCATGACGTGATCCGCATGGGGGTGCGTGTCGAGCACCCATTCCACGCTCAGCCCTTCTTCCTTCACGATGCCCAGCACCTGATCCATGCTGTCGGTCGAGAAGCGGTAGTTCTTCGGGTTGAAGTTCCACACCACGTCGATCAATGCGGCTTTCTTCGTTGCTGGATCGGCGCAGATATACTGGATCGATCCGGTGTCGGGCTCATAGATGCCCCAGACATCGGGGCTTCCTTTGCCGGTCGAAGGGGAGTGACGCACGACTGGTGTATTCAGGGGATCGCTCATGAGGCAGCTCCTTCTTTTGGTGTTGGTCTCAGGTCAGGTGTGTGGCGTGCGGCCCACATGCCAACCAGCATGAAAGGCACAAAGATCAGCGTGCCGGTCGCCGCCATCGGCAGCGCGGTCAATGCCGGGCCGGGGCAGAAGCCTCCCAAGCCCCAGCCGATGCCAAAAATGGCCGAGCCGGTCAGCAGCTTGGGGTCGAGGTCGGTTTTCGTCGGCATGTGGAACTCGCCCTCGAAGAACGTTTGCTGGCGTGTGCGGGTGAGCCACGCGAAGCCCGGCGCGGTCACCGCGATGGCGCCCCCCATGACGAAGGCCAGGCTTGGGTCCCAGGTGCCGAAGAGGTCGAGAAAGTTAAGCACCTTGGCCGGATCGGCCATGCCCGAAACGATCAGGCCAAGGCCGAAAATCAGACCGGAAAGAAGCGCGAAAAACTGTTTCATGTCAGGCTCCGATCAGGTGACGGATTACAAGGACAGTAACAAAGCCAGTCGCCATGAAGGTCGCGGTGGCGACGATCGACCGGCCTGAACCACGGCTAATGCCGCATACCCCGTGCCCCGAAGTGCAGCCGTTGCCATAGGTCGCGCCGAAGCCGACCAGAAGCCCGGCCAGCGCCATCAAGACGGGTCTCGATGGAACCCATTGGGTCGGCCAGGAGCCTGACACCAGCAGCCAGAGCGGCGCGGCGAGCAGCAATCCCAGCACGAAGAGCGCCGAGACGCCGCGCGCCTCGCTTCCGGTCGCGCGGGCAAAGATCCGAGACGTCAGCCCGCTGATGCCCGCAATGCGCCCGTTGGTTGCCATCAGCAGCACCGCCGAAGCGCCAATCAACATGCCGCCTCCCAATGAGGCCCAGGGGGTGAATTCAGTTTCCATGTTCCATCTCCACTATGCGCCCGCCATTCCCGACGGGCTGGCCTTGATCAATCTGTACAGAACGATATATTCGAGTTACGTAATATTCAATAGGCGGAATATGAAATATTCGGACGACTTTCTGGACGGCGACATCGCCGGGGCGGCAGCGCTGATGACGATGCTGGCGTCAGAGGCGCGGTTGCAGATCCTGTGCCGCCTGCTCGACGGCGAACGCGCAGTGGGTGATCTGGCGCAGGCCTGCGGCCTGTCGCAGCCAACCATGTCCCAGCAGCTCAAAAAGCTGAAAGAGGCCGGGCTGGTCGAAGGGCGCCGCGAGGGTCAGACGATCTATTACAGCGTCAAGGCACCGGAGGTCGCCGCCGTTCTGGAAACCCTGCACAGGCTGTATTGCGCGCGCGACGCCTGAACTCGCGCCCAAGGCGATGACCCAGCACATCAACGAAGCGCTGCGAAAGCAGCTCTCATGTTCATGCGCGGCAAAACGTGCTGCTGGCGACCGGTCTGATCGCCCCTGATCACGCAGAACAGCCTTTCAAAAGCCCGCGACAGCGCATCACGTTGTCCTTTTCTTAATATTAATGTCTATTCATAGTAGTGAAGTACACTCATGGTGTGCGCGTTGCTGATCGGATGAAACTGCGAGCGGGTGAGACCATGAAACTTGAAGGCGAGAAAATGGTAGCAGACCGCAAACCCCTTGCTCAGGATCCGCACCGCCTGCGCGACGCGCGTGAAAAGGTGCTTGAAGTTGCCATCGGCAAGGAAGTCCGGAGTTTTCGCAAGCAACAGAACATGACCGTCAACGAACTGGCCGACGCAACCGGCCTGTCGATCGGCATGCTGTCCAAGATCGAGAACGGCAATACCTCACCGTCACTCACCACGTTGCAGGCGCTGTCACATGCGCTCAGCGTGCCACTGACATCGTTCTTTCGCGGCTTCGAAGAGCATCGCGGCGCGACGCTGACTAAAGCCGGCAAGGGTGTCGAGATCGAACGCAGGGGCACACGAGCCGGCCATCAGTACAACCTTCTCGGCCATATCGGCTCGAACGCCAGCGGCGTGATCGTGGAGCCCTACCTGATCACTCTTTCCGAAACCTCGGATGTCTTCCCCACCTTTCAACATGACGGGATCGAAACGATCTACATGCTGGAAGGAGAAGTGGACTACCGTCACGGCAACGAGGTCTATGCGCTGAAGCCCGGCGATACGCTGTTCTTCGACGCGGATGCGCCGCACGGGCCGGAAACGCTGGTCAAATTGCCCGCCCGATACCTGTCGATCATCGCCTACCCGCAAACGGCGTAACCCCCCTTTCGGGGCACCGCGCAGCCACCCCGCATCGCGTCGGGGCGGCAATGGAGCATTGCGGCTCACCCCCGAGGCAGCTCGGGGTGCAAAACCCATGCATGAACTCGATGTCAAGAACGCCTCAAGAGAGGCGCACGGGTCAGACTTGTCCCGAATCGCTTTCGCGGCGCGCGCCCGTGGTGACCTTGGCGACCAGCCTCCGGAACGCCAATAGTTACTCTTGGGAATATTTTATTCTTCTTGGTTGATGGATGCCGAATTGAGTGATAATGTCGCACCAACCACTCTCAAAAAGGATCACCGCCATGTGTGGAATTGTTGGGCTCTTTCTGAAGGACAAATCACTCGAACCCCGCTTGGGCGACATGCTGACAGACATGCTGATCACCATGACCGACCGCGGCCCCGACAGCGCGGGCATCGCGATTTACGGCGAAGGCTCGGATAAAACGGCAAAGCTGACCGTGCAATCGGCCGATGCCGATACCGATTTCGCCGCCCTTGAGACCGATCTTGGCTCGGCCATCGACGCCCCTGTAAAACTGCGCCGCCTCGACACGCACGCCGTGATCGAACTGCCCGCAGACAAGCTGACGCAGGCCCGCCAGGCCCTGCGCGAACTGCGCCCCGACGTCCGCGTGATGAGCGCCGGTGAGAGCATCGAGATCTACAAGGAAGTCGGCCTGCCCAAAGATGTGGCACATCGCTTCGGCATCGAAAAGATGAGCGGCACACACGGCATCGGCCACACCCGCATGGCGACAGAATCAGCCGTCACGACGATGGGCGCGCACCCGTTCTCCACCGGGGCCGACCAGTGCCTCGTGCACAACGGATCGCTGTCCAACCACAACAGCCTGCGCCGCAAGCTGCGCCGCATGGGCATGAACATCGAAACCGAGAACGACACCGAAGTCGGCGCCGCCTATCTGAGCTGGAAAATGCAGAACGGCAGCACGCTGGGCGAAGCCCTCGAAAGCTCGCTGGAGGATCTCGACGGCTTCTTCACTTTCGTCGTCGGCACCAAGGACGGCTTCGGAGTCGTCCGCGACCCGATCGCCTGCAAACCTGCCGTGATGGCCGAAACCGATCAGTATGTCGCCTTCGGCAGCGAATACCGCGCCCTCGTCAACCTGCCGGGCATCGAAGACGCCCGTGTCTGGGAACCTGAGCCCGCAACCGTCTATTTCTGGAGCCATTAAGATGCAGACATTTGACCTAGAAGCGCAGGGATTGCGCGCGCTGAACGAAACCTTGCACGCGCAGGCCACTGACACCAACCAGACCTCCTGGGAAGTGATCAACGCCAAGGGCAGCCATGCCATCGCCGTGGGCCTCGACGCCCCGATCGAAGTCACCGTCAAAGGCTCGACCGGCTATTACTGCGGCGGCATGAACAAGCAGGCGACCATCAATGTGCATGGCTCCGCCGGCCCCGGCGTCGGTGAAAACATGATGTCCGGCACCATCATCGTCGAAGGCGACGCCAGCCAATATGCCGGTGCCACCGGCCATGGCGGCTTGCTGGTGATCAAGGGCAACGCCTCGTCGCGCTGCGGCATCTCGATGAAGGGCATTGATATCGTCGTGCATGGCAATATCGGCCACATGTCGGCCTTCATGGCACAATCGGGCAACCTGGTGGTGCTGGGCGACGCAGGCGATGCCCTGGGCGACAGCTGCTACGAAGCCCGCCTGTTCGTGCGTGGCGAGGTCAAGAGCCTCGGCGCCGACTGCGAGAAGAAGGAAATGCGCCCCGAGCATATCGAAATCCTCAAGGACCTGCTCGAACGCGCAGGCGCCGACGCCAAGCCGGAGGAATTCACCCGCTACGGCTCTGCCCGCAACCTTTACAATTTCGACGTCGATAACGCGTCAGCATATTAAGGATATGGCCATGAATGATCAGACGCGCCAAGGCATCCCGCACACCACCCCGCGCCAGTCCGCGACCTTTTCGCAGGACATCAACAGCGACATCCGTCGCGCAGCGGCAACCGGCATCTACGACATCCGTGGCGGCGGCGCCAAACGCCGCGTGCCGAATTTCGACGACCTGCTGTTCATGGGCGCATCCATCTCGCGCTACCCGCTCGAAGGGTATCGCGAGAAATGCGAAACCAAGGTCACGCTTGGCACACGCTTTGCCAAGAATCCCATCGAACTGGACATCCCGATCACCATCGCAGGGATGAGCTTCGGTGCCCTCTCCGGCCCCGCCAAAGAGGCACTGGGGCGCGGCGCGAACGCAGCCGGCACATCGACCACCACCGGTGACGGCGGCATGACCCCCGAAGAGCGCGGCCACTCCTCCAAGCTGGTCTATCAATACCTGCCATCGCGCTACGGCATGAACCCTGATGATCTGCGCAAGGCGGACGCAATCGAGGTTGTCGTCGGCCAGGGCGCCAAGCCCGGCGGCGGCGGCATGTTGCTGGGTCAGAAGATCTCGGACCGGGTCGCAGAAATGCGCAACCTGCCCAAGGGCATCGACCAGCGTTCCGCTTGCCGGCACCCCGACTGGACCGGCCCCGATGATCTGGAAATCAAGATCCTCGAACTGCGCGAAATCACCGACTGGAAAGTGCCGATCTACGTCAAGATCGCCGGCGCCCGTCCCTATTTCGACACCACGCTGGCGGTCAAGGCCGGGGCCGATGTCGTCGTCCTCGACGGCATGCAGGGCGGCACCGCCGCAACGCAGGACGTGTTCATCGAACATGTCGGCCAGCCCACGCTGGCTTGCATCCGGCCCGCCGTGCAGGCGCTGCAGGACATGGGCATGCACCGCGAAGTGCAACTGATCGTTTCCGGTGGCATCCGCTCGGGCGCCGACGTGGCCAAGGCGCTGGCGCTGGGGGCCGATGCGGTCTCGATCGGGACCGCGGCGATGATCGCGCTGGGGGACAACGATCCCAAGTGGGAGGCCGAATACAACAAGCTCGGCACCACCGCAGGCGCCTATGACGACTGGCACGAAGGTCGCGATCCGGCTGGCATTACCACCCAGGATCCCGAATTGATGGCGCGTTTCGACCCCATCGAAGGTGGCCGCCGTCTGAAAAACTACCTCAAGGTGATGACGCTCGAGGCGCAGACCATCGCGCGTGCCTGCGGCAAGAACCATGTCCACAACCTCGAACCCGAGGATATGGTTGCCCTCACCATGGAAGCGGCGGCAATGGCCCAGGTGCCGCTGGCCGGAACCAACTGGTACCCCGGAAAAGGCAGCTTCTGACGACAACCCACGCGGTGCCTTTCAAGGCGCCGCGTTTTTCATATAGATGGTGGGGGAACCACGGACACCATCTGCCAAGTACAGTTTAGAGATAGGGAGAGACCTTCGATCATGGCAAAAGATCAGCTCGTTCAAGAATCGGCAATTGACCTTCAGTCCTGGGGGAAAGAGCGAGGTATCAAATACTTCATGCTCAACTTCACTGACCTGCTGGGCACCCAACGCACAAAACTCGTGCCGATCCGGGCGATCGGGCGCATGCAGGAAGGCGGCGCCGGTTTTGCCGGATTCGCAGGCGGCATGGATTACACCCCGGCCCACCCCGACATGCTGGTGATGCCCGATGCCGATGCCGCGGTTCAGATTCCGTGGCAGCCCGAAATCGCATGGGTTCCCGGCAACCCGGTGATGAAGAATGCCTATTCCGCACAGGCCCCGCGCAACGTTCTGCGCAAGCAGATCGCCGAAGCGGCCGAAATGGGTCTGCATTTCAAGATCGGCGTAGAGCCCGAATTTTCGCTGCTCACCCCCGATGGCAAAGGCGTGGCGGACGATCTCGATACCCGGACGAAGCCTTGCTACGACCAGCAGTCGATGATGCGGAACTACCATATCATCCGCGAAATCAGCGACTACATGCACGAACTGGGCTGGGGCTCGTACCAGAACGACCACGAAGACGCCAATGGCCAGTGGGAAATGAACTGGGACTTCGACGATGTCCTGACGATGGCCGACCAGCTCAGCTTTTTCAAATTCATGACGAAATACGTCGCGGAAAAGCACGGCATGCGCGCCAGCTTCATGCCCAAACCCCTGCCAACGCTCACCGGCAACGGCCTGCACGCCCATATCTCGGCTTGGGACAGCACCGGCAAGGACGCCAAGACCAACCTCTTTGCAGGCTCCGATGACACGCCCACGGGCCGTTACGGTCTGTCCGAGGTCGGCAAGCACTTCCTCGGCGGTATCCTCAAGCATGGCAGCGGCATGACCGTGATCTGCTGCCCGTCGGTCAACAGCTACAAGCGTATCGGCGCGCCCAGCACCGCCTCCGGCTCGTCCTGGGCCCCCAGCCGAGTCACTTGGGCCGGCGACAACCGCACCCACCTGGTTCGGGTTCCCGGCGGCGGCCGCATGGAACTGCGCCTGCCCGATGGCGCGGCCAACCCCTACCTGATGCCATCTGTCATCATGGCCGCGGGTCTCGACGGCATCCGCAGCAAGGCCGATCCCGGCGAGGCGCTGGAAATCGATATGTATGTCGAAGGCCACACGGTGAAGGACGCACCCCGACTGCCCAAGAACATGCTGGACGGCCTGCGCCTCTACGAAGCCGACGAGACTCTGGCGACCTCAATGGGCACCGAGTTTACCGAAGCCTTCCTGAAGGTGAAAAACCGCGAGTGGGACGACTACACCAGCCACTTCAGCGAGTGGGAACGCACCAACACGCTGGATATCTGACGCCCCACCGTCAGCACCCTTTCAAACGGCCCCGCGCAATACGCGCCGGGGCCGTTTCTGCTTTTGCCCGAGTTCAACTTTTGGACCTTTCAAAACAGCGACCGAGAACCACCTATTCTCGCATCCCCTCCCTCCCCCCAAGCGATGATCAATCCGGCCTCAATTGGCGATTTCGGGTTGACCTGAAGGCCCCGACGGCCTATCCAAACTGCCGGAGTGCGGGTATGGTGAAAAGGTATCACGGCAGCTTCCCAAGCTTTAGTTACGGGTTCAATTCCCGTTACCCGCTCCAACCGTAAAATCCCCAAATCGCCATACGAAACCCGCCTGCCTTGGCTGGCGCCCCTCCCCTTTGTCCTGCGCAAAGTTGCAATCGAGTTGCAAATGCCGAAAGGCCGCCCCCCATTGCCAAACCAGCGGGCGGATGGTTCAACTCGCACATGCCGCACCTGCTGACCACGTCGTTACTAATCCTCGGTGCCGCGCTGGCCGGTTTCGCATCGCGCCTGATCGCGATGCCCTTGCCGTTCCTGCTCGGACCGTTGCTGGCCACGGTGCTGGTCGCCACGCTGCTGCCGCACCGCCTGCCGCAAGGCTACCGGTTTCCACCACGGTTGCGCCGCACCTTCATCGCGGTGATCGGGCTGATGATCGGCGCACAGGTCACGCCTGCGCTCTTTGACAATCCCGGCAGGCTCGGGATCAGCTTTCTGGCGCTGATCGGTTTTGTCGCCTCAGCCTTGGCATACAACTACCTGATATTTCGCCGCTTTGGCGGATATGACCGCGCCACCGCCTTCTACGCGGGCACGCCCGGCGGCCTGTATGAGAGCATCGCCTTGGGCGAGGCCGCAGGCGCCGACATGCCGCGCCTCATGCTTCAGCAGTTCCTGCGCGTGATTCTCGTGGTCACGCTCTTGCCGGTCGGCCTGTCGCTCTATCTGGGCGCGCCGGTGGGCAGTTCCGCAGGTGTCAGTCTGGCGCAAGGGCCGGTGCTGTGGCAGGCGCTGCCATGGCTGGCGGCAGCGGGCGCCTTCGGGCTCTGGCTCGGGGAAAGGCTGCGCCTGCCCGCAGGCCAGATCATCGGGCCGCTGGCCGTCGCCGCCGCCCTGTCGCTCAGCGGTCTGGGCCATCTCGACGTGCCGCAATGGCTGGTCAACCTCGCCCAGATCGTGATCGGCGTGGCGCTCGGGTTACGCTTTACCGGCCTCAGCCGCGCACTGATCCTGCGCGGAATGATCCTGGCATGCGCGTCGGTGGCGGGGATGCTGGCGCTGGCCGCCGGGATGGCGCTGGCGATGAAACCCATCCTTGGCGAAGGTTTCGATGTGCTGCTCATCAGTTTCGCCCCCGGCGGGGTCACTGAAATGGCGCTGGTGGCGCTCAGCCTGCAGGCCAACCCGGCCTTCGTGACGCTGCACCACATCCTGCGCATCCTGATCACCGTGATCGGCATGATCGCCTCCGCGCCCCTGATCCGCCGCGCCCTTTGACAGCGCGGCGCGCGCGGGCTACCTCAACAGAAGTTCATTCCGTCACAAAGGAGCCCGCCATGCGCATCCAGGATACAGCCGCGATCATCACTGGCGGGGCCTCGGGCCTTGGCGAGGCCACAGCCCGCCACTTCCGCGCTGCCGGCGCCGCCGTGACGATCCTCGACCGTGACATTGCGCGCGGCACCGCCGTGGCGGACGAAATTGGCGCGCATTTCGCTGAAACCGACGTGACGGACGAGGCGTCTGTCGCCGCCGCCATTGCAGCGGCCAAGGCCGCGATGGGGCGGATCACCGCTGCCGTCAACTGCGCCGGGATCGCCCCCGCCGAAAAGACGCTGGGCCGCGATGGCCCGCATTCGCTCGACGTGTTCCGGCGGGTCATCGACATCAATCTGGTGGGCAGCTTCAACGTCGCGCGCCTTGCCGCCGCCGAGATCGCGCAAAACCCGCCCGAGCCCGACGGCGCGCGCGGCGTGATCATCAACACCGCCTCTGTCGCGGCCTTTGACGGGCAAAAGGGTCAGGCGGCCTATGCCGCGTCCAAAGCTGGCATCAGTGGCCTCAGCCTGCCGATGGCCCGTGATCTGGCCCGCGAGGGCATCCGCGTCATGGCCATTGCACCGGGGATTTTCCTCACCCCGATGCTGCAGGGGCTGCCGCAGGATGTGCAGGACAGTCTGGCGCAGGCCGTGACCTGCCCCAAGAGGCTCGGCGATCCGGCAGAATACGCGCGGCTCGCGGCCTTCATCGTCGAATGCGGCTATCTCAACGGAGAAGTGATCCGGCTCGATGGTGCGCTGCGCATGCAGTGACCCGGCGGTGGCAGCACCGGAGTGCCGCGCCCATAGGCCAATCGCGCACCGACGTGATACCGACGCGAAACTTATCCTTCGCTTTCGGCCTTTTCCGCCAGTTCCAGCCACTCTTCCTCGGCGGCAGCCAGCGCTTGCTGGCGGGCCACCAGAGCCTCTGTCGCCTTGCGGAATTTCACCGGCTCGCGGGTAAACAGCTCCGCATCCGCCAGCAACCCTTCCAGCTTGCCGATCTCTGCTTCCAGCCGGGCCATCTCTTCGGGCAGCGTCTTGAGCCGGTGGCTTTCGGTAAAGCTGAGCTTCGGCGCGGCGCGCGGTTTCTCCGGCGCAGGCTTCTGCCTTGATTTCGCAGGGGTTTTCCCCACCTCATCGCCCTTGTCGGCGGCGCGTTGCGCCCGGTAATCGCTCCACCCACCGGCATAGACAATCGCCTGCCCGTCGCCTTCCATGGCGATCGTGGTGGTTGCCACCCGGTCCAGAAAATCCCGGTCGTGACTGACCAGCAGCAGCGTCCCGTCATAATCGTCCAGCAATTCCTGCAAAAGGTCGAGCGTCTCGATATCCAGATCGTTGGTCGGCTCGTCCAGCACCAGCAGGTTGCTTTCCTTTGCCATCAGCTTGGCCAGCAGAAGCCTCGCCTTTTCACCGCCCGACAAGGCCCGCACAGGCGCCCGCGCCTGCTGTTCGTCGAACAGGAATTCCTTAAGGTATCCAATCACATGCCGCGGGCTGCCGCGCACCAAAATCTGATCTGCCTTGCCCGAAACGCGCATGTCCGGGTCGCCTGTCAGACTGTCCCACAGAGTCATGTCCGGATCGAGCGCGGCACGGCTCTGGTCGAAGACCGCCGGGACCAGATTGGTGCCCAGCCGGACTTCTCCGCTATCTGGCGTCTCTTCCCCCAGCAGCATCTTCAGCAACGTCGTCTTGCCAACGCCGTTGGGTCCGACAAAGGCCACCCGATCGCCGCGCTGCACGCGCAGGTCGAACTTTGTTAGGATTTGCGTGTCACCATAGGCTTTGGAAATTCCGCGCGCCTCGATGACCAGCTTGCCGGATTTAGGACCGGCCTCCAGCGCCATCGCGGCGGCCCCCTGCCTGCGGATCTGCCCGGCACGCTCGGCCCGCAGCTCCTGGAGCGCGCGCACGCGGCCCTGGTTGCGTTTGCGCCGCGCACTGATGCCTTCGACCGCCCAGCGGCCTTCTGACTTGATCTTGCGATCCAGCTTGTGGCGGCTCTGATCCTCTTCGTCCCACAGCTTGTCGCGCCAGGCTTCGAACTGGCTGAATCCCTGCTCGTTGCGCCGCACCATTCCCCTGTCAATCCAGAGTGTTGCGCGCGTAAGTTCACGCAGAAACGCCCGGTCGTGGCTGATCAGAACATAGCCTGCGCGCGTCTCTTTCAACGTGGTTTCCAGCCAGGCGATCGCCTCGATATCCAGATGGTTGGTCGGCTCGTCCAAGAGCATCAGGTCGGGCGCTTCGGCCATCAGCTTGGCCAATGCCGCGCGGCGCCGCTCGCCGCCAGAGGCGGTCTCGACCGCACGCGCCGGATCGAATTTCAGCCCCTCACCCGCCATATCGACGCGGTACATCTCTTCGGGCTGCAGCGTGCTGGCAGCATAATCCCCCAAGGTGGCAAAGCCCAGCATCTCGGGCTCCTGCTCCATGTAACCCACGCTGATACCGGGCGGCACGACACGGGTGCCGCTATCGGCCTCCACCAGCCCAGCCATCACCTTCATCAAGGTCGATTTGCCCGAGCCGTTGCGCCCCACCAGCGCCACGCGGTCGCCCGGTTGCACCACCAGCGACAGGTCGGCAAAGAGCGGCCCACCGCCAAAAGTCAGGGCGATATCATTCAATTGCAAAAGGGGTATCTTGGCTGCCATAAGCGCGGGCTATCCTGCGCCCGCCCGCCCGTCAAGGTGCGCCCTTATGCCTATTGCGCCACCGCGCGCAACAGGCGCTTGCGCGTGGCCGGAATGGCGCGGATCTCAACCCCGGTAAAAACATGCAGCGTGCCCATCTCGGGATCCACCACCGCATGATCGCTCACCCACCCGCCCATCATCAGATAGGTTCGCAACAGCGGCGGCATCCGCAGCATCGCCAGCCTTGCATCGGGCTTGCGCAGGCGCAGGGTCTGAGCAAAGCGGAACACCATTGGCGCCTTGACCCTTGGCAACCAGCGGCGCGGCGCGAGATGTCGCTCTTTCAACATCGCGAAGGCATCCAGATAGCTGTCTGCGTCGGTGCCGTGAAAGGACGAACAGCCGAACAACATCTCGACCCCGTGATCGTCCACGTAGCGCGTCATCGCTCCCCAGGCCGCGCGTAGTATGTCGGGATCGCGCCAATCGGGATGAACGCAGAATCGGCCGATCTCGACCATCGGCCCCTCGAACCGCGCCAGCGCCGACAACTCGTAGAACTGTGCCGAATAGCTCTGGCCGATATCCGCCCCGCCTTTCAGCGGCAGCATCCGAAAACAGCAGACAAGCTGCCCGCTGCGGCACTCTTCAATCAGGATATGGGTGCAGATCTCATCGAAGGCATCGCGGTCCAGACCGTCCGCACCACCGGTGCCAAAGGTCAGCGCGCGCAGCCTCTGGGCCGCTTTCAAATCGTCATGCGACGCGCTGATGCGCGCGCGGTAGCGCCGATCGGTCAATGTCGGCATGGGCGTTCCCTATCCAAGCCTGGGCAAAGAATACCCAAGCACGATCATACGCACAATCCGTGACAAAGCCGTGTCGCTGCCGTGGCGCCTTGCGACAAACCTAGAAGAACTGGCTCGGGTCGATATTGCCGAAATTGTCGAGGATCTGGCGCAGCACACCCTTGCCGGTGACCGACGAATCGGTCACGCGCCGGGTGAGCGGCACGATATTGCCGTCGCGCAGCGAGAACGTCTCGATATTCGCGATCGTATCGTTCTCGTCAAAACTGATCGCCAGCACCTGCCGCTCGACCACCTCGGGGCGCAGCATGCCGAAATGTTTCATCCGGCTGCGCACGTAGTAATAATCACCCTCGCCCAGAACCCCCGCAGCAGAGGGAGCGCCGATCACGTCATCCACCGTGGAGCGCGAATCGACCCCGACGACCAGCTGATTGAGGTCTTCTTCGGGCGGCACATAACCATGGTTGCGGTAGATCGAGGTACAGGCCACAACAGAGGCCAACCCCAGAAGGGCAACGATGGTGCGCAGCGTTAATTTGAGCCCGGTCATGATTGCCCTCTTGATTTCAGCCCGGTCAGGCTTTTATCCGGCTTACAACAAGGTGACCGCGAGGTTCAAGAAAGGATAGAGGTGCAGTAGATGGCACAACGCCCCGAAACCCCAGATATCCTGCGCATCGCGGACCTGTCACAAGGCGCGACCGCATCCTTTGACCTCGCGCCAGATGCCGCGACACGCAGCGCGCTGGCCGAAACGCTGGACGTTCAGGCGATTCGCAAGCTCAGCTTTGCAGGCAAGCTCTCGCCCGAAGGCAAGCGCGACTGGCGGCTTGATGCCAGTCTGGGCGCAACCGTCGTGCAGTCCTGCGTTGTCACGCTTGAGCCGATCACGACGCGTATCGACCGCAAGGTGGTGCGGCGCTTTATTGCCGACATGCCGGACAGCGGAGATGCCGAAGAGGTCGAAATAACCGAGGACGAATCGATCGAGCCACTGACCGGAACGGTTGATCTGAACCAGGTCATGACCGAGGCACTGGCACTGGCCCTGCCCGATTACCCGCGTGCCGACGGTGCCGAGATGGGTGAAGCCATATTCGCCGCGCCAGACACCACGCCACTGCGGGACGCGGACCTGAAACCCTTCGCCGGTTTGGCGGCTCTGAAATCGAAACTGGAAAAAGACGACTGACCGATTGGGCAAAAGATGCTAAATATCGCTTGCCCTTGTACGATTTAGTTGTATTTTCGCCCTTCCATCGGAATTTGGGGTTGAACCGCTGGCTCTGGACAGACTAAGAGCCGCGTGACCACGAGAAACCGGGACGTAAGTGCCCAAAGGATAGTAGGATCGCACAATGGCTGTCCAGCAGAACAAAGTATCGAAATCGCGCCGCAACAATCGCCGCGCACACGACTCGCTCAGCGCAGCGAACCCGAACGAATGCCCGAACTGCGGCGAACTGAAGCGCCCACACCATGTGTGCCCGGCTTGCGGCCACTATGCCGAGCGCGAAATCGTGGCAATGGCGGATGAGGTCGATCTGGACGAAGACGCAGCCTGACCCCGCCGGGGACCTGCAGAGAACGGACCGCCTTGATGACCGCGCATCCCGATCAAAACAAGACGGGGGCCGGACGCACCATCATATCGGTTGATGCGATGGGTGGCGACATGGGCCCGGCCACAGTTGTGGCCGGCATCGCCAAATCCGCGCGCAAGAACCCCAATATCGGTTTCATCCTGCATGGCCGCAAGGATGAGCTCGAACGCCTTGTCGCCAAGCGCAGACATCTGGCCGACTGCGTCGAGATACGCAACGCGCCTGACGTGGTGTCGATGCACGACAAGCCGAGTCAGGTGATGCGCAACGGCAAAACCACCTCGATGTGGTCCGCACTCGAATCGGTGCGCGCCGGCGAGGCAACGGTTTGCGTGTCTTGCGGCAATACCGGCGCATTGATGATGATGTCGGTCCTGCGCCTGCGCCGCCTGCCCGGCATCTATCGCCCGGCCATCGCCGTGATGTGGCCCTCGCGCAACCCCCAGGGGTTTAACGTGCTGCTTGATGGTGGCGCGGATATCCGCGCTGATGCCAAGGATCTCATGCAATACGCGTTGATGGGCACCTCCTACGCCCGCAACGGCTTTGGCGTGGCACGGCCGCGTATCGGCCTGCTGAATGTCGGCACCGAAGAGCACAAGGGCCGTTCCGAGCTGAAAGAGGCGCATGACCTGATTTCGGCCAATGCCCCCTATGCAGATTTCGATTTCGTCGGCTTCGTCGAGGGGCGCGACCTGCCCGGCGACACTTGCGATGTGATCATCACCGACGGCTTTACCGGCAATGTCGCCCTGAAAACCGGCGAAGGCACCGCCACCCTGATCGCCGAATTGCTGCGCGAGGCGTTCCAGTATTCGATGCTCTCAAGGCTGGCATCGCTGCTGGCCTATACGTCGCTTCAGCGCCTGAAAAAGCGGATTGACCCGCGGCGCGTCAATGGCGGCGTGTTCCTCGGGCTCAACGGAACAGTCGTGAAATCTCACGGTGCGGCGGACGCCACCGGCGTTTCGGCGGCGTTGAAGCTGGCCTTTCAGCTGGCCGAAACCGGATTTTCCGAAAAACTTGCCGCGCGGGTTGCATCCGCCTCCCTGCCCACGCAGGATACCGACAGCGAAGAGGACGGTGGGAAATCATGACAAGACGCGCCGTGGCACGGGGCATAGGGCATTATCTGCCCAAACGGATTGTGCCGAACTCCGAATTCGAATCCTTTCTGGACACGTCCGATGAATGGATCAGAACCCGGTCAGGGATAGAGCGGCGCCATTTTGCAGCCGAAGGCCAGAGCACCTCGGACCTCGCCACCGAGGCCGCGCGTGAAGCGCTCGAACATGCCGGGCTGGATGTGGGTGATATCGACGGAATCATCGTCGCCACCTCGACCCCGGACCTGACCTTTCCTTCCGTCGGCACGATGGTCCAGAGCAAGCTCGGAATGACGCACGGCTTTGCCTTTGACGTACAGGCGGTCTGCGCCGGGTTCATCTACGCCCTTGGGACCGCCAATGCGCTGATCGTTGCCGGTCAGGCCGAGCGGTTGCTGGTGATCGGGGCCGAAACCTTCAGCCGCATCATGGATTGGCAGGACCGCAGCACCTGTGTGCTCTTTGGCGATGGCGCGGGCGCGCTGGTGCTGGAGGCCGCAACCGGCGACGGCACCAATGCCGACCGGGGCATTCTGGCAACCGACCTGCATTCTGACGGGCGCTACCGCGAGATGCTTTATGTGGACGGCGGCGTCAGCACGACCGGCACGTCGGGCAAGCTGCGGATGCAAGGCAACCTTCTGTTCCGCCAGGCGGTCGAAAAGCTGACCCAGACCGCCGACGCGGCCCTCGCCAAGATCGGCCTGACGGGAGCTGACGTGGACTGGATCGTGCCACATCAGGCCAATAGCCGCATCATCGCGGGCACCGCAAAGAAGATGAATGTGCCGATGGATCGTGTCATCCTGACGGTGCAGGATCACGGCAATACCTCTGCGGCCTCGATCCCTCTGGCGCTGTCCGTGGGGGTCGGTGATGGCCGCATCAAACGCGGTGATCTGATCCTGAGCGAAGCCATCGGCGGAGGGCTGGCCTGGGGCGCAGTCGCCCTACGGTGGTAGTGCTGCAATCGTGGCATACGGCAAGCATAAGCTGCCGCCTGCAAGCTGTTATATTGACTTTCAAAATTCTTCACCCCTATTGTGATGAAAACAAATCTGGGGGACCGTATGAGTGACAAAACACTGACGCGCATGGACCTGAGCGAAGCCATCTTTCGCGAAGTGGGTCTGTCGCGCAATGACTCTGCCCAACTTGTCGAGAGCGTGCTTGACCATATGTCCGACGCGCTCGTGCGCGGCGAACAGGTCAAGATCTCCTCATTCGGGACGTTCTCGGTGCGCGAAAAATCGGCGCGTGTCGGACGCAATCCCAAGACGGGCGAAGAAGTCCCGATCAATCCGCGCCGCGTTCTGACTTTCCGGCCTTCACACCTGATGAAAGATCGTGTTGCCGCCGGAAACAAGGCTTAAGGCAGGAACATGGCGAAATCCGCCGATGCCTTTCGTACCATCAGTGAAGTTGCCGACTGGCTGGGCATTCCTGCTCATGTCTTGCGGTTCTGGGAAAGCAAGTTCACCCAGGTAAAGCCAGTCAAGCGCGCCGGTGGGCGACGCTATTACCGCCCGGCCGACATGCAACTTCTGGGTGGTATCCGCAAACTGCTGCACGAAGATGGCATGACCATCAAAGGCGTGCAGAAGGTTCTTAGGGAACAGGGGGTTAAGGAGGTTTCCGCCCTGTCGCCACCGCTTGATTCAGACGCCAGCGACACGCTTGAGGTCAGCGGAATCGCGCTTGACGTGACTGCCCCCGAAGAAGAGCCCAAAGGCAAGGTGCTCAACTTTGAGAGGGGCAAGCCGCAGAAAGCTGCGGCTGCTGACACCCCTGCCGAGAACACCCAGGATGCGGGTAGCGAGGATAAAGCGGAAGAGCCCGCACCAGACGAAATCGCCTCGTCACCGCGCGAGGACGACCAGCCGCAAGAGGCGAGTGATGCGGACAGCGATGAAGCCGATGAAACGGATTCGGTAGAACCGCAATCGGCGGCGCCCGAGGACGATCACGATCACCATGACGAAGCGGACGATCCCACGCCCCAGATCGAAGAACCCGCCCCGCAACAGCCCAGCCCGACGCGCGGCACCAGCGACATGCCGAGCTTTCTCAAGCAGAGCCTCGAAGAACGCGGCGCGCGCGCGGACAAACCTGCAACCGAAGACACGTCAGGCACCGAGGCGGTCCTTGCAGACGCGCCTGACGCAGACGAGGATTCAACCCCGCCACCTCCCCTGCAGAAGGCAGACGAATCAATTTCCGAGCCCAAATCAGAGCCGGAACCCGAGGCGTCGATAGAGGAA
>Ga0209344_10000240_pt1 | contig 108368 bp, 88 predicted proteins | sample Cruoilmetagenom6_FD_187293 | JGI IMG/M metagenome (GOLD analysis project Ga0209344, IMG submission 187293) | Oil polluted marine microbial communities from Coal Oil Point, Santa Barbara, California, USA - Santa Barbara Oil Seep Sample 6 (SPAdes)... | ecosystem: Environmental > Aquatic > Marine...
TGACTTGCCTCAGCGAGGAAGGCGTATTCTACGCATTTCCTGGTGTTTGTCAAGGGCGTTGTTTTCGATGTAAACCAGACCACATCCAAAACCGCTGGCTTTCGTAAAAGCACTAACTACCTGACAAACCGAAGCTTTTACACTTACACTTCATTCACCGCTGGTAACGCTTGGCGTCCCCGGCAGCGGATGCGTACTTTACGGATTCGCTGCCGAGTTGGCAAGGGCTGTTTTGAAATAACTTTCAAAAAAATGGAGAAAAGTATTAGCTGCTAGCTTTAGCCTTACGCATAACGGCTAATACAGGGCCTGACGCCACGTAGGTACCAAACAGCAATAGCAGCATCACCGAAGGCTCGACCGAGATCAACACAAACGCCAGCACTATGGCTAGCAGCACAACAAAAGGTACCGGCTTTTTAAAATCGAGATCTTTGAAGCTGTAGTAACGGATATTACTCACCATCAGCACACCCGCCGCAGCTACCACGACTAACATCAACAGCTTGAAACCAAAGGCATCCGCATCAAAGCTATGGAAGGTCCACACACTGGCCGCTACTAGCGCGGCTGCAGAAGGGCTTGGCAAACCGATAAACCACTTTTTATCGACGCTACCAATCTGCACATTAAAGCGCGCAAGTCGCAGTGCCGCGCAGGCAACGTAGAGAAAAGCCACTACCCATCCCGTCTTACCAATGTCTTGAAGAATCCAGGTAAAGGCGACTAAAGCGGGCGCCATGCCAAAGGAAATCATATCCGCCAAGCTATCGTACTCAGCGCCGAATTCACTTTGCGTGTTGGTCATACGGGCAACACGGCCATCCAGGCCATCCAGCACCATGGCAATAAAAATCGCCACGGCAGCCGAGGTAAACTCACCATTAATGCCAGCAACCACTGCAAAGAAACCGGCAAAAAGTGCCGAAGTGGTAAATAGGTTGGGCAGTAAATAGATACCTCGACGACGAATCTTTTTACCGTCCTCTACCGCCTCTTCTACCACTTCGGTTTCGCGCAAGAAGGCAGCCGCCAAATCTTCGTTGCCTACTTCTGACTGATGGGCACTGTCTGGCTGCTCAGCTTTATCAGGCTGATCCGAGCCCGACGGGCCTGGCTTTGACTGATAGGAGCTTGAATGCTCTTGATCGCGAGCGTCCTGTGTCATAGGTTTCATCCATTAAAAGTGAAGTCACGGGAACAGTAGTCGCTTTCATTCTACACGGTGAGTGCCACTCAGCCAGCCAATTGCTGGATTGATGTTCTGCATCAGCGAGCTCTGACAGGCTAATAACTAAAAAGCGCCGCTCCGGGAAAGAAGCGACGCTTATGCTTAAGTGCTGACTGTAAAGGCTACGTACTTTCGTGTTTAGAGCGACAACACCTTATCGCCTCGTGCAATACCCGAGACCCCAGTGCGGGCGACCTCAAGAATGCCCACTGGCGCCATGGCCTGAAGGAAAGCATCGAGCTTGCCCGCATCGCCGGTGATCTGCACGGTATACAGGCTGGGCGTTACGTCGACGATCTGCGCGCGGAAGATATCCACCGTGCGCTTCACTTCATCGCGTGCCGCGCCTAGCGCTTTCACTTTTACCAGCATCAGTTCGCGCTCGATGTGGTTGCCTTCGGTGAGATCCACCAGCTTGACCACATCAATCAGCTTATTGAGGTGCTTGGTGATCTGCTCGATCACCCGGTCATCGCCTATGGTGGTGACCGTTAATCGCGACAGCGACGGGTCTTCAGTAGGCGCAACGTTTAGCGTTTCGATGTTGAAGTTACGCTGGGAGAACAACCCGACTACACGTGACAGCGCACCCGGTTCGTTTTCTAACAGAATCGAGATGATATGACGCATCAGGTACGCTCCGTTTTAGACAGCAGCATGTCGCGCATGGCACCTAACGGCACCTGCATCGGATAGACGTGCTCAAAAGGGTCGACCTTCACGTCAAGAAAGACCAGTTCGTGCTTATCAGCAAAGGCACGCTCCAGCGCAGGCTCCAACTCATCAAGCGTATTGACGGTAATAGCGGTAAACCCATACGCCTCAATCAGCATATGGAAGTCCGGCAACGACTCCATATAGGAGTGCGCGTGACGCGACTTATAGTTCAAGTCCTGCCACTGACGCACCATACCCAAAGACGCGTTGTTAAGGTTGACGATCTTAACGCCTACACCGTATTGCTTACAGGTAGAGAGCTCCTGCATCATCATTTGGAAGCTGCCTTCACCGGTAACGCACACCACGTCATCATCCGGGTAGTTCTGCTTGATACCCATGGCGGCGGGGAAGCCAAAGCCCATGGTGCCCAAACCACCTGAGGTGATCAGTCGGTTGGGTTTATCAAACTTGTAGTACTGCGCCGCGAACATCTGGTGCTGACCCACATCGGTGGTCACGTAGGCTTCGCCTCGGGTTACCCGACAAAGCGCTTCAATAACTTCCTGTGGTTTAAGCGCTTCACCCTCCTTGGAAGGCTCATAAAGCTTGCCTTCACGATCGGCACGCCAGCCATCTATCTTTTCCCACCACTCAGTTAGTGCTTCAGGATGGGCAATTTTATGTCCCTGCACCAAACTGATCATCTCATTGATAACGCTGGAGGCCGGGCCCACGATCGGCACATCGGCACGCACCGTTTTTGAGATCGAACTTGGGTCAACGTCAACGTGGATGATTTTAGCTGTCGGGCAGAACTTAGACGTGCTGTTGGTCACGCGGTCATCAAAGCGCGCGCCAATGGCAATAATCAGGTCGGCGTGGTGCATGGCCATGTTTGACTCATAGGAGCCGTGCATGCCCAGCCAGCCCAAGCACTGCCGGTCACTTTGCGGATACGCCCCAATGCCCATCAGCGTGGTGGTGATCGGGTATCCCAGCTGCTTGACCAGATCAGTCAAGCCTTCGCTGGCTTTGCCCGTGACCACGCCGCCACCGGTATAGAACACCGGACGTTTGGCTTTGAGTATCATCTCAACGGCTTTTTTGATCTGCCCCGTGTGGCCACGCGTGACGGGGTTGTACGAGCGCATCTTGACCTTTTTCGGATAGATGTACTCATAACGCTCGGTGGGAGCCGTCATATCTTTCGGGATATCGACCACCACCGGGCCCGGACGCCCTGTCGCGGCTAAATAGAACGCCTTTTTGAGCACTTCCGGGATTTCAGACGGGTGGCGAATCGAGAAGCTGTGCTTCACGATGGGTCGCGTCACGCCGACGATATCGGTTTCCTGGAAGGCGTCTTCACCGATCAGGTGGCTCGCCACCTGGCCACACAGCACTACCATGGGGATTGAGTCCATGTAGGCGGTGGCAATACCGGTGACGGCATTGGTGGCACCGGGGCCTGAGGTAACCAGTACGCAGCCGGGCTTGCCCGAGGCGCGGGCATAGCCATCGGCTGCGTGGGTAGCCGCTTGTTCGTGACGCACTAGAATGTGCTTCACTTTGTCCTGGCGGAAGAGTGCATCGTAAATATGCAGCGCTGCACCGCCGGGGTAACCATAAATGTATTCGATGCCCTCATCTTGCAAGAAGCGGGCGATCATATCTGCGCCGGAAAGCAGTTCCACTGTATTTCTCCCCTGGAGGTCTCGAGTGCGATCCGTACCCACATGGGCACGGTGTCGAGTGCGACGGTATGCCGCTGTCGGCCCTTGCCGACACCTGATGCCAAACCCTGGCAGGAGGCCCGGTTAGGGCCTGCACTCTTATCGGGAGCGTGTGAATTATGTCGGCATAAATCACACGCTCCCTTTCACGGCAGTTCGCCGTGTCGGGGCGTTGGCCAGGTTGAGCGGTTAGCCCAAGCCCGGAAGTCCTTCGGCGGGTAGAGGCTTTCGCCTACCCTTCGCGCGGGAATAAGGGGTTGCCCGTTGAGTCCGCGCCCGCAAATCAGGAACCGACAAGATTCCATTAGCGCCCTCAGCCTGTCAACCTCCGATCAGTCCAAACGCAACAAAGGTCGCAAGAAGCCATTAAAAAAGCCCCGCTAGCTTTGCTAACGGAGCTTTTTACCTATTCAATTGCGCAAATTGGCGGCATCAATTACGAGCTAAACACCAACTTACCCTCTTCTGCATTGATATGGATGGTATCACCAGGGGCAAATTTGCCACCCAGCAGATCTTGCGCCAGCGGGTTCTCGATACGGCTCTGAATCGCCCGTTTGAGTGGCCGCGCCCCATAGACAGGGTCAAAGCCTACGACCGCCAATTGCGCCATCGCTTCTGGGCTAACCTCAAGTTTCAGGTCGTGTTCGGCGAGGCGCACTTTTAAGCGCTCAAGCTGAATACCGGCAATCGCCTGAATCTGCTCTTGGCCCAGGGCGTGGAACACCACCACTTCATCGATACGGTTGATCAGCTCAGGCCGGAAGTGGTTACCCACCACCTCCATGACCATGTTTTTCATCGACTCATAGTCGCTGTCTTTATCAGCACTGACGTCACCGCCCATGCGCTGGATAATGTCAGAGCCCATATTCGAGGTCATCACGATCACGGTGTTGCGGAAATCCACCGTGCGCCCCTGGCCGTCGGTTAAGCGGCCATCTTCCAATACCTGCAGCAGGATGTTGAAGACATCCGGGTGGGCTTTCTCCACCTCATCAAGCAGAAGCACCGAGTAAGGCTTGCGGCGCACGGCCTCGGTCAGGTAACCACCCTCTTCGTAGCCTACGTAGCCCGGGGGCGCACCGATCAAGCGAGCCACGGAGTGCTTCTCCATAAACTCGGACATATCGATACGCACCATTGCCTCTTCGGTATCGAACAGGAAGTTGGCCAGTGACTTACACAGCTCGGTTTTACCCACCCCGGTGGGGCCGAGGAACAGAAACGAACCGTTGGGGCGATTGGGGTCAGAGAGCCCCGCCCGCGAACGACGTACGGCGTTCGCCACTGCCTCTACGGCCTCGTTTTGACCTATCACACGCTGATGCAGCGCCTCCTCCATGCGCAGGAGCTTATCGCGCTCGCCCTCGAGCATTTTAGAAACAGGAATACCCGTCCAGCGGGAGACGACTTCGGCGATCTCCTCTTCTGTGACGTTAGAGCGCAGCAGCTGATGGCTTGAGGTATCCGCTTCACCTTCGCCGCTTTCGGCAATCTTCTTCTCTAGCTCTGGAATTTTGCCGTACTGAATTTCCGACATCCGACCCAAGTCGCCCTGACGACGAGCCTGTTCAAGGTCAATGCGTGCCTGCTCAAGCTCAGCTTTAAACTGAGCAGCCCCTTGAATACTGGCTTTCTCGGCTTTCCATATCTCATCAAGGTCAGCGTATTCGCGCTCTAGCTCATGGATCTGGGTATTAAGTGCCTCCAAGCGTTTTTTGGTGGCCTCGTCGGTTTCTTTCTTAAGCGCTTCACGCTCCATTTTGAGCTGGATCAGGCGCCGATCAAGGCGATCCATCGCCTCTGGCTTGGAGTCAAGCTCCATACGAATCCGCGAGGCGGCCTCATCGATTAGATCGATAGCTTTGTCGGGCAGTTGGCGATCGGTGATGTAGCGGGTCGAGAGCTTGGCTGCGGCAATAATCGCCGAGTCGGTAATATCCACGCCGTGGTGCACTTCGTAACGCTCTTTCAGGCCGCGCAGGATCGCCACGGTGTCCTCTTCGGAAGGCTCATCAACCAGCACTTTCTGGAAGCGGCGCTCTAGTGCCGCATCTTTCTCAATGTACTTGCGGTACTCATCAAGGGTGGTCGCCCCCACGCAGTGCAGCTCGCCGCGGGCCAGGGCGGGTTTGAGCATATTGCCTGCATCCATGGCGCCTTCGGCTTTGCCTGCGCCGACCATGGTGTGCAGCTCGTCAATAAACAGGATCACCCGGCCTTCTTCCTGGGAAAGCTCCTTGAGTACCGCTTTCAAGCGCTCTTCAAACTCGCCACGGAATTTGGCACCCGCCAATAGCGAGCCCATATCCAGCGAAAGCACGCGCTTCTCTTTTAAGCCTTCCGGCACTTCGCCGTTAACGATGCGCTGGGCCAGTCCTTCGACAATGGCGGTTTTACCCACCCCCGGCTCGCCGATTAACACCGGGTTATTCTTGGTGCGCCGCTGCAGTACTTGAATGGTGCGGCGAATTTCGTCGTCGCGGCCGATCACCGGGTCGAGCTTGCCGTCCAGCGCGCGCTGGGTTAGATCCATGGTGTATTTATTGAGCGCTTCACGCTGATCTTCGGCGTTAGCATCGTCCACGGTAGCACCACCGCGAAGACTGTTAATGGCAGCCTCAAGGGATTTACGGTTAATCCCCGCATCTTTAAGCAGCTTGGTAATCGCTGAATTCATTTCCAGCGCAGCCAATAGAACGAGCTCACTGGCAATAAACTGATCGCCGCGCTTCTGCGCTTCGCGATCGGTTAAGTTAAAAAGCTTGATGAAATCCCGCGATGGCTGCACTTCGCCGTCGAACTGCCCCACCTTAGGTAGGTTATCCAACTGCTGCACCAGCCCATCGCGCAGACGCGAAGGATTGCCCTCGGCTTTTTCAATCAGGGCTTTAATACCGGTGTCTTTGGTGTCTAGTAGGGCCAACAGCAAGTGTGCTGGGTCTAGCTGATTATGGCCACGGCCAACGGCCAGCGACTGCGCTTCGGCAATCGCGCTTTGGAGCTTGGCGGTAAATTTATCAAAACGCATGGAATTCCTCCTGGGGTAGCCGTGCGTTTAGACGCACCGCGTGACCCGATAACGTGTCATTAGACGTGCTAAATAACTATTAGCTTGACAAGTTAAATGGCGTCAGTTCCAGGCTTTTCAAGAGGTGGCGGTGTGAACCGCTGGCTTATGGACGCTTTAATTCACATTAATTGATCCAGATCACACTTGCCATGCGCCCTGTCTTACCACCATCGCGGCGGTAGGAGTAGAAGCGCGACTCGCAGGCGGTGCAGAAGTGGCCGCCGCTAATGTGATTGACGCCCAGTGCCTCTAACCGAAAGCGCGCCAGCCGGTATAAGTCGGCCATGTAATGCCCAAGCCGGTAAGGGCTATGGTCAAAGGCATCAGCGGTATCCGGGTGAACGGCAACAAAAGCGCCGTAAACTTCCGGGCCAACCTCAAATTGAGCGTTGGAGATAGCCGGCCCTAACCACACCAGAATATCGTCTGGATCAGTGTTCATCGCGGCAATGGTTGCTTCCAGCACACCGCCCGCCAAACCGCGCCAACCGGCATGGGCAACCGCCACCTGGGTACCCGCTCGATTGCAGAACATCACCGGCAGGCAGTCTGCCGTCAGCACTACACAGGCGTACTCATTGGAGGTCGCAAGGGCGGCATCCGCGTCGGCAGCCTCGGACTGATAAAACTGCTGCACACGGGCGCCGTGGGTCTGGTTCAGCCACAGCAGAGGCCGCTCATCGCCAATTTCCTTTTGCAGCAAACGGCGGCACAACGCGACATGATCAGCATTATCGCCGACATGGGAAGCGGGGTTAAAGGCAGCGAAATCACCCTGGCTAGGCCCCGATTCACGGGTCGTCACAAAGGCACGCACATTGGTCGGCGCTGGCCAGTCGGGCACTAAAAGCGTTGGCCGTAAATTAATGGCATCGCTCATCGCATAGTCTCATTATCTTCGCGCAGGTAGTCCAACAACATTAACAAATCATCAGGGAGGTCTGCCTGAAAAGTTAATGTTTCGCCACTTACCGGGTGCTTGAAAATCAACTTACGCGCGTGAAGGGCCTGACGAGGAAACTCACGCAGGATCTCCTTCAGAGGCTCAGCGGCGCCAGGCGGTAACTTGGCACGACCGCCGTACATGGGGTCGCCAATTAACGGATAGCGGGCATGGGCCATATGCACGCGAATTTGGTGGGTGCGTCCCGTTTCCAGCTTACAGCGCACGTGGGTGTGGGCACGAAAGCGCTCAACCACGCGAAAATGAGTAATAGCAGGTTTACCCGAGGCCGTCACGGCCTGGCGTTTACGGTCTTTCGGGTGACGACCAATGGGCGCGTCAATGGTACTACCCGAGACAGGCTTACCAATCACCACGGCGTCGTACTGGCGTGACACGCTGCGCGCCTGTAGTTGTTCAACCAGGGCCGTCTGGGCGGGCAGCGTTTTCGCTACCATCATTAAACCAGTCGTATCTTTATCCAAACGGTGAACAATACCTGCCCGAGGCACTTCGGCAAGCGACGGCTGGTGATGCAGCAACGCATTTAATAGCGTGCCATCCGGGTTGCCTGCGGCAGGATGCACCACCATACCGGCAGCTTTGTTGATCACCATCACCGTATCGTCTTCGTAAACGATATCCAGCGCAATGTCCTGAGCTTCAAAGCGCGTATCGTCTTCGATGGTCGCCTGAAGCGCCAGCACTTCATGGCCATGCAGCTTGGCTTTCGGTTTGGCTTGAGCGCCATCCACCGTCAACTCACCAGCGTTAATCCACGCTTTTAAGCGCTCACGGGAGTAATCACTGAACAACTCAGCCGCCGCTTGGTCTAAACGCGCGCCGGCTAGCGTAGCGGGCACGCGCTGCGTGTCTTCAACTATTCGAGACATGAAAAACCTCTTTAAGACGCAAAAACCCCCAGCAAGGCGAAAAAATCAGCCCCGACATGGAAAAATAAGCTGTGACGACACCCGACGAAACGTCGCTAAACCTGCGTTTTGAGCCGAGGTGTTTTATAGTGGGCGGACTGCGACCTATTCTACCATTTCTACTTATGGCCATCGTCGCTTTTTGGTGATCGAGGCTTGTTTGCAACGAGGATGATGATGCGCGTTATTTCAGCTGCCAACCGCTTTGGTGCTCTAGCCCTAAGCCTTGCCCTTCTAGCGGGCTGTGCGAGTAACGATACAAGTGAAGAAGAGGACGATGAATTTGCTGGGGTTCAGGAGCGTGAGCTCTATGAACTGGCCCGCACAGCCCTAGACAGCAACCGCTACCCAATTGCGATAGAACGCTTGGAAGCTCTCGATACCCGCTACCCGTTTGGTGCCCATGCCGAGCAAGCCCAGCTTGAGCTGATCTATGCCTATTATGAAAACAGCGATTGGGAAGAAGCTCGCGCAGCAGCCAGCCGATTTATTCGCCTTCACCCCGACCACCCTCAAGTGGACTACGCCTATTACCTGCGTGGCCTCTCTGCTTGGCAAGCGGGCCGTTTTAGCTTAGAGCGGCTGCGCCTGATCGATATTTCCAAGCGCGACCTGGGTGCTTCCCGTGATGCTTACAATGACTTCCGCGAGCTGATTCAGCGTTATCCGCAGAGTGAATACGCCGCCGATGCCCAGCAGCGTATCGTCTACCTACGTGAGCTAATGGCTCGCCATGAGCTGCACGTTGCCGATTACTACCTGCGCCGCGGCGCATATCTAGCAGCGGTTGAACGCGGCCGCTGGGTAATCGAAAACTACCCAGAGTCGAACGCTACCCGGGATGCCTTGGCCACCATGGTGGAAGGCTATCGAGGCTTAGACATGGATGATCGCGCCAATGAGGTGCTCGCTGTGCTGCGTGAGAACGCGCCCGATCACGACCAGTTGCAAGGCAGCCGATTTATTCCCAAGCACTTAGGTCAAAATGATTAAACCATTGCGAGCTTTCAATCGCTAAAAGCTGTACAAGACCTACCTACCAAACCACGCCTCGGCGTGGTTTTTTTATTCAAAAAACACAGTAAGCAAATAATATTAAAGAGAAAAATACAAGCAGGCTAAAGATACTATACAGGCAAACACTATTTTCTATACAAATGTTGTACATCAAGATATAATTCTCTCGTCTTACATAATAAAGCGTCTTAACGGCGCCTAAGGGAGCAATCAATGTCATTTTTTAAAGCACGTTCCAGCAACACCAAAATTAGTACGCGTTTAACGCTCGGTTTTGCTGCCCTGCTTGGGTTGCTGATTCTGTTAACCGCTGTCGGAATTTACCAGGTCAATCAAATTGACCGCGACTTATCGACAATCAACGACGTCAACGGAACCAAGCAACGCTTTGCAGTGGACTGGCGAGGCAGTGTACACGACCGCGCTATCGTGCTTCGTGACATTGTGATCACCGCCGGGAATGGCAACCTCCGCTCCTTAGAGAGTGAAATGGAACGTCTGCGTAGCGCTTACAGCACAGCCACGACAGGCATGGAGCAAGTGTCCAACGAATACGCTGGCACTGCTCAAGAGCAGACTATTATTAACAGTATCAATGACCAAGCCATACTGACACGGGAACTGACAGAGCAAGTAATAGCCGCCCGTCAAGCAGACGAGTATGCAGAGGCGCAAACGCTGCTACTTGAACAGGCAGGCCCCGCTTACACCGAGTGGCTTAACCGCATAAATCAATTTATCAATCTTCAGCAGCAGTTGAACGACGCTACTACAGCGACAGCCCGCGACACCGCCTCCGGCTTTCAAATGCAGATGCTGGGTCTAACACTCTTTGCGTTGCTGGTAGGCGGTTTGATCGCGGTGTTTCTATCCCGCCAACTGCTACGTGAATTGGGTGCCGAGCCCTACGAAGTCAAAGCCTTCGCAGAAGCCATTGGTCGCGGCGAATTAACCAGTCAGGGGCAGCTCAAGAAGGGTGATACCCGCAGTATTATGGCGTCGCAGGTTGCCATGGCACATCAGCTACAAACCATTGTGACCCAGGTACGCGCTTCTGCAGAAGCGGTAGCCAGCAACAGTGAGCAAATTGCTGAGGGTAATAACGACCTCTCTTCGCGTACTGAACAGCAGGCCAGCGCGCTCGCGGAGACGGCCTCGGCAATGGAAGAGCTCAACAGCACCGTAAAACTTAACGCTGAGAATTCCGAACAGGCAAGCCAGGAAGCCTCTAGTGCATCAAACACCGCCAAGCAAGGCGGCGAAGCGGTGAATCAGGTCGTTGCTACCATGAACGATCTCAATAAGAGCTCTCAGGAAATCGCCGGCATTATCTCTACTATTGATGCGATTGCTTTCCAAACCAATATTCTGGCGCTCAATGCCTCGGTAGAAGCCGCCCGTGCTGGTGAACATGGCCGAGGTTTCGCGGTAGTCGCCGAGGAAGTGCGTCGACTAGCGCAGCGCAGCGCCGAGGCCGCGCGAGAGATTAACACCCTGATTTCCAGCAACCTTGAGCGGGTTAACCACGGCAACGAGCGCGCCGAAGAAGCCAGCAAATCGACCGAACAGATCGTCGCGGCTATCGAGCGTGTAACCAGCATCATGAAAGAGATCAGCCACGCCAGCGCGGAGCAGAGCACCGGTGTGCAAGAAGTGGGTAGAGCAGTAACCGAGATGGATCAGGTTACCCAGCAGAACGCCTCACTGGTACATGAAAGCGCCACGGCTGCTAACAACTTGCGCAAAAACGCTCGCTCTCTGCTGCATACCATGGAAGTCTTCAAATTGCCGAACGCTCTCCCAAAAACACAGCCATCGCATGCCGCACTGTCACCTGCACGTAGTCATTCTTCCAACACGCAGGCTTTGCCCGCCGCAAAACGTCAGCAGGCAGCACCGGAGTGGGAAAGTTTTTAAATTAAAATGCCCAGAGTCTAGGCTGCAGTGGTGGGCAATTAAGCAAAAGGAAAACTCCCCTTCTCAGGGGAGTTTTCGTCATAGAGATCGCTCAAAGCCTGCTGAGGAAGCGTTTGCTAGCGGTATTAAGGAGTGCCCCACTTACTCGCCGGGCTGCCAGCCGTTGACGATCGGATAGCGGCGATCGCGACCAAAGCCCCGCGGCGTCACTCGGACACCAATGGGCGCCTGGCGGCGCTTATACTCACAGCGGTCAACCAGTTTCACTACTTTATAAACGTCTTCAGCGTCAAAGCCACCGGCGATGATCGCTTCAGCGCTCATGTCGCCTTCGATATAGCTTAATAGGATTGCATCGAGCACGTCGTAATCAGGCAGCGAGTCGCTATCCTGCTGATCCGGCGCCAGCTCCGCGCTGGGTGGGCGCTCAATGACCCGTTCGGGGATCGCGGGTGATTGCGTATTACGCCAGCGGGCCAAGCGATACACCCAGGTTTTATACACGTCTTTAATGGCATTAAAACCGCCCACCATATCGCCATACAGCGTGGCGTAGCCCACCGCCATTTCGCTCTTGTTACCGGTCGTCAGTACCATCAAGCCTTTTTTATTGGAGATCGCCATCAGCAGCACGCCGCGACAGCGGGACTGCAGGTTCTCTTCGGTGGTATCTCGCTCAGTTCCTGCGAAGCTCTCTGCCAGCGTGCCCATAAAGGCTTCTACCATGGGCTCGATCGGCATGATCTCGTAATGCACGCCGAGCATTTTGGCCTGCTCTGCAGCGTCCTGCTTGGAGATATCCGCAGTGTAGTGGTAAGGCATCATCACCGCCTGCACCCGCTGTGGGCCCAGGGCATCAACGGCAATGGCCAAAGAGAGCGCCGAGTCGATACCGCCGGAAAGCCCTAACACCACGCCTTCAAAACCGCTCTTGTTGACGTAATCGCGCAGCCCGGTGACTAACGCGCAATATAGGCTCTCTTCCGGTTCTACCTCGGGGTCAATCTCTCCGGCTTGGGGTTCCCAGACCCTCGCGCTGGTTTGTAAAAACTGAACTGGCATCAGGCCCGCCTGCCAATACGGCGCCAGCACCTGCAACTCACCGCTGGCGTTAACGCAGCAAGAGCCGCCATCAAACACCAGCTCATCCTGACCACCGATAGTGTTCACATACACAATCGGACGATTGACGTCTTGGGCGTGCTGCTCCAATAAGCTCAGTCGCTCAGTGGGTTTATCCTGGTGATAGGGCGAGGCGTTCAAGGTGATCAGCACTTCAGCCCCCGCTTCCTTGGCAGCTCTAACCGGCGCACCATCCCATAGATCCTCGCAGATCACGATGCCAAGCTTGGCGCCTTTATGCTCATACACCAGTGTTTCAGTGCCGGGCGTAAAATAGCGCTGCTCGTCAAACACTTGGTAGTTAGGCAACGCCTGCTTGGCGTATTCAGCTTCCCACTGACCGTTGTAAAGCAGGCCCGCCAAGTTGTAACAGCGGCCTTCACGCACGCCGGGATAGCCAATGATCACCAGCACATCACTGGCGACCTTCGATGCCATTAGCGCGCGAGCTTCACGCAGGCGGGTTTCCATTGAGGGGCGCAGCAGCAGATCTTCCGGCGGATAGCCCGACAGAAAAAGCTCTGGAAAGACAACAATATCCGCCCCATGCTCAATCCGCGCTTCGCGCACTGCTTCAATCGCGCGTGCGGCATTGCCGGGAATATCCCCGACCAGAGGATCGAGTTGGGCCATTACCAGCGTTAAGTCTTGCATGGGCGTCAAAATCTCTTGAGAATCTTTAAAATAGGGTTACACCGACATAGTCGTATTGTCCCGCAAGGGCCGCCAACTGGCAAAGGCTGCGGGTCTATCCTAACGCCTTGTGCCTAGATTCCCACTTTGGGAGACACAAAAGGATGAACCTCTTGATCATTCGGCTGATTATCTTCGCCGTTATATTCTATGCCGGTTTAAAGCTATACGGCATTTACCGGCAACGTAAGCTTGAGCATGAAGCGCAGCATAAAAAAGTCAACCGCCACGAGGGTGGCAAAATGGTGCGCTGCCGCTGGTGTGAGGTACACGTTCCTGAAGACGAAGCACTGCGTGACCAGGAACAGTGGTTCTGCTCCAGCGCCCATCGCGACCGCTACCTGCAGGAGCAGCAGGACAAGGACGGCACACCTTAAACTTGTACTGGTCTTAAGCTTGTATTAGCCGCTCTGGCGTAGGCTGGTAAGGCGCGGGGTCAATCAGTGGCGCGCGCCCCAGCAGCTGATCCACCAGTAAATGGGTCGAGGCAGGCGCCAGCACCAAGCCGTTGCGATAGTGCCCGGCATTGACGAAAACATTTGGCCATTCAGGCAGCGCGCCAATAAAGGGAAGGCCCGTTGGTGATCCAGGCCGCAGACCGGCCCACTGGTACGCTACCGGGCACGTTGCCAAAGCGGGCAGGATAGCTTCAGCACTCTGCTTTAGCGACGCCAATGCCGCCGCATCGGTGCGCTTGTCAAAGCCCACCTCTTCCAGCGTAGAACCCACCAATAGCAGTCCATCTGAACGCGGAATAATATAGCGCCCATTTTTTAACACCACGCGCTGCACCAACCCTTTGGGTGCTTGGTAAGCAATCATTTGACCTTTAACGGGTCTTACCGGCAACTGCACATTCAACTGCGACAAAAGCTGTGCGGCCCAGGCACCGCCGCAAACAATAATGCGTTCAGCCGTTAACGGCCCTTGCGACGTCACCACGCCTTCCACTTGGCTACCGTGCAGGATAAAGCCACTGACCTCACACTGCTCTTTCAGCGTTACCTGGGGCATCGCGGCTAACCGCGCCTTCAACGCCTTGGCTAACCGCGGATTGCGCACGCTACCCAGTGTCGGCATCCACAGTGCGCTGTCGTTAGCCATTACCACACCAGGCTCTTTTTCGTGAACAAAGTCTGCCCCTACCCGCTCTAGTGGCTTACCTAGCTGACGCGCCCATCCCAGCGCTTTGTCGTCATCATCCACATTTAGGTAGAGCAGCCCTTTTTGGCGATATTCGGGGTCAATACCGGTCTCTTCCAATAAGCGCAGAGCCAAAGAGGGGTAAACACCTTCCGACCAGCGGGAAAGTTGCGATACCGCAGTATCGTATCGCCAGGGATAGAGCGGCGAAACGATACCACCGCCCGCCCAGGATGCCTCTTTACCGCACTCACCACGATCGACCAGCGTGACCTGCTGCCCCGCATCGGCTAGCTGCAGCGCCGTCATCATACCGATCACGCCACCGCCAATAATTAAGAAATCTCTCACAACATTGTCCGTTTTGGCTTACATAAAAAAAGCGTATCGTCGCCTAGGATGGCCTATTAACGACGTTGTGTTCGCAGCTGGTAAAGGAGAGTGAGCATAGCGCGGGAGATAACAAGGTCAAGTGAGGAGAGACGATGAGCAGTTTTCACGTCAAGGCGCACACCACACCTGAAAGCGGGTTTACGCTGATTGAGCTACTAGTCACGCTGCTGCTGGTGGGTATTATCGCCGCCTGGGGGCTGCCCAATTTTCAAGCACTGGGGAAGCGTACTGCGCAGACCAGCGAGATCAATCGATTCCAGAGTGCGTTTTCGTTAGCGCGCAATACGGCGATTAGCCAACGCCGCCAATTGACGCTTTGCCCCGCCTCTGCAAACCACAAGGCCTGCGCTAATGACTGGAGTGGAGAGCTAATGATCGTGCGAGGCAATAAAACCGAGAGCATCACTGAAGACGATATTTTGCGTATTGTCCCCGCACAACAAGGTACGCAAGTGTATTACAATCGGGGCTGGTCGCGTATCCGTTACAGCCCGTTAGGCTATACCAGCGGTTACAACGGCAGTTTTGCTATTTGCTCAGGCAGCGGCGCCAAAGGTAAGAAACTGGTACTCAGCCAACTGGGCCGCTTGCGTGTTGATGGAGCGCCTATTGATTGCTAAGGCCTGTTGACGCTCCACGCGACTGAGGTTTACCCGGCAATACCGTCTAAATAGCGCTCGGCATCCAGCGCTGCCATGCAGCCACTGCCCGCCGAGGTAATCGCTTGACGATAAATGTGATCCATAACATCGCCACAGGCAAACACGCCCGGTACGCTAGTCGCGGTGGCATTCCCTTCAAGGCCTGAGTGCACCTTGATATAGCCGCCGTTCATGTCTAACTGACCAGCAAAGATCCCCGTGTTGGGGCTATGGCCAATGGCAATAAATAGACCAGGCGCATGGATCTCTTTGCTTGAACCATCTTTAGTGGATTTAACCCGTACTCCCGTAACGCCTGAGTTATCGCCGAGCACTTCTTCGACTTCCTGGAACCACTCAAGGGCGATTTTGCCCGCCTCAGCTTTCTCGAACAGCTTATCTTGGAGAATTTTTTCCGCCCGCAGCGTGTCACGGCGGTGTACCAAGGTCACTTTGGAAGCGATGTTAGAGAGATAAAGCGCTTCTTCCACAGCGGTATTACCACCGCCCACCACAATGACTTCCTGGTTGCGGTAGAAAAAGCCATCGCAGGTAGCGCAGGCTGATACCCCTTGGCCCATGAACTGTTGTTCTGTGGGGAGGCCAAGGTAACGCGCACTGGCACCGGTAGCCACGATCAGCGCATCGCAGGTATAAATGCCGCTATCACCTTTTAAGGTAAAGGGCTTCTCATCTAAGCTAACCTCATTGATGTGATCAAACAGCACCTCTGTATTGAAACGTTCGGCGTGCTGCTTCATACGCTCCATCAATTCCGGCCCTTGTACGCCCTCCGCGTCGCCGGGCCAGTTATCCACATCGGTTGTGGTGGTCAATTGGCCACCCGCCTGAATACCGGTAATCAGCAGCGGCTTCAGGTTGGCCCGTGCGGCATACACAGCAGCCGTATAGCCCGCAGGGCCGGATCCAAGAATAATCAAACGCTCATGACGAGTTTCCATGACACCACCTTGTAAATATCTGACTGATAGCTTTGTCGCTAGCTGTGTTAATAGCTTTGAAAAAATTAGCCACAGAGTCTGCCTGAAATGGTGCCAAGTACAAGCTATTGCAAGGTTTCATCTACGCTATTAGGCGAAGAAACCTTGAAAGCCCTAGTGTAAAGACCCATGTGTTATTACTAAATCAACGCCATACTGGGGGAAACCCATACTAAAGAAAGATCGTGACCGTCCCGCTGAGCTCAGCGCTCAGCAACCAGAGGAGAGAGATATGAGCAAGATACCCGATACGCTAAGCACCCTAGAGGTTGGCAGTAAAACGTATCACTACTACAGCCTGCCCCAAGCGGCCAAGACCTTGGGCAACATTGACCGGCTACCCAAGACGCTCAAGATTCTACTCGAAAACCAGCTGCGCTTCGCCGATGACGAAAGCGTAGATCAGGAAGATATGCAGGCCCTGGTCGACTGGCAGACCGAGGGCAAATCCAGCCGCGAAATCGGCTACCGCCCGGCGCGGGTACTCATGCAGGACTTTACCGGCGTGCCCGGCGTGGTGGATTTAGCCTCCATGCGCGCCGCGGTTGAAAGCCTGGGCGAAGACCCGGCGAAGATCAATCCGCTATCACCCGTCGATCTCGTTATTGACCACTCGGTAATGGTCGATAAGTTCGGTAATCCTGCCGCGTTCCAAGAGAACGTCGATATCGAAATGCAGCGCAACCGCGAGCGCTACGAGTTTCTGCGCTGGGGCCAGCAGGCGTTTGACAACTTTAGCGTTGTGCCCCCCGGTACCGGTATCTGCCACCAGGTCAACCTAGAGTACCTAGGCAGAACGGTATGGACTAAGGACGAAGACGGTAAGACATTTGCCTACCCCGACACCCTCGTTGGCACCGACTCCCACACCACCATGATCAACGGCCTGGGCGTGCTTGGCTGGGGCGTGGGCGGCATTGAAGCCGAAGCAGCCATGCTAGGGCAGCCGGTATCGATGCTGATCCCCGAAGTGATTGGCTTTAAATTAACCGGCAAGCTTCGCGAAGGTATTACCGCCACGGATCTAGTACTCACCGTTACCGAGATGCTGCGTAAAAAAGGCGTAGTGGGTAAGTTTGTCGAGTTTTATGGCGACGGTTTGAAAGACCTGCCGCTGGCGGATCGTGCCACGATCGCCAATATGGCCCCTGAGTATGGTGCTACCTGCGGCTTTTTCCCGGTAGATGATGAAACGCTGAACTATATGCGCTTAACAGGGCGTGAAGATGAGCAAGTCGCGCTGGTGGAAGCCTACAGCAAAGCCCAAGGGCTGTGGCGTGAACCCAGCGATGAGCCGATCTTTACCGACGCCCTGGAACTGGACATGACCGAGGTAGAGGCCAGCTTAGCGGGCCCCAAACGCCCTCAGGATCGCGTGGCGCTGAAAGACATGGCGGCGGCCTTTGACAAGTTCATGCAGGAAGACGTCAATGCGGATGCCAGTGCAAAGGGGAAACTCTCCTCTGAAGGCGGCCAAACCGCCGTGGGGGTGGCGCGCAGCTTCGAACATGACACCAGCCAGGCCGTCAAGCTTGATGACCATGATTTCAGCCTTGACCCAGGGGCGGTAGTGATTGCAGCGATTACCTCGTGCACCAACACCTCTAACCCCAGCGTAATGATGGCCGCCGGGCTGCTGGCGCGCAAAGCGCGTGAAAAGGGGTTAACCACCAAGCCCTGGGTGAAAACCTCCTTAGCACCGGGTTCCAAAGTGGTCACCGATTATCTGGAAGCCGCTGAATTAAACGATGACTTGGATGCACTGGGCTTCAACCTGGTCGGCTACGGTTGCACCACCTGTATCGGTAACTCCGGCCCGCTGCCCGATGAGATCGAAAAAGCGATCAACAACGGCGACCTCGCCGTAGCCTCTGTGCTCTCCGGTAACCGTAACTTTGAAGGCCGCGTACACCCGTTGGTCAAAACCAACTGGCTGGCTTCACCACCCCTGGTGGTGGCTTACGCCCTGGCCGGCAATGTCCAGCTAGACCTTACCCAGGAGCCACTGGGCAACGACAGTAACGGCGACCCGGTCTACCTCAAAGATATCTGGCCCAGCCAGGCAGAGATTGCCAGCGCCGTTGAGCAGGTCAACACCGCCATGTTCCGTAAAGAGTACGGCGCAGTGTTTGAGGGTGACGACGTCTGGAAAGCCATCGACGTGTCAGAGAGTAAGGTCTATCAGTGGCCTGAATCCACCTACATTCAGCACCCGCCCTTCTTTGAAGGCATGGGCCGCGAACCGGATGCCATTGAAGATGTGCACAGCGCCCGTGTACTTGCCATGCTGGGTGATTCGGTGACCACCGACCATATTTCCCCAGCCGGTGCCATCAAGCCTGACAGCCCCGCCGGGCGCTACCTGCAAGAGCACGGTGTCAAACCAGTCGACTTCAACTCCTACGGCTCACGCCGGGGTAACCATGAAGTCATGATGCGCGGCACCTTCGCCAACGTGCGAATCAAGAATGAGATGCTCGATGGCGTGGTCGGCGGTGAAACACGCCACGTACCCAGCGGTGAGCAGATGGCTATTTACGATGCGGCCATGAAGTACAAAGAGGAAGGCAAACCGTTGGTAGTCATCGCCGGTAAAGAGTACGGCACCGGCTCTTCAAGGGATTGGGCAGCCAAAGGCACTCGTTTGCTGGGTGTCCGCGCGGTGATCGCCGAATCCTTCGAGCGTATTCACCGCTCTAACCTGATCGGCATGGGCGTTGTACCGCTGCAGTTTGCCGAAGGCGAAAGCCGTCAAACGCTGGGATTAACCGGGGATGAAGAGATTTCGATTGCCGGCTTAAGCGACCTGACGCCAGGTGGCAACGTCAAAATCGTGATCAAAAATGCCGACGGGGAACGTAGCGTTGATGCCAAGTGCCGAATTGATACGGTAAACGAGCTGGCTTACTACCGTCACGGTGGTATCCTTCACTACGTGCTGCGCAAGATGATCGGCGCAGCCTAAAGGGTAAAACCTACCAATGCTTGCATGCCCCCACCTCGGTGGGGGCTTTTTTTTAGCCGAACGCTTAAAAAGCGCGACGACGATACGTGCGGTAATCCGGAGTCCAGGACGCTTTTTCGATTAACTCGCGCAGCGTCGTACCACTGGTTTTTAACGCCACCCCGTTCTGCTGCGCCTGAGCAGCGACTTCAAAGGCAATCGACTTGCTGATATCGCGAATACGCGACAGCGGTGGCAACAAAGCCCCCTTGCCCTCTTTAACCAACGGCGCTTCACGGGCCAGCGCCCGCGAGGCACTCATTAGCATCTCGTCGGTGACGCGGTTGGCACTGGCAGCAATAACACCCAAACCAATGCCTGGGAAGATATAAGCATTGTTACACTGTGCAATCGGGTAAGTACGGCCGTTATAAACGACCGGCGCAAAGGGGCTACCCGTGGCGACCAAGGCTTGGCCATCGGTCCAGCGAATAACATCCTCTGGCACGGCCTCTGCCTGGGAAGTAGGATTAGAGAGCGGCATGATCACTGGGTGTTCACAGCCCGCATGCATGGTGCGCACCACCTGCTCGGTAAAGATACCGCGCTGACCGCAAACGCCAATCAATACCGTCGGTTTGATTTGCGCGATCGTCTCTTCCAGACCTTGACCACTCCATCCAGCGACTAACGAAGGGTCGTGGGCTAAGCGGCGCTGGAAGTCGCGCTGCCACTCTTGATCGCTAGTCATCAAGCCGTCACGATCAACAATATAAATACGCGACCGTGCTTCACTTTCGGTCAAACCTTCAGCTTCCATAGAAACAACCACCTGCTCGGCAATCCCACAGCCCGCCGAACCACCGCCTACGAACACAACACGCTGCTGGGCAATGGTCTCTTCCCGGGCCTGACAAGCGGCCATCAAGGTGCCGACCACCACAGAGGCGGTGCCCTGCACATCGTCATTGAAGCAGCAAAGCTCGTTGCGGTAGCGCTCTAGCAGCGGCACCGCATTAGCCTGGGCAAAATCCTCAAACTGCAGCAGCACGTTAGGCCAACGGCGCTTCACCGCGGCAATAAATTCCGCCATGAATGCATCGTACTCTTCCTGCCCTACCCGCTCGTGGCGCCAACCCATGTACATGGGGTCGTCCAGCAGCGCTTTATTGTTAGTGCCCACATCAATCATGATCGGCAGCGTGTAAGCAGGGCTAATGCCGCCACAAGCGGTATACAGCGCCAGTTTACCAATCGGGATACCCATTCCCCCGATCCCCTGGTCGCCAAGGCCTAGAATGCGCTCACCATCCGTCACTACGATCACTTTGACGTTATCTTTGGTGGCACTGCGCAGGATGTCATCCATATGTTCGCGGTCAGGATAGCTAATAAACAGGCCGCGGTGGTTACGGTAAATATTGGAGAATTCCTGACACGCCTGTCCTACCGTGGGGGTATAAATAATCGGCAGCATCTCTTCAAGGTGCTGGGATACGAGACGGAAATAGAGCGTTTCGTTGTCATCTTGAATGGCGCGAAGATGTATATGCTTCTCAAGGCTGCTATGGCACTGCTGGTACTGGCGATAGGCACGCTCAAGCTGGTCTTCAATGGTTTCCACCTTTTGCGGCAGCAAACCAATCAGGTTAAACGCCAAGCGCTCCTGCTGAGTAAACGCGCTGCCTTTGTTCAATAGCGGCATTTCGAGCAAAGAAGGACCGGCGTAAGGAAGGTATAGGGGGCGTCTACTCTGGGTAGTCATAAGCACTCTCTTTTTTATGTCAATCACTGCTGCAATGCAGCAACATCGGGCGTTTGCGGCGTTTGAGCGTAATGTAACATGGTCCTGCGACAAAGGTGGAAGAGAGCGAGCATGTTGATATAAAAACGCCTCGGTTTAGGAGGACTAAACCGAGGCGTCATGACAACATTAAAGATGCTTTAGCACGTTTTAGCGGTGGGTTTGCGCCCCTCCACTCCAGCGAAGAAGAACGGCCGCAGCTTAACGCCAAACATATTGCCCGCAAACGCCGCTACCAGCCATACCCAACCGTGAAGGCTGCCAGAGGCAATGCCGCTGAAGTAAGCACCAATATTGCAGCCAAACGCCAAGCGTGCCCCATAGCCCAGTAGTAGGCCGCCAATGATTGCAGCTAAGATAGATTTCAAGGGGATTTTGAAGTTAGGTGCAAAGCGACCCGCCAAGCTGGCGGCCGCAAGTGCCCCGAGCATAATGCCCACGTTCATGACGGTAGTGATATCACTCCAAACGCTGGCTTCCAGCGCTGCAGCATTGCCCGGCGCTTGCCAATAGCCCCACTTACTAACATCGCCGCCCACCAGCTCAAAGCCTTTAGCCCCCCACAGCGCAAACGCAGAGGTAATTCCCCAAGGGCGGCCCGCCAATGCCAAGGTGACAAAGTTGAGCAGCGCCAACGCCACCGCGCCCGCCACTAACGGCCAAGGCCCAGTCAACCAGCGCTCATAGCCATGCTTATCGACCATAGGCGCCTGCTCTAACTGACCATGGCGACGCTTCTCCATCACCCAGGTAAACGCCGCAATAGCAGCAAACAGCACCAAGCTAATGGCGATCCCGCCACTGACCCCGGCGACGTTAACCAGCGATACCGGTTGAAAGGCCGGTAAGCTCTGCCACCAGGCAAAATGCGCGCTGCCAATCACCGAGCCGACAATAAAGAACACCAACGTGATCAGCATGCGTGCGTTACCACCGCCCGCAGTAAACAGCGTGCCGGAGGCACAGCCGCCGCCCAACTGCATGCCCACACCGAACAGGAACGCCCCCACAAGCACGGAGATACCAATAGGCGCCACAAAGCCCGACACCTCGTTGCCAAATAGGGAGCCCGCCCCCAAGGCAGGGAAAAACAGCACCACCGCAATGGCCAGCATTACCATTTGGGCACGCAGGCCACGCCCACGCCGCTCAGTAATGAATACCCGCCACGCTGAGGTAAAACCAAACGCAGCGTGATACAGCACCATGCCAAACAGCCCACCGACAATCATCAGCAGGCCAATATTGGCGTCAAAGATAACCCCAATAAGCAACGCACCCAGCACAATCGCCGCTGTGGCTATAAGCGGTACGCGATAACTCTGCGGCACAGCAGCAGTCGTTGTAGACATACATTCACCTTTTGCAATGCCAAAAGCGCCTGTTAACAAACAGGCGCTTTTGGTAGACATGGACAATAGTTATAAGCCTAACGATAGCTGTAGAGCGCGGGAAATTCTTTATTGAAAGGTGGTTATATCATTATGGCATAAATAATATTAAAACTGCTCCCAGACCGGTACCATCAGCCACTATGAGAATCCTTTTCACTGTCTCACATCCCACTGAGCGGGCGCTTCGTAGCTCGCTACCTCAAAAGCATCAACGTACATGCGCTGAAATCCCGCCGCTTCCAGGCTTTGAATCGCCGTGTGGCACGCCAGCGGTAGCCGCGTTTGTAGCGGCACACCGCTTAAGCTCAGCCGGGCAGCGGTCAGCAGGCGTGCACCATGGCCGCTGCCTTTCCATTCTTCGCTGATAAAGAAGAAGCGCAGCTGCCAGGCGGCTTCGTCATCGGGTCGGCACGCCAGCACCATCCCCAGCGGCGGGCCATCCCCATGGCGCAGGGCGAGTAAACGCCCCTGCCAGTGCTCAACGTGCTCTTGCTCGCGCTGCAACCACACCTGGCGATGCAGGGTAAATTCCAGCGCGCGACGCAGCGTATCCAGGTAGGCCTTGTCACGCAGTACCCAGGGCGAATGCCCTTTTGCATCGGCACGCTGGACGGCTTCGATAAAACTATCGATATCCCCTTCGCGGGCGTTTTCAAGTGCACGCGAAGATGCTTGGCCATTAACATTAGGGCCGCTATCCGCATGGCCACCTGGGTGGCCATGGGTCGCGCTAGGTGAGGGAGAGAGCCACTGCTTAAGTTTCGTCAGCATAGGGGCCTCGTTCTGCATAGAGTGCTGACGGTAGCTGGAAGCCTGCGGCGGGCGAACGGGTAAAGGGATTGGGGGCGCTATCGGTAAATAGGCGATAACGCATAGCGCCCCCGTCAACGTTGAAACGTAGCTCTAACTCACGCTCATTAACGCTGGTGATGTTGGCCTCTTCCAACAGCCGGAACCAGGCCCAGGCGCCATCGCGGGTCATACTCCGCGGCGAGCGGTTTACCTGGCTGGGCACCATGGTAATGCGGCTATCAGTGCCGCCACGCAGCGTATTAGGCCAAATCATCGATACCCGGCTGCTGGCACTATGGGTGTACTCGATGAGCTGGCCATCGGCGCTGATCACACTGCGCCGCTTGTCGGGGCTTAAGCTGATCGGCTCAAGAGAGAACTCGACGTCTAGCGCACCATCAGGGCCAAAGTAGGCACGGCGAATTTGTTCCGCCTGTGACACGGCGGCAAACACGTTTTCACGCAGTAGCGAATTGCCCTGGGTATCCACCAGTTGCTCAGGCGCACCTTCGATAAAGGGCTGCAAGTTATCCTGATAGAAGTTGTCGAGGATGCCTTCAGGGGCAAAGAAGGCTTCAAAGTCGCTTAGCGAAGCATCCCGGCTTGCACTGGGCACCAGCGGATAGCGCCCGGCTAAACGCTCTTGATAGGGCGCCACTACCTCATCTATCCAGATATTTTCCAGGTGACTGATAGCGCTTGCCATGATGAGCTGCCAGCTTTGATCCGCCAGGCTTTTCAGCATGCCCGCCACCGGCTCGGGAGAGCTGTCAGCGATACGTTGCAGGCGATAAATGGGATCATCGCCGCGCAGCGATAAGCGGTCACGCGCACCGATGAAAGCAGCACGCCCTGGGTCGCTGGCCTCTTCTATATCGAGCAGGTAATCGCGCAACTCCGTCACCGCCGATTTGATCTCCTCCAACGAGGAGGGGTCACCCTCTTGGGCGTTGGAGAGCTTGTTAATCGCGGTAAACTGCTGCTCGATATCGTGAGCAAGCTGATAGCGCGGTGAACGCTGGAGCGCTTCACGGGCTTCCTCGTCATCTTCAGGCAGTTCGGGATAGAGACGAGTATTATGCTCGACCGCTGCTAACAGACGGTCTAGCGGGCGCTCGGCGCTGACCAGCGCGTCGGCGACCACCGCCGCCTGGTGGATGTCCGGCAGGGGCACAAGCTGGGTGTTGCGCAGGGCATCACGCCAACTCACGCGATAGTCACTGACATAATAGTCACGCAAGGCGTCTTGCAACTGCTGACGGTCAGCGTTACTGAAGTTGATGTCTTCGCGCTGATCCAAGACCCACAGGTCAATAAGCGCTAGCTCGGTTGCCCTATCAAGCTGTTGCAGGAAGTGATTTTCGAAGCCACCCCGGGTAACCAGATACGGCAGCTGCACATACGAGGGCTCATCGTTACGCGCCATAAACACCGTGTTGAACATCGACCCCACCTGACGGCGCAAATCGAGAGGGTCTCCGCGACGGCTACTGTCAGCTTTCATGGTGGCGTAGACCCGCTCATCCATCGGCAGGCGTGATAGGTCGTCAATCGCGGCGACTAAGCTGCCGCGTAGTGGCGCCATGGCATATTCAGCGCGCCGATGACCAGCGGCGACCCGGCTTTCCAAATCGCTGTGCTGCAGGGCGTAATCTAAATGCACCAGTAAGCGATCCTGGATTTCACCACGCTGAGGAAAGTCGCCTTGCCAACGTTGAGCCATATAGTCGTGTACACGTTCGGGCTGGCGGCCGCTGGCGTCAGACATCATGCGCAAGATGCGCAGCAGCGCCAGCTTGGCGTTACTGCCCTCCTCTTCGCGATTCATATCATCCATGATGCCCACCATCAACGCCGGTAGGAATTGGTACTCCAACATGGCGAGGTAAGCATTCTCTAACTGGCCACCAATAATGTGGCCTTGATAAAGCCCCATATCAGCCAGGAACGGCGTGTGCGTTCGGTAGCCCTCGAAAGTTTGCATCGCATCGCGCAGGCGATCCAACGGCGCCAGCATTTCGTAGCCCGTTGGGTCGTCGCTCTGAAACTCTTCGGGGTGAGTGGCCAGGAAGGTTTCCGCCCGATGCTCGACGGTGGAAAGCGAGGCCGCGTTTTTCTGATAGAAATGACTCCACCCACCGATCATTACCGCACTCACTAACATGCACGCAACAAGACACGCCTGGCGAGTGCGCTGGCGGCGGCGGGCTACTTTGGCGTTATCACCGGCCAGCCCCGCTTCTGGATAAATGACTTTCTCAAACAGTTCTTCAGTGAAGTACAGGGCGCTGCGCGTCGCACGGTGCGCAGGCTGAACACTTTCGGACATGCCATAACGGCGGGCCGCTGCATCAACGAAAGGATCTTCAGGCACCCCCTGCTGATAAACCGAGGTGAAATACGTGCCGCGTACAATCGCCGCGGTGGAAAAGCGGTCGCTGGAGAGCGCCTCGTTGAGGAAACCGAGCAGCACATCGCGCAGCCCTGCTAGCTGGCGCACAAAGCGAAATACCGATTCCCGTTCTTCCCGGTCGCGGCACTCTGCCAGCATGGTGGGCATTGCGCGGTTAAGGCGCTCCAGCATATTGTCGTAAGCGGCGGCGAACTCTTCTTCCCACTTTCCCGGTGTATCGATGGATTTAGCCGAGAAGGTAAAGCCTAACGGCGCTCGCCGGGCAGCACGGGAGTAATGGCGGAAGAAATCGTCAAAACCGTGCAGCAAATCCATTTTACTGAAGGTGACGTAAACCGGTAACCGGCTGCCGTGGCGCTCCATCAACTCGCGTAGACGGCTGCGTAACAGCGTCGCGTACGCTTTACGAACGGCTACCTGGGCGTGGCTAAGACGGGCTAGATCCAACACCAGCACAACGCCGTCCAGCGGGCGGCGAGGGCGGTTACGCTCTAGCCACTCAGTAAAGTGATCCCATAGGCGGCTATTCAGTTCGACAGGCTCGCCCGTTTCCAGTGCGCCTTGAGTCAATAACTCGCCATCAGGGTCGATGAGGATCGCTTTATCGCCAATCCACCAGTCAAAACCAAAGCGGTTTTTCTTGCTGCTGATGCCAGAGGCTTTCATGACATTGGACAGCGCGAAATTTTGCCCCGAGCGATTGACCAAGCTGGTTTTGCCCGCGTTTTCGACCCCCATGACCAAATACCAGGGAAGACGATAGCGGCTGCTGTCCCCACCGCCAACGCTATCAATGATTTCGGATAGCACGCTGTTCAGCGAGGTTTCCTGCTGGTCGATACTTTCCTGGATGGGGTCTGACTGCTGCGACTCCCTATCCTGCGCGAGCTCATCGGCTTCGCGCAGTCGACGGGAAAGCCGAACGCCCCAAATCACCGCCACTAACGTTACCAGAGCCAAGGTGGCCAGTAACCGGTTGACCCAGGGGCCTAATGGGTAACTGTCTCGCACTTCCCAGCTAGGCCCTAACCACCAGATAGCCACTAATAGGAGCACGATTAATACGCCCCACATGGCCATGGAAAGCCGCCCTAGCCCCTTGACTCTGTTAGCTTGCGCTTTGGCGCGATTGTGAGTGCTCTGTGCACGTGAAAAGCCGGGCACCCAGCGGCTCAGCCTTGATTTCAATGTTCCCCACATGAGCCTTTAATCCTCGTCCCTAGTGATAAAGTCGATCATCGTTGCCATACCCTGAGGTCATGTCCTAAGCGATGCCTGAAGCCGCGAAACCAGCGCTGGTTCCCACTGCTCTAAATCAAGTTCATTAACAGTTTGGTGCAGCGTGCTGTAGTGCTGCTGGGCGAGTGTTTCTAGCCCCGCCTCCTGCAGCAAATCAGCGCTGGCCAGGCGCCAGTACGTGCTCTCGCGCAAGGAGCGTGCCGACGCTAACCCCTGGTCAAGCACCTGCAAGGCAGGCCCTAACCCTTCACTCCCCATATAGCTACGCGCTTCCTCTAACCCCGCGTGCCATGCTTCACCGCCACCGGCGCCGTCATTTGCGCCGTTGCCAGCACCGCTATACAGCCACTGCTGCGTTTCCTTATCTAAAAAAGGCGAGCCATCATTAAACGTTAACGACTCAATACCGGGGAGCCTTTCCACAAACCGCACCGACTCATCGCGAATAGCCTCAGCGCAGCGCGGCCGCCCTAGCCGCTTGGCCAGCTCGGCACTCAAGCGATGCCCTTCTAGCCAGTAGGGGCTGACCGCAACGCTTTTCTCTATGCGCTGCCAAAGCGCTTCATCGCCGCCCCGGGAAAGCGCTTCTCTATAATCCGCCACCCGGTCAGCAGCCACGGGGGCTAACTCGGTACGCCCGCCTTCCCTGGCGGCAGGTAACGCCTGGATGGCGCTCCAGATGGCATAGCGACGCAAGCGGTATGCCAGCGGCTCGCCCGGGTTTTGCTCGTTTAGAAAATCGGCCATTTTGAGCAGAGACTGGCGGTTGGCGCGCTCATTGCCCGCCTCCAGACGCAGTTCGGGGACTTTTGCCCCGCCGGGCTGCTCAACCTTTTCAGCACCGCTGGAGGAAGAAGACGCGGCCGTCCGTGCATCGCTACCGGAAGCGTCGCCGCCTTGAGAAGCCGATGCAGCACGGTTTTGATTAGGCTGCTTTTCATCCAGCAGGCGCATCAGCTCGTCAAGTGAGTCAGCGGGTAACTGCTTGTCCGCGGCTAACGTTTGCAGTTTTTCCAACGATTGGCGGCAGGCCAGAAACTCATCCTCGGCATTGTGGAAGTCGAGGCCTGCGGCAAGCTTCAGCGTGCGTTGGGTAAATTGCTGGAACAGCCTGGGCCGCAACTTAGCCCCACGTGCGCCATTGAAGGGGTATGCCAACGCCCACCAGGCTTCAAGGCAGCCGGTCAGCAGCCTTAGGGAAAGCGCGAAACGCACGCCATTGCCTTCATGCTGCAGGCAGTGCAGCAAGTGTCCCAACACCTTTAGGTCTTTGCCTTTGTGGCTGAGCATAGTGATTGCTAATGCTTCTGCCGTATCCCAATCGACGTCTTGGTGCTGCAATGAACCGACTTTCATCATTTCAGCTTCAAGACGCAGGTAGTCGGCGCTGTCCTCCAACACAACGCCAATCTCCTCGCCCTGCTCGTTGGCGGGCAGAGGCGCTAGCAGGGGTTCAAGGTGGCTATCCGCCGTTATACGCATCACGAACTCCTATACCCACTACCAGCGACAGGCGCTGCGAAGCGGTTGAATTTGCTGACGCAGTCCTGATACATCAAAACGCAGTCCGTCCAGTGCCGCTGCGTCGCTACTCAACGCAAGCTCGTTGGCGCTCAATAATTGCCGCAGCGTTTCAATGGCGGGCAGGCCGCGCCCGCCGCTTACCACGTGGCCGTCATCGCGCACTCGCCACTGTTGAGAGACATCACGCCCATCCGCGACGACCCGCAACGACACGCGGGGGGTATCCAAGGCATTGGGGAGGTGCACCTGGAAGCGAGTAATTAGCTTCTCGCAGGCCAGTACCAAGACGGGCCGCGGAGGCGTTGTGCCCCGTGCGGGCACCGTCATTAATACCTGGCTTCCCTCGGCGCTGACTATCAGGCCAAAGTCATCGGGATTGCGTTTCTCCTCTTGGCTGACCACTGCGTGCCAAAGTGGCGGCAATTCAGCGCTATCACTCGGTGTGCTCTGCTCGTCCAGGAACAGATTGTCGTAGCACCCCAGGCGATCCAAACGCGAGTTTTCTTGGCCGCACTGATGCGCCTGTTCCAATACAGCTGCGCTATCCTCTGCTTGTAGTGCGCTGCTCATGCTTAATAGCCAGAGGCAAATCAATAGCCTGTGCTGCCATCGGCAACTTACGAATGTCACTTTCATTTAGCATCCAGTTCTAGCAATTGGCATTTATGGGAGAGCGTTCGCTTGGGTATTCCCAGGCTCTCTGCTGCAAGGGCACGATTCCCGCCGTAGTAAAGCAATCGCTGGCTAATCAGTTGCGCTTCATAATCACGAACCGCTTGGCGCAGATCATGGATCTTATTCAGCGTGCCGCTGGTTTCTGGTGTCGCTGAATCAGCACCACTGGCGGTATCGCTGGGCAGTAGCAAGGCTTCGATATCGCCACCGGCAGGGGTCATGGCGCAGGCATAATCGATCAAGTTTTTGAGCTCGCGCACGTTGCCGGGGTAATCACGCTCTTTTAGCTGCCGCAACGCGGCAGGTGTGATGCCCATCTCACTGCGTTCTTCCCGGGCACAGAAATCAGCAACAAAGTGCTCGGCCAGAAAGGCGATGTCTTCACGCCGTGCCGACAGTGAAGGCAGTGAAAGCGGGAATTGGCCTAAGCGATAGTAGAGGTCAGCGCGAAACCGCTGCTGTTTGATCTGCTCGCGTAGCGGCTGGTGAGTAGCCGCTATCAGACGCAGGTCTGCACAGCGTTCTTCATTCGACCCTAGGGGCCGATAACGGCCGCTCTCCAGTACCCTGAGCAGTTTGGCTTGCAGCGCTAGCGGCATATCGCCGATTTCATCCAGAAACAGCGTACCGCCATCGGCTTGGGCGATGAGCCCTTCCCTGGCCTGGTCAGCGCCTGAAAACGCCCCTTTAGAGTGGCCGAACAGCTCCGACTCCAGCAGCGACTCGGGAATCGCGGCACAGTTAATCGCCATAAACGGCGCCTTGGCGCGTGCCGAGAAACGGTGAATCGCTCTCGCCACGACGTCTTTGCCGGTGCCGGTTTCGCCCTGCAGTAGCACCGCTAAATTGGTTTCGGCCGCACGAATCACCTGCTGCCGAAGCTCTTGCATGGCAATGGAGTTACCCAGCAAATCACTCGCCAGCTTGGCCGCTAACCCCTGGCGCCGGGTGTTGTCGTTGAGCTTGGCTAACGAGTCACGCAATACTGCTGATTTCTGGCGCTCTCCCTGACTACTTGCCAGGCGCGACCACAACCGGCACAGCAGGGCCTCAAAAGCGACAAAATCGCTACACTCCATAAGTTTCGTCAAGGTTGCCGCTTCTGTGACGAAGGCCAGCACGCCTAGCCACTCACGGGAACTGTCCTGGAGTCGTAACGGCCTCACGTGTAGCCGCAAATCACCGCTAAGGGAGGCTATTTGGGCTTGAAAACCGGGATGATCAAGCCGGGTACGCGCCTCCCCCACGCCCAGTGTCACCGGTTTACCGGTGCGGATGGCATGGGCGTAGGGGTGACTAAACTCATCACAGTTGAAGCGCGCCTCACTATTATCACGGCCCACCCAGCGACCGCTGCTGTCTAGATAGAGGCACTCTACCCACGCCAGACCCAGGCTATTACCCAGCAGTTGGCGGCTGCGTAAACGCAGCTCCCGTGGAGTGGTACTTTCAACCAGCGCAAGCGCCATGGGCATAGCCGCCAGCCCGGCTAAAGGCTGTGCATCGCTAGCGGAGCGCTGGTCAAGAGCCTTTACCTGCATGGCGCTATGCCACCTCCGCAGTAAAGACGCCGCTGTCGGCATCCGTGCCCAGCACTACCCGGCTGACGTTCTCGCGCCGCGCCATACGCTCAAGCAGGGCACGGGAAAGCGGCGGCAGCAGTTCACCATCGATCACCGACTCCAGCATCCGCGCGCCGTTTTCACTCCGCGTCGCACGTTTGCAAATTGCCTCGGCCAGGCTGTCATCCAGCACCACTTCGGCATGGCGATGGCGCTCACGGATGCGTGTTGCCAAGGTATCCAGCTTGGCCTTGACGATGTCGCGCAGGGTATCGCCGTTCAGCGGCAAGTAAGGCACTACTTCCATACGCGCTAATAGCGCCGGTTTGAAGAACTCAGCCAGCACCGGGTAGAGCGCGGCATCCAGCGCCGCGGGGTCATCGCCATAGCTAACGATGGCTTCGTAGCCCAGGTTAGAGGTCAGGAAAAACAGCACGTTTTTGCAATCGATCACGCGCCCTTCCCCGTCGGCCAGTTCGCCTTTATCAAACGCTTGGTAGAAGAGGTTAAGCACATCGGGATGGGCTTTTTCGACTTCATCCAGCAGCACCACCGAGTAAGGGCGCTGGCGGATCGCTTCGGTGAGTAGCCCGCCTTCCCCAAACCCTACATACCCCGGCGGCGAACCAATCAGACGTGAAACCGTGTGCTTCTCTTGGTATTCCGACATATTGATCGTGGTAAGAAACTGACGACCGCCATACAGCTGGTCGGCGATTTGCACCACGGTTTCGGTTTTACCCACGCCGCTGGGGCCTACCAGCAGAAATGCGCCCAATGGCCGCCCCGGGCGGCGCAGATCCGCACGCGCGGTTAGCAAGTGGCGATGGATACGCTCAATGGCACTGCCCTGCCCCTGGATTAGCGCATCCAGATGGGTCGGCAGTTCGGTGAGCCGGGTTAGCTCGTCGCTGGTCATGCGCTCGACCGGCACACCGGTCCAATCGCCAATCACCTGAGCAATTTGCGCCTCTTCAACGCTAGGATTAACCAGTGCAAACGTCTCTTGCAGCTGGGCCAACTGCTGCTCCCGTTCGGCGAGTTCTTGATGAACGCCCTCGGGAAGTTGATCAACGGCATCGCCCTCCGTTGCCTCTAGCAGCTGGCGATGTAGCGCCACAATGGCATCGACGCATTCGCGCTGCGCTTGCCAGGCGGCTTCCAGGCTTGCCAACTCCTCTTCCAGCTTGGCTAAACGTTCGGTTAAGTCGTGGTGGCGCTCGCTATCGGGTTCACGCCCCAGCAGACGTTCACGCTCGACCTGGTCACGCTCACGTAGCGCGGCGATATGCTCACTCTGTAAGTGGCTTAGCTTACGGGGCAGGGTATCCAGGGCCTGCGCCAATCGGGTACAGGCGGTATCCAACACATCAATGGCCTTATCGGGCAGTTGCCGACCGGCCAGGTAACGGGCAGAAAGCGCAGCAGCAGCACGCAGGCCGCTGTCGCCGATCAGCACGCCATGGGCGCGCTCATACACATCCCGCAAACCGCGCAGGATGACCAGCGCTTGCTCAACGCTTGGCTCGGAAAGCGCAATGGGCTGGAAACGCCGCGAGAGTGCCGGGTCTTTTTCAAAGTACTTTTTGTACTCACGCCAGGTAGTAGCGGCGATAGTACGCAGTTCCCCACGGGCCAGGGCAGGCTTGAGCAAGTTGGCCGCGTCACCGCCGCCTTCCTGGTTACCAGCACCGATCAGCGTGTGCGCTTCATCTATAAATAACAGCGTAGGGCGCGGAGCATTTTTGACTTCGTCAATCACCGCTTTCAGGCGCTTCTCAAACTCGCCTTTCACCGCGGCACCGGCTTGCAGCGCACCTAGGTCAAGGGTCAGCAGCTCAACATCTGCCAGCGCAGCGGGTACCTGCCCAGCCACAATGCGTGCCGCTAAACCTTCTACCACTGCACTTTTACCCACCCCGGCATCGCCAATTACAATGGGGTTGTTTTTGCGCCGACGCCCCAGGATATCGAGCATTTGGTCGATTTCCGGGTCACGCCCAAGGACAGGGTCAAGCTCACCATTGCGCGCCTGTTCGGTCAGCGAGGTAGCAAAACGGGCAAGCGCACTGTCATCGCCAGCAGGCTGGGCAGTTTGGCGTTGTTTAGCGTCGGCACCGTCCCGAGGCGCTTCGGCTGAATCGGCCGTAAGACGCTCCAAGTGGCGGCGTAGGTTTTCGCGATTGATCTCTTCCAGCAGCGCCGTGCTCTTCGGCCCTAAGTAACGCGGGGCGTTGTGCAGTAGCGCCGTGAAAAGCACGCCGCTGCGAAGCGCTTGATGTCCGTACTCGGTGGCCGCTAGTAACCACGCGTCCTGCAGCAGCTCTACTAATAACGGCGAAAAGCTGGGTGTCGATACCTCAAGGTCACGCGGCGGACGGCTCTCCTCAGCCATTCTTGCGCGCAGCTCCTCGACATCAATATCAAGCGTTTCCAACAGTAAGCGCACATCACATAGCGGCTGGTCGACCAGCGCCAGCAGCAGGTGACCGGTGGTCACCTCCGGTGCTTGCTGCTCTGCGCACAGCACGGCGGCCTGCTCGAGGCCATGACGAGAAATTCCATTCAGTCGACTAATAAGCGCCGGTAGCTCTACCCTAAGCATGCTATCTCCTAACGATAAATCTGATCGAGTAAAGCTCTGACTTGCTCAGCCTGCTGATCCAGCGACCAAGAAAGCCCCAAATAAATACCCACCAACGTAACGCCGAACAGAGCAAAGATGGCCCACAGCGGTAACCCCTCGTGCATCCCTTTACCACGCCCTTTCACCACATGCCTAAGTGGCTGGGTCAGCATCTCATCTGGCGGTTCATCAAGTGACGCCAGTTGATCGCCAAGCGCGCGTACAATTTGGTCGTACTCTTCACGACCGTGGGTTTTCACCCGGTAACGCCCCTCAAACCCAAGGCACAGGCACAAATAGATAAAGGCCAGCATGTCGCGATAGCGATGAGGCTCTTGCTGCAGCCGCGCGAGAATAGAGAAGACTTTTTCGCCACCCCAGGTCTCGTTATGAAACCTTGCCAGCAGTGAGTGTTCGGCCCACTTACTTTGCCGCCCCCAGGGCATGCCCATCACGGTTTCATCGATAAATGAGCAGAGCACATAGCGGTAGGCGAGCAGTGTCGGGCGGTCATACCCTTGCTCGGTTAACTCAATTTCGATTGAGGCAATCTCGTCCACCACCTGGCGATATAAGCGCTCGATATCATCAGCGCCGTCCACCTGACGGACGCGCACCGCCATGCCCAGCAGGCTGCTCGATGCATCGACCAGCGGGTTTAAGTTGTGCCCGCGCAGTCGAAACCAGTAATCCTCGTCAGCATTCAGGTGTTGGGCATGGCTATGCACCAACTGCTCAACGCCGCTGTCTTTTATATGGTCTTCATGGCGAACCGGCTCACCCATCGGGTAGTCGTTTTTGGCGTCATTTTGATGCGTGGCAATATCTTGCATGGCTTAACTCCTGATCGCCCAAAACTGCATCTCCAACCCGGGAAATTCGCCCGCCACGTGGAAGGCAAAACCGCTTGCACCATCCAGCATTCCCCAGGCTTCGCTTTGTCGGCTGAGTTGGAAGTAGGTGTAGCCCGCGTGATAAGGCAGTTCGCGGGGGGCCACCGGTAACGGCTCCAAGGGCACACCCGGTAATTGCAGACTAATAAGGTCGCGAATACGCTCGACGCTGGCCACTTTGGTTTGCTGTAGAAACTGCTTACGCAGGCGTTCGTTAGGCATATCGGCACGCACTGCCAAAATGAATTCGGCTGTTTCAAACAGGCTGGTATCCGAAAGCGGCGCCACCAGTAAGCCAAACTTCCGGGCCTGTATCTGAATGGCGATAGCGCGGGGTTCAAGCACGGTGGAGAGAGCTTGGCGCATCATCTGCATCAAGGGCCGGAATCCGCGCTCGGGATGCTCATGGTCATAAGCAGGACACTCAGGCGGCAAACGCGACTCATCGGTAAACGTCACCAACTCACTAGCGATTTCATACATAGTGTCGTAGAGCCGCTCCGGGTGAACTTGCCCCAAGCGTGACAGATGCTGAAACCGTGGCTGGGCGCGGTTCAGTAGTTGTAACAGCATGAAATCGGTCACGTCGGCAACCCCTGCCTGGTTAGGCGTCGACAGCCGCTGAGCAATATTGCGCGCCCGCTCTCTCATCAAACCGGCCATTTCCCCCACAAACCGCTGCAGGCTTGGCGCTGCTTGCACGTTCAACAAGGTGGGAATAAATTGCTCATCCAGTACCAAGCTACCGTCGGGGCGGCGCTCTAGAATGCGCGTAACGGCCAAGCAGGCATAACCACTGCGATCCTCTCGCTCTAATAGCAAGCGCGGTGAAACGCGCGCCACGTCCAGGTCAGCCATATCACCGTCGCGGGAGTGCAGGTCACGCACGCTGCGAGGCGAAAGGCGATAACGTGCGGGCAGTTCGTCATCGGGCCAGCGCACTTCCCCAACGCTATCCGTGGCTAGCGGCAAGCCTAAATACACCACCTGGTTAGTAATTCCGGCATCAACAACTTCCAGCGCAGAGGGCTCTAAATCATCTTCAGGCAACTGGAAGGCAACGCCATCAGGCATGACACCGCTCGCCCGGCTAATCGCAATCCGGCCAAAGCTTAAAAATTCGTTGTTCAACTCAAGGGTCAAAAATCCGTACAGATAGTGACTAACCCCTTTAAGCCGCGTATCAATCAACCCTTCGAGGCTGCGCTGCTGCTGTTGAAAGTGCTGCGGCTTGATAAATAGCCCTTCACTCCATACCACGCGATTGCGACTGGCCATCACTCTTCCTTCCTTAGTTCTACTTCACTGTTGCGCAGATGAACCAGCAAGTGATAATTCTCTGAACTGGCTTTCACTTTGACGACTTTCTTCCACTCCGCCTCGTTTGGCTGAGCGTAGAACGCAATCAAACCGATATAGCGCGTGTCCTCTTCAATGGCGAAGGGTTCGTAGAATTTCCACTGGCCAGGTAGCAAGGTGAAGTCGTCATGGGTCAGATAGTTCGTGCCCAATGCTGCTTCCAGATCCTCCCTTAACTGATCCATGTCAGCCGCCATTAGCATGGAGTCATCTTTAAGCTGCAAAATTTGAAAGCGCAGCGGCGTCCCCTCGCCATCGATGTTCGGGTTCACATCGGGTTCTGCGACCATGCTTAAATCGACCAGAGTGGGCTGATCTTCCGGATAGCCCACCGGTATCGAGGGGTCTAGCATGACTTCCCAGGCTTTACCGGCTGCTTCACGGGTCGAGGCACAGCCCGTGATTGACAGCAGCACTAAAAGCACCCCAACAAGCCCGAGGCTCTTGGCCTTGCTCATGCGTCCTCCCGCTGCTGGCGACGAACAGACTGGTCATACGCCTGCTCGAAAACTTCCCAGAACAGTTTTTGGAAGCCTAGCTGGCGGCCTGAGTTAAGCTCGTGGTAGTAGTGGCGGTACATTTCCCAGGCCCAGCCGTTTTCATCTTCAATGCGGGTTCCTGCCCCCCGATATGCATGGAAACGTTTGAGCAGCGCTTCAGGTGAAAAGGCGTCCAAAATAGCGGTTAGGGCATACTCGATGGCTTCCTCAACTGCCGCTTGGTGATGGCCTTGATGACGAAGGCACTCCCCCACTGCTTCCGGCGCCGAAAGGTGAACCGGGCTACGCTGGGCCGAAAACATCGTCTCGACAGTGGCCTCGTAAGCCTGGCCAAGGCGCAGGGGATTATCTTCGATAGGCTGTAAACGACGATCCCGGAGGGGGTATTTGCTATCGTTTTGGGTTTGCTGCAGAGCACGCAAGCCATTAATAGCAGCCCGTAACGTATGGCCCGCTTCTTCAAGAAACGCCTGCTGCTCTTCGCTATCACGGAAGGGAATGTCGATATCCAACCCCCTTAATAGCGGGTCGGCCCCCACATGGCCAAGGGAACGGCCACTAGGCTTTTGCCAGCGATCCTCTAACTGCTCGCCAACGGAACGTTCGAGGTCATCTATTGCCCGCTCATCCATGCTACTGCTCCTCTCTGTCTGGTTGCCTGCTGTATAGCCGTTTGGCGAATGACTGCTTGGTGAATAACCGCTTGGTGAATAACCGCTTGTTGAATAGCTGTCCGGTGAATGGCTGCCTGGCTTGCGTTTGATCGCTGGCATGCGCACTGCGCCTTCGCGTCGCTCTTGCTGGTCACGCCCCACACTTCCTTCCACGCGCCGCTCGGAACCCAGCAATTCGGGCATCTCTTCAACGGATTCGGAAAGCTGAGCATTGGTAGAACGAGGGTCGAGAGCAGCCATTGGGTCTTCATGCCCCACTCCACGCGCTACCCCGCCAAGTGCCTCCATGGGATCTTCTTTTTTGGCGGCTTCCGCACGTAGCGGCTGGTCTTCTTGCACTAAAGGACGGCCATACGCATCTACCGCCTCCTGCTCTTCATTGACTAACGAAGCAAGAGGTTGAGCACCGGGTTGAGTGCTCTGCCGATCACCCAAATGCACTTTAAGGCGGTACTCACCGACTAACAGCTCATCGCCCTCACTCAAGGCAACCTTGCGGTTTCGCCCGATCGGTAGAGTGGCGTGATTGATAAAGGTGTGCCCGCTGCTATCAATCAGGCAGAACTTGCCGTCAATTTTGCTCACTTGGGCATGCTGCGGGCGAATGCGGCCGGCGTGATCTTGCAATAACCAGTCATCATCGGTTGAGCAGCCCAGGGTGCCGCCGATTTCATGAAAGACATGACTGCTTGTTGAACGGCCTTCTAGGCGCTCACTATTGGCAATGACCAGCGTTACAGCGGAAATTGGGTTGGCGTTCATTGTTTAACCTGTCATCTGAATACGCACTCGGCGGCGTTTTGAGGCGCTGCCGGACTCGGGATTAACAAAGGTGGTCCAGCCGAGCTGGCAGGTGCCAGCATCGCCTAACCGCATCGGTTTTACGGCGCTGGGTAACAGCTCTAGCTCGAGGTCGTAGGCCAACGGCTCGCGTAGCACAAATTCAACCAAGGTGCGCAATGGAGCATGCTCCCTGCCATCGGGTAGGAAGTCGCGAAAACGCTCCAAGGTAAGGCCAAATAAACCCAGCACGAATTTGCCGTTAACATCAGCAACGCGCTCACCGGCCACTACATCGCTGCCTAAGGTCATTGCTGCCATACCGCTTCGGCTGCGTTGATCCATCGGAATCTGAACCCAGCGATGTACCCACTCTTCAATCTGCACATCATCAAGGTCAAAGCAGTGCCCGACGATGCTGCAGACGACCTCGGGTGAACGCGAACGGCCTGCCAGCAAACCGGCATAAGCCAGCATCTTGCTCCAGTTGATAGGCGTCTCAACGCGCAGGTCACTGTCCGCCAATCCCACCAAAGCAAAAATGGCCGCCGAAAATCCATCGCTAGCGCCATCCTGATAGCGGATGTAGTGGCGATATTTACGCCAACTGCGGTGCACTAACGCCAGTAAGCGGTTATTGAAAAAATCCAGGAAATCGCCTGCAACACCGTCGTGGTGGGCGGCCTCATGCGCTAATGTTTCAAGGTAATAGCTGGGCAACGGCGACTGAGAGCCCTGCAGGCCCAAGAAGCTAACTTCCAGTTCATAATGGCCCTCAGGCTGAAAAGCCAGTGAGAGCACATCACTGCTGGGAAAGCCTAGTGACGCGGAGGCGCTGTAGCGCACACGCTCAAAAGCGGGCGCGCCTCGCTGGCCACACTCAAGGTCATCGCCGTGATGACGATGCAGAAGCTCTACTAGTTGATAAAAATCGTAACGCCGCGCCTTTGCCATCAAAGGGGCAAGCGCTACATCAGAGGCTGTTGCCCCGACTGTAAGGTCCATTTGTAGCGCTCGTGATTTTGACGGTTAATAACATGCAGCTCATGAAACGAGTTGATACTGGCGTACAGAGAGAAGAACCGCGCCAGCACACTGCCAAATAAATACAGACTCCCTTCGTCGCCAAAGGCATCTTGATCTAGCGTCATTACCGAACGCAGACCACGAATGGGCAGTCCTTTTTTCAGCCGATCAATGGGTTGGGTTTCAATGCTAACAATGCCTGCCAGTCGCTTTTGAGCCACTCGCTCGGCCTGCCTATCGACTAAGGCACGGAAATCGTAAGCACGCAGCACAGAACACAGCGCATCACGCTCCAGTAGCGATAAGTAGTTAAGCGATAGATTAGAAATCAGTGTCCATAGCAAATTGCCGTCCAGCGTGGGGCGCAACACTGGCGTGGGGCGGGTGATATTGCGAAACATTGCATAAGAGGGGCTCTCTTCCGTTGAGTAGCAAATATCGCCTACTGTCAATCGCTCAGGCAGCTCACGGTTACTACACGTCAATCCGAGCGAGACGGTTTCGGACATACCTATGTAGCTGCGCTCATCTCCACGCACAAAGGAGATGTCGTGATCAAACCCGTCCCCACGCAAGCTGTCGCGCACGCGTAGCCGGTAATAGGAGGCATCGTTGCCACGGTCTCTCTTGACTTGGTGTTGAAAGCTTTCAAAAGGCACATATTCACGCGGCGTACCACGCCCCTTACCGTTCTCGCTCTCTAACCAGCCCTCGACCTTATCGACGCTAAAAATTTCATAGTGTCCGGGAGATCGACTATTGGGATGAATGCGGTATTCACTGCGCTCACCGCTAACATCGACAGGTTCTGCATCATGAGAGAACAGGTTGATCGCCGGCGAGCAATACAAAGCAAAATGCTCGTCTTTCACCCTCGCGTCGGTCGGTAAGGTACGCTCAAACTCTAGGCGCAAAATAATCTTGTCTGCGGAAATGGCAGGCAAGTGTTGGTTCAGAGCGGTTACATCAAAGAAGTGGAAAGCTTCAGGAAAACACAGATATTCCTGCAGTATCCGATACCCTTGATACACATTCCGCGGGTAGGGTAGGAGCGCATGGTGACGGTCAAATCCCACCGGCTGCAGCAACTGCTTGGGCAGGGGCAACCGCTTACCATCAATTTCCAGCTCCACACGGGCTAAGTAATGGCTCATCCACAGGTAAAGCGTGCGCGCTGTATAAGCGTCTCCACCCAGGTGCAAACGCAATGTATCAATCCCCATCGCGCTGAGAGGCTGATCGCTATGAACATCAAGCGCCAACTCAACAATGGAGGCATCACGTGTATGGCGTGCCTCAACCCCCGCATGCTCCAGCGGATAGAGCGTCACGTCATGACAAGTGCGAAACATGCAGGTAGTGCCGTCCACTGGCTTACTGGCTAATTCCGTACCTCGCTCCAGGAGCTGATGGGTACTCAGTGCATGCCACGTAGGGGTAAATTGCACCACCGTCATGCTAGGCACCGGGCGCAAATAGTTCGGCCATAGCATGCTGATCAGCGAATGGGTAAGTTCAGGGAACTCATCCTCCACTTTTTCACGCATGCGGCCGGTTAGAAAGGCAAAGCCTTCTAGCAGACGTTCAACATCAGGATCGGTACTACGCTCAGACAAGAAGCGACTCAGGCCGGGGTTGCCCTCCGCAAATTCTCGCCCTTGGCGCTTCAGAAAATTGAGCTCGTCCCGGTAATAGCGATTTAGCATTCGGGCCTCGCAAGCCTATCAGTTAAGACACTGATAGCGCTTATTATTGAGCAATAAGTCGATCGTGGCGTGGGCGTTATCTCGCCCTAACGCTACGGTGGCATGTACTTGAAAATGCAGTTGTAAGGGATCGCCATTATTGGGTAATGACTCAACTTCAACGTGCTGAACCCGCGGCTCAAAGCGTTCGATGCATTGCCGAATGGCGCGCTGGATATTCAGCTCTAAATCCAGCACGCCGATCGTTGCATCATTGAAGTCCAGCAACCCCAACTCAGGCTCACAGGCGCTATTGCCCGGATGACTGTTGAGCAACTCCACTAAGTGGCGTTTGATCGACTCAACAGTTTCCGCCAGCCTTTCATCCTCCCCATGCGCTAACGGCTGTTCAGGCATCGCAAGACGCTCAAACAGACGGCTACCTAGCAGGCTGCCATGGTTAATAGCCATGATGGAGAGGTTCCCTTATTCCTTGTCGAGACGTCCGACTAACGACAGCTCAAAGTTGGCACCCATGTACTTAAAGTGCGGGCGCACCGACATAGATACCTGGTACCAACCCGGATCGCCTTCGACATCCGACACCTGAATAGAGGCGGCACGCAGCGGGCGGCGGCTGCGTACATCGGAGGGCGGGTTCTCTTGGTCGGCCACGTATTGGCGAATCCAGGTATTCAGCTCACGTTCAAGGTCTTGACGCTCTTTCCACGACCCGATCTGCTCACGCTGGAGCACTTTAATGTAGTGAGCCAGACGGTTGATGATGAACATATAAGGCAGCTGAGTACCCAGCTTATAGTTGGTCTCAGCGTCTTTGCCTTCGGGCGTGTTCGGAAATACCTTGGGCTTTTGTACGGAGTTTGCCGAGAAGAAAGCAGCGTTATCACTGCCCTTACGCATCGTTAACGAAATAAAGCCCTCTTCGGACATCTCGAACTCGCGGCGATCCGTCACCAGCACCTCGGTGGGGATTTTAGCCTGCAGCTGGCCTAGCGCTTCGTAGGTATGGACAGGCAAGTTTTCAACCGCACCGCCGCTTTGGGGGCCAATAATGTTCGGGCACCAGCGGTATTTTGCAAAGCTGTCGGTCAAGCGCTCGGCCAGCAGGTACGCCGTATTACCCCAAAGATAATGGTCGTGATCTTCGCTGACGGTTTCACGATAGTTAAATGTCTTGATGGGGTTTTCGACCGGGTCGTAGGGCATCCGCAGCAAGAAACGAGGCGCCGTCAGACCTAAATAGCGCGCGTCTTCTGACTCGCGCAGACTACGCCAGCGCGCGTACTTGGGCCCTTCAAAGATGGCTTTAAAATCTTTGATATTGGGCAGCTCTTCAAAACTATCGATGCCGAAGAAAGAAGGCGCTACCGCTGACAGGAACGGCGCATGGGCCATCGCCCCTACAGCAGCCGTGTGCTGCAACAGTTTCATATCCGGGGTCGAGGGGGTGAAATCATAATGCCCGATAATCCCTGCTACCGGCTCACCGCCAAACTGACCATACCCACCTGCGTAAACGTGTTGGTAAAGCCCGCTTTGGGTAATTTCCGGGGCAAACTCAAAGTCATCCAGCAGTTCTTCTTTGGTGGCGTGAAGCACATCAAGTTTAATATTTTCGCGGAAATCGGTGCGATCAACCAACAGCTTCAAGCCACGCCATGCAGACTCCAGCTGCTGAAAGCTATTGTCGTGAAGAATCTCATCAACTTGATGACTAATTTTCCGGTCAAGCTCAACGATCATGCTATCTACAACGGCTTTATTAACCTGCGGGGCAGCGTTCTCGCCGCTTAACAGTTCGGAAATAAAAGCGGCAACGCCTTGCTTGGCAACGTCGTAGCCTTCATCCGCTGGCGCCATACGCGTCTGCGCCATCACTTGATCAAGTAAAGAAACCTCTTCCTGGGTTTCCACCGTTTGGCTTTTCTTTTGCGCCGTATCACTCATAGAGATGCCTCGAATACAATCCGGTTACTGGACTAGCACGAAAATAGCGATGCTTATTCGTTACGATTAGGGTCAGAATCAAGCAGCTCTAGCTCCGCCAACAGTTGCTGACGCGTTTCGTCACTTTCGAGTAGTTTCTGCAAACGATCACGAAAAGCAGGTACGTTGCCCAGTGGCCCCTTCAAGGCCACCAACGCCTCCCTTAATTCGACTAGCTTACGCAGCTCAGGCACCTGCCGAGCGATACTGTCGGGCGCAAAATCATGGAGAGATTTGAATTCCAAATTGACGGCCAAATCGCTTGCTTCACCCTCTTCTTGCAACCGATTGGGAACCGCAGCCTGCAAACCAAGGTTCGCCTCGCGCATAACAGACTGGAAGTTGTTCTTATCAACAGAAACGGCTTCGCGCTCTTCAATGGAGGTCTCTTCCTCTCCACCTTTGAAGTCACCGACCACCAATAATTTTAACGGCAGTTCCGTCTCGGCCTGCTGATCACCTGTAGCGGGTACATATTTAATATTGATGCGCTCTTTCGGCGCGACCGTTCCTTGCTTAGCCATGGTTTTCGCCCGTAAAAATTAGAACATTTTCGATTCAAAGAAGAATGCTTATTAATCGCGGGAAGTTACCGGATTTACGCCGAAAGTACCAAATGGCCCTAAGTAGACATTGCGGCAATCTGAGGAAAGAAGATTTTCAAGATGACGTTTTTTAAAACCATTTTCGCGGATTTTAGAAGCAAAACAAAACATACTAATTAAAATTGGCCTTTTAACGCCGCATTTGTAAGAGATCTCTTACAAAAACTGTCACTGATTTCTTACAAAACGACGAGCAAAATTCATACAAGAGAGGTGCTTAAATGGGCAGTACCGTCATTTTTTTGCGGCAAAAATATTGCTCCGCTGGCCCTGTTTCTGCTTAAAATTCCAAGAAAAGCTTTAGCCATAAAGCAAGGTAACGGTAGATGCAACCCAGCGTTACTAAGCGCATATAGATGTAACAAGTAAGCAAGCAAGTTCTTGCCCTACCAGGCAATATCTTGCCCAGCGCAAGCAACTCTTTGCCCCAGAGAAAGAAGCGCCACACCATAAAAAAACATAAATTATTGATATATAAATAATTTAATAAACCTGGCCCTGAAGCTGCTCTGTTGTTTGAGTCCACGTGACATTTCTTTAATTTTTCAGTCAAGGAGCAGACCATGCCAACACCATGTTATATCAGCATCGAAGGCCAAACTCAGGGCAACATCACCGCCGGCGCTTTTACCCCTGACTCCGTAGGTAACATCTACGTTGAAGGTCATGAAGACCAGATGCTGGTGCAAGAATTTAAGCATGTCGTTACCGTACCTACTGACCCACAGTCTGGTCAGCCGTCCGGCCAACGTGCACACAAGCCCTTTATCTTTACCGTTGCCCTAAACAAATCAGTACCGCTGATGTACAACGCCCTAGCGTCTGGCGAAATGCTGCCCAATGTTGAGCTGAAATGGTACCGCACCTCTGTTGAAGGTAAGCAAGAGCACTTCTTCACCACCACGCTGACCGATGCCACCATCGTTGACATCAACCTGCGTATGCCACACGCACAAGACATCACCAAGTCTGAATTCACCCAGTTGATGGATGTGTCACTGGCTTACCGCAAGATTGACTGGGAACACACTGTCGCTGGTACCTCTGGTTCCGACGACTGGCGCGCCCCGATCGAAGGCTAAGCTGTTGCTCTTGGCCTAGATCAGGTCTGAATAACAAGGCCTCAAACAAGCGAAGCCCCTTCCAACCGGAAGGGGCTTCGTCTTTTCTGCTTCTCGTAACAGGCATTTTGCTATGGGTATTGCAGCGAGGCTTAGGGATTAAACAAACCGCCCCAAGCCAACAGCCGCACGTAAACGATCCATCGTTACAGCGGCTTCTTCACGGGCTCGCTCAGCGCCTTTCTGCAGTACCGCCTCAATATGGGCGGGGTCTTCCATCAGTGCGTTATAGCGTTCACGCGGCGCGCTCAAGTGGGCGTTCAAGTACTCAAAAACTTGATCCTTAGCTGCACCCCAACCAATACCGTTTACGTACTGCTCACGCAGGCTAGCGGTCTCTTCAGACGTCGCAAAGGCGGAGTAGATTTGAAACAGCGTGCAGGTGTCTGGATCTTTCGGCTCACCGGGTTCCAGCGAGTTGGTCTTAATCTTACGTACCAGCTTTTGCAGCTTCTTCTCAGTCACAAACAATGGAATGGTATTGTCGTAGCTCTTGGACATCTTGCGCCCATCCAACCCATTCAGTAGCTGTATTTTGTCGTCTACCACGGCCTCAGGGAGGGTAAAGTGCTGACCTTTGTAGAGGTGGTTAAAACGCCCGGCAATATCGCGGGCCATCTCGATATGCTGAATCTGATCACGCCCTACCGGCACCTTGTTGGCGTTAAACATTAAAATATCCGCGGCCATCAGCACGGGGTAACCAAAAAGGCCCATCGTAATGCCTTTATCAGGATCCTGGTTTTCCGCCTCTTCGTTCTCTGCAACCGCTGCTTTGTAGGCATGGGCGCGATTCATCAGGCCTTTTGCACAAACGCAGGAGAGCATCCAAGTCAGCTCTGGGATTTCTGAAATGTCCGACTGGCGGTAGAAAATCGCATTATCGGTATCCAGCCCCATTGCCAGCCAAGTAGCAGCAATTTCCAAGCGAGACGCCTGCACACGTTTGGGATCCGGACACTTGATCAACGCATGATAGTCGGCTAAAAAATAGAAAGACTGTACGTTGGGATCCTGGCTTGCCTCAATGGCGGGCTTGATCGCCCCAACGTAGTTACCTAAATGTGGCGTACCGGTGGTGGTAATGCCGGTGAGAACGCGGGTTTTGGCAGACTGACTCATGGTTTTCAGACTCTTAAGCAAATACCCCTATGATAACGCGCACTTGAGCACGTGGCGAATGGCGTTATTGCCAACCTACTAGACTCCATCCACTGCCACTTCCAGGAGATACATCAGATGTCTCCCCTGAAGTGCCCACTCTATAGTCTGCGAGTTCCGGCACATACTCTAAACGACCCGAACCGAACATCTCTACATTTTGGGCACGTAAACTGCCATAAAGAGCACCGCTGCCTCCGATATCCACATTGGAACCTGGGGCATAAATAGCCGCATAAGTATTGTTACTACCGCCGATTTTAACGCCACTTTGACTGCCAGCTTGCTGATATGCGCTATAAATGCTCACTGCTGGCCGCTCAACCCCAGCGCTATCCTGACGCATAAAATTTTCTGCGCCCAGTGCTAATTCGCTCCCAGCAGATAGCGTAACCTTACCGCTAACATATAGGTTCAAGACTGCGTCTTGTGAAATTTCAAGTGAAGTATTACCGCCTAGATCAAAGTCACCATCTACAAAAAGATTGACAGTCCCATCCACTACTAATCGCTGCAAGCGCCCACTCGTCCTTAAATTTTTGTTAATGCTTAGAGATGTTTCGATACCTGGCACACCAAGATAAGAGATAGAAGCATCCTGGTTATTCCGCCCTCCAGTTAAGGTAAAAGCATTGTCACTTTCTTCAAAATAGTGGTCTCGCCCTTGTTCTTGCAACCATTGAGCGGCACCTACAACATCTCGCTCAGCAGCAATTGCTTCAAAAAAGGTACGACCATTTTCATCTATATCTAGTATGCCTAAATTGTCGCATGTCTCGGTAAACTCATAACCATCGCTGCTGTCTTGATAATTCGCAACTGCCTGTCCATTTTGATTCCGCCACCAGTTTGGAGCAATAATTTTACCACCTGCGAAAATACTGTCCGGCGGTGCGGGGTTTCCATCAACCACTACATTGTTCCCAGCCAACACCCCCCCGGTTATCCTGGGACTACCTTTGAACGTTATATTTTGACATACCGTCACCGCTGAACTGAAAGGAGTCACCGCTTCATCTTCACTATCATCACCGTTACCACCACCTCCTGAACCAGGGTCTTCATCTCCGCCCCTACGATAAGTGGCAATCGTTTCTCGAACGGAATTATTGTTAGTACCCTGATCTCTTGTTATTACAGTGATGGTTCCTTTTTCTTTATCGACACGTATATCTACCGCTTTCGAAAGGGTTTCAATTCTTGTGACCGAGTTTAAATGGTTCAAAACGTCACCTTCAAAACCTTGATAACACTCCTGTGCACCATCACACTCTGTATTATAAATGTCATCCAATAAGCCTGATGATGAGCCTGAATAATTTCTAAACTCTGACATCATACTGTCAGAGTTCATTTGCGCTTGGACTGAAGCACGATAATTCCCCGCCAACCGCTCGTCAATCAACGCACTCTGCATACCCGACATACCTAACATCAACGCGCCGGAGAGCAGCGCCATAACAATCACTAACGCAGCACCTTGCTGATGTTTCATATCATCACCTATGAAAATACGCTTATTCTATTTTGAATGTGAATTACAAACTCTTCGTAATTTTGACCTTTTTCAGTAGCAAGCCTGATTGTCAGCTTGTAAAGCCCATCATCAAGCTCTTCAACCGAGAATGAGTCGTCACTAGCGTCATAAAAACCTTCTACAAGCGGTTCAGAATTACCCCAACTATTTTCGTTTGCACATTTCCTTCTTATACTTAAAGAAAAACTTTCGTTTGATTCAGTTACAAAATATCTCTTATCCAAAGGCTCACCTTCATTGCAAGCCCCATTTTGAGATAATATCGAAAGCTCTACAGTGCCGTCATCTAGCGCTAGACTGATATCAGTTGCAGACCGGATATCTTGAGCCATAGTTCCTGTTATAAAAATTAATGCTTCTTGCTTACGGCTTAACTCATCCACTGCTCTAAATGTTTGAAAAGTGGTCAGAAAAAGCTGCCCTGCTCCCAGTATAATGACAGTACCAATCGCCATTGCCACCATCAGCTCGACAAGCGTAAATCCAGTTTGTTTATTCAACATCATTGCCTTCATCCAACTGAGGGAGAAGAAGCGTATACGTCAGTTCGTATGATTCCTCATCACCAGGCTGACTACTTAGATCAATGACAATAGTAAACTCACACCCATTCGGCACTATGGCACTCCCCTGCTCAGTCACATTACGCAAAGGCTTCGCATTCTTATCTGCAAACCAATGAGTCTGCCAATCCGCTTCAACATCAATATCTGCGCAACTATTTACATCATCTCTTGCCCATTCCGCCCAAATCCTTTCCTGTGCATCCACAGCCGCCACGCTTGCCACCGAACGCTGGTAGCCAGCATTTGCGCTTTGCAGCGCTTTAAGCTGCATGGCGGCCACACCGATCAGGCCAATCGAGAGCACCACCAGTGCGATTAGCGCTTCTATTAAGCTAAAGCCACGCTGAGAGCTCATGACTCACTCCCCTTCCTACGAATGCTGCCCGTTGTACGAATCACCAACGTTACAGGACTAGTTGATGCACTTCCCCCAGTGGCTTTTAGCGTCATTTCGCAGGGTGAGTCCGGACAACTGGAGATATCAGCATCGCCCAAACTTTGGAAAGTAAGCGAGAATTCTTGCTCTGGCGAGCTAATGTTGGTCGATTGTCCTACTCGTAAGATCTCATCAGGTGCGACGCTCTTTGTGACCCAATAGCACCCTCCCGAATAACGGTAACGAGCGCTCCCTTGACTGTTTTCAGCCGAATCTTCAGCGATTTCGTTATCTCGACAGGATTCAGGGCGACGGTTAGAAGTGATGGCATTGGAGGGGGAAAAGTTAACGGATATATCGGTGCGTTGTTTGATCGCCTCACTGCGGGCAAAGCTCAAGACAGAAATTATCTCGTTGACCTCGCTGGCTAGCTGCTGACGAGCAAGAAAGCCGGTGAAAGCAGGAACTGCCATAATAGCGATGATAGTTGCGATAATCAGCGTGACCAGCAGCTCAATCAGGGTAAACCCACGTTGTTGTCTCAGCTCACCAACAGGCATTGGGTAACCTTTCGCCACTCGAATTTAGCGTAATATTATCTTCGCAGCCGTCATTCTGATCGGTACTGGCGGTCAATAGATAGCCGTTGCCACTAACATTTACCGCAATCGTATAGTTGCTTTCAGGAGAGGAGTTACTGATAGGGCAATCACTATAGGTGTAAGTCCGCGTATAGCAGCGCTCAAGCTCGGAAGCAGCCTGCATAAGGCCCGCATGAGCGTCGGTTCGCACTGATTTTTGCACGTAGCGGGTATAGCTGGGGTAGGCAATGGAGGCGACGATGCCGATAATCACCAGCACAATCATCAATTCAATAAGGGTGAAGCCGCGCTGGCCATTCAGTAAAGAACGGCCACTCAGTAAAGAACGGCCATTAGAAAGATTAGAGACATAAGACACGCGGCTTCGCTCCCGTATTAGTTGGCTCATACTGTTTCAGTATGTCGCAAACCAATACGCTTTGCATTACGAAGCGTGCGATCAGCTGCTGGCGATGACCTTTTCACGCAGCTCTTTCGGCATAGAGAAGGTAATAGTCTCTTCGCGGCCCTGTAGCTCTTCAGGTAATGCGGCGCCCATGGTTTGCAGCTTGGCAACCACACCTTTCACCAATACTTCGGGAGCACTGGCACCAGCTGTTACTCCGACGCGCGCTACATTCTCAAGCCATTGAGGATCGATTTGATCAGCGTTATCGATCAAGTAGGCGGGCGTACCCATACGCTCAGAAAGCTCACGCAAGCGGTTAGAGTTAGAGCTATTGGGGCTGCCCACTACCAGCAATAGATCGCTCTGGGTCGCTAGCTCACGCACCGCATCTTGTCGGTTCTGCGTTGCGTAACAAATATCGTCATTGCGTGGCCCCTGAATCTCGGCAAACTTACCACGCAAGGCGTCAATTACCTTGGCGGTGTCATCCATCGACAGCGTCGTTTGGGTCACGAAGGCCAGCTTCGAGGGATCATTCACCTCCAGCTTAGCAACGTCTTTTTCATCCTCTACCAAATAGATACGCCCACCGTGGGAGGTGTCATAACGCCCCATGGTGCCTTCGACTTCCGGGTGGCCTTCATGGCCGATGAGAATGCACTCCTGGCCACGCTTGGCATAGCGCAAAACTTCCAGGTGCACTTTAGTGACCAGCGGACAGGTGGCATCGAACACCTTCAACCCCCGCCGCTCAGCATCGGCTTGCACCGCGCGGGAGACGCCGTGGGCGGAGAAGATAACGATGACATCGTCTGGCACTTCATCCAGTTCTTCAACAAACACCGCTCCGCGGGCGCGCAGCGTTTCAACCACAAAGCGGTTGTGCACGACCTCATGGCGTACGTAAATCGGCGGGCCAAACACATCCAGTGCGCGGTTGACGATATCGATGGCGCGATCCACACCGGCGCAAAAACCACGCGGATTGGCCAATTTAATCTGAATGGGCTGTGCTTGCGTCGATTGCATAGTATCGCCTTGATGCGTAAGCGGCATCGCTTAGTGAATTAATGCGTTGTCACCGGTTTAACGTCGAGTACTTCGACCTCAAACGTTAGGGTACGCCCTGCCAGAGGGTGATTGAAGTCCACCTCGATACGATCACCGTCAATGGTTTTGACCACACCTGGCAATTCCGTTCCCGCTTTATCGGCAAACGACATCACCATACCAATTTCCGGGGCTTCATCGCCAAAATCTGCCCGCTTCAGGGTCTGAATATTTTGCGGGTTGTGCTGGCCGAACGCATGCTCAGGGGTTATCTGAAAGGTAGCATCCTGACCTGCGGCCATGCCTTTGATAGGATGCTCAAAACCGGGGGGCAGGTTTCCGTCGCCAAACTCGAAGGTGGCCGGTGCTTTGTCTTTGGTGGAGTCCACCAAGGTGCCATCTTCCAGCTTTAAGGTGAAGTGCAGCGTCACTTCCATGCCGTCATCGATCAAATAGTCGCTCATTGCAGTTCTCAACGTTCGATTAATGGGAAGTCTTGGCCGCTTTTTTGCGCCGCCGCTCGCCCATAATGGATTCCCAGATTAAAGCGACCGCCCCCAGGGTAATCGCTATATCCGCCACGTTAAACGCCGGGTAGTACCACCCAGCGACGTGAAACGATAAAAAGTCGACCACATAGCCATGCACCAGGCGGTCATAAAGATTGCCTAGCGCCCCACCAATAATCAGCGGCAGCGCTATCGCCAATAGCTTTTCATCGTTTTTGATGCGCGAAAGCCACACCGTCAGCGCCACGCTTGCACCTATGGCAATCAATGCAAAGAACCAGCGCTGCCAGCCGGGATGCGTGGCTAAAAAGCTGAACGCCGCGCCAGTGTTGTGTAGCAGCGTCAGGTTAAAAAACGGCAGTACCTCGACCGGCTGAGCGTAGCCCAACTGACTACTGGCCACATATTTAGTGGCCAAATCTAACACGATCACTGCCACTGCTAGCCATAGCCAGCGCAGCGGCCGCTGCATCGTCGGCCGCGCGCTTGCATCAGACGTGTTTGTATCGCTCGGCGCGTTTTTATCGTTAGGCATAGTAGCGAATCTCACCGCTGCCTTCGGGAAGGTTGCTGATACAGCGACCACATAGATCCGGATGATCAGCATGAGTACCGACATCTGGGCGGTGATGCCAGCAGCGCTCGCACTTGGTGTTATCGCTGGCTTTGACGGCGACTTTCAGGCCATCAAGTTCCGTCGCCTCAGCGTCACCTACCTCACTAGCATCAGAGAGAGGCTTGAGAGTGACTTCACTGGTCAAGATGACAAAGCGCAGCTCGTCGCCCAGTTTAGCCAGAGTCGCCTGCAGGTCATCGCTGACATACAGCGTGACTTCAGCTGCCAAGCTGCCTTTAATGACTTTGGCATTTCGGGCATCTTCAAGACACTTGTTGACCGAGTGCTTGACTTCCAGCACTTGCTCCCAGAAAGCACGACCCAGTTCAGCGTTGTCGTTCAGGCTGCCAAGGTTAGTGTAGTAAGTCTCCAGCAGCACGCTGTCGCCGCGCTTACCGGGGATGTTTTCGTGAATCTCCTCAGCGGTAAAGGAGAGAATCGGCGCAATCCAACGACTCAGCGCTTCCACCACGTGATAGAGCGCGGTTTGTGCACTGCGACGCGCCAACGAATCGGTTTGCGTGGTGTACTGGCGATCCTTAATCACATCCAGGTAGAAGCCACCCAGCTCACGGGCGCAGAAACCATGCACCTGTTGGTAAACATCCAGGAAGCGGTACTCTTCGTAGGCTTTTTCAATCCGCGCCTGCAATTGGTGGGCACGATCCACCACCCACTGATCCAGCGCCAGCATATCGCCAAACGCTACCTGGTTTTGCTCAGGCTCAAACCCGTTAAGGTTCGAAAGCAGGAAGCGAGCAGTGTTGCGAATCCGACGGTACACATCGGAAGTACGCTTCAAAATCTCGTCCGAGACGGCCATTTCGCCAGAGTAGTCGGTTGAAGCGACCCATAGGCGCAGAATATCGCCGCCCAGCTTGTCCATCACTTCCTGGGGCGCGACTACGTTGCCCAGCGACTTGGACTGCTTGCGGCCCTGGGAGTCGACGGTAAAGCCGTGGGTCAGCAACTGACGATACGGCGGATGGCCGTCAATCGCCGAGCCGGTGAGCAGTGACGAGTGGAACCAACCGCGGTGCTGATCGGAACCTTCCAGGTATAGATCCGCCCGCGGGCCGTTTTCGTGGCCATGGGGGTGCGAACCGCGCAGTACGTGACGGTGAGTGGTGCCAGAGTCGAACCAAACATCAAGCGTGTCAGTGACTTTGTCGTAATCCGCCGCTTCCGCACCCAGCAGCTCTGCCGGATCGAGTTTGAACCAGGCATCGATGCCTTCCTGTTCAACGCGTTTGGCCGCCTCTTCCATCAACCCAACGGTGCGCGGATGCAGCTCACCGGTTTGCTTATGAAGAAAGAATGGAATCGGCACGCCCCAGTTGCGCTGGCGGGAGATACACCAATCAGGGCGGTTAGCAATCATGCTGTGCAGACGCGCTTGGCCCCAAGCAGGCGTAAACGCCGTCGCTTCAATGCCTTCAAGAGCACGTTCACGCAGGGTTTTGCCGTCTTTGCCTTTGATATCCATGCCCACAAACCACTGCGCCGTGGCACGGTAGATGACCGGCGTTTTGTGGCGCCAGCAGTGCATGTAGCTATGTTTGATCGGGATATGCGCCATCAGCGCACCCACTTCGCGCAGTTTTTCGACGATATGGGGGTTGGCTTTCCAAATCATCTGGCCGCCAAAGAACGGCAGGTCGTCAACGTAAACGCCATTGCCCTGCACCGGGTTGAGCATGTCGTCAAACTCCATGCCATGCTCGCGGCAGGTGATAAAGTCATCCATGCCATAAGAGGGGGCGGAGTGAACGATACCGGTGCTACCCACCTCAGACTCGACGTACTCTGCCAGATAGACGGGAGAGAGACGATCGTAGAACGGGTGACGGAAATTGATCAGATCAAGATTCTTGCCTTGAGTAGTAGCAATCACTTCGCCTTGCAGGCCAAAGCGCTCTAGGCAGCTCTCCACCAACTCTTCCGCCAGCAGCAGCAAACGCTCACCGGTATCGACCAGTGCATAGGTGAACTCAGGGTGAACGTTAAGCGCCTGGTTAGCCGGAATAGTCCACGGCGTGGTCGTCCAGATCACCACTGCCGCAGGCTTAACCAGTTCACTTAAACCAAAGGCAGCGGCGAGCTTGTCGGCATCTTCTACCGGGAAGGCGACGTCGATGGCGTCGGACTTCTTATCAGCGTACTCGACTTCGGCTTCCGCCAGCGCCGAGCCACAGTCAAAGCACCAGTTGACCGGCTTCAAGCCTTTAAACACATAGCCCGCGTCGACCATCTCGGCCAAGGCACGAATTTCGCCCGCTTCGTTGGCGAAATCCATGGTGCGGTACGGGTGATCCCAGTCGCCAATAATGCCCAGGCGAACAAAGTCGGCCAGCTGTGTTTCAACCTGGGCACCAGCGTATTCACGGCAAAGCTCACGGGCGTGTTCCGGCGCCAGGTGCTTGCCGTGAGTCGTTTCTACTTTGTGCTCAATGGGCAAGCCGTGGCAGTCCCAACCTGGCACGTAGGGGGCGTCGAAGCCGGCTAAATTCTTCGATTTAACGATAATATCTTTAAGGATTTTATTAACGGCGTGACCAATATGAATACTGCCGTTTGCGTAGGGAGGGCCATCGTGCAACACAAACAGCGGCGCACCCGCGCGCGCTTCCCGCAGGCGCTGGTAAATGTTCATATCCTGCCACTGGGAAACCCGCCCTGGCTCCTGCTTGGGCAGCATGCCGCGCATGGGGAAATCAGTTTCAGGCAAATTCAGCGTGTGCTTATAATCCATGGTCTCGTCAGCCGTTGTTAGCATCGGCGGCATCATCCGCCGAAGAAGAATCAGAAGAAATCGTATTTGAAGACCCAGTATCTGAAGACATCGACTCACGCCCAAGCGGGGCCGAGGCCAGCGGAAGAGAATAGTCTTGTTCACCATCGTCTTGCTCAGCATCGTGATGCTGAGCACTGTCTTTCTCACCCATCGCCGCCGTTAAATAGTGGCGAGCGCGGTTCTGGTCACGTTCAATTTGCGCTTTTAGCGCTTCAAGGCCGTCAAATTTCACTTCGCCCCGCAGGCGTGCGCAGGGAAACACCGTCATACGTTGGCCGTAGAGATCCCCTTTAAAATCCAGCAGGTGCACCTCAAGCGTTGGCCGTTTCGAACCTACCGTAGGGCGGAAGCCAACGTTAGCCACCGCTGGGTAGCGCTCGCCGTTTTCAAGTTCAGCCACTACCGCATAGACCCCACGTAGCGTTAATGGCTGGGGCATCAGCGGCAAATTGGCAGTCGGCACGCCAATGGTGCGTCCCAACTGCTGGTCGCGTACCACACGGCCATGTAACGAATAGGCTCGGCCCAGCAAACGCGCAGCGGCAGAAAAATTGCCGCTGGCAAGCAAGGTACGCACCCGCGAACTGGAAACCCGCTCGTCATCCACGGTAAAAGTACGCGTGTGCTCTACACCAAACCCCTGCTCACGCCCGACCTCCGCCAGCAGCGCGAAATCACCGCGGCGATCGCAGCCAAAGCGAAAATCGTCGCCCACGACCAGGTGCTTAACGCCCAGGCCACCAATCAGCACCTGATCGATAAACTCACGCCCGGTAAGACTACGCAGCGCATCGTTAAACGGCAGAACCAGCACTTGCTCAGCGCCAAAATCGCGCAGTAGCCGCACTTTTTCGCGCAGCCGGGTTAAACGCGGCGGCGCTTGATCGCCGGCAAAAAACTCCCGCGGCTGGGGCTCGAATACCACCACTGTCAGCGGCACACTCCAGCGCGCCGCGTGCTCGCGGCACTGCTGAAGGATGGCTTGATGGCCGCGATGCACCCCATCGAAATTACCAATGGTGGCAACGCAACCACGATGAGCCGCTCTCAAGTTGTGCAGACCTCGAATGACGCGCATGGCACCTCAGCCGTTGGAGGACATAAAGCCTCTGATTATAACGAACCCACACCCCAGGATGCAGTGTTATGAGTGCATTTTAAAATGACGAACGCGCAAACCCAGTGCAGCCAGCCACGCGAAGTAGAGCGAGCCGCCCAGCACCACTAACCCGGTGACCCAGCTTATTCGCTGCCAAAGGCCAAACGCTAGCCATGCCTGCCAGTCGGGTGCGATAAAATAGAGTGCTGCACACATTAACCCGCTTCCACCCAATAGCTGCACTGAATAGCGTTTCCAACCTGGCTGAAAGACCAGCACTCCCTGCTTATGCAGTAAGTAACCCAGCAGGCCCGCGTTTAAGAAGGCAGAAAGTGCGGTGGCTAACGCCAACCCTGCGTGGGCCAGCGGCCAAATCAGCAACAGGTTAAGCACCATATTAGCGACCATGGCAATAATGCCTACCTTCACCGGGGTTTTGGTGTCTTGGCGAGCAAAAAATCCCGGTGCCAATACTTTGATCAGCATAAAGGCTACCAAGCCAAAGGCATAAGCACGCAGACTCATGGCCGCCATCTGGATGTCGTTGTCGGTCATTGCCCCGTAATGGAACAGCGTAATCAACAGTGGTTCGGCCAACACCGCCAGCGCCAGCGCCGCAGGCAAGCCTAACAGCAATACAATGCGGATAGCCCAATCAAGCATCGCCGCAAAGTGCTCCTTGGACTGGTCAGCATGGCGTTTAGAGAGTGCCGGTAAAATCACGGTACCAATGGCCACCCCAAACACACCCAGCGGCAGTTCCACCAAACGATCCGAGTAGTAGAGCCACGATACGCTACCCGCCGCCAGCAATGACGCCAAAACGGTATCCAACAGCAGGTTAATTTGCGATACCGATACCCCAAACAGCGCAGGCCCCATGAGTTTCAGTATGCGTCGCACGCCCTCGTGGGCAAAATTAGGCCAGGGCGTGGGCATCAATCCCAAGCGCAGTAAAAAGGGCACCTGAAAAACCAACTGTGCCGCCCCGGCGATCAACACGCCCCAGGCCAACGCCATGGCGGGCTCTTCCATTAGCGGCATTAAAAACAGCGCCGCCCCAATCAGCGAAAGGTTAAGCAGCACCGGGGTAAACGCGGGAACCGCAAAGCGGTTCCAGGTATTCAGTACGCTACCGGAAAATGCGGTGAGCGAAATCAACAGTAAATAGGGAAACGTTAAGCGCAGCATATCGGCGGTCAGTGCCAATTTTTCCGGATCACTGCCAAAGCCAGGGGCGAACACCCAAATCAGCCACGGCGCACAAAGCATCGCCACGGCGGTAATCAGCGCCAGTACCGCCGTTAAGCTACCAGCAGTAGCATTCAGCAGCGCGCGTATTTCCTCCCGACTTCGCTGGGTGGAGTACTCCGAAAGCACGGGTACAAAGGCTTGGTTAAACGCCCCCTCGGCAAACAGACGGCGCAGAAAGTTAGGAATCTTAAACGCCACGAAAAACGCATCGGCACCATTCCCCGCCCCTAACAAGGTAGCGATCACAACATCCCGCGCCAGCCCCATCACTCTCGACAGCATGGTCATGGCACTGACCACAAGCCCCGAACGCATTAGCCCACGGCGCACGATTGCGGTGCCTGAAGATGTATTGGGCGCTTTCTTCGCTGTCATAAGCTATCCGGAAAAACCACCTAGAAAAACCATTCAGAAAAAGCATCTGGAAAAATCATCCAGACACAAAAAAACCGGCCGCAGCCGGTTTTTTTATGGCGCCTGCCGGCTTACGCCGCCAGTGCCTTAATACGCTTGTTCAAACGGCTCTTCAGGCGAGCTGCTTTCTTCTTAGACAGCACGTCTTTGTCTGCAATACGGTCAACGACCGGCTGCATTGCCTTGAACTCTTCCATTGCCTTGGCGTGGTCGCCGGTGCCGATCGCTTTCACTACACGCTTGATGTAGGTGCGGACCATGCTGCGCTGGCTGGATTTCAGGACGCGACGGTTCTCGGCCTGGCGGGCGCGCTTGCGAGCTTGCTTGCTGTTCGCCACAGGGTATCTCCTTGGAGAATAAAGGTTGCCGATAAAACGGCAACGAAATTAAATATGTGTTCGTCGGCTACGCTGTCATAGCACGACGTTTCCGCAACAACCAATTGTTTTGGCAGGCATGTTACCCTACCAAAGTGTGTAGCAGGCAGTTGAAATAAGCTGCCCGCTCACGGGACTTGTCTGAGAGGATGGCGTAGTCTATCACGCGCTTGGCGAGCTTGCTAGCTGCGCCTTTATAAGTACAACGTATAACTTTAAAAGCAGGCTGCCCGGCGCAGACTTGCTCATAGGAAACATGTCAGTGTCATTGCGGCGTCTATATATTCGCTTACTGCTAGCCATTTGCATACCGTTGATTCTCGTATCGGCAACGTTGCTGCCTGTGCTCCATGTCCATATGGAATCCCGACTAGATAGCCTTTATACCGAAGCCGATGCCTTGTTGAAAGTTGGGCAAGAGGCGCTAACACGCGATATTAATGAAAGCCTCAATTACGCGCTGGCGATTGCCGAAATGCCGGCATTAAGGCGGTACCTGACAGGGCAAGACGAGACATTAATAGTTGACCAGCACTATTCTCTAAGTGACTTATCGCAGCTCTCAACGTTTTTAAACACGCTGATCAATCACAACCCCCGCTATACCAAGCTGGTACTGATCGATAACCAAGGGCGCGAAGTACTCCGCGCCCCCACAAGCAATGAAACAGGGCCGCGAGTGACGGGCAACTATCATGCTTATACCGACTACTTCGGAGAAGCATCCTCACTGCTGCCACGCGACCTCTATATCTCACCACCGGGTCGCAACCTGCAATTTGAGCTATTGGGTAACGACGTGATCCCGGTGGTCAACGTTTCCACCCCCGTCTTTGATGCGATGGGTGTACGCCGTGGCGTGGTGCTTTTAAGCCTCAATTGGGGCTACCTCACAAACGCTCTACGCCAAGCCATGCTGCTTGACCCAAATGCGAATGCAATCCTGATCGACGCTCAAGGCCGTTGGCTGCTCGACGAAGGCATACCCCCCCTCGACGCCGCCAGCTTTGGTGGTGATTTTGCCTCCCTAGCCCCTCACTACTGGCAAGCTATCCAGCAACGCAATGCAGGTCATGCCAGCGTAGATAATCATCTATTACGTTTCCAGACCGAAGATATACGAACCCTACGCTACCGTAGCCTAGCGGGCACTATTTTCAGTGAAAACGACTATCACCCTTGGAAGTTAGGCGTGACACTTCCACAGCCCTCTTGGCGCTCACTGATTGAAGAAGAGACCACCGTTCTCTGGTTTCTGCTGCTTACCTACAGTGTCGCCGTCGCTTTTGGAATATTCTGGGCTCTCAGCAGCCAGCGTCAGCGGCAGCTTCGTAAGGCGGCTCAGCGCCACGCCCATGAAGTCAGCGACCTATATGAAAATGCCCCTTGCGGTTACCACTCGCTCGATAGCACAGGACGGATCATAAAAATGAACCGCACCGAGCTCGCCTGGCTAGGTTACGCCGAAGAGGAAGTTATTGGTCATATCACATACCGAGAACTGATCACGCCAGAAACGCGCGACCGGTTTGATAAAGCCTTCGAAAATGTCAAAAACAATCATCCTGGTAGCGCCGAGTGCAGCCTATTAACACGAGACGGAGAGCAGCGCCACGTTATGATTAAGGCCTCCGCCTATTATCGCAATGGCCAATTTGTCCATTCACGCGCCACTGTGTTTGATCTTACAGAACGCAAAAGACTCGAAGAAAAATTACGCGCCCAAGCCATGTCCGATCCTCTAACGGGCGTATTCAACCGGCGCTATTTACAGGCCCAAGCGACGACAGAAATATCCCGGGCGCGGAGGCAACACCACCCAATCGCACTCATCGCTATTGATATTGACCACTTTAAACGTATTAACGATACGTATGGTCATGACGTTGGTGATGACGTCCTAAAAAGCTTCACAAAAATAGTGACCGAACTGCTTCGCCAGGAAGACTTACTATGCCGAGTAGGCGGTGAAGAGTTTGCGATTTTGCTTCCCAACACCTCGCTTGCACAAGCGGAACAGGTAGCCGAACGCATACGGAGCAAAGCTGCTTCCACCCCCATTAACATCTCAGAAGAGCACTCAGAAAAAGTGCTCAGGCTGACCGTATCACTTGGGATAACCGCTATATTGGCCACCGAAAAGGCGCTGAAACCTGCCCTTAAACGCGCAGACATCGGCCTATATCAGGCGAAAGCAAACGGCCGCAATCAAGTAGTCGTTAACGCAGCGTAGACGGCCGACCCCACACGACAAAATCGGGGTTGAGCACTTGCACGGGAGTGGCATCTTCTAGCATGGCATAGCCCAACGGCTGGTCATCAAAAGTAACCACCCGCCCCCCAGCCTGCTCAACAACCGCTTGAGCAGCCCCCGTATCCCACAGACTGGTTGGCCCAAACCGAGGGTATACATCGGCATTTCCTTCAGCGATAAAACATGCTTTCAACGAACTGCCCATAGGCTGAAGACGATACTCACCCAGCTCGCCAAGCCAAGACGACAATCGGGAATCCGTATGTGAACGGCTTCCCAAAACACGCCACAGCTGCCCTTTTAACGGAGGCGATGCCGCCCTAATCGGCTGCCACTGACCATCATCATCCGCTTTAAATGCGCCTAAACCTCTGGCGGCTAGATAAGCAAGCTTTAAGGCGGGCGCCACCACCACGCCGAGTACTGGCCTCTCCTCTTCAATCAAGGCAATGTTAACGGTGAATTCATCGTTACGTTTGATAAACTCTTTGGTGCCATCCAACGGGTCGACCAACCAATAAAAACCCTGGGCGTTGGCACCCTTAAAGCTTTGAGTATCCTCTTCGGACAGTATCGGCACATCAGGAGTAAGCGCCTGCAAACCGCGAGCAATAATCTCATGGGCCGCTTTATCCGCCTCGGTGAGCGGACTATTATCAGCCTTTATCTCAACGGCGAAGTCACGGCGGTATACCTGCATGATCGCCTCGCCCGCCTCACTGGCTAACTGCTCAATGCTTTTTAGCAATGCCTTGTTAATCGTGAGCATAGTAACCTCAGGCAGTAAGGATTTAGGCTTTAAGGGACGGCTTGCCCGGTAGGCGCTAAAATTTTGCGCAAGAAGTGACGCGTTCGATCATCTTTCGGCGCAGTGAACAACTCCTCTGGTGGGGCTTGCTCGACGATGCCGCCTTCGTCCATAAACACCACTCGGTCTGCCACATCCCGGGCGAACTGCATCTCGTGGGTGACCACGATCATCGTCTGGCGTTCTACTGCTAACTGCTTCATCAGGCTCAATACCTCCTCTACCCACTGAGGGTCAAGTGAAGAGGTGGGCTCGTCAAACAGAATTACATCAGCATTGGCCGCCATCGCCCGACCAATACCCACCCGCTGCTGCTGACCGCCGGAGAGCGAAGCAGGGTAAGCATCCGCTTTATCCGCCAAGCCAATGCGCTCAAGAATCTCCCTGGCACGAGCGTGGGCCTTAGTTTTCGGCAACTTATCCACCACGATCATCCCCTCGCTGATATTCTCCAGCGCGGTTTTGTTAGCGAACAGGCCGTAGTTCTGAAATACAAAGGCGGTACGCCGGCGCAGTGCCAGGATATCAGCCCGGCTGGCATGCTGGGTATCAACACTCAGATCCCCCACCTGCAAACGGCCTGCATCAGGGCGCTCAAGAAAGTTAATGCAGCGCAGCAACGTCGACTTACCCGTCCCGGAAGGCCCAATGATCACAATGATCTCGCCCTGAGCAAGGCTCAAGTCGATATCTTTAAACACCGTATGGCCACTAAAACGCTTGGTAATGCCCTGCAGCGAAATCATCGTTGGTAGGCCTTATTCAGATAAATTTCTAACCGGCGCTGCCCCCAAGAGAGCACTTCCACAATCGCCCAGTAAATCAGCGCCACCAGCAGGAATGCTTCTAAATAGAGAAAGCTGCCCGCGGCCTCTTTTTGGGTAGCGCCCATTAACTCGGTCACCCCCAGCGTAAAGGCCAACGAGGTCGCTTTGATCATGTCGATGAAATAGTTCATTAGCGTCGGCGTTGCCACACGAGTGGCCTGGGGCAAAATGATACGCCGCATTAACTGCGACTGAGTCATCCCGATGGAGAGCGCGGCTTCCGTCTGGCTGCGATCAATCCCGACAATCGCCGCACGAATAGATTCGGCCATGTAAGCAGAGAAGTGCAGCGTCAGGCCTAGCACGGCGGCGGTAACGCCGGTAATCGAGATTAACGCGCTGATCAACTGCGGCAAGCCATAGTAGAAAAGAAATAGCTGAACCAGCAGCGGCGTACCTCGGAAAAACGAGATAAACAGCAGCGAGAAACCGTTCAAGAACGGCACTTTTGATACGCGAACCACCGCCAGCAGGCACGCCAAAACCAGCGCAAAAAACATGGCAATCGTTGCCATTTGAAGGGTGAGCGGCAAGTAGCGCAGCAGAACCGGCAACAGCCCCCACATATATTCAAGATTAAGCATATCAAGATCGCTTATAAGCAAACGGCCGTGGCAATACCACGGCCGCGTTATACGGATGATCCCAGCGGTTAGGGCTGAGTGATATCACTATTAAACCACTTTTCCGATATCTCGCGCAGCTCACCGTTTTCGCGAAGTTCAGCAAGGGCTGCGTCTACACGATCGCGTTGCTCGCGGCCCGCCTCGTCGTCACGGAAGGGTAATGCGTTCTCAATGGTCGAGAAAGGCTGGCCCGCCAGCTCTAACGGCAGGCCTTTCTCTTTAATGACCTGCGTAGCACTCACGCGATCCATTACAAAGGCTTCTACCCGGCCTAGCGCCACATCCTGTTCGATATTGGACTCATAGGTGCGAATGTCGATTTCTTCGGCGTTCGGCTGCTCACGCAATAACTGCTCGTAGTTCGAGCCCAGGTTGACGGCCACGCTTTTGCCGGACAAATCCTCAACACCATGAATAGTATCATTACCTGCCTTGACGACGACCTGAGCACCGTCATACACGTAAGGCGAAGTGAACACATACTTCGCTTCGCGCTCTGGGGTAATGGTGATCTGATTGGCAATGGTATCGATACGGCCAGATTCAAGCATCCCCGCCAGGCCCGAGAAGCTCGCGGTGACAAACTCAATGTCATCACCGGTGATCTCACCCACGGCATTCATGACATCAACTTCAAAACCCTTAAGCACATCCTGCTCAACAAAGGTAAAGGGGAAGTAACCACCGGACATGCCCACACGGAGGGTGTCGGCTTGGGCCGAAGCAGCGAACAACCCGCTGGCAACGCTTAACGAAAGCGCTGCGAGGGTAAGATTAAGCTTGCGAGATAGTGACATGAGCCTGTTTCCTCGTTAGTGCTTGTGCGATGATCAGAATAGCCACACACATAGATAGCCACAAAAATTGATGGCTACTAGTTTACCTCCACGACAAAAGCATACAAAAGAATATTAAAGATAATTTTTATTCTTTGAGCGAATAACACCTCACCCGTCTTTCCCTTACTCATGCCTGATAGCCTGAGTAATCTGGTGCAAAGCCACCATGCTTTCCGCATCCAGCTTGCTACCACCTAATGCTTCAGTGCACTAGTTTGCGCAAAATATCTTGTAGCCACACTCTATTAACCCATTCTATACTTTACTTAATGAGGAATAGCCAATATTCTGACTAAGCTAATTTCGAGTTAAAGGGCCGTAGGGCAGGGCCATAACGTTAAGAGATTAATAATGGCTAAAAATATTAATCAACTGCACTCCCATCTATCCGTTTCACCGCTTTTGCTGGGTGACCAGCCATAATCGTGTTAGGCGGCACATCACCGACAACCAAACTGCCCGCTGCTACAACAGCATTCTCCCCTATCACAGCAGGTCCGAGCACAATAGCCCCGGATCCTAGCCACACCCCCTGCTTGATATGGATATCCCTACCTCTATCAGGAACGGCTGTTAATCTTTCCAGACCGATTTTTTCGTAATCGTGCGTTCCAGTCAGCAACATACAGCGATGACCAAAAAAGCAATCCTTTTCAATTGTGATATGACCTGAACGTGTATTAAGCAAAAGGTCATTTAACGGAATCGTAATATCATCCACATGCAGACGGCTACGATCTCCCCACACTTTTGTCTGACGTAGCTCTGTTTCTGCCAGATATGGGCTCAAAAGCTTTGCCAAAACCTGCAAGTCACTTTTACTTGCGGTTCTTAGCAAGCTAAGGAACTGTGTTTCCTGTGTCATTTTTTAGTCCACTGTAAGAGCGTTAATTTTTTTGCCGACAATCTTTTTGAAAAATTCTTTTTCACTGCAGCCTTCTTCGGTCATCAATAAGCGATAAGCTAGATCGTAACTCCCATATGCTTTACTCAAAATAAACGCCAATTTTTTACGCTGCTCTACAGAAATCGACTGCAAAGCATTAATATCCCTAACATATACCGCATCAGCAGTTGTTAGCTGATTGATCCCCTGATGAATTCCGCCATTGATTTTCATCGGTGCATAGAGTCGCTTTCTTTGCTCCAAAAGCGTATGTAACATAAAGCCATTCTCTCGCATCCATTGATCAATCTCTGCAAACAGAGGCTGGTTTTCATACAAGCGTATGAAATTAACTTCTGTCTGAATTACCAGTGCATTCTTTAGTTTATCTTCGGCATTTTTGAAAACATTCAATTCGCCCCCTTGAATGTCAATCTTTAACCAATCGATATTCTTGATTTGAGCGACATCATCCAGTCGAACAGTATCGACTTCTTCAATTGATTTAACTTTACCCCAAATTGGATAGCCCTGAAAATGATCAAGCACGTGATTATTAGGTTTGAGTGTTGAAGTCATGCCTGAAGCTTGGCAGATGTAAAGTTTAGTCCGCTCGCCGGTACCAACCGCATGTGGTAGGTAGGTTTCATTGGGGCCTTTCATCTCTAGCAGCTTTTGTAAGGCCTCTTTTTGTGGTTCGAAACCAACCAGATTCACCATCCCCTGCTTAAGCAGCCCCGCATAAGGCGGAGTTCCATCAATAGGGTTTGCACCAATATCGACCACATAAATTGGTTCATCAAGTGCCCATAAGCTCGTAGGCTTTTTATTTGACAGAGGCTTATCCAATTCCGAAACATGTGTAACGTCATTGTTAGATGGTTTGTGATCATTGCTTTTTGACAACCCAATATTGCTATTTAGCAATGCATCAATATCCTGAGACACATTATCAGCAGCTAGCTGCTCTCGATTTACTTGGGAGTAAGCTGCTCTACGTAGATTACTCTCTAAGTTACTACTAATAGCTTCACCACTGCTGGCTTTCAGCAACCTCTCTTCAAGCAAATATTTTTCAGCTTTATTTGCATCTATTTCAGCCAAAACCTTATATGCCATATCTTTGATGCCATACACAGTATGCAAAAGAAAAGCCAGTTTGGAGCGTTGATTTTCATTTAGCTCAGCCAACCGCTCGTGAGTGGGGAGGAAAACCGCATCGGCACTTTGAAGCTCGGTAGCTTGACGAATTTCTGCAGGTACGCTGTCCGGCAGATGGCTTAAGTGCTGTTGGTTGTTGAAACGATAGAAACGAAAGCCATGGCGTGACATCCAGTGCTGAATTTCAGCTAAATTAGGCTGACGCTTATGAGTTGGCTGAAAGGCAATACGCACTTGAATAACCAGCGTATCTTTAAGAGCTTTTTCGCCGTTTTCAAGAATTACAGTGGCATCACTTAGATCGTCTAGAATTAACCAATCCAAGCTCTCTAGCCCTTCGATGCTATCTAATGCAATAGTATTGATCGGAAGCTTAGCAAGGACGTTTGTTCCAGCCGAGCTGGTTCCGTGCTGGTGTTCCATAGGTAGCGGTTCCAAGGTGCTGCTCAATGCTGGGTCTAAGCACGAATAAAGCGTCGCTGTGGCACCATTACCAAGTACAGCATGTGGGAACACCTGTACGTCGTCGCTACCTTCGAATTGATTGGGATTTTCCACTCGGCTGGCAGGGTCGAATGAAACAATACCAAAAGCTTTTAGCTTCCTTAGGCTTACAAGACTTTGCTGCCGGATAAGTTCTGAACCGTTATCTAACGCTATAATCTTGCTAGGTAAAGACCAGCTGAACTCGTCTACCTCGGTTTCGAAATTTTCTGCATAAATAACATCAACAGGTGTTTCTTCGTCTGTAAATTGTGCCTGCCCTGTTTTATCGAACGTTAAAGCAGTTGGCTGCTTTCCCTCGCAATGGCGCTGCCAAATGGCACGCATAGCATCAGTAAAGTGTCTTGAAAAGCGAGTGGCATCACATACAGGCGATTCTAATAAGACCTGACGCAAGTGTTGCCTAATAGTAGCAAGACTATCTAAATCACTGGCTAACGAAATAGCACGTTCTTGGTATTCTTCCCAACTATTTACTACTAGCTCCGGCATACCTGCATTGACTAAGTGGGTGGCACTATGTCTTCCAGCGAAAGTTGGCCCAGGAAGCGTGATAACAGGAACTCCCATTAACAAAGCCTCACAAGTCGTTAAACCACCAGAATAAGGCCAAGGGTCTAAAGCAATATCAACATTTTCATACGAAGCAAGTAATTCTCTATGGCGGGATGGGCCTTCAATAATTAATCGACCAGCTGATATACCCAATTCTTTTATTTTTAGCTTAATCTTATCTTTCATCTCCTTCGATTCAAATTGAATACTCTTTAAATATAACTTTGAACTTGGCACTCGATGCAAAATCTCTGCCCAACGACTAATTACAACGTCATTTATCTTCTTACCATTGTTAAAACATGCAAAAGTAACAAACCCATTTTTAATCGCAGGCAAATCAGATACTAAAGGAACGTACGCAGGTGGAGAGTAGCATATATAGTCGTCTGGCAATCGAATTAAGTTTTCAACATATCGGTCATCCACCCCTAATGGTGTTTCAACACTATCAGAGATAAGATAATCGATAGCTTTGACGCCAGTTGTATTTATCAGGCCGCCAACCCATTTAACCTGAAGTGGCGCTGCTCTCATGGCCACAGCCATCATTCGATTTCCGGAGTTATGGCCTGACAAGTCAACAAAAATATCAATACAGTCAGAAACGATCTGTGAACAAAATTCTGAATCTTCTAAGTGGTCAATTACTTTCCATTTGCTAGCGATATTTTTAAAACGCTCGGTAACATCATCACAATGATTGTTCGAACTATAAAAGTAAAAATCAAATTGACATGAAGAACAGCTTTCTAATGCTGCAATTATCATATGGCCTACTGGATGGCTACGAAACCCATCAGATATCATGCCAATACGAATTTTTTTTTCTTTTTTTAATAAAACGTTAAACTCTTTCGTTTCTGGAAAATCAAAACTTCTACCCCATTCCATACATATTTCTTGCAATTTAGCTTCAGAAATTTCTGGATGATAATGCGCAGTTGTTAAATAATTTGACCACGCAAGTGAGGTACTACCAGGAAGCGTGATGGCTTTTTTGTATACTCCCAGGCTTTCTTCTAACCGCCCAAGACTATTGAGTACATTCCCTAAATTATTATGCAATGCAAAACTATTTGGATTTATAGAAACCCCTTTTTCATAACAAGACAATGCATCATTATAGCGATGCAATGACATCAATATATTTCCTTTGAGCGAGAGATACTCACCTTCTTTTGGCTTTAACTGGCATGCCTCTTCTGCAAAAATAAGTGCATCTTCACTTTTTCCCTTCTTACTCAATAAATAGGCTAGTCCGTAGCAAATACCGGGATTACGTTTTTCAACCTCATACCCTTTCAGCAAATACTCCTCAGCTTCATCATATAGCCCTAGAAAATAAGATGCCTCCGAGTATTTTGCGTAATCCTTAGCGTCACAACCGCCGATATTATCAAGTGTCGTAAAAACGTCATAAGCACTTTGATAGTTTTTATCATCTAAAAACTCGATTGCTCTTTTCTTCAAATTACTAATATTACTCATCAAACACCTTCATTATAATCAGCATATGCAGATATACCATAGCTCTCATGCTAATCAATAAATCTAAAAAAAGACACAGTCACCGTGAAATATTTTGAAAAATTGAGACTAGAAAGAAAAGTATAAGCAAATATTTTAAACTAAAAAGGCAGGCCATAGGCCTGCCTTATATGTACTTGTCTTACCCAAAAATTATCCCAGGAGAGACAATACGTTCTGCGGTGTTTGGTTTGCCTGTGCTAGTACAGAGGTGCCAGCCTGTTGCAGGATCTGCGCACGGGTCATGTTGGCTACTTCACTTGCGTAGTCAGCATCTTCGATACGTGACCGAGCAGCCGAAAGGTTGGTCTCGTTGGTCTGCAGGTTGGTGATCGCAGACTCAAAGCGGTTTTGGATCGCACCCAAGCCAGAGCGTAGCTCATCTACTTGCTTCAGAGCACTATCAAGCTGTTCCATAGGATTAGCAGTTGCACCGTTCAGCAGATCTTTCGCTGATAAGTCGCCACCTGCAACAGTAAAGTCAGCTAACGTTTGATCAGTTGTAATATCAGCTTCGGAAGGGTCTAACGCTACGTTGAAGGTCTGAGCATTAGCAGCACCAGTGCCTGCAAAATCAAAGCCTTGCAAATTAAGGGCTGTAACTTCAGAGTCAGTTGTAGCTGCAATCGACACTTCAGCATACCAATTACCGGCTTCATCAACTTTGGCAGAACCCGTATCTACTGTAATGGCACCGGCTGACACACCTAGTTTTGTTGCAAGGTCAGCGGCAAAGTCATTGACAGCGCTATCTACAACAGCAGTTGAGGAGCCGTATGCTTTCTCGAATGCTGCAGTTGCTGTTGCACCAGCACCTGTAAGATCAGTCAAAGTACCTTGCGGACCGTTAACGTTAAAGCTAGCAAGGTTTAGGGTACCAGCAGTAATTTTTTCCAGTGCAACGTCGATGGATTCACCGTCGTTGGCACCTACCTGGATAGACAGGCTGCGATCTTCGGCCAGCACTTTAACGCCGTTGAAGTCAGTCTGTTCAGAGATGCGGTTGATCTCGGTCAAACGCTGAGTAATTTCGTCCTGGATGGAAGCACGGTCATCAGCAGAGTTGGTGTCGTTTTGTGACTGAACAGTCAGCTCACGGATACGCTGCAGGTTGTCGTTTACCTGATTCAGGGCGCCTTCAGCGGTTTGCGCAACGGAGATACCGTCGTTGGCGTTACGCTGAGCCTGTGACAGACCAGTGATCTGTGAAGTCATACGGTTGGCAATGGCTTGACCAGCAGCGTCGTCTTTAGCGCTGTTGATGCGCAGACCAGAGGACAAACGCTCCATAGCGGTAGACAGAGAATTCTGTGATTTGGCCAGGTTGTTTTGGCCGATCATTGCTGTGATGTTGGTATTGATCACTGACATGGGATGATACTCCTTGCTTTGGACACTGGCCCTGAGGCCTGCTTTCGGCCACTGTTTGTGCCGTTATATTAATTAACGGCAGCGCGTGGGGTTTCTTTAGGGGAAGTGGTAAAAAAAGATGTAAACGTTGGTAACTGAATAGTGAAGATTTTCATGCTTGGGCGGGGTGGCCGTGGGAGTATGAGATCTCTTCACTGGATTTCGCGCTTTGGTCGCGAGCTAAAGCTACCTCCCACAATTGCACCAGTCCAGCTGGAAGCAAAAAGCGTCGCGAGCTAAAGCTACCTCCCACAATTGCACCAGTCCGGCAGGAAGCAGAAATCTTCGTGAGCTAAAGCTGCTTCCCACAACGACAAAACAGCGCTTAGCGCTGTTTTGTCATGTTAAAACAATGCCTGCTGAGATGGCTCTACTTTTTGCGGCCTAGTTGAGCGTCAAGTGCATCAAACTGCTGGGTAAGGTAAGAGCTGGTTTGGTTCATTTGCGCGATCATGCCATCCAACTGACCAAACTGTTTGCGATAGCGGTCGATGGTGCTCTCAATGGTCTTTTCCATACGTGCGTAGCGCTCATCTAAACTTTTTACGCGATTCTCCGCTCCCGTAATGGCCCCTTTGATAGTCCCGTTATCGCTCAACAGGTTAGTTAACGTCGTGGTTAGCTGCCCAGCCATGCCACTCGCTTCATCTTTGCCTGCAAAAAAATCGCTGAGCGCGTCAGGACTGTTGGCCGCCAGATCACTTAACTTGTCTTCATCAAGTTTTAGCGTACCGTCACGCTGCAAGGTAATACCTAGCTGGTTAAGGGTAGAAAGCTCACTGCCTGCAACACTTCCTATCATCACACTGCGCAGCCTAGACTCTATGGTGCGCACCGTGCTGTCTCCTAGCAGCTTGCCGGCGGTCTGGGTTTTACTATCGTATTTTGTCAGGTTATTGATTGTGCCTTCTAAGCCGTTATAGGCTTTGACGAATGCACCTACCGCCTCGCGCACCCCCAGGGTGTTTCGTTCAACACTTACCGTACTGGTAGCCGTCCCGCCGTCTTCCAACGCTAAACTTGCAATGTTGAGTGTGACGCCTTGAATCGCATCTTCAATTTGGTTACTGGCACTGGTGATATCAATGCCATTGACCTTCAACATGGCATCTTTGCCCATCTGCTGGGTAGCCGCATCTTCACTAAAGGGGCCAGCCACAGCCACACCACCGGCATCTACAAAACTGAAACTATTGATTGAGGCCTCAGCGCCGCTTTCCTTGGAACTCAATGCTAATCGATAGCCCGTACCGTCATTGATTATAGAGGCACTGACTCCCGACTCTTTGTCAGCATTAATTGCATCACGAATATCGCTTAGACTGCTATCGGCTGTTAGGGCAATATCGACACTATCGCCATTGCCGAAGCTAAGCTTAAACGCAGTTGCACCTTGTAAGTCGAGCGCTGCATCTTGATCGGTAACGCGGGTAGACGCGAGCGTGCCTGCGGTGGCCAACTGGCTAACTTGAACGCGGTAACTGCCGGGCAATGCATCGGCGGTGGCTGTTGCTTTTACGCCCTCTCCCTGCACATTGGCAGACAGGCTCTGATAGAGTTCAGGGTCGTTGATTTTTCCTACGGCGTCTTTAAAAGCGTTCAGCGATGTTTGCAGCTGGCCATAGGCCGAAACCTTGGCTTGCTGTTGTGTTTTCTGCTGCGTAATGGGCGCAAGCTTGCCGCGCTCTGCTTTCTGCAGTTGATCCAATAGGCCAGTCAGGTCAAGACCCGAGCCAACGCCAAGGGAGGTTATCGTCGCCATATTGACTGTTCCTCAGTAAAAAAGGCTAAACCTGAAACATTCAGCGCATGGGCACGCTGGCAATTGTGGTATGTAATTTTATCGGCTGATTAGCGGGCAACTTTAGCGCTTTTTCTTTCGCTAAATTAATTATTCTTCTTTTGCTAATAAAAACGCCTGCTTAGCGCAGGCGTTAATTGGGGACGAGGAGGGAAAGCAACAGAGCGGATTAGCCACGGCCTAGTTGGGCGTCTAATGCATCGAACTGTTGGGTAAGATAGCTGCTGGTCTGGTTCATTTGCGCAATCATGCCATCCAGTTGACCAAACTGGCTGCGGTAACGAGAAATCGTTTGCTCTATTGATTGCTCCATACGGGTATATTGCTCTACAAGCGATGCCTTGAGAGTTTCCGCCCCGCTAATCGCTCCTTCAACTCGGCCATTAGGACTAAGTAATTGTTCGACAGCTGTATTAATTTGCCCTGCCATACCCGCCTCATCCGTATCGCCTGCAAAGAAGGTTGCAAGCGCATCTTGGTTGTTAGCAATGGCATCATCAAGCTTGTCTTGATCGACCTCTAGCTTGCTATAACCAAGCCCGCTATCGTACTTGTGTGAAATGCCAATATCACTGAGTAGGGAAAGCTCACCTTCAACAGCCCCACCCAACACACCGCGCAAGCTCGATTCGACGGCACGCACAGTACTGTCACCCAATAGCTCACCCGCTTCGCCGGTTTCGAAATTGAAGCTGGTTAAATCACCAATTTTATCTTTGAGACCGTTATAGGCTTCCACGAAGCTGGTAACAGCCTCGCGTACGGCTCGAGTGTTTTGCTCTACCACCACAGTGCTATCCCCCTCTTCCTCAAGGTTTAGCGTCACGCCCTGGATAGCGCCTTCAACTTGATTAGTGGAGCTGGTGATATCAATACCGTTAACGGTAAGCGCCGCATCAGTACCGCTTTGCAGCGTATTGGCGGTGTCCGCAGCAAAAGGGGCAGAACCGTCGAAACTGAAATCGGCAACAGAGGCATCTGCGCCGGTTTCGCTAGAGCTAAGCGCGAGGCGGAAATTGGTACCATCATTAATAATAGTCGCGTTCACGCCAGCGTCTTCAGTGGCATTAATCGTGTCGCGAATATCCTCTAGAGTACTACCTGACGCAATATTGATCTCTTGGGTGGAGCCATCAGCGAAATTCAGGGTTAATTTTTGACCAGCAGCGGTGATGGCCTCATCGGCGGCGGCTACCCCTTCTGAAGCAAGCGTGCCGCGAGTGGCTAGAGTGTCTACGGTAACGTTATAACTACCTGGCTGTGCTTCCGCATCGGCAGTGGCGGTGATGGCTGAACCACCCACGTTAGTGGAAAGGCTTTCATACAGAGCACTGTCATTAAGCGCATCAGCAGCCGTTTGAAACTGCGAAAGCGCGCTCTGAAGCTGCCCGTAGGCGGAAATCTTGGTCTGCTGGGTCTCCTGCCGCGCCGCTATCGGAACAAGCTTCTTTTCCTCAGCAGTTTGCAATTGATCTAACAAGCCATTGAGATCTAAGCCTGAGCCAATACCAAGTGATGTAATGGAAGCCATACTTTACCGTCCTCTTTTATAACGTCATCACGCTGTTGCCTACGCTGCTCGTGAAGAATTTTATCACCCTAGTAGTTAATAACTATCGACCATTTAACATTAAACTTAAATCTTTTTTGCTCGCCACCTAATCGTGACTCTTCCGCCCCACCCCTATGTAACGCAGCCCCGCTTCTTTAACTGCACTTGGCGTGTACAAATTACGCCCATCGATGACGACTTTTTCAGCCAACTGGTCGGCTAGCCAATCAAAATCGACACTGCGAAACTCTTTCCACTCGGTGCAGATAACCAAAGCATCGGCACCTTTCACAGCCTGAATCCGATCTCCTGCCAGCATTAGGTCATCCCGCTCGCCATAAATGCGGCGGCACTCCGCTATCGCTTCAGGGTCGAACGCCTGCACTTTAGCACCCGCTTGCCAAAGCGCTTCCATTAACGTGCGGCTAGGGGCTTCGCGCATATCGTCTGTGTTGGGTTTAAAGGCCAAGCCCCAAACGGCAATAGTCTTGCCACTTAGACTGCCTAGGTTGTCTTGCAGTTTTGTGAACAGGGTTTGCTTTTGACGCAAATTAACCGATTCGACGGCGCTGAGCAGTTCCGGCGTATAGCCTAGCTGACGCGCGGCACGCTCTAACGCCTGGACATCTTTGGGGAAGCAAGAGCCACCGTAACCACAGCCAGGGTAGATAAAGTGGTAGCCAATACGTGGGTCGCTGCCAATCCCTCGGCGTACGTCTTCGACATCCACCTCGAGCCGTTCGGCAAGATTGGCGATCTCGTTCATAAAGCTGATTTTGGTGGCGAGCATGGCATTGGCAGCGTATTTGGTTAGCTCGGCAGCCCGCACGCTCATAAACATCAACTTTTCGTGGTTGCGGTTGTAGGGGCCGTAGCACTCTTGCATATGCGCTTTCACCCGCTCGCTTTCTGTACCGACGATAATCCGCGCGCCACGAGTAAAGTCATCTATCGCTGCCCCCTCCTTCATAAACTCAGGGTTCGAACACACATCGAACGCGAGCGATACACCGCGTTGTTCGAGCACATCGCTGATAGCAGCGTGGACTTTTTCTGCAGTGCCCACCGGCACGGTAGACTTATCAATCACCAGCTTATAGCTATCCATATGCTGGCCAATCGTGCGCGCCACTTCTAGTACATAGCGTAGGTCGGCACTGCCATCTTCGTCGGGCGGCGTTCCCACGGCAATAAACAGCAGTTCGCCATCGGCTACCGCCTGGGCAGCGTCAGCAGTAAAGCGTAAACGGCCAGCCGCCACGTTGTGGGCAACGATAGTGCTTAGCCCTGGCTCAAATATCGGCACCTCTCCGCCCTTAAGCTGATCAATTCGCTCAGCATTAACATCCATACAGGTGACTTGATGACCAACATCGGCTAAGCAGGCGCCTGCGACAAGGCCGACATAACCGGTTCCGAATACACTGATATGCATGACTTATTAACTCGCTAAAATATATGGTAGCGAGCGTAGCACATTGACCCACCGTTGATGAGTTCAATAGTGGGGGACTCCCTCTAAATTATAGACCTTGGTCTAACATCGACCTTGGTTTATAATGCGCTGCAACAAGCCCGATTTGGTGCTGACCGCTGGAGAACATGCAATGACTCCCGAGCTTACGAAAGAACACGCTGCCCCCTCGTCACATGGGCTGTCGACTACTGCGAACGTTCAACGAAGCCTTCGTCAGTGTTTATCGATTGCCGCTGAGCTGCTCTATGACAATGGCCATGTGCTTGAAACCATTACCTTGCCCCAACGCGGTTTAGCGCACCGTGAATTGCTCACACTTTGTGCCGCAGCGCCCACCTGGGCAACCTGTCAGAAGGTCATGGAAGCCAGTGAAGCGGCCACTTTCAATGAGTATGGTCGCTTTGTTTTGACCCGTCTTGGTCGTGAAATAATGTTTGATATGTTTGGCCAGGGGGCTGCTGATTGCGCTTAACGTAAGCTGTTGCCTAACATTGCTGAACACAACAGCTCATAAAAGATGCTCATAATAAAAACCGCCCGTAAGCAAACGCTTCGGGCGGTTTTTATTGGCATGTTTTTTGAAACGAGTACCTAGATATTAGCGCAGACCGAGCATCGAAAGAATGAACAGCACAACCACGATAAGACCAATAATGTAAATAATATTACGCATAGGGCGCTCCTTGCTTATTGCGTTTTAGGGAAATCAAAGGCTTGCTTGCCCATGAATCGACACTCCTAGCCTAGCAGGCTTTTTCAGTTTTTGCGTAATATCGCTACATTTCCCTCTTAGAAAGCGGCTGTATTAGCGTGGCCGCATTGATAGCGTTATCCGAGACGCTGGCGTTTCTCGTCGAATGCTCGCTGAATCATTTTCTGCTGCTTTGCATCGATTTCTAATTCTCGGCAAAGGAATGACCATTCGGATAGAGCATCAAGGGTTTGCTCAATATAGAGATCCGGGGTTAAGTACCTGAAAGGGGCGCAAACCTGTTTGAGCTTTTTACGTGTAGCCAGACCTGCCCCACTGAAAGATGTTGTATGCTCATCTGCATAGCCCCGGACAGGGGCATAAGTCAGGTCGTAAGCAGAAGCTAGTGTCCATCGACCTTGGTCATACAAAAAAGCGAAGTTCTTAGCGTGGTCATCGTGATAGCAGCATCCCCCAGCCATCAGTCAGCGAGTCAGCAAATGTTCCCGGTAGACCAGCAAAAAGAAGTGGATCCGGCGCCTTCTGTGGTTGGGTAGTAAAACCCATGTTCAGAGGCGACAAATTGAAGCCTTCCGCCACCCAATGAGGGTGGTAGGCAAAGTAGATGCCCTGTCGGCTAGCGACCAGCTCCCCCACAGGATTACCCGCTAACAGTACCTCTACGCTGTTGATACGCTTCATTTTCGCCCCCGGGTACGCCCCGTCTGCTTGATCTCTTCAAGTGAAACGGGGTGTTCCTGCTCGAATAGCTCGGCAATTTGGCGTGTGGCGCCCAGCGCTGTGGCAATGAGCACTAGACCATCGAGAGTTATTTGCCCACTGGATTCGAATCGTTTAATGGTGGACTCGGAAACACCTGCCATCTGCGCCAAGGTTTTACGGGAAAGGTTCTGCGCCAGTCGCGCTTCTCGTGCATTGGCACCGACCTGCTGGGACAGTTCGCCAGGAACAAGTAGAGAGTGAGTCAGCGCCATAGAAAACCTCTAATAATGGCTCATTTATAACCTACTATATACTAAAAATGATCATAAAAGTCCAAATATGAACTTTAAATCCTCAGGAACACGGCCCCAGGCTCAGAAAGTACTACCTGGTCTTACTTCTAGCGAGTATCGGTTGTGGAACCTCTGCGACTTCTCAACCTCGAACCTTTGCCACTTATACCGAAGGTGTTGCGATGCGTACGACTGCTTTGCTTGTTTCATTTGCTGTTACTTCGCTACTACCCGCCACCTCTGCAGCCGCTAATGAGCCTTCTACAAACGCACTCCAGATACTAGACCAGCAAACCAGCCAGCTTGAACGCGTGCACAGTGTGGTAGTGGCCTACGACGGTGAGATTATCCACGAGCTTCACCAGGGTGGGCCGGGGGTGGCGTCGCCTGCCAATATTAAGTCGCTGTCGAAAACGGTGCTGGCTGCCATTACTGGGGCGGCGATTGAAGCAGGCATCATTGAATCAACTGATCAACCCATGGTGGAGCTGTTTGGCGAACATCTACCTAGCGGTATTGATCCACAAGTTGGGGACATTACCGTGGCCCACCTGCTCGCCCAGCAGGCGGGGCTTGAGCGCACTTCTGGCAGCAACTATGGCGCCTGGGTGGCCAGCACCAACTGGGTGAATGATGCCATTACCCGCCCATTCGTGGATGAGCCGGGAGGGCAGATGCTCTACTCCACCGGCACCAGCCATCTACTTTCCGCCGCGCTCACCCACGCCAGCGGCGAGACGACCCATACCCTTGCCCAGCGCCTATTGGGAGATCCGCTTAATATCACCATTCGCCCCTGGCTACGCGACCCGCAAGGGATCTATTTTGGCGGCAATGATATGCAGCTCTCACCACGGGCATTGATTGAGGTGGGCGAGCTGTATCGGAATGATGGCATTGTGGTTAATGAGGCAGGAGACGAGCAGCGCGTTCTGCCTGAAGGTTGGGTAGAAGAGTCGTGGCAGCCGCGCGGTACATCGCGCTGGACTGGCGACGGATACGGCTTTGGTTGGTTTATTACTCAGTTGGCAGGCGAAGATGTGTACTACGGGCGTGGCTACGGCGGTCAGGCGCTTTATGTTATTCCAGAACGGAAGATGACCGTAGTGATCACCTCAGACCCTAACCCACCCTCGCCGGGCGGGCAGTTCCAACAGCGGTTAAACAGACTGGTAGACGGTTTGTTAGCTGAAAATGACGAGTAGCACAGGCACGCTTACTCGCCTTTGTGGCCTAGGCTCATTAAATAGAGCGCGGCCGCCAGCGCCAATACTGAAAGGGCTAAATAGATAGCTTCCAGGGGCGTGGCAAAACGGATATCTACCACGGCGCGGAAAAACTCAATAATCACCGCCAGAATCACCACCCGGGCGATTTTGTCTTTGAGTTGGTCTAATGAGGCGACATTAAAGGGATGGCGCAAATTACTCTCTTCAGCCTGATCAATGCGGGAGACAAACAGCCGGTAAACACCTAAGCCGAAAATCAGCAATACAATCGCAATCAGATAGATATCCACGGCAATGATGATATCCGGCACCAGGCTGTCGTGAATGTCCTGGGTGCCACCCAGTAGGTAGTATCCCATCACATCAGCGACTACCTTAAAAATATCCACGGTACCGACGATAAACAGCATCAATGAACCCAATAAGCTGGGCACGACCGCCAACATCACCAAAAAGCGCGAATTCCACAGCGCCGTTTCAATGCGCCGCTCCCAGTGGTGCTGGCTCTCTGGGGGTTTAGGCGGCGGCGTTGAAACCGGATTAGACATGCCGATACTCCTTTTGTTATCTCAGGTTTTGTTATATCAGGCTCATCGTAATGAAGGCGCAGGTGGCGCCGAACAGCACGAACCCCAGCAGTAGCACGATACCATCACGGGCAACCAAGCCTAACCCTAACAGAGTAAGTGCAAGACCCGCCCCGTTGGCCGAAAAGGGAATAAACTCCATCGGTGGCATGGCCAAGGCAATCAATAGACACACCACGGCTGTTACCCGAATACCGACATAGCCCGTCAGCCAAGGTAACCGTACCCGCAATAGTCCATCTATCCAACGGGCAGGCTTTTTCATCAGTTGAATGCCTTTATCGAACTTTTGCTGGGAAATCGAACGCTTCAGCAGCCAGCCGGGCAACCAAAATGCTTCACTCCCCGCTAGCAGCTGTACGGAAACCAACAGTACCAGCGCTGCCATTAACGTTGGCATGCCGGGTATATCACCGATAATTGGGGTGAGCGTAATTATCCCAGCGACCAACAGCAGCGGCCCAAACGAGCGCCGCCCAACGGCATGAACAACATCGTCAACGCTGACCCGCGAAGCATCCTGCTCCATGTGCTCAATCGAGCTGATTAGATCCATTAAATTCGAGTCTTCGTTACGGTTATGCATCGGGTTTATTGCGCTCCTCTACCTGCAGTTTGGTACGGATAAAATCGCTATGGCTAACATGCAGTAAGTCAGCCAAACGACGAATACGATGCTCCTCTAAAGGGTCAACGTTGCCGTCGGCCCAGGCCAGTTGCCACATCTGCGCGACCAGCTCACAGCGCTGGTCGTAGTTATAGTGCTCTTTGATCAAGCTAACAAACTGATAGTGATCGACGGCATCATCTACTTCAGCTTGCGCCAGCGCCATTAACTCGTCCACATCGCCTGCGCTTAGACGATAGCGCTCAGTTAGCATACTACGCAGCGCGGCAAGCTCTTCATCGGTGGTGTCGTAGTCGGCGCGAACGATTTCACACAGCAGCGCGGCAGTGGCCAGCTCCAACGTGAGCGTTTGATTTTCGCGCTGCTCGGGTTGCGCTAGGGTGCGCTGGAAGAAATCACTAATGGCGTTCAGCATAGGGGGCTCCTAGGTAGCTACAGCGTCGTCCTTACCTCAATCCTTCTTGGTAAGCTGCTCTCTTAACTGCTTGGGCACTTGCTTGATAATCAGGCGATCCTGGGTGGCGTCGTACTCGATGCTTGAGCCCAACAGGTGAGAATCAAAACTAATCGAAACGCCGCCCGCTCGGCCGGTAAAGCGGCGGAACTGACTTAAGGTGCGCTTATCGGGGGGGATCTCCGGCGAGAGCCCGTAATCGGCGTTGCGAATATGCTCGTAAAAGGCTTTCGGCTGCTGTTCGTCCACCAGCCCCGAAAGCTCTTCCAAGGTCATTGGTTCGCCACGGCGAAGCTGTTCATTGGCGTAGTCCACAAGCGTGTCGGTTTTTTCTCGACTTACTTCGTCGTCGTAATCCTCTTTCTCGACATAGTCGCTAAACGCTTTCAGCAGCGTGCGGGTTTCAGCCGGGGCATCGACGCCCTCTTCCATACCCAGCAATGCCACCAAGCCCTCGGCGAGTTTTTTGCCGCCGCGATCTTTAAGGAACGAGACATACTGGGCATTCGGTGCCTCGCTCTGCCATTGGGTAAGGTTGATACGCGCCGCCAGGGTAAGCTGGCTGGTGTTGAGCTGGGCAGCAGGCACCGCGTGGTGACCCTCATTAATGCCAATCCCTTCGCGCTGGTGCACCAATGCCATCAGCAGCGTTTCAGTATCGCCCTGGCGCTGGTGGCTGAACACTAAGTAACCACTTACTGACAGCTGCTCCTGAAGCTGCTTGGCGAGCCTTTCCGCCAGCGCAACAGAAAGCTCAGCAAAGCTTTTATCACCCGCCAAATAATCGCGCAGCCACATGGCCAGGGGCCCTGCCTGTTCGCCCTCTTCGGCAAAGCGCCCCCAGCCTTTGGGCTTGGTGTTGTAGGTGTCGTTAAGCGCACCCACCAGGCTCGCCATCACCGAATCGTCACTGGGCGCTGCCTGTTCTGATTGGGGCGCGGCGGTTAGGGTTAGGCGCTCACCGTCAAGCGTCGGATCGAGGCGGTGCACAATACTTTGCAGTAGTGGCATAAAGGTCTACTAGCTTCCAGGGTTTAAAAAAATCAGGGTTTAAGGCGGTAACCGGTACGGAAAATCCAGCCAATGGCGACCAGGCAAGCCGCGAGAAAGAGGGCAATCATGCCCACACTCGCGGCAAGGCTTACATCGCTGATACCGTAAAAACTCCAGCGAAAGCCGCTCACCAGGTACACCACGGGGTTAGCCAACGTGATGGTTTGCCAGAACGGCGGCAGCATATCGATGGAGTAGAAGCTGCCCCCTAAAAAGGTCAGCGGGGTAATCACTAGCAGCGGCACCAGCTGTAGCCGGTCAAAGCCATCGGCCCAGATGCCGATGATAAAACCCAGCAGGCTAAAGGTGACGGCGGTTAGCACCAGGAAGGTCAGCATCCAGAACGGGTGGGCTATTTCCAGCGGTACAAACAAGCCCGAGGTAGCCAAAATAATCAGCCCCAGCAGAATCGATTTCGAAGCCGCCGCTCCCACGTAGCCGATCACAATCTCTAAATGCGAGATAGGCGCCGACAGCAGCTCGTAAATACTGCCGGAAAACTTGGGGAAGAAAATGCCGAAAGAGGCGTTTGAGACGCTCTGGGTGAGCAGCATTAGCATAATCAGCCCCGGCACAATAAAGGCGCCGTAGCTAACCCCGTTGACCTCACTGATTCGCGAGCCAATCGCGGCACCAAAGACGACGAAGTAAAGCGACGTGGAGATGACCGGCGAGACAATACTTTGCAGTAGCGTGCGGCGCGTGCGCGCCATTTCCGCCATATAGATAGCGCGAACGGGATGCAGGTTCATGCTCGCTCCTTAACCAAATCAACAAAAATATCTTCAAGCGAGCTTTGCCGAGTATTCAGATCTTTAAAGGTGACGCCCTCTCGCTCAAGTGCGGTCAATAGCTCCGAAATCGCGTGACCGTCCTCTTCCTGGCTACCGTCGTAGGTATAGATCAGCTCATGCCCTTCAGCGGCCAGGCTTAGCTCAAAGCGCTGCAGGTTTGCAGGTATCTCTGTCAGCGGGCTGTGCAGGTTCAGGGTTAGCTGTTTGCTGCCCAGTTTGCTCATTAACGCCGCTTTTCCTTCCACCAGCACCAGCTCACCGCGATTGATAACGCCGATGCGGTCGGCCATCTCTTCGGCTTCTTCGATGTAGTGGGTGGTTAAAATAATCGTCACGCCGTTATCGCGTAGCTGGCGCACGACTTCCCACATATCCCGGCGCAGTTCAACGTCGACCCCTGCGGTGGGCTCATCCAGAAACAGTATGCGCGGCTCGTGGGAGAGCGCTTTGGCGATTAGCACACGGCGCTTCATGCCACCCGACAGTGTCATCAAGCGGTTGTTGCGCTTATCCCAAAGCGCCAGCGACTTGAGCACTTTTTCGATATGCGCAGGATTGGGCGCTTTGCCAAACAGACCACGGCTGAAACTGACGGTGTTCCAGACGGTTTCAAACGCTTCGTTGGTCAACTCTTGGGGTACTAGCCCAATACGCTCACGGGCTTGACGGTAGTGGGTAATATTATCGAAACCGTCTACCAACACATGACCCGCGGTGGGATTAACCAATCCGCAAACCACACTAATCAGCGTGGTTTTACCCGCCCCATTGGGGCCAAGCAGAGCAAATATCTCGCCGCGCTGGATAGTTAAATCGATATGGGTCAACGCCTGAAAGCCACCCTCGTAGGTTTTGTTCAGGCCGTTAATCGTAATAATCGGGTCGTTCAAGGCGTACTCCTCACGTTGCGGTCGAATGACCGCAACGCTTGACGGCCTTTTAGGCGCAATTAAGAGCGTTTGGTTAGGAAAAGTTAAGTGCGTTCGGTAATTTCCAACAGATGGTAACCAAACTGGGTTTTCACCGGGCCGTGTACCTGACCTACTTCGTCGTTGAAGACAACCTTATCGAACTCGGGCACCATCTGGCCGGGGCCAAAACTACCGAGATCGCCACCTTGACGACTAGAGGGGCAACTGGAGTGCTCTTTAGCGACTTCGGCAAAGTCGCGGCCATTTTGAATTTCTTCTTTGAGTGCTAGGCACTGCTCTTCACTGCTGACCAAAATGTGGCGGGCGCTGGCGCGTGTCATAGGTTACTCCTAACTAATGATGTTCTAAGGGGTCATTCGGGGCGGTAGTTTACCACGCCTTACCCAGGGCTCCGCTATAACGCAATGCTTCGCCCACACGGGCCAAGGCGCGTTCGTGAGCGCTTACCGCCTCTGGCCCGCGAGTACAGGTGACAATCACCCAGGGCCCTTGTGTTGCCATAACCGCGTTAGTGCGCTCGGCTATACCGGCATCGCAGCTACGCCGCTGCTGAGTACCGGTTTTGTGGGCGAAGCTTATGACGCTCCCCATACCCGCCTGAAGACGCTGTTTACCGGAACGGGTTCGCAGCATCAGCGCCAACAGTGTTTGCCGCTGCTCGTCATTTACATCTTCCATGGCACCTGCTTGTCGAGCAGGGTGCAGGCTGGCAAGCAGGTCGCCAAAGGCGCTTAGGGTGCCCACGTTTTCACCGGTGGCTTCGTAAGCATCAAACGCATGGTCGTAATCAGGCTGGGCGAAAGTATCAGTGCTAACGCCTAACACGCGCGCTAACGCCTGCCCGCGCTGGCTCACCGAGTGCTGTCGCAGGGCGATAAAATCCATTCCGCCAAGTTCTCGTGCGTCAGGGTGGAGTTCACCGTAAACGCCTTGGCGCACGCCGACCAGTTTAGAGATAGGGCCCATCTCATCGGGGTTACCGCCGCTTGCGGCGATCATCGCACGGGCGCGTGCGTTAACTGCCGCCAGCCCCACGCGGTCAATCAGCATATCGGTGGCGGTGTTATCGCTGACTGTAATCATCTGCTCCATCAAGTAACGAATGGAGATAGGCGTGCCGGGGTCGTGCCAATTAGTAGGCCCCGCGCCATCGACAAAGTCACTGCGCGCCAGCGTTAACCGATCATCCAGTGTTAGCGTGCCCGCCTGACGCTCTGCGAGTACCTGTGCCGCCACCGGTATTTTAATCAGCGAGGCTAAATACCAAGGGTCATGGGCACGCCATGAAAACGCTTCGCCACTGGCGAGGTTTTGTACATAAACGCCCAGTTGACCCTCAAAGACACCTTCAATGGCCTTCAAGCGAGCGGTTAAATCACCCTGCCAAGCGCTCTTTTTATCGACCTCATAGTACCAATTTGTATTATACCCATCTGCGTAAATCGGGAGCGCAACCAGCAGCGCTACTGCCATTAGTCCACGTTGTATCCAGTGTCGCAATTGGTCACTCCAGCAGTTATTGATTGCTTTTAACGATGGTTCGCCATCCAGCGGGTCACCCAAATCCACGCCGCGGCGCCAAGTATCAACAGGCCACCTACGCCCAGTGCCTGTGGATAGGTGTACATCCCCTCGCCTTCCCACAAAAAGCGCAGCACTAAGAAAACCATCACAATATGGAAAATAAACGCTTTAAGGGCATCTGAACCGACCATCGTCAGCGGCAAAAGTGCCTTCGCGGCTTTGGCGCCACCGGCTAACGCAAGGGCTAACAGCATCAGCGCACCGCCCACGCTAAACAGCATAAACCCAAGCCCTGGCGGGTGTTTGCCGACATTATTGGCCACCGCTAGCATCGCCGCAGGTACATCGCCGCTGGCAAATGCCAATGCATAAAACCCCGCCACCATCAGCGCACCCAGGCTTAACAGAGTGAGCACTAAGCGGCGCCGTTTGGCGGAGTCGAAGTAGCAGCGGAGCAGCGCTTCGCCGATAAGCAGCCCGACGAGAATCATCGGCGCACGGCTAATTTGCCCCCAGGTGTAGTGGTCTTCATGATCGACCAGCAGCGCCTTCAGAATATCGTTGCCGCCAAACGTAAGGCTTTGCAGCCAAATAGTCAGCGCGATTAACGCGCCAATGGTGGCAAGTCGACCCCAGAGCGGCGCCCGCGCCCATAGTGGCAACATTAGCGGCACCCAAAGCAGCGCGATGGCGTAGAAGCCTAAGATTTCGACCCAAATCGCAAAACGGCCATAGAGGAGCGCATCGACGATTTCGTTGGGCGGGTAAAAGGGCAGCATTTCGATGACCAGCAGCGCCTTATACCAAAACCATACTTCTACGGCGCGTAGCCATAACTTTAACCGACGCTTAGGCCAGTCATCGCTTTGAGTGTAGGAAAGAAACGCCACCGCCAGCGCAATGCCAAAGACCAGAATAAACAGCGAAGAAGAAAATTTGGTCAGAAAATGGATCGGCACCATGCCCCAATCAGGCACGTTGCGAATACCCACTAATCCGCTGACCGAGTGGCTGACAATCATCAAGCCTATTGCGATACCACGGGCTAGATCAATCGCTGCTATGCGGCCCTCGCCCTTGGGCAGTTGGGGCTTTTCTGTCCATTTTAGGGGCGACCAGTTCGGGGGCATCGAGACATCCTTGTGGGTAGCGTCGTCAAATTATTAAGCTCGCCGGTGCTTAACACCTTAGCGCGAAATTATATCGTGCGCTTTGGTTGATGCTGTTAACGGCCACACACAAAGATGCCCCGCAGTGGGCGGGGCATCCATCGACTCATCCTTGAGCCCGAGAAAAGTTATTCCTTAAAGATTGCAAATTACCAGCCGGAATCATCCTCCTCTACATCGGTGGCGGGTACTTCTTGCTCCTCTTCCTCTTCTTCGTAAGTGAATTCTTGCTCTTCCTCTTCGTACTCAGTACCTACATCCGAACCTTTATCTTGCTCAGTGTCGTAACTGTTGTAGGTGCCTGGATCATCCTGCGTCGTTTCTTCCTGTGGGGTCGGTTCGTACTCGTCGCTGCTGTCGACTTGAGCAAACGCAAGCGGGCTGGCCAACAGGCCAAATGATACACCTAGGATGCCAAGTTTCTTGAGAGATTCCGTCTTCATCATGATACTGCTCCTATCAAACGTTGCTACTTAACATCGGTGCGAGCATCGCACTGAGTTTAATGGGTAAGAGCGTCAGGTCGTCCTACCTGTTCCACTCTTACCGACTGCATTGCAGTGCCCATGCCAGCCTGTGCCAATCGTTAACAAAAAGCATTGTTAAACAATTGCTTATATATCTCAAACACACAACAACCTTTTGATTTTATTAACAAAAACTAGCCCTCTGCTGTTTAAAATAGGCACATGCCCCCCAATGAATCAGGCCATCATGGCAATAAAGGAAGGTTTTTAGAGCTGATGCCCTACCAACGATCATTACCTTTCGTGCCTACCCCCAGCCAGCATCAACCGCCAACTCCTGGCCGCTGATGGCTAGGCTTTCGTCGCTGGCTAGAAACAGTACTGCAGGGGCGATATGCTCAGGCTCAAGCCTTAATTTGAGGCACTGGCGGGTTTGAATGGCGGCTTCATCGTCGGGGCCAATCCACTTTTCAAGCTGCCGCTGGGTCATGACCGCCCCCGGTACCAGGGTATTGACGCGAATATTGTGCTCACCCATATCGCGCGCCAGGCTACGGGTTAAGCCATGCACTGCCGCCTTGGCGGTGACGTAAGCGGGCAAGCCGCCCAGCGCCATCTGCACGCTGACCGAGCCGAAGTTAATAATCGAGCCGCCGCCTGCCTGGATCATCTGTTCAGCCGCCGCCTGGGCGGCAAAAAACATTGGCCGCAGGTTGAGCGACATGCGCTCATCCCAGTAGGCAACATCTACCTCCTGCCAGCGGTGACGATCATCACTGGCGGCATTGTTCACCAGGGTATGAATCAGCCCGACGTTTTGGCCGGTATCGGCGATGACCTTTTGCAGGCTCTCCACATCGCGAATATCGCAGTGGTGGTAAAGCGGTGGTTCCCCGGCTTCGGCGCTCAGCTCGGCGACCAACGATTCGCTTGCTTCGTCGTCAATATCGACAAACACCACCTGGGCGCCCTGATGATGAAAGGCACGGGTAAGCGAAGCGCCAATGCCGCTCCCGCCGCCGGTAATAAAGACCACACGCTGCTCAAGGCACCCATAACGCGCTAAGTGCTGGTTCATAGCGGCTCTCTCTTGATGTTGTTGTTATCTCAGGCGGCCGTCTTCACATATCCACCCACTGCCCACCGGCGGCGGACGAGGCCAGCGCGCGGGTAATAAAGGTTAGGCCTTCGACACCGTCGGCTACCCCCGGTGTTTGCATCGCCAGCGCCTCGGCGCGTTCACCCCGTTGATGGGCGTGAATTTGCACGGCGAAATCGCGATAGAGCTGGGCAAAGGCTTCGAGATAACCTTCCGGGTGCCCGGGTGGGATTCGCACGGCCGCCATGGCGGCTTCGCCCAGACCAGGGCCGTTGCGGGTCAAGATCCGCGGTGGCTCTCCAAGTGGCGAATGTACTAGCTGATTGGGCGTTTCCTGGCGCCAGGCCAGGCCACCTTTACTTCCATAAACGCGTAGCTGCAGGCCGTTTTCGTTGCCCGGCGCCACCTGGCTCGACCACAGCATGCCCCGCGCGCCGCCCTTGAAGCGCAGCAGCATATGCACGTTGTCATCCAGCGCGCGTCCTTCCACAAAGGTGTGCATATCGGCGGCGAGGGATTCGAGCTCCAGGCCGGTCACATAGCGCGCCAGGTGGTAGGCGTGAGTGCCGATATCGCCCAAACAGCCCGCCGGGCCGCTGCGCTTGGGGTCGGTGCGCCACTCGGCTTGCTTGACGCCGCTCTCTTCCAGGCGGGTGGAGAGCCAATCTTGCGGGTACTCCACCTGGACGACGCGAAGATCACCCAGCTCACCGTTAGCCACCATCTCTCGTGCCTGGCGAACCAGCGAGTAGCCGGAGTAGTTATGGGTCAAGCCGAAGAACAGCCCCGTCCGTTCCACCAGCTCGGAGAGGGTTTGCGCCTCCTCCAAAGTAATCGTCATCGGCTTATCGCAGATGACGTGAAAGCCCGCCTCAATAAAGGTGCGCGCCACGTCGAAGTGCACATGGTTGGGGGTCACAATGGCGACCACGTCGATACCATCCGAGCGGTTGCGCTCAGCTTCGGCCATGGTTTGGTAGTCGGGGTAGGCGCGGTCGGCGTCAACGTGGAGCTCCGCGGCGGCGGCCCGACTGCGCTCGGGGTCAGAGGCAAAAGCCCCGGCGACCAGCTCGTAGTGGTCATCCAGCCTTGCGGCGATGCGGTGTACCCCGCCAATAAACGCCCCCTGGCCGCCGCCGACCATGCCCAGGCGGAGCCGACGCGGCGTGTCGTGTTGATTGCTCATATCGCTTTGTCCTGTCGTCTAGTGGAGGCCCAAATCGCTAAAGACCTAAGATGCGCCGATTGGCGGCTTGGTCTGAGCCGCTGTCAGCGAAGTCATCAAACGCCCGCTCGGTTACCTCAATAATGTGATCGCGGATAAAGGTCGCGCCTTCCCGTGCGCCGACTTCCGGGTGTTTCAGGCAGCACTCCCACTCCAGCACCGCCCAACCGTGGTAGTCGTTGGCCGCCATCCAGGAGAAGATCGACTTGAAGTCGATCTGGCCGTCACCCAGGGAGCGGAAGCGGCCCGCGCGCTCCGTCCAGGACTGATAGCCGGAGTAAACGCCCTGCTTTGGGCTGGGGTTAAACTCGGCGTCCTTAACGTGAAACATCTGAATGTGGTCGCGATAGACGTCCAGAAAGCCGCGATAATCGAGCTGTTGCAGAATTAGGTGGCTGGGGTCATAAAGAATGTGGCAGCGCGGGTGGTTACCGACCCGTTCTAGGAACATTTCAAAGGTGATGCCGTCGTGCAGGTCTTCGCCGGGATGAATCTCGTAGCAGAGGTTCACGCCCGCTTCGTCAAACGCATCCAGAATCGGCCGCCAGCGATTCGCCAGCTCGTCGAACGCCGTCTCGACCAACCCCGCCGGGCGCTGGGGCCAAGGGTAGATGAACGGCCATGCCAGCGACCCGGAGAATGTGCCGTGGTCGGTGAGGCCTAGGTTTTGCGATGCCTTGGCGGCCAGCTTGAGCTGATCAACCGCCCAGGCCTGGCGCGCCTTGGGATTACCGCGCACTTCGGGCACCGCGAAGCCGTCGAACATCTCGTCGTAAACGGGATGCACGGCGACCAACTGGCCCTGAAGATGGGTGGAGAGTTCGGTGAGCGTCAGGCCGTGCTCGGACAGGGTGCCTTTGACCTCATCGCAGTAGGTGCGGCTCTCGGCGGCGCGTTTGAGATCGATCATGCGTGCATCCCAACTGGGAATCTGTACGCCCTTATAACCCAGCCCCGCCGCCCAGGCAGCAATGCTGTCGAGGCTATTAAAAGGGGCGTCATCACCGGCGAACTGGGCGAGAAAGAGCGCTGGCCCTTTGATTGTTTTCATAGGACTCTCTCAATATCGTTTGGATAAAGTGCTTGGGTAGGCGCGGGAAGGAGAGGTGTGTTTTTACCCGCGCCTATTAATCACTACGCAATCAATACGCGATCAGAACGGCGAGTCGGGGAAGTAGTACTGCTCGGCGTTCTCCTGGGTGATCAGCGGCGAGCCCAGAATGTACTCGCCCAATACCGGGCCATTGGAGACAAAGTGCTGCACGGTGAGATCCATGGCCGTGGCGATCATGGCGGGCGGATAGAGCACGTCCACCGGCACCAGCTCGTCGCCTTCCATGACCCGCTTGATGATGTCCTTCATGCCCGCGCCACCGACGATAAATAGCTCGTCTTCACGATCCGCCTGACGCACGGCTTCAATGACGCCGAGGGCAATATCATCATCCTGGGCCCAGACGGCGTCGATCTTATCGAAGCGCGATAGGTAGTCCTGCATGACTTCAAAGCCATCGTCGCGATTCCAGTTGGCGTGCTGCATATCGAGAATATTGACGTCGGAACCTTCGATTGCTTCCTGGAAACCTTCCACCCGCTCATCGTCGATCACGGTGGGAATGCCGCGCAGCACAACAATGTCGCCTTCGCCATCCAGGCGCTCGCGGATGTACTCGCCGGACACGCGGCCTAACTCGTGGTTATTGCCCGCCACGTAGAGGTCTTCGATGCCCTCTTGATTGAGCCCGCGATCCACCACGGTCACAAACACGCCCGAATCCTTGACGCGCCGTACCGGATCGGTCAGCGGGCCGGATTCAAACGGCAGCACCACCAGCGCGTCGATGTTGCGCAGCGACACCAAGTCTTCGAGATCATTGGCCTGCTCACCCGCCGTGCCCGCTGTGGAGATGGTGATCTCAATATCGGGATAGAGCTCCTCAAGGCGTTTTTTGGCTTCTTCGGCATGGTAGTTAACGCCCCCCGTCCAACCATGGGTGGCGGCAGGAATGGATACGCCGATGGTATATTCCTGGGCAACGGCGGCGCCGGAAAAGCCTATTGCTGCGGCAGCGACGCAGGCCGCCACGGCTGTTTTGATGATTCGCATAGTGGTGCTCCTTTCATGTTTGTAATTGTTTTGCTGTTTTCACTTGCTGTGTTGCGAGCTGCTAAGGGTTGATGTTGCGGACGTTCTCCCAGTTTTTACATTTGCTGCAGTGCCTTAAGGCGCTGATTTTCTCCACGACGCACGCTGCAAGTAGACCGCCACAATGATGATGATCCCCTGCACCGTACCGTTGAGATAGTTGGAAATGGCGTCGGTCAAATTGAGAATATTGCCGATCATGGTGAGCATGATGGCCCCCACCACCGTGCCCCAGATGCGCCCATGCCCACCCTTGAGCATGGTGCCGCCGATGATCACCGCGGCAATCGCCTCCAGCTCCCAGAGCACCCCGGTGGCACCCGATGCCGAGCCCAGCCGGGGCACGTAGATAATCGTCGCCAAGGCCACGCACACGCCCTGCAGCATGTAGGTCATGGTTTTGATGCGGTCGACGTGGATGGCGCTGTATTCGGCGACTTTTTCGTTGGAGCCGATGGCAAAGCAGTAGCGCCCGAAGCGGGTATAGTTGAGCAGGATATAGCCAATAATCGCGACCGCCAGAAACACCCAGACCGGAATGGTGATGCCCAGGAAGCTGCCGTAATACACTGGCCGGTAGATATCGCGCACTGCCCAGTCCAGGGTGAGGGTGCCGCCATCAGCGAGGTACGTCACCAGTGAGCGGTAAATCCCCATGGTGCCGAGAGTGACGATAAAAGCCTCGATCTTGCCTTTGGTGGTCACCATGCCGTTGATAAAACCCGCGCACAGCCCCAGCAGCAGCGAGGCGCCCACGCCCAGCAGCACGGTGGTCAGCCCCGCGCCAAACTGCTCGACGAGGCTGTTCATCAAAATAATCATCACCCCGGCAATAAAGGCCGCCATCGCCCCTACCGAAAGATCCAACCCACCGGCGGTAATCACGAAGGTGGCGCCGATGGCGATAATGCCGATAAAAGCACTGCGGGTGAGCATGTTCGAGAGATTATCCAGCCCCAAAAACGCCGGATTGATCAACACGCCCAGTAGCGCCAGAGCCACCAGCGCCACAAAAGGCCCCCAGGTTTTCAGGTCTATGGCGAAGCCTTTCTGCTTGGTCATTTTGTTAGCTGCTTTGTCAGTTGTTTTGTTATTAGCCATAACGCTGCTCATCGATCCCGGCTCCCTTGATACCCGATGCGTACTGCATGATTTCGTGTTCGTTAATTTGCTCGCCTTCAAGCACCCTGGTGAGTACCCCGGCGCACATTACCGCTACCCGGTGGGAAAGGCCGATCAGCTCACCCATCTCTGAGGAGATCAATATCACCGAGCAGCCCGCCTCGGTTAATTCATGGATAAAGTGATAAACCTGGTGCTTGGTGCCCACGTCGATGCCCCGGGTCGGCTCGTTGATAATTACGATTTCAGGGTCAATGGACATCACTTTGGCGAGCAGCAGCTTCTGCTGGTTACCGCCGGAGAGTTCGGCAGCGGTGCGCGCCGCCGTACGCAGGCGGATATCAAAACGCTGGATAGCCTGTTGAAAGGCCTGCTCTTCACGGCGGCGGTCAATAAGCGGGTGACAGTGAGCGCGTAAATTGAGCAGCGTAACGTTGGAGCGCAAGTCCATATTGAGCACCAGGCCTTTTCCCTTGCGATCCTCGGTGAGATAGGCGATTCGCTGATGCACCGCATCGCGCAGGTGGCGCAGCACCACTGGCTGGCCGTTGCGCAGCACTTGACCGGCGCTTTTACCGCGTAGCCCCAGCATGGCTTCAAGCAGCGCGGTGCGGCCAGCGCCCACGATGCCGCCAAACCCCAACACTTCTCCTCGACGCAGGGTAAAGCTGGCCTGTTTAACGGCACCGGGCACCACCATATCTCGCGCTTCCAGCACCACCGGTGCATCGACAGGAAGCTGAGTGCGCGGTGGGTACATTTCCGTGATTTCACGCCCCACCATCAGCCGCGCCAACTCCTCTTTGCTGCGCCCGGCCATGGAGCCGCTATCCACCAAATGGCCGTCGCGCAATACCGTCACGCGGTCGGCGATCTGCTCAATTTCAAGCAGCTTGTGGGAGATATACAGAATCGCCACGCCCCGCTTTCGCAAACGGTCAATCAATGCGAACAGCACCTTCACTTCATTTTCAGTCAGGGTCGCGGTGGGCTCATCCATAATCAGCACACGTACATCCCGGGTGATTGCCTTGGCAATTTCCACCATCTGCTGATCAGAGGTACTCAGGTCTTTCACGCGGGCGCGTGGGTCAACGTCGGTCTCAAGCTCCGCTAGCGCCTCCCGGCTTTGTTGCCGCATGGCTCGCCGATCCAGAAACATGCCACGCCGCAGTTCGCGGCCCAGGAAGATGTTCTCCTCCACGCTGAGCTGTTCCGCTAGCGCCAGTTCCTGGTGGATCATTACCACGCCGTCGGCCTCCGCCTCACCGCTGGAGCGGTAGTGCCGTTGCCTGCCGTCTACCCATACCTCGCCGGCGGTGGGGCGAAGATAACCGGCCAGAATTTTTACCAGGGTCGATTTGCCAGCGCCGTTCTCACCCAGCAGGGCGTGCACTTCGCCCGCCTGCAAGTCGAGATCAACGTCGAATAACACTTGGTTTTCGCCAAACGAGCGGCAGAGTTTGCGCGCTGATAACAGCATGGGGCCACCTGATGAAGTCTGTTGTTATTGTGTTGGGGGCTTATCAACATCGATTGCTTTAGACTGATGCTTGATTTACTTTAGGTGCTAAAATAAATATCTACATATGCAACTTAGGTCGTATTTTGGCATTTGCGCTCAACCCCCACGATGAGAGCGCTCAGCAAAGTGCAGCACTGCTTTTTTTCAACACGAACTATAACGGCGACCCTATGGCCCTACCGTCGACTGATACCAGCCGCCTCGATAACACTCTGGCGGTGATCCGTACTCTGCGTGACCAAGGATCGGTGGCACGCATCGACCTGGGCGCACTCAATGGCATTAGCTCTGCCACCGTCACCTCGATCAGCGCCGAACTACTCCAGCAGGGATTGATCTGTGAGCGGCCGCCCGAAACACCCCGCCCCACCGGGCGTGGCCGACCAAAAACCTTGATTGAACTCGACCCTAATGCCGCCTGCGTGGTGTGCATCAAGCTATCGATCAATGAGATCCAACTGGTGGTGGGCGATTTTTCGGGTCAGGTACGCCATAGCGAGCACCACACGGTGCCCACCCTGACGCTGAGCGCCGACGATCTGGAAGCGTTGCTGGAAGAGAAGATCAGCGCTGTTTGCGCGCAACAGCTAAAAGGGTTTCAACGCTTGGCGGGGATCTGTTTGGCCGTGCAGGGGGTGGTGTCATCGCAAAGCGGGTCGATTATCTGGTCCCCCGCTTTAAGCTTCCGGAACGCACCTATATCGGCTCGTTTAGCAGAACGTTTTCACTGCAGCGTACTGCTGGAAAACGATGCCAACTGCATCGCCAGCGTGCTAGCGGCACAGCCCGCCTATGCAGACTGCCCCAACTTGGTGGTTATTATGCTGGGCTATGGCATCGGCATGTCGGTGTTGATTAACGGCGTGCCTTATCTCGGCGCCACTGGCTCGGCGGCTGAGTTTGGGCATAGCAAATACCAGCCCGATGGCGCCCTATGCGCCTGCGGGCGACGGGGCTGCATTGAAGCTTATGCCAGCGATTACGCGCTCTATCGCGAAGCCGTTCGCCATTTGGCGCTGTTTAATAGCGACACCGCGTACCCTTCAGAACAGCAAATGCAGGCCCTCACGCAAATGGCACTGCAAGGCGACCCGTTGGCACAGGATATTTATGCAAAAGCGGGCCGCGCGCTGGGGCATGGTATCGCCAACGTACTGGCGCTGTTCAATCCCGATCTAGTGCTGATTACCGGCTCTGGCGTGCGAGGCTTTGAAGCCATGCAAGCCGCCATGCATAGCGCCATTGACGAAGCGCTCGTTACAGAGCTGATTGGCACCACCCGCATCGAGAGCTGCGCCTGGGATCGCGACATGACCTGCATGGGCGGCATCGCACTGGCGCTACACGCCACCGATGCCCAGACGCTGTTAGATAGTCAAACCGCTAGGGAGGCTTAACCAGATTGGGAGTGTTGTAATACGTTAGCGACGGGAGAGCGGCTAATGCGAGTGACGCGGCACGTCAGAACCCCGACAGCCGACCAGGAAGTCGAAGTCGCAGCCTTCATCCGCCTGGAGCACCCGCTCGATATACAGCTGGCGATAGCCGCCCTGGCTGGCGATGAGCGTCGAGGCGGCGGTGGGGTCGCTTTCGGCCAGACGCGAGGCCAGTTCTTCATCGCTGATCTCCAGATGCAGGCCGCCGCTGGCGCAGTCGAGTTCGATCCAGTCGCCGTTGCGTACCGCCGCTAGCGGGCCGCCGGCGGCGGCTTCGGGGGCTACGTGCAGCACTACGGTGCCGTAGGCGGTGCCGCTCATACGGGCATCGGAAATACGCACCATGTCGGTAATCCCCTGGGCGAGGATCTTGGGCGGCAGGCCCATGTTGCCTACCTCTGCCATGCCGTGATAACCGCGGGGGCCGCAGTGTTTCATGACCAGGATGTCGTTGGCTTCCACATCCAAATCCGGGTCGTTGATGCGTGCTTTGTAATCGTCGAAGTCTTCAAATACCACTGCGCGACCGCGATGCTGCATCAGCTCGGCGGTCGCCGCCGAGGGCTTGAGCACGGCGCCGTTGGGGGCCAGATTACCGCGCACTACACAGATGCCGCCGTCTGCGGTTAGGGGGTTGTCCAGCGGGCGAATGACTTCATCGTTGTACAGTGGGGCGTCCTGAACGTTCTCCCAAAGTGTTTTGCCGTTGACGGTGAGTGCGTCCTTGAAGGGCAGCCGGTCAGCTTCACCCAGGCGCCTGAGTACCGCCGGTAGGCCTCCAGCGTAGTAGAACTCTTCCATCAAAAAGCGCCCTGAGGGCTGCAGGTCGACCACCGTGGGCGTGCCGCGCCCCACCCGGCTCCAGTCGTCCAGCGTCAGATCCACGCCGATACGCCCAGCAATGGCCTTGAGGTGAATCACCGCGTTGGTGGAGCCGCCAATCGCCGCGTTGGTGCGAATGGCGTTATCGAAGGCTTCCTTGGTGAGGATCTTGGACAGCCGCAGGTCTTCGTTGACCATCTCGACAATGCGGTTACCCGATAAATGGGCCAGCACGTAGCGACGGGAGTCCACCGCAGGGATCGCGGCGTTATGGGGTAGCGAAGTACCCAAGGATTCGGCCATGCAGGCCATAGTGGAGGCGGTGCCCATGGTGTTGCAAGTGCCCGCAGAACGGGACATGCCCGCCTCGGCGGCCATAAAGTCATGGAGGGAAATCTCGCCGGCCTTGACCTGCTCGGAGAGCTTCCACACCACGGTGCCAGAACCAATATCCTTACCTTTGTGCTTGCCGTTAAGCATCGGCCCGCCAGTGACCACGATGGTGGGAATATCGCAGCTTGCCGCGCCCATCAGCAGCGCCGGGGTGGTTTTATCGCAGCCCACCAGCAGTACCACGCCATCCATGGGGTTGCCGCGAATAGCTTCTTCCACGTCCATGCTGGCCAGGTTGCGTGTGAACATGGCCGTGGGACGCAGGTTGGATTCGCCGTTGGAAAACACCGGAAACTCCACCGGATAGCCGCCCGCCTCCAGGATGCCCTGCTTCACGTGTTCCGCCAATTTGCGGAAGTGGGCGTTGCAGGGTGTCAGCTCCGACCAGGTGTTGCAGATACCGATGATCGGCTTGCCCTGGAACTCATGGTCAGGGATGCCCTGGTTTTTCATCCAACTGCGGTACATAAAACCGTTCTTATCGGCGGTGCCAAACCATTGGGCGGAGCGTAGGGGCGGCTTGCGATCAGACATGGGAATCTCTCCGGAAAAAATCGGTGAAAAAGATCATGATAAAAAAGGCATCGATATGTGGTGTTAGGCCCGCTGACGACGAGTGTGTTTCCAGCGGTCAAACATCACGGCCAGCAGTAGAATTCCACCGCGTACTAGGTACTGGTAAAACGTCGGCACGTTGAGCAGGCCCATGGCATTCTGCACACAGCCCATGATCAGCACCCCGACCACCACGCCGGTGATGGTCGCCACACCGCCCGACAGCGCGACCCCGCCCAGCACACAGGCGGAGATTACTGCCAACTCCAGACCCATGGAGGTATTGGGGTCACCCAGCCCCATGCGCGAGGCCAGCAGCACCCCTACGATGCCAGCCACCACACCCTGAAGACCGAAGACAATAATTTTGAGGCGGCGGACGTTGACCCCCGCCAGCGCAGCGGCCTCGGAGTTACCGCCAGTCGCCAGCACATTGCGTCCGAAGGCGGTCATATTGAGTATCACGCCAAAGATCACAAAACAGGCCAGCATGGTCCATACCGGCAGGGTTAGACCAAGAAAGGAGGCGCTGCCGAGGTCAAAGAAGCCCGGCACGGTAATCATCACGGCGTCACCACCCGAGGTGATGTAAGCCAACCCGCGCACAAACTCCATTGCCGCCAGCGTTGCGATCAGCGAGTTAATGCCGAACTTGGCAATGACCAGGCCGTTAAAGGCACCTACCGCGCCCCCAGCCACAATGCCACCTATCACGCCAATAAACACGCTACCGGTGCTGGTGGTCACCGTTGCGGCGACCACCCCTGCAAAGGCCACCGTGGAGGCCACAGAAAGATCCACCTCACCCAGCGCCAATACCAACATCATGGTGGCGGCTAAACTGCCGATTAAGGTCACCGACAGCAGCAACCCGACCATATTGCGGCCGGTTAGGAAGTCAGGGATGAGCACCGCTAGCGCGATAAACAACAACAAAAAAATCGCGATCATGCCCGAGGTATCGAGCAGTGTACGTAGCGGCTTGATAAGCCCTTGGCGCCCCGCCGGGCGAGCGGGCGATTTATGGCCATCGCTTTGGGTTACATCGTTCGTTGTCATGATTATCGTCCTGAGCGTGTTCTTTTAAGAGCGAGCGTGCTGAAAAAAAGCCGACTTAGGCGGGCAATGCCAGCCCCAACAGGCGTTCGGGGGTGGCCGATTCCCGCGACACCACGTCCACCAGTTCCCCGTCGCGCATCACCGCGATGCGGTCACAGATGGAACTGACTTCCGCCAGGTCACTGGAAATCACCACGACGCTTTTGCCCTGTTCGGCCAGGTCGTAGAGCAGCGAGTAAATATCTCGCCGCGCGCCCACGTCGATGCCTCGGGTCGGCTCGTCCATCACGAACAGATCAATCTCTTCAGCCAGCCAACGGGCCAGAATCACCTTCTGCTGATTACCGCCCGAGAGCTTACCAATGGGCGTTCGCGGGCCCGGCGTTTTAACGCTGAGTTGCTGGATATACGACTCGGCATTACGCCGTTCACGGCCAGGGTGGCGGAACATTCCCCAGCGTTTAAAAAAGCGTCGACAGCTGATATTGAGGTTGTCGGCGACGCTTGCCACCGGGAAAATACCCTGGGATTTACGATCCTCCGGGCACATGGCAATCCCCGCACGAATGGCATCTTGAGGGCTTTTAAACCGTCGCACCTCACCATTGAATTGCACGCTACCCGCTTTGGGAGACTCGACCCCGCAGACCAGCCGCAGCAACTCGCTACGTCCGGCGCCGACTAGACCAAACAACCCAAATACTTCACCGCGCTTAACGGAGAAACTTACCGGTGCCTTAAGACCACGCCCCTGAATGCCCTCGACGTTCAATATCACGTCGCCATGCTCGCGAGGGCGATAGCCGTAAACATCGTTGATATCCCGGCCCACCATCTCACTCACTAGGAGGTCGTGATTCAGAGCCGACATATCCTCGTGGGTGCGAATATGCTGACCATCGCGGAAGATCGTCACCGCATCGCACATGTCAAACACCTCTTCCATACGGTGCGTCACGTAGAGCACCACCCTACCCTCGTCACGCAGCCGTTTGACGATGCGCTTTAGCTGGCGAGTCTCTTGAATGGAAAGGCTGCTGGTAGGTTCATCAAAGGCGATAATCTTGGCGTCGCGCAGCAGTGCACGACCAATCTCAATCATCTGCTGTTGGCCGATCGAGAGATCGCGCACCTTGGTCGAGGGGTGGATATTCCCCTCACCAAGGTCGGCCAGAATCGCCAGCGCTTTTTCGCGCAACTGGCGACGGTTAACAAAGCCCCGCCGCGTAGGCAGTTGGCCCAGCAGCAGGTTCTCGGCCACCGACATATTGGGCGAGAGCGTCAGCTCCTGGTAGATAATGGCAATCCCTTCCCGCAGCGCTTCACGGGCGTTACTGAACACGTGGCGCTGGCCGTTGATCCACAACGCCCCTTCCGCCACGCGGTTAACACCACTCAGCACCTTGAGCAGGGTTGATTTACCCGCGCCGTTCTCGCCCATTAGCGCATGCACTTGGCCGGTGTGAGCCGCGAAGCTCACACCATCCAGCGCCCGCACTCCAGGGAAGACGACGCTAATCGCGTCGAAACGTAGATAAGCATCAGACATGCTTCAATTACTCCCGCGGTCACTTATCGTTACAGACGCCGTTTTCTTATAGACCCAGGTCTTCGCGCACTTCCTGCCAGTTCTCACGCGTCATCAACACGCCTGAGGTTTCGGTATTGGCTGGCGGTTGTTTGTCCTCGCTAATCCAGCGATAGAGATCTTCAGCGGTCTGACGTCCGTGCATAGTAGAGCTGACAGCCACGGTACCGTGAAAGCCCGTGGGGTTATCGCGTGAGAACTCCGCAAAGGCAGCACCGGAGCCGTTAATACCTACGCCGATCACATCTTCTGGTGCCAGACCGTATTGCTCGGTAGCCCGGACGCCACCCAGCACACTTTCCTCGTTAAGGGCATAGATCACCCAATGCTCATAATCGCCACGCTGCGAGAGCACCGGGGATGCGGCCGAGAAGGCGCTGGCGGTATCGCTGTTCTGCTGTGGCGCATCAAAGATATTGCCTTCAGGGAAGCCAGCGTCAAGGAGCGCAGCGGTGGCACCATCAGTACGCTCAACGGCGGTGGGTAGCTCGTTATTGGTGATGCGTAGCGCGGCCACCTCTTCAGGATTCCAGCCGCGCGCTTCTATTTCGGCGGCAATCGCATCGCCTACCTGCTGACCAATCTTATAACCGGACATGCCCAGGTGCGGTACGCCTTCCATCGGTTCGCCGCTCGAGTTAACGAACTGATCATCTACGGTGACTACTTTCATATCGTACTGGTTAGCACGGTTCATGATGGCGGGCCCCAGACGCACGTCCGGCGGACAGATTACAAAGCCTTCAGCACCCTGGGCATAGAGGTTATCAATGGCGGTGAGCACTTCCTGGCCATCTTCGCCGCTTAGGCGTACCACGTCGAAACCAAGCTCTTCGCCGACTGCCGTCGCGGCCTGTTGTTCGTTAATAAACCATGCCTGCTCTGGTTTTTTAACGATAAAGCCAATCTTCACCTCGTCTTCCTGTGCCTGTACTGACCCCAGCGAGGCCAGCATGATGGCGCTGCCGAGAGCTAAACGAGTAAATGTTTTGGTTAGTTGCATGGTCTTACTCCTACTTTTATTGATTATTTTTGCGTCGCTGTGAATGAGCCGTTTTTAATTGTGGCGATTGTTGCTTGCTCAGGTTGCTAGTAACGAACGCTGCGCGTTACTCATCAAAAGATTCCTGGGCGGAAAAACGGTATACCGTACGAGAAAGGTAAGTATCATCGGGCTCTAGGATGGTGCTGGGAAACGCATCCTGATTGGGCGAATCAGGGTAGTGCTGGGTTTCCAGGGCAAAGCCAGAACGGTGGCCGTAGGCCTTACCCTGTTTACCGGTCAGGTCGCCGTTAAGAAAGTTGCCCGAGTAAAATTGGATCGCGGGTTCGGTGGTAGTGATTTCCACCATGCGTCCGCTCTGCGGCTCCCACACCTTGGCAGCCAATACCAGTTCATCCGATGCTGCGTTATCACGGGCCAGCACAAAGTTGTGGTCATAACCGCCGCCAAAAGCGAGCTGTTCGTTGTCCTGCTCAATCCGTTCGCCGATAGGCGTCGCCTGGGTAAAGTCGAACGGCGTGCCATCTACTGCGCGAATCTCGCCGGTAGGGAGCAGCGTGTCGTTAACCGGGGTAAAGGCAGGGGCGTTAATCATTAGCTGATGATCAAGAATGGTGTCACTACCTTCGCCCTTTAGATTGAAGTAGCTATGCTGGGTAAGGTTAATCGGGGTGGCTTTATCGGTTACCGCCCGATAATCCACCATCAGCTCGTCATTATCGGTCAGTGTATAGGTAACTTCGGTCTCCAGCCTGCCAGGATAACCTTCCTCGCCATCTTCGCTGGTATAGCGCAGCACAAGCCCCGTGCCTTCATCACTCTCGAACGGCTCGGCCTCCCATAGCACTTTATCGAATCCTTGATCACCGCCGTGGAGATGATTGTTACCATCGTTAGTGGCTAACGAATAGGTTTCCCCGTTAAGAGCGAACTGACCACCCGCAATACGGTTGCCGTAACGCCCAATGATCGCCCCGAAGTAGGGGTTAGCCTGGCGGTACTCTTCTGAGAGATATGTCTCAAGAGAGTCGAAACCCAGCGCTATGTCATCAAACTCGCCCGCTAAGTTGGGGGTTTTCAGCGACAGAATGATGCCGCCGTAGTTGGTCACCCTCAGTTCGATACCATTGGCGTTGGTAAATTGATAAACATCGACCTGACGACCATCGGGCAATTGACCAAACACCGTTACCTCCATGCCACTCTCAGCGGCTGTTTCGGTTTGTGCCTGAGCTGTATTGAACATCAATACAGCCAACCCGACGCCTAGCAGTACTTTTGATTCAACGCCAGCTTTCTGGACGTATATGAGAGACATAACTTTCTCCTGAGAAGCATCATTGTTGTTATGGGAGTGTCGTTATTAGAACGGCATCGATACCGTTGTTACAGCCCTTACAGTAGAGAACTCCGCCATAACCAACCAATATACAAACTCATCAACATTGATACACTTCTCAATATCAATAACAACTCAAGGCTTATCCTATGGGCGTTCTCGGCGATAACTGGTTTCTAGACGTGCGACTAAAGTTGCGGCATTTTCAACTTTTTTTGGCGCTGGAAGAGCAGCGCAACATGCATCGTGCAGCGAATCAGCTCAATATGAGCCAACCCGCCGCGTCAAAGCTATTGAGTGATCTGGAAGCCCACCTGGGAATTCGGCTTTTTGATCGCCACCCCCGCGGGCTAACGCCCAACTGGTACGGCGAAATTATGATTCGCCACGCACACAGCATGCTTTCAGCGCTACGCCACACCGGTGAGGAGCTGAATGCTCTCGGGGCGGGCAGTGCTGGCACGGTAGCCGTCGGCACGGTAATGGCCCCGGCGGTTACGCTGCTCACTAGCGCTATCGAGCGAGTGCACCGCGACCGGCCAGGGTTAAAAATCGGCGTTGATGTGGATGTAAGTAAAGTGCTGGTACCGCGCCTACTGGAGGGCGAGCTGGATTTCGCGATTACTCGTATTCCCTCAGGCATCGATACCGAGCGCTTTATCTTCGAGGAAATTGGCGAGGAAGAACTCTGCTTTGTGTGCCGCCAAGGACATCCATTAGCCGATAAACAAACACTGAGCCTTGCTGATATGGCGGGCTTCCCTTGGTCACTGCAGCCCACCGGCGCATTGATGCGCCAGCGGGTAGATAGTCTATTTCTGCACCACCAAGTCGCGCCGCCCGGCCAGATCGTCGATACCGCGGATCTGCTGTTATCGCTGGCGCTGGTGGATAAATCCGACACCATCACAGTAACTACCCGGGAAGCCGCCGACCTGCTCTGCCACCCGCAGCGCTTTCACCTGTTGCCCTTCAGCGAGACGCTGAGCGTTCAGCCCTATGGGCTGGTGAGTTTGCGCCACCAACGCCTCTCACCTGGTGCCGCTGCGTTAATGAGTACCTTGCGAGAAGTGATTGCTCAGTCCAGTTAATGCGAATGACGCGGCACATCGGAACCCCGGCAGCCGACCAGGAAGTCAAAGTCGCAGCCTTCGTCCGCCTGGAGCACCCGCTCGATATACAGCTGGCGGTAGCCTCCCTGACTGGCGATCAGCGTCGAGGCGGCGGTGGGGTCGCTTTCGGCCAGACGCGAGGCCAGTTCTTCATCGCTGATCTCCAGATGCAGGCCGCCGCTGGCGCAGTCGAGTTCGATCCAGTCGCCGTTGCGTACCGCCGCTAGCGGGCCGCCGGCGGCGGCTTCGGGGGCTACGTGCAGCACTACGGTGCCGTAGGCGGTGCCGCTCATACGGGCATCGGAAATACGCACCATGTCGGTAATCCCCTGGGCGAGGATCTTGGGCGGCAGGCCCATGTTGCCTACCTCTGCCATGCCGTGATAACCGCGGGGGCCGCAGTGTTTCATGACCAGGATGTCGTTGGCTTCCACATCCAAATCCGGGTCGTTGATGCGTGCTTTGTAATCGTCGAAGTCTTCAAATACCACTGCGCGACCGCGATGCTGCATCAGCTCGGCGGTCGCCGCCGAGGGCTTGAGCACGGCGCCGTTGGGGGCCAGATTACCGCGCACTACACAGATGCCGCCGTCTGCGGTTAGGGGGTTGTCCAGCGGGCGAATGACTTCATCGTTGTACAGTGGGGCGTCCTGAACGTTCTCCCAAAGTGTTTTGCCGTTGACGGTGAGTGCGTCCTTGAAGGGCAGCCGGTCAGCTTCACCCAGGCGCCTGAGTACCGCCGGTAGGCCTCCAGCGTAGTAGAACTCTTCCATCAAAAAGCGCCCTGAGGGCTGCAGGTCGACCACCGTGGGCGTGCCGCGCCCCACCCGGCTCCAGTCGTCCAGCGTCAGATCCACGCCGATACGCCCAGCAATGGCCTTGAGGTGAATCACCGCGTTGGTGGAGCCGCCAATCGCCGCGTTGGTGCGAATGGCGTTATCGAAGGCTTCCTTGGTGAGGATCTTGGACAGCCGCAGGTCTTCGTTGACCATCTCGACAATGCGGTTACCCGATAAATGGGCCAGCACGTAGCGACGGGAGTCCACCGCAGGGATCGCGGCGTTATGGGGTAGCGAAGTACCCAAGGATTCGGCCATGCAGGCCATAGTGGAGGCGGTGCCCATGGTGTTGCAAGTGCCCGCAGAACGGGACATGCCCGCCTCGGCGGCCATAAAGTCATGGAGGGAAATCTCGCCGGCCTTGACCTGCTCGGAGAGCTTCCACACCACGGTGCCAGAACCAATATCCTTACCTTTGTGCTTGCCGTTAAGCATCGGCCCGCCAGTGACCACGATGGTGGGAATATCGCAGCTTGCCGCGCCCATCAGCAGCGCCGGGGTGGTTTTATCGCAGCCCACCAGCAGTACCACGCCATCCATGGGGTTGCCGCGAATAGCTTCTTCCACGTCCATGCTGGCCAGGTTGCGTGTGAACATGGCCGTGGGACGCAGGTTGGATTCGCCGTTGGAAAACACCGGAAACTCCACCGGATAGCCGCCCGCCTCCAGGATGCCCTGCTTCACGTGTTCCGCCAATTTGCGGAAGTGGGCGTTGCAGGGTGTCAGCTCCGACCAGGTGTTGCAGATACCGATGATCGGCTTGCCCTGGAACTCATGGTCAGGGATGCCCTGGTTTTTCATCCAACTGCGGTACATAAAACCGTTCTTATCAGCCGTACCAAACCATTCAGCACTGCGCAGCGGACGTTGACGTTGGCCCATGGGGGTTAACTCCTTGTTTTAGTTTGGTGACGGCTGACGACCTAAGCGTTGCGTCGAGAGTAATTGTTGAATGCGCAAGACACTAAACTACCTCACCAATATAGTCGACCATACAAAAGTATATGTTGAACAATTCCTCTCAATGTTCAACATTACACTCCCATACGGGTTATTGGCCCGTTGCATCACACCCTTAACAACCACGCTCTTCACAACAACAAGCTTGAGGAATAGTGCCATGCTCAAATCGAAATACAGTTCAATACTCACCGGTTCCGTACTACTGCTAGGTCTCTCCGCGGCCCAGGCAGCTGAGTACGAATGGAAATTTCAAGCGTCAGAAACCTCGGGCGAACCCAGCTTTAAGATCAAGCAGGAGTGGGCTGAGAAAATCACGGCAATGACCGATGGTCGTGTCGAGATCGAGGTAATGCCGATTAATTCAGTGGTGGGCCCCACCGAAACGCTGACAGCCGTTAGTGCCGGCATCTTGCAAGGCCACATGACTGATCCCAGCTACTTCTCAGGCCAGGACCCCGCCTTCGGCATGCTCGGCAATCTTGTCGGCGCGTGGCAAAACCCCTATGACTTCCTTGAGTACATGAAGTACGGCGGCGGTGAAGAGCTCTACAACGAACTGGTCGAGCCATACGGTGCGCATTTGATCAGTGCGGCGACCTTCCCATTGGAGTCTGTGCCTTCCACGGTTCCCATCGAATCCATCGCTGATTTTGAAGGGCTAAAAATCCGTGCTCCCCAAGGTATGGTCTACAACATCTTCGAGCGCATTGGCGCCACGCCTGTCAACCTGCCGGGCTCTGAGGTGTATACCGGTCTGGAAAAAGGCGTGATTGATGCCGCGGACTCCACTGTGCTCTCGAACAACGACGCTATGGGTCTGCACGCTTTCGCCCCCTACCCGCTCTATCCTGGCTTCCACTCCATGCCCATGATCGCTGTGTCGATCAACAAAGACATCTGGGATGGCTTGCCCGAGGAGCTACAGACGACCCTAAATACCGCTTTTGATGGCATGGCCTACGACCTGATCGCCCGGCTCAAGGAGCAGGATATTGAGACCCTGCAACGGCTTCAGGATGACCCAGATGTTCACCCCTTCAACTTGCCTGAAGAAGAGCGTCAGAAATTCCGCATCGCGGCTGAGCAGGAGTGGCAAGAGTGGGCGGGTGAAAATGAAATGACCCAGAAGGTTTATGATTCCGCGACCGCCTTTTTGCGCTCACGCAATCTGCTTTAACGCTCTGCTCTCAACGTTGCTTCATTAACCTAACCAACGCATCGCTCGGGAAGCATCCCGAGCGATGCGCGTAGAGTCGCGCCATGTCTCAAAAAACACCTGACAATCAATACCGTTCCCCACCCACCCATGATCTTCCTGAGATCCTCGAAACGGTGGAGGAGATCGCACCTGAACGTAATGCGTTAGACCGCCTGGTGGCACGGGGTGGCCGCGCCGTTTCCTGGTTGGTGCTGGTAGCGATGGGCATCAGCGTCATCGAGGTATTCATGCGTTACGGGTTCAATAACCCCACCTCCTGGGTTCACGAAACCGTGGTATTTCTGATCGCCGTTATCTTTGTACTGGGTGGCCCTGCGGCCATGGCGCGCAATAGCCATATTCGCGTCAAGGTGCTGTACGACAGCGCCGGCCCCCGCTTGAAATGCTGGATGGATCGTTTCAACGATCTGCTCACCCTGATTTTTTGCCTGACAATGAGTTACGCCGCTTTTCATATGTTTTGGGGAGCGTCACATAACCCGCTTGGCGAATGGTCGCTGGAGCGCTCCGGCACCTCCTGGAATCCACCTTTTCCGGCCATGGTCAAGGGCATGATTCTGTTTGCCCTGACGTTGATGGCACTGCAGGCCACACTGCATCTTTGGCAATCGATTAAGGCGAAACCCCGCTCCGAGGAGGCGCGCTGATGGATATTTCAACCGCTACGATCCTCATGGTCGGGTCGATTTTCGCGCTGCTGGTCACTGGTCTACCGCTGGCGTTTATCACTGGTTTGGTGGCCATGGCCTTCACCTTCGGCTGGTTCGGCGAGGCGGCACTGCCGCTGGTCACCAGCCGGGTCTATGGGTTTATCACCGAGTATTCGCTGGTGGCGGTGCCCATGTTCGTATTGATGGCATCACTGCTGGATCGCTCCGGCATCGCCAAAGACCTGTTCAACGCCATGCGCGTCTTCGCCGGTCGCCTGCCAGGTGGCGTGGCGGTGCAGACCATCGTCGTGGCGTTCTTCCTGGCCGCCCTTTCGGGCATCATCGGTGGTGAAATCGTGCTGCTGGGGATTCTGGCGCTGCCGCAAATGCTGCGCCTGGGCTATGACAAGCACCTATCCATCGGGGTGGTGTGTGCCGGTGGCGCCTTGGGCACCATGATGCCGCCCTCCATCGTGCTGATTATCTACGGCCTGATCGCCAGCGTATCGATTGCAGACCTGTTTGCTGCGGCCGTAACCCCAGCAGTCATTCTAATGGGCTCCTACATTGCCTATGTACTGGTGCGCTGCCTGAGGAATCCCGCGCTAGGCCCTCCGTTGGATAAAGACACTGAGGATAACCCTTTCGCCAGTAAGCTGGAGGCAGTGAAAGCCATTCTGCTGCCCGGCCTGATTGCCTTTTTAGTACTGGGCACTATCTACGGTGGTATCGCCTCGGTCACCGAAGCAGCCGCCATGGGTGTCTTCGGCGTACTGCTGGCGACCATTGTGCGCGGCGAGTTTTCTCCCGGCATGCTGCACCATAGTCTGGGTCAGACCATGAACACCTGCGGCATGATCATTTGGATCGGCATAGGTGCCGCCGCCCTGGTGGGCGTCTATAACTTGATGGGCGGCAATCGCTTTGTTTCGAGCCTGATTCTCGGGCTCGACGTCGCGCCGATTGTGATCATACTTGTGATGATGGCGATCATGCTGGTGCTCGGGCTGTTCCTCGACTGGATCGGGATCGCCATGCTGGCCCTGCCCATCTTTCTGCCTATCGTTATCCAGCTCGGTTTCGACCCGATCTGGTTCGGCATTCTCTTCGCCGTGAATATGCAGGTATCGTTCCTGTCGCCGCCCTTCGGGCCGGCCGCCTTCTACCTTAAAAGCGTAGCACCGCCGGATATCAGCCTGAAGGATATCTATTTGTCCGTACTGCCCTTTATGGCCATTCAGCTGTGCATACTCGCGGCGCTATTGATGTGGCCGCAACTGGCCATTTGGCCGCTCTGATAACGACAAAACTGGCTTCATGAGGAGACCACCATGCGACTGATTCAGTGTGACCACCAGGGCCAGGTTCGCGCCGCCCTGGTCGAGAGTGAAGAGCAGGTCAGACTGCTCGACTGTGATACCTACACCCTGGCCAACCGGGCCATTAGCGCCAGCAAGCCGCTTAGCGACATGCTGACGGAAGCGCTGACCGACACGCGCCTGGATTATCAAGCGCTGGTCGATGCCAAGCAGCTGTTGCCCCCGCTGACACATAGCGACCCGGCCCACTGCTTGGTCACCGGCACTGGCCTTACCCACTTGGGCAGTGCCGACACGCGCTCGGCGATGCACGCTAAAGCCCAAGCTGCTGAAGAAGACATGACCGACTCCATGCGCATGTTCAAGCTCGGCGTGGAGGGCGGCAAACCCGACGCAGGCCAGCTTGGTGCGCAGCCGGAGTGGTTCTATAAGGGAGACGGCCAGTGCGTGGTGGCGCCAGAAGCAGAGATTCCATCCCCCGCCTTCGCCGAAGATGCAGGCGAGGAGCCTGAGCTAGCGGGCCTCTATGTGATTGGTGATGACGGCCAGCCCTGGCGGGTCGGCTACGCCATCGGCAACGAGTTTTCTGACCACGTGACCGAGCGCTTCAACTACCTGTGGCTAGCTCATTCCAAGCTACGCGCCTGCAGCTTTGGTCCCGAGCTGTTGATCGGCGAACTACCTGCTCATCTGGAAGGCACTAGCGCTATTCATCGCAGTGGTGAAACAGTGTGGGAGAAGCCGTTTCTCACCGGCGAGGCCAACATGGCCCATAGCCTGGCCAACCTTGAGTATCACCATTTTAAATACCCGGGCTTTCGACGCCCCGGCGATGTCCATGTGCACTTTTTCGGCACCGCAACGCTGAGCTTCGCCGACGGCATTAAGGTGCGCGAAGGCGATCGCTTTGAGATCAAAATCAATGAGTTTGGCCGCGCTTTGCGCAACCCCCTTCGGGTGGAAGCAGATGCACCGGCCATCAACGTAAAATCTCTTTAAACCAGCAGGAGGATGTATGACCCTGGAAGGTAAACTACTGATTGGCCAGCAGGCCATTAGCGGCCAACAGGCTGACATTCATGCGGTTAATCCCGCTACCGGCGAGACACTGTCTCCCGCCTATCCCGGCGGCAGCAAGACAGAGGTCGAACAGGCCTGCGCATTAGCCGAGACGGCTTTTGATAGCTATCGCGAGACCTCCCTAGAGGCACGAGCTAGCTTTCTTGAAACCATTGCCAGCGAGATCGAAGGGATCGGCGATGAGCTGATTGAGCGTGCTATGGCCGAAACCGGCCTGCCCCGCCCGCGCTTAGAGGGCGAACGTGGACGTACCTGTGGCCAGCTGCGGCTGTTCGCCTCGGTAGTGCGCGCAGGTGAGTGGCTGGATGTTCGTATCGACCCTGCCATGCCTGATCGTGAACCGCTGCCCCGCGCCGACCTGCGCCAGCGCCATATTGGCCTGGGCCCGGTGGCGGTGTTTGGCGCCAGCAACTTCCCACTCGCCTTTAGCGTGGCCGGTGGCGATACCGCCTCCGCGCTGGCCGCCGGCTGCCCGGTAGTGGTCAAGGGCCACTCTGCTCACCCCGGCACTTCTGAACTGGTTGGCCGCGCCATTCAACGCGCGGTTGCCAAGTGCGAACTCCCCGAGGGCGTCTTCTCGCTGCTGTTTGGCTCGGGCCGCGAAATCGGTCAGGCGCTGGTCGCTGACCCGCGCATTCAGGCGGTGGGCTTCACCGGTTCACGTAGCGGTGGTACGGCCCTGATGGCTACTGCCCAGGCGCGGCCGCAGCCGATTCCCGTCTATGCCGAGATGAGCTCCATTAACCCGGTGTTTCTACTTCCAGAAGCCCTCAAGGCACGCGGCAAAGCGATTGCCGAGGGGTTTGTCGGCTCGCTCAATATGGGTGCCGGGCAATTCTGCACCAACCCAGGGCTGGTCATTGCGGTTCAGGGCCCAGAACTGGACGCCTTTGTTGCGGCGGCCGGTGAAGCTGTCAAGGGCAGCGCCGCCCAGACCATGCTGACGCCGGGCATTCACGACGCCTATCAGCAGGGTGTTGATCGATTAGCCAACCACGCCAAGGTCAGCGAAGTGGCTCGCGGCCAGGCAGGTGAAACAGCCAACCCCTGCCAAGCAGGACTGTTCGTTACTCAGGCCGAGGCTTTCCTCAGCGAGCCTGCCCTTCAAGAGGAGGTGTTCGGTTCGACGTCATTGGTGATCGCCTGTGCAGACGACCAGGAAGTAGCGCGCGTTGCGGCCCAGCTCGAAGGTCAGCTCACCATTACCCTGCAAATGGATGACGGCGACTTAGAGACCGCCCGAAAGCTGCTGCCCACGCTAGAGCGCAAGGCGGGAAGGATTCTGGCCAACGGCTGGCCCACCGGCGTGGAAGTCAGTCACACCATGGTGCATGGCGGGCCCTACCCGGCAACTTCGGACTCCCGCACGACCTCAGTAGGCAGCGCGGCGATTTTCCGCTTCCTGCGCCCGGTGTGCTACCAGGCGCTGCCGGAAGGGCTACTGCCCGAGGCGATCCGTGACGGTAACCCTTGTGGGGTATCACGCCTGGTCGATGGCAAGCGTGAATAACGGGCGTTACTCGATAAAGGCGTCGGTGGTTTCACGATGACCGTATAGAAACGCATCGGCGACCTGGCGCAGCGGGGCAACATCCACCTCGCTGCGCTTGCTTGCGATCAGCTCGGCAAAGCGCGCATATAAACCTTGATACTCGCGCTCCTCCTCTTCAATGATCAGTTCATCGTCGATGACTAATCGACAGCCGCCCTGAGTGAGACTCAAGCGGCTGCCATCGCTATCGATATGCATATCCCAGGTCGGCGGGCCACTTTGTAGGAAGTCGAAATCGGCCTCGATCGCCGCCCCTTCTGGGTCGGTAAAGGATAACTTTGCCGCAATTGGGGTTTGCGCATTGCTCGGCACCAGCAGCCGCGCCTGTTGCAGAAAGAACGGTTGGGGCAGGATTTCAGTCGCAATCGACAGCGCATTGATACCGGGGTCAAAAACCCCCATGCCACCGGGCTGCCAGATCCACGCCTGGCCTGGATGCCATACCCGCACATCCTCCTTCCACTCGATCTCTACCCGCTGTACCTGCCGATCGGCTAACCACTGCTGGGCCTGGGCCACGCCGGGGGCAAACCGCGAGTGCCAGGCGGCAAACAGGCTAACGCCCTGCTCTTTGGCACAGGCAATCAAGTCCTCCACTTCGCTTAACGTTGCCCCCGGTGGCTTCTCAAGCAGCACGTGCTTGCCACGCATCAGCGCCGCCCGCGCCTGAGAGTAGCGCA